>Ga0335075_10009300_pt1 | contig 15006 bp, 14 predicted proteins | sample Lox_Sample_24_FD_206723 | JGI IMG/M metagenome (GOLD analysis project Ga0335075, IMG submission 206723) | Soil microbial communities from Loxahatchee National Wildlife Refuge, Florida, United States - Lox_Sample_2.4 | ecosystem: Environmental > Terrestrial > Soil > Wetlands | place: USA...
AGCCGCTGTCGATGCTGAGCAGCAGGCAGATCCCGATGGCCAGGAAGAGCCAGCCGATCGGGTTCCGCGGCACCCGCCGGGCCAGCACGAACCCCACCACGCCGAACGGGACCGCGCCCAGCGCCTCGCCGCCGTTCACCTGCGGACTCTGGCTGGCCAGCAGGGACAGCGGGACCAGGGCCAGCGCGACGACCGCGAACACGGCGCCGAGCGCCAGCGCGGCGGCGCGGGGCGAGGCCAGCCGGAAACAACGACCCGCCAGGTCAGCCACGCTCATGACCGGCACGCTACCCGCGAAGCGTCTTGGAAACGTTACGGCGCCAACGACGCCAAGCGCGGTAATGACCGCGGCTAAGAGTCGCAGCCGGCCGTTCGGGCGAATTCTGGCGTGAGGACCACCGCCGGCGAGGCGCCGGGCGCCAGCACCGCGGCGCACTCCTCGGGCCGCGCCGTCGGCAGGCCCGCGGCCTCCCAGGCGATGTAGCCGCCGATCACGTCGGTCGCGTCCAGTCCGAGGTCCTGCAAGGCGGCGGCGGCCAGGCTCGAGGTGTAGCCCGCTTCGCAGATCACGATCGGCCGCAGCTCGTACCCGGTCACCCACGGCAGCCGCGCGTCGCTGGCCGGGTCGAACCGCCACTCGAGGTGGTTGCGCTCAACCACCACGGACCCGGGGATCTCGCCGGCGGCGGCGCGCTGGCCCGCCGGCCGGATGTCGATCAGCGTCGCGCCGGCGCAGAACTCCTCGAACGCCTCCGCTGGCGTCAGCCGCCTCATCCTGGCGCGCGCGGCCGCCAGGATCTCGTCGATCGCCCGCGCGCCGTCCGGTTGCTGCGTCACCAGTCGTCCTCTCCTTCCGTTCCGGCAACCACAAGCCCCCCAGGCGTCAGGTCGTACCTCGTCATCTCGGACAGCGGCGGCGAGTACGCGTGGACGCTCACCGCCACCGAGCCCGCCACGGGATTGCGCACATCATGAACGTAGCGCGGGCCGAAAGCCCGGGCCTCGCCGGAAGCTAGCTGGGTGACCAGCGCGCGGCTGCCGCTGCGCGGCACCACGCACTCGTCGAGGGCCCCCCACACCACGCCGAACGCCCCCGCCGAGCCCCCGTGGTCGTGGAAGCCTGTCGACTGCCCGGGCAGCCAGCTGATCAGCCACACCTCGTAGTCGTCGCTCACGTGTATTCGCTCGTACCAGCGCCCCTCGGGGTCGAGCCGCACGCGCGCGACCCATTCCGCCGGGGTGGAGATCAGCCGCCGCACCTCGGCGGCCAGCTGCTTGGGGCTGAGAACCCGCTGCTCAGTGACGATGCTTCGCTGCACGAAACGATCATGGCACGGATTCTCTATTAATTCAATTGGAATTGACGGGTTAGTCGTGGCTGAGGTCACCGTGCCGGTGCAGGACGGTGAACACCCGGCGGAAGGGAAACAATGTTCCGAACGTACGCGGCTTATACGCCTGCCGTACCAGTTCTCCGTACTCCTGGAGGAACGCAGCGGCCTGCTCCGCGTCCAGCGCGGCCAGCACCGGCCGCAGCGCGGTGCCCTTGACCCAGTCGACGACCGGGTTCTCGCCGGGAAGGATGTGCACGTAGCTCGTCTCCCAGGCGTCCACGTCGTAGCCGGGCCGCGCCAGCAGTTCCGCGTATTCTTCCGGGTCGCCCCCCTGGCGGTTCAGCTCCGCGCCGGCGAGCAGGTCCCGCCACCGCGCGGACGCGGCCATTTCCCTGATGATCGCCTGGTGGGGCTGGTCGAAGTTGCCCGGGAGCTGGAAGGCCAGCCAGCCGCCGGGCGCGAGCAGGTCCGCCCAGCGCACCAGCAGGTCGTGATGGTCGGGCACCCACTGCAGCACAGCGTTGCTGACCAGCACGTCCGGTGCCCGGGCCGGGCGCCAGTCGCGGATGTCCGCGAGCACGAAGGCCACGCGGCCGCCGGCCCTCTCGTCAGGGCCCACGGCGGCGGCGGCGGTGATCATCTCCGCCGAGTTGTCCACCCCGGTGACCTCGGCGTCCGGCCAGCGCTCCGCGAGCACCCGGGTCAGGTTCCCCGGGCCGCAGCCGAGGTCAGCGACGTATCCGGGGCTGGTCGCGCCGATCTGGGCGATCAGGTCGAAGAACGGCCGGGCCCGTTCGCCGCCGAACCGGAGGTACTGCTGGGCATCCCACATGCGAGTCCTCCTCTGCTACGACATCAAGAATCTTGACATCAAGGTATATCTACCAGCTCAAGCATCTTGACGTCAAGAGATACGCTGTGCGGATGGGGCGACTCGCAGACGAGGAGCGGGCCGGCGCGGATCCGCCGGACGCCGGACCGCGCGACGAGGTCGACGATCTCGTGGCGGGCTGGCGTACCCAGCGGCCCGACCTGGACGTCGCGCCGATGCAGGTGCTCAGCCGGGTCTCGCGGCTGGCCAGGCACCTGGACATCGCGCGCCGCGGCGCGTTCGCCAGCCACGGCCTCGAGCCGTGGGAGTTCGACGTGCTGTCCGCGCTGCGCCGGGCCGGGCCGCCGTTCCAGCTCACGCCGGGGGCACTGCTGCGTGCCACGCTGGTCACGTCCGGCACCATGACGAACAGGATCGACCGCCTCGCCGCGTCCGGCCTGGTGCGGCGCGAGCCCGATCCCCGGGACCGGCGCGGCGTGCTCGTGACGCTGTCCGAACAGGGCCGGGAAGCCGTCGACGCGGCGCTCACCGACCTGCTCGACCGGGAGCAGGCGCTGCTCACCGGGCTGGCCGGCGAGCAGCGCGAAACCCTGGCCGCCCTGCTCCGCGCCTTGCTCGCGCCGTTCGACGCGGCCGGCCGCTAACCGCTCAGCGTCAGCGCTCCGGTCTGCAGCGACCCCGCGAAAACGATCGGCTGATCCGTCGTCACGTTCGTGAACGTAATCGGCACCACGCCGGTCAGCAGGTTCGCCAGGCTCAGCAGCACGCTGCTGACCGTCGTCGGGGTAAAGCACAGCGGAACCCCGGCCAGCGAACCGCACAGCTTCGTCGCGTACAGCGTGACCCCGCCGCTGAACGTCAGCGTCGGGCTGGACGTCACGCTGGTCGACCCGTCCTGCGTAACCGTGTCGGTGACACCGCTGGCCAGCGCGATCGAATCCGCGGTGAACTTCATCATCGCGACCGTCCCGCCGCTGGCCAGCGGCACATTGGTGTTGCCCTGATAGGACAGCCCCGTCATGGTCGCCGTGCCCGAGGTGAGCACCTCCGTGGCCGCCGACGCCACCAGGCCGGGATCCCCGGCGGCGTGCTTCTGCGCCGCCGACTTGGCCTTCGCGCTCGCCGACGGGGACCCAGTCACCGCGCCGAGCGGGTTCGACGTCCCGCTCGGGAGCACACCGGACGGGTTTACCGTCGGCACGGGAAGGCTGACCGAGGGCAGCGGGACCGGATTGGCCGACGTCGACGTCGATGGGGTCGGGGTCGGCGTCGGCGACGACGACGGGCCAAAGCAGATCCCCAGGATGCAGGTCTGGTCCGGTGCCGACGTCGCCGCGCTTGCCTGCTGGACGCCCGTGACGGCCAGCATCCCGGCCATCAGGGCAAGCGAGAGCGCGCCAAGCGCGAGCGGCCGTCTCACGGCTGCGCCGCCGGCTCTGCGTTCCCGTTGACGCCCCTCTCGTCAGCGGCGCTCTCGTCAGCGGCGCTGTCGTCGGCGTCGGTCTCGCCGGCGTCGCTCTCATCAGCGAGGCCCACGTCGGCGAGGCTCCCGTCGGAGTCGCTCTCGTCGGCGGCGCTCTTGCTCGCGACTTGGGCCGGTTCGACCGGCGTCCAGGCGAACCCGATCGACCCGCCGACGATCGCGAGCAGCATGCCGATGAAGAAGCCGCCGAGGTTCGACGCCGGGAACGAGACGATGCCGAGCACGATCGAGGCGATACCGTAGAACACCCGGTGCACCGGCTGGACCCAGAGCATGATCCCGGCCGCGACGAGCAGCAGCCCGATCAGCACGCCGAATACCCCGCCGATCCCGATGTAGATCACCAGCTTGATGGCGCCGTGCCCGAGGTCGCCCATCAGCGGGATCAGCACCAGCTCAAGACCCGCGAGCAGGACCAGCAGGCCACCGGTGAAGGGGCGGGTATGCCGCCACGCGCGGAAGCGCTCGCGCCTCGTCACCGGCCCTCACCGCCGCTGGCGCCTCCGATCGCGGTCAGCGCGCGCTGGCGCGCGCGCCTGAGCGCGTGTCTGGTCATGGCCGTCAGCAGCTCCCGCCGAACCCGATGCTGAGCCCCGGCAGCGTGAACGTCCCGGCTGTGGTCAGCCACGTCTGCTGCCGCAGGTTGGTGATGCTCATCGAGGTGGCCTGCTGGCCAAACCCGCCGGAGGTGCCTGCCGTGCCCGGGTCATCGGTGAGCGTGCCCGCGTCCTGGCCGATGGCGATGTTGTTGAACGTCGCCACGTTGCCGGTCTGGCCGCTGGCGTCGACGATGAGGTTGTCCGCGACCGCCGGGTTGTTGGCGCCGCCCGCCGTCAGCCGCAGCGTGACCGGTCCAACCTTGACGCTCTGGCACAGGTTGTACAGCTTGGCCTGGTGAATGGCGGAGATGACGACCGGCTGCTGCCCGTTGCCCTGGTTGACAGTGCCGCCGAACTGCTCGAAGCCCTGACCGGTGAGCGTGCTCGCGGTGACCGTGTACTCCTGGCCCGAGACCGAGATGCTCGAGGCGATCGCGCCTTCCGCGGTCAGCCCGACGAGGATGCCGGCGATCACGCCGGCCGGGACGGCCACCATGGCGAACCGGCGCCACCGAACCTTGCCCCGCGGCTGGCGCGCCTCATGCCGACCACTCTTGCTGTTATCCAAAGACATAGCGTTCCCTCTCGGGTGTCCGTGGTGCGCGTGCCCGCGGCGGGATCGCGGTACAAGGCACCGATGTCGGCTCACTCCCAAGGCCTGTGACTTGGGCCACACGCTTGCTGCCTGTGAAAGTTACTACCCAGTAAACTAACGGGTCAAGCGCTTTCGATAACAAAAGCGGTCTCAATCGCCCGCAACCATTCATGACTCAAGGGCGCTCGCGACCACTAGCCAACGCTCCTCCAAGTCTGCCTTCTCGTCTTGGACGGTGCGCAGCTTTGCGCCGAGTTCGGTCAGCTTTTCGTAGTCCGTCGCGTTCGCGGCCAGCTCCGTGTGCAACGAGTCCTCGCGGGCCGTGGCGCGCTCGATCCGCCGTTCCAGCCGCTCGAGCTCCTTGCGGGCGGCGCGCTCGGCCGCCGACCCCGGGGCCAGCCCGCCGTCCGGCCCGGGGGCGGCGGCCGCGCCGGACCGCCCGGGCGCGGCGGCCGGCGCCACTGCCGACACCGCCAGCGCCGCGCGGCGGGCGCGGACGCGCTCCAGGTAGTCGTCGACGCCGCCGGGCAGCGCGGAGATCTTGCCGTCGCCGAGCAGCGCGGCCAGGTGGTCGGTGACCCGCTCGAGGAAGTACCGGTCGTGACTGACCACCACGAGCGTGCCCGGCCAGTCGTCGAGCAGGTCCTCGAACTCGGTCAGCATCTCGATGTCGAGGTCGTTGGTGGGCTCGTCGAGCAGCAGCACGTTCGGCTCGGTCATCAGCAGCCGCAGCATCTGCAGCCGCCGCCGTTCGCCGCCGGACAGGTCGCCGACCAGCGTCCACTGCCGGTCGCCGTGGAAGCCGAGCTGCTCGAGCAGCTGCCCGGCGGACAGTTCGCGGTTGCCGACCTGGATGCGCAGCCGGATCTCCTCCACGGACTCGCGGACCCGCTGGGCGGGATCGAGCTCGGTGAGCTCCTGCGACAGGTGACCGATCCGCACGGTCTTGCCGCGCACCACATGCCCGGTCACCCGCACGCCGTCGCCGGCCGCGTCCTCGTCTGCCGGAGCGCCGCCAGCCGCGCCCGGGCCGATCTCCCCGGCGAGCAGCCGCAGCAGGGAGGTCTTGCCGGCTCCGTTGACGCCGACGAGCCCGGCCCGTTCTCCCGGGCCGAGCCGCCACGTCACGTCGTCGAGCAACGTGCGGTCCCCGGCCGAAAGCGTGACGTCCTCCAGCTCGAGTACGGTCTTGCCGAGCCGGGCCGTCGCCATCCGCGTCAGCGCGGCGGTGTCCCGGGCGGGCGGCTCCGCGGCGATCAGCGCGTTCGCCTCCTGGACCCGGAACTTCGGCTTGGTGCCGCGGGCCTGCGGCCCGCGGCGCAGCCAGGCCAGTTCCTTCCGGGCCAGGTTGCGCCGCCGCTGCTCGTCCGCCTCCGCCGTGCGCTGCCGCTCCGCCTGCCCCAGCACGTACGCGGAGTACCCGCCCTCGGTCTGGTAGACGTTGCCGTCGGCCACTTCCCAGATCTGGTCGCACGCGGTGTCGAGCAGCCAGCGGTCGTGGCTGACCACGACGAGCGCGGTGCCCCGGTCCCGCAAATGCCGGCCGAGCCAGTCGATGGCCTCGATGTCCAGGTGGTTGGTGGGCTCGTCGAGGAGCAGGACGTCGCGATCGGCGGTGAGCAGGGCGGCGAGCGCGACCCGCCGGCGTTCCCCGCCGGACAGCCGCTGTACGTCGGATTCGAGGCCGATGCCGGCGAGAAGTTCCGCCGCCACCGAACGGGCCCGGGGTTCCCGCTCCCACGTCCCGCCGGCGTACCGGGCGCCGAACGCGATCGTGCCCACCGTGCCGGACAGCGTGTCGCTCTGCGGCAGGTAGCCGACGCGCAAGCCGGACACGCGGGCTATCCGGCCGCTGTCCGGCTCGGCCGCGCCGGCCAGCAGGGCGAGCAGCGTCGACTTGCCGGCGCCGTTGCGGCCGACGACGCCGGCGCGCATCTGTTCGCTGACCCCGAGCGAGACGCCGTCGAGCAGCACGCGCGGCCCGTAGCCCTTCGCGATTCTTTCGAGGCTGATCAGGTTCATCGTTCGATCACGATGGCGCCGGGCGCCGGGCCGGTCGCGCGCGCCACCGACCGGCAGACGCCCGCGCCGGACAGCGCGACCGCGAGGTCGGTCGCGTGGCTGGCCCCCCGGGCGAGGAAGAAGCACGTCGGACCCGACCCGGAGACCAGCGCGCCGAGCGCGCCGAACTCGCGGCCCGCCTCCAGCGTCTTGCGCAGCGCCGGGAACAGCGACACGGCGGGGGCCTGCAGGTCGTTGCTGAGCGACGAGCCGAGCCGCTCCGGGTCGCCGGCCCGCAGCGCCGCCATCAGCTCGGTGCTCAGCTCCGGCTCGGGCGCCGCGCCCGCCGGCGCGCTGCCGGCCATGCTGGCGGTGCGGGCCCGGTCAAGCGCGCCGTACACCTCGGGTGTCGACAGGCCGCCGTCGGCGAACGCCAGCACCCAGTGATACCTGGCCGCCGACACCAGCGCCGGGGTGAGCCGCTCGCCCCGGCCGCGGCCCACCGCGGTGCCGCCGACCACGGCGAACGCCACATCGCTGCCGACACCGGCGCCCACTTCGCACAGCTCCTGCTGGGTCAGCCCGGTCCCCCACAACTCGTTGCAGGCGACCAGCGCCGCCGCCGCGTCCGCGCTGCCGCCGGCCAGCCCGGCCGCCACCGGAATGCGCTTGGTGACCGTCATGGCCACGCCGGGGCTGGCCTGATCCGGGGCTGCCGCGCGCAGCGCCCGCACCGCGCGCAGCGCGAGGTTGTCACCGTCCGCGGGCACCTGCCCGGCGCCCTCGCCGGTCACCGCCACGCTGTCCGCCCCGGCGGCGGCCACGCCGACCATGTCGAACAGGCCGATCGCGTGGAACACCGTCACCAGGTCGTGGTATCCGTCCGGCCGCAGCGGCCCCACGGCAAGCTGAAGGTTGATCTTCGCGGGCACCCGCACGGTCAAACTCGTCACAACCACCGAAGCCTACTTCGTCGCGCTCCCTGCCGCGTTCCTTGATCACGGGGACTATTCAGCGAATAGCGCGGAGAACTCCCCACGATCATGAACGCGCTTGGGCGATGCGGGCGAAGTCGGCTATTCCCAAAGACTCGCCGCGCGCGCCGGGGTCGACGGCCGCCGCGCGCAGTAGGCGTTCCGCTTCGGCTGGCGAGCCGGCCCAGCCGGCCAGCGCCGCGCGCAGCGTCTTGCGGCGCTGCCCGAACGCGGCGTCGATGACCGCGAACACCTCCTGGCGGGAGGCCGCTGTCGGCGGCGGGTCGTGCCGGGTGAACGAGACCAGCTTAGAGTCGACGTTCGGCACCGGCCAGAACACGCTGCGCGGCACGACGCCGGCCGGGCGCGCGGTCGCGAACCAGGCCAGCTTCGCCGACGGCGCCCCGTACACCCGGCTGCCCGGTCCGGCGCACATCCGGTCGGCCACCTCCGCCTGCACCATCACGACACCCCGCTCGAGCGACGGCAACGCGGCCAGCAGGTGCAACACCACCGGCACCGCCACGTTGTACGGCAGGTTGGCCGCCAGCACGGTCGGCGCCCACGGCAGCTCCGCACCGGCCCCGCGCTCCCGCCCGGCGGCCCCGCGCTCCCGCTTGCCGGACGCCGCGCCGTCCGGCCCGGCCGTGCCAGGTCCGCTTATCGCGAGCGCGTCCGCGGCCAGCACGTCCACCCGGTCCGCCAGCCCGGGCGCGCGGTCCGCCACCGTCCGCGGCAGTTCGGCCGCCAGCGCCGCGTCGATCTCGACCGCGATCAGCCGCGCGTCAAAGGCAGCCGCGGCCTCGAGCAGCGCCAGCGTCAGCGATCCCAGGCCGGGCCCGACCTCGAGGATCACGTCGCCGGCCTGCGGCGCGGCCAGCGCCGCGATCCGCCGCACGGTCCCCTGCTCCACGACGAAGTTCTGCCCCAGCCGTTTGGTCGGCCTGACACCAAGCTTGCCCGCTATGCCGCGTACGTCCCCTGCCCCCAGCAGCCTGACGTCCGCCACGTTCACCGCCTGACACCGGTCGGTAGCCCACGAGGGCAGTCGACCACTAGGCATATGGCGGCTTGCGGGCCGGCCGTCGATGATCGGGGATAGTTATGGCCCCTATAAGGGCCATAACTATCCCCGATCATGAATTGCCTCGGGGGCGGCCCGGCGCCGGGGCGCGGAGGCAGGCAGGTTGGCATGGGCGGACCCCGCCTACCAGGCGAAGACGCGGGTGCCGGTTGCCTGGAGCGTCGCGCAGAAGTCCGCCAGGTCCAGGTTCTTCAGCGCGGCCAGGAAGCGGACCGTGTAGGCGGTCATCGCCGGGGAGTTCGGCTTGCCGCGGTGCGGCACCGGGGTCAGGTACGGCGCGTCGGTCTCCGCGAGCATCAGTTCCGGGGGCGCGACAACGGCCGCCTCCCGGAGCACGTCCGCGTTCTTGAACGTCACGTTCCCGGCGAAGCTCATCACGTACCCGGCCTCCGCGCACCGCGCGGCCATCGAAGCGTCTCCCGAGAAGCAGTGGAAGATCACGCTGTACGGCGGCCACGGCGCGTGCTCGTCCAGCATCGCGAGCACGTCCGCGTGCGCCTCGCGATCGTGGATCATCAGCGTCTTCCCGGTCCGCCGCGCAAGCTCGACGTGCGCGCCGAACCATGCACGCTGCACGTCCCGCGGCGACCAGTCCCGGTAGTAGTCGAGACCGGTCTCGCCGATCGCGACCACCCGAGGCGAGGCGGCCAGCGCCTCGATCAAGGCGAGGACCTCCGCGCGCCGCGCGTCCACCCCCGACGTCTCGTTCGGGTGGATCGCCACCGCCGCGTAGACGTCCGGGTACTCCGCGGCCCGCGCCACCGACCACTCCGACGACGGGATGTCGCACCCGACGTTGACCACCCGGAAGATCCCGGCCGCCCGGGCCGCCGCGAGCACCCCGTCGACCGGCAGCCCCATGATGTCCATGTGGGTATGGGCGTCGAACGCCCCCGGCGCCGGTAGTGACTCGTTACTCATTACCGGCGAGCCGGGCGATTTCCTCGTCAACCACTGACTGGTCCAGCTTGGCGAAAAGCGGGGCGGGCACGGACAGCGGCGTGCCCGCCGCGAGCGGCCGGGAGGCCCACCGGAACGACTCGTCGTACGTGCCGGTGATCACCGGGTACGACGGACCGCCCTCCTCGTCCACCGTCTCGATCCGGGGCGTCCCCGACCAGGTCCCGGTGCCGCCGAGCATCTCGTACACGGCCTGCGACGACCGCGGCAGGAAGGGCGTGAGCAGCGTCTTCGCGTCGTCCACCGCCTGCAGCGCCGTGTGCAGGACCGTCCGCATCCGCTCCGGGTCGGACTCGCGCAGCTTCCACGGCGCCTGCTCGGAGAAGTACTTGTTGGCCTCCGCCACCGCGCGCATCGCCTCGGTGATCGCGAACTTGAACCGCGACCGCGACAGGTCCTTGCCGACCGCGTCGAACGCCTTCCCGGTCGTCTGGAGCAGCGCGTGGTCGGCGTCGGTCAGCGCGCCGGCCTCCGGGATCGAGCCGACGAACCGCGCGGCGAACGACACCGCCCGGTTGACCAGGTTTCCCCAGGTGGCGACCAGCTCATCGTTGTTGCGCCGGACGAACTCGCTCCAGGTGAAGTCGGTGTCCTGGTTCTCGGGCCCGGCGACCGCCACGTAGTAGCGCAGCGCGTCCACGTCGTAGCGGGCCAGGAAGTCCCGCACGTAGATGACCACCTGGCGGGAGGACGAGAACTTGCGGCCCTCCATCGTCAGGTACTCGCTGCTCACCACTTCGGTCGGGAGATCCAGCATTCCGAACGGACCCGGCGTTCCTCCCTTTGATCCCTTCCCGTCGTAACCGAGCAGCATCGCGGGCCAGATCTCCGCGTGGAACGTGATGTTGTCCTTGCCCATGAAGTAGTAGCCCTCGGCGCCCGGGTCGTTCCACCAGGCCCGCCAGGCCTCGGGGTCGCCGGACCGGCGGGCCCACTCGATCGACGCCGACAGGTACCCGATCACCGCGTCGAACCACACGTAGATCTTCTTGTCCGGCCGGTCGCGCCAGCCGTCCAGCGGCACCGGGACGCCCCAGTCCAGGTCCCGCGTGATCGCCCGCGGGCGCAGGTCGTCGAGCAGGTTGAGGGAGAACTTGAGCACGTTCGGCCGCCACTGGCCGGACTTGGACTGCAGCCAGGTCCCGAGCGCCTCGGTGAACGCGGGCAGGTCGAGGAAGTAGTGCTCCTGCTCCTCGAACAGCGGGGTCTCGCCGTTGATCCGCGACCGCGGGTTGATCAGGTCGGTCGGGTCGAGCTGGTTGCCGCAGTTGTCGCACTGGTCGCCGCGCGCGTGCGGGTAGCCGCAGATCGGGCAGGTGCCCTCGATGTAGCGGTCCGGCAGCGTGCGCCCGGTGGACGGGGAGATCGCGCCGAGCGTCGCCTGCGCGAAGATGTACCCGTTGCGCAGCAGGGTGGTGAAGATCTCCTGCACGACCGCGTAGTGGTTGCGGGTCGTGGTCCTGGTGAACAGGTCGTAGCTCATGTTCAGGTTCGCCAGGTCGTTGGCGATGATCCCGTTGTACCGGTCGACGAGCTCCCGGGGGGTCACGCCCTCCTGGTCGGCCTGGACCGTGATCGGAGTGCCGTGCTCGTCGGTGCCCGAGACCATCAGCACGTGGTTGCCCGCCATCCGCTGGTACCGGCTGAACATGTCGCTGGGAAGCGCGAAGCCGGAGACGTGCCCGATGTGCCGCGGGCCGTTGGCGTAAGGCCAGGCCGGAGCGGCGAGTATGTGCTTAGGAGTGGCGGGTGGCATGCCTTAAAGCCTACGGGCTGTGGCGTGGTCGTCGCTCACATTAATCGTCGCCGTCGCGCCGACCGGGGTGTGCCTGGTCTGCTTGATCCCGAGAATGGACAAGAAGAACGTGCCGAGGATGAGCTGGCAGCTGAGGACCAGCGCGGTCGCCGAGGGGATCACGAGCCGCAGCGCGTGCTCGTAGTTGAGCTGCCCGAACTTGTTCGCGTGCCAGTAGGTCAGCGAGAAGATGAGCCCGACCAGGCCTGCGACGCCGATAGCCGCGCCGATGATCAGCCCGCGCTCGAGCGAGAGCTTGGCGAGCAGCCGCTGGACCTTCGGTTCCTCCGGGAGGAAGCCCTCGGCGCCCGCGTAGACCTGGGTGAACAGCCAGAACAGCACGGCCTGGAACCCGATCACGACCATCGCGCCCGCCACCACCAGCGTGTCAACGTCGAACGTGACGGCGCCGATGGTCACCGGGCCCGGCGTCACGATGGCCCCGATGACAAGGCCAGCGCCGCCAATGACCAGGCCGGGCAGGAAAAACAGCCAGCGCGGGCTGAACAGCAGCAGGAACCGCAGGTGCCGCCAGCCGTCTCGCCAGCTGCGCAGGTGCGGCGGGCGGCTGCGGCCGTCCTTCTTCAGCGTGGTGGGCACTTCGGTGATCCGCTGCCTGGCCAGGGTGGCCTTCACGACCATCTCGCTGGCGAACTCCATGCCGGTCGCCTGGAGGCCGAGCTTGATCGCGCTGTCTTTCCTGAAGCCGCGCAGGCCGCAGTGGAAATCGCCGATCTTGCTGCGGAAGAACAGCCGGCCCACGAAGGACAGCACCGGGTTGCCGAGGTACCTGTGCAGCGGTGGCATCGCGCCGGGCTCGATGCCGCCCTTGAAGCGGTTGCCCATCACGAGGTCGTTGCCCTTGCGGAGCTCTTCGATGAACGGCATCAGGTTGGTGAAGTCGTAGCTGTCGTCGGCGTCGCCCATGATGATGTATTCGCCGCGGGCGGCCAGGATGCCGCCCATCAGGGCGTTGCCGTATCCCTTGTCCGCGACGGGGACAACGCGCGCGCCGGCGTCCTCGGCCAGCTGCTGGCTGCCGTCGGTGCTGCCGTTGTCGGCGACCACCACTTCGCCGCTGATGCCGTTGTCCGCGATGCACTTCACGGCCTTGCGCACGCAGGTGGCAACCGTCTCCGCCTCATTGAGGCAGGGCATCACGACGGTCAGTTCCACGTGGACTCCCCTGTTATGTTCGATACTTCTTAACGAGTTCCCCGCTACTAACGATGCTAGGGGCGTCGGATTACCCACTAATTTGTACAAGGGGCGCCCTGCCTGGAGGGCGCTGCCCGGCACAAGGAGGATACGGGGTTGAGGGTAGTACCTACGGTCATCCGGCGCGCACTAGCTGAAAACAAACTATTTGCCATAGTTCTAGTACCGGCTGCGCTGCTGCGCATTGACGCCGAGCTTGGGTACCGCTGGCAGTCCTGGTTCAACGACTCGTGGAACTACGTGGACACCGCGATCACCCTGAACCTGGACCCGACCCGGCCCTCCGGGTACTCCTTCTATCTCTGGCTGCTCAAGCCCTTCCACAGCTTCGCGCTCGTCACGGTGTCGCAGCACCTCATGGGCCTGTTGGTCGCCGTGATGATCTACGCGCTCGCCCGGCGGCGGTTCGGCACGCCGGAGTGGCTCGCGGTGCTGATGACGCTGCCGGTGCTCTACGACGGCTTCGAGATCCAGCTCGAGCACCTGATCATGTCCGACACGCTGTTCCTGTTCCTGGCCATGCTGTCGGTCACGGTGCTGCTGTGGTCGCCGCTGCGGCCGGCGGGGGCCGGCGGGACGCCCTGGTGGCGGTCGGCGTGGGTGCGCTGCGCGGTGGCCGGCGCCCTGCTCGGGGTGTCGTCGCTCGTCCGGACCACCGGGCTGCCGCTGATCCCGGTGTTCGCCGTGTACCTGCTGGTGGTGCTGGGCCTGAGCCGGGTCGGCTGGCGGACGCTGGTCGCGAGCGTCGCCGCGTTCGTCGTGATCGCTATCGCGCCCATCGCGGGCTACGCGGGCTGGTTTGACATCCAGCACGGCCAGTTCAACACGAGCGAGTCGACCGGCGTGTTCCTGTACTCGCGGGTCATGACGTTCGCCGAGTGCTCCCAGATGAACCTGACCCCCGACCTGCTGCCGCTGTGCACGACGGTGCCGCCGGCCCAGCGGCCGATCGCCCAGGCGTACATCTGGACGGCCGCGAGCCCGCTCAGCCGGTTCCCGTCGCCGGTGTTCTCCGAGCTGCCGAACTCCCTGGGTCAGCAATTCGCCATCAAGGCCATCGAGGCCCAGCCGCTGGCGTACGCGCGGGTGGTCTTCGACGACACGTGGCGGTCGTTCGACTGGCCGCGGTCGGTCTTCCCGAACGCGCAGACCTACGACGAGTACCTGTTCGGCTACCACTCGGTGTCCATCTCCAGCGGGCACCGCGTGCCCGGCTACTCGTCGTCCGCCGCCGCCTACCTGGCGGGCGGCAACCCGCTGACCCAGGTGGTCAACCCGTACGCCGAGACGATCCGGGTCTACCAGCGCTACGTCTGGCTGCCGGGCACCGTCTTCGGCCTGATCCTGCTGGCCGGCCTCGCCGGGATCGTCGTCGGCCGGCGGCGGGTCAGCGCGGACGCGCTGCTGCCGTGGGTGACGTCGGTGGCGCTGATCGTGGTGCCGGCCGCGACGGCGGAGTTCGACTACCGGTACGTGACCACGGCCGTGCCGTTCGCCTGCCTCGCCCTGGCGATAGCGTTCGGGCGGCGGCCAGCGGGCTCAGCGCAGGCCGCGGTCACCAGCGCCACCCCCGCCGACGCCGCCGACGCCGCCACCACCGCCGACACCACTGACGCTGCCACTACTGACACCGCCACCGCTGACACGGCGGCCCTCTCGTCTGGCGGCACGGCGGGCCTCGCGCGCCGCGTCGCGAACGGCGGCTCTGGCAACGGCACGGTCGACTCCGGCCACGACCAGCGTAATCTCTCCTCGGACGCCACCTGAGCCAGGCGGGTGCGCCGGATTGGCCGGGTCCGCCCAGTCCGCGAGCTCGGCGAGCGTGCCGCGCCTGATCTCCTCGTGCACCTTGGTCAGCTCGCGGCATACGACCGCGGCACGGTCGTCGCCGTGTGACCGCCGCAGTTCCTGCAGCGTGGCCGCCAGCCGCCGCGGCGATTCGAAGAACACCTGCGTGCGGGTGTCGGCCGCGAGCTCGGCGAACCTCCGCTCCCGCTCGCCGGACTTGCGCGGCGGGAACCCCTCGAAGCAGAACCTGTCGGTGGGCAGCCCGGAGACGGCGAGCGCGGTGACCACCGCGGACGGCCCGGGGACGGCGGTCACCCTGATCCCGGCCGCGGCCGCCGCGGCC
>Ga0335075_10009301_pt1 | contig 15006 bp, 7 predicted proteins | sample Lox_Sample_24_FD_206723 | JGI IMG/M metagenome (GOLD analysis project Ga0335075, IMG submission 206723) | Soil microbial communities from Loxahatchee National Wildlife Refuge, Florida, United States - Lox_Sample_2.4 | ecosystem: Environmental > Terrestrial > Soil > Wetlands | place: USA: Florida...
ATCAGGAAGATCGTTTGCATGTGTCCAGATCTCCCCTCAATTCGCATACCTAATCGACGAGGTTTTCCCCCTCCCGCCTACGCCGATCGACAATATTCCTTTCGCTCGCCCGGCCAGGTCGAAATCCCGAGTTGAAATCCCCCGAGTTGAAATCCAAGGAGAAAGGCTGCTGACAATATGTGCCAGGCCGGCGATAGGGCGTGTGGCATCCGTCCGAGATAGTCGAGCGGACGCCCGACCGCCCAGGCCGCACCAGATTCTTGGCCGACGATTTCCCCCGAACCCGTAAAATAGAACTAGGAAATAGAAAAGTAGGAATAGTAGAGCCCGCCCCGGACAGGCGGGCTTTGCTTTTAGATCGGCCCTATTTATCTCAAAACAAAGGAGAAACTCCCAAAGATCCTGGAATCAAAACTTTAACGCCTAATCCGCACATTAAATCCAATAGAATCAAATCTTTAACAACACGCCGGGGGGAGGGGGTAGCTACTGCGCAGCGCTCCGCGCCCGTATCGGCACGGCGGGAACCCCAGCCACGGTCGCGCCCGGCGCGACATCCCTGGTAACAACGGCATTCGCGCCCACCGTCGCGCCATCGCCGATCGTCACCCCGCCTAACACCGTGACGCCGCGCCCGATCCACACTTCCTTGCCGATTATGATGGGCGTGGCCGTGTGCCCCGATTGCCGGATCGTCGCTTCTCCGCTGCGCCGGTGGTTCGCATCGCGGATGCTCGAGTACTCGCCGATCATGCTGCCCGCGCCGATCGTGACCCCGGCCATGGCGACGATATGCACGCCGCGTGAAATGACCGCATCGTCGCCTATTTCGATCCGCGCATCATGCTGCGTCTCCAGATGCAGCCCCGCGTACAGCAGAACGTTCTCGCCGAACCGGACATTGCGCGTGCCGTCGACAAAGGCCCTGCCCTCGATCACCAGCGAGGCCGGTGCCCCCCGGGCCATATCCGCCGACAGCGCGGCATGTGCATAGAGCCGCGTCAGGTTTTTTCGCACCCCGCGTGTCGACCGCAGTACCGAAGCCAGAACGGAACTGAGCGTACCTTTAACGCCGCGCTTCATCTCCCTGCCTCCGTCACCACGGCCTCGGCGGCGATACCCGCCCGCCCTGCGTCTCACTCCACGCCTGGTTCATGATTGCGATCAGCTTGCGATGCTCCCGCGCCCGCGCCTGTCGTCGCTCGTCGCTGCTGAAGCTGTTGCGCAATACCACCAGCCGGTAAAGCCCGATCTCCAGCATCTTCTCCCACCACGCGCCCCAGCCGTGATGCTTACGGTAGTAGAGCAGCGTGCTGCGCATGCGCCACAGCACCAGTTGTGCGCCGGCCTTCGACATCTCCAGAGACTTCACCTGCCGCGACGACTCCCCGCCGATGTGAGTAACGACTACGTCCGGCCAGTACATGATCTTGTATCCCGCGCCCTTAATGCGCCGACACAAGTCCACTTCCTCCGAGTATAGGAAGAACTCGGGATCGAAGAGCCCCGCCTTCCTGAGCGCCTCCGCCCGGATGATCGAGAAGGCCCCTGGCACCCAGTCGCACTCGCACGCGTCCATCGGATCGGCCCAGGTCCGATCGAACCTCCCGAACAGCCGCGACTTGGGAAACTTCCCCGCCACCCCTGTCATGACGAAGAAGTCCGTCAGCAGCGAAGGAAACATCCGCGCCGAGGGCTGCCACGCATCATCCCGTCCTACCAGCCGCGCACCCGCCAGTCCCACCGACGGATTCTCATCCATGTGCTGAATCGCGAGCGCAAGCGCGCCGGCGCGAAGGAAGGCGTCCGAGTTCAGAAGTAACGGGTACCGCCCCCGCACCACCTCCAGCGCCACATTGTTCGCCGAAGCAAATCCCAGGTTCACTTCGCTGCGGAAAAGCCGCACTTGGGGAAACTCGCGCTCGATCATCTCCGGCGATCCATCGGAAGAGTGGTTATCGACAACTAAAACCTCCACCCGAAACCCCGCCGATTCGCGCTCCACCGACTCCAGACATTCGCGCAGCACCTCGCGCGTGTTGAACGAGACAATAACAATCGAAACATCAAAGGTATTAGCAGAACTATTATGACTAGAGTCGAGGATGGTCATGGACCCCGCGGCTTCTATGAGCGGAAGCACGTTTCGAAAGTGGACGCCAGCACCTTCAGATTATCAGCCAGGTTGTAGCGCTCGGTTACCCGGGTCCGCGCAGAAGCACCGAGCTGCGCACGCAACTCCCCGTCGACCAGGAGCGACTTGATCGCGCCAGCCATCGACTCGACCGACGAAGCAGGAACCAGAAGGCCATCTACACGATCGCGAATCAGCTCCGGGATGCCGGCCACATTCGTGCTCACGCACGGGATTGCCATCGCCATGGCTTCCATAAGAGCCACCGGAATGCCCTCGGCGAAGCTCGCCAGCGCGAAAATATCGGCCTGCTGCAGTTGCTGCCTGGTCTGGTCATGGTTGAGCGCGCCGCGAAAGATCACATGCTCCGTAAGCCCGTTCGCAGCTGCTTCACGTTTGAGACTATCCATATCCGGACCGCTGCCCACGAAGATCAGCCGCGCCTCGTGGCCCTCGGCGTGCAGAAGCGAAAATGCTCGCAGCAAAATATGTTGTCCCTTTGCGGGAACCAAACGCCCGACGCAGACGATCTGTGTGGGCTGGGTGGATTCTCGTGAAGCGGGCTTGAACTCGTCAACGTCAACGCCTAACCGAACTACATGCATCTTGTCCCAGTGAGCTGGGTCACAGTACTTCATCAGCTGACTTCGACAAAAGTCGCTGATGCAAAAGATAAACTTCGCCCGCTCAATCTTGCGGGGAAGATAACAGTAGTCAACTTCGTAAAATTCTTCGGGCCCATGAATCGTAAGTGAGTAGTCGAACTTCCAGATCTCAGCAGCCACCATCGCAACCGTAGCCACTGAACCACCAAAGTGAACATGAAGATGATGCAGACCACGCTCCTTCATCCAGCGACCGAGAAGAAATGCCTCAACCGTGTAAAAGAGCGCGTAAATTTTACGAACAAGGTCCCAGCCACCCATCGTGAGCGCAACCCTGGCGCCGCGAATAAACACAGCCGGGTACACGAAAGTCATAGTTACTACTAGATAAAAAGCGTCCCAGATGGTTGTTCGTTTTAGACAATAGGTATTCGCAGCTTCCTGAGCTTCAACAGGAGGTAGTTCAGAAACTGTCCGATCGGGTGGGTTGACGGACGCAACCTCAATCTCAAAACCAAGCCGTCTTAGACCAAGAATCTCTTTCAGAAAAAACGTATGAGAGATAGCTGGATACTGGCTTAGAAAGTAGGCCATGCGTTTTTTTTTAGATTGCAAGGTCATTTTCGCTGGTAATGGTTTAGAGTAATAAAAAAGCACAAATATTTAGTTACTTTCAGCTCATCCCTGAGCCGTTGTCTGCCGATTACCAAAATTACAGGTTGCTAATCTGAGCGGAGAAAAACGGCACAAAGATAAGGGTTCATCTGTGGAATTGGGTGAAGTATGTATACTCACCCACACAAGTCCCGCAAAGCAGTAACTAAAAATACCTAAAACTAAAAGCCTTTTCCCCGTTCATTTGCCCGGTTGTCACATAACGGAGGTAATTCATGCGCTCGTGGTCCACGAACATACAGTCGCAGTATGTCATTTTCCCTTTCCTCTTGCTACTCGCCATCCTCATGCCTGAGATGCGAGTTGGTGCGCAAACCGTCACCATGTCCGACTCATCAGTGATTGGCAACAACGCCCGTGCTGGCCTCAACCTCGGACAACCGTCCGGTTCGTACCCTTTCTTCAAAAATTATCTGGCTTTCAGCAATCCCGGCTTTGAGCCGATGATCGATCAGCAGATCTACCAGTTCCAGGCTCCGGCGACGGTGTCCTCACCCACAAGCTTTCAGTGGAATGTGAACAACACGCAATATGAGAGCTACGACCCCAACCAGTGGGCCGGAGCCACCTTCACCGTTGTACAGGGTTCCTACGCGAGTGGAACCTCCGATCCGGCTCTGGGCTGCACCGGCACCATACAGTCGAGCGCCAACCAATCCGGTGCCGGCCCCATCTTTGTCGTCAATCCTACGACCAATCAGGGATCAAACGGTTGCGCCGGTAATCTTGGTGCTCCCGGCCAGGTAATTGTTGTTTCTACCAACAACAATATGCCGAATGTTTTCCCGACGCCGTCCAGCGTTTGGCAGGCGGGCGCCAACGGATTGCTGGCGGCTCCCAGCCTGAGCGGCGGTGCGACCGTCTCTTCCGAGACGACCGACCTCTGCGCAACCTGCGGAACCCAATCTCTTCTCTTCACTGTTCCTGCCGGAGGCAGCGCATCACTCAGCACCGGCAGCATGCTCAACACGGCCAGCGAAAAGACCGTGGTGCTCAACGGCGCATATACCGTGTCGTTCTGGGCCAAGTCGAACGCCGCGGTTGCTCCCAACCTCAGCATCTCTGCAGTCCCGCGCGCCGGCGCGGCATGCACCCAGACCTACAGCGGATCCACTTCTCCCGCTATCACGTCTGCCTGGACACAATACAGCTTCACCTGCAACTTCACCGAGAGCGCTACCAGCGGCGGCCCTTATCCGTTCTTCATCACCTTCACGGTCGCCCCGGCAACTTCGGCTGCAACCAGCCTCGAATTCGATAACTGGTCCTTCACCAGTAATCAGGACACCAATCCCACCGTCTACTCTGACGCATACGTGAACGCGCTTCAGGCCTGGTGCCAGAGCACGACCAACACCACCGGACCCGCCTGCTCTTTGCGCTACGGTCCATCTCCCGACTCGGAAGTCATGTCGAACTGGGTCAAGCCTCAGTTTGAGCACCGCCCGTCGATCGAACAGTTCTCGGCCATCTCCAACGCCTACAGCACCAACAAGACCGGCATTTACGACTTCCTGAACCTCTGCGCTTACGTCGGCGCAACACCCGTGCTCATCTTCCCCATCACCATGACGTCGACTGACGCCGCAAACCTGGTCGACTTCCTGGAAGGATCCACCTCCACTCAATACGGCGAAATTCGCGCCAGCCTCGGCCAGGTAACACCATGGGTCGGAGCTTCGGGCTCCCCTTTCTCGACCATCTATCTTGAGTTCGGCAACGAGAATTGGAATGCCGGATTCCTCGGACACACGCTGGGCTACAACGCCTCATCCACTAATTTCTACGAGGACTACTCGCTTCGCGCGAAGACGGTATTCGCTGCTGCGCGTGCCCGTCAGTCCTCCGAGGGTTACAGCGAGTCCGGGACAAAATGGGTCTTCAATGCTCAGACCGCGGGGGGCGGTGACGGCGGTGCGGCGTCCGTGGCGCAAGCCGACGTTGTCGAAATTAACGGCTATACCGCCTACAACATCAACAACACAAGCACATCCGGCTGCCTGACCAGCGGATCGACGAACGCTACCTGCCCGCTCTATGGGCCCACCCTGACTGAGCCTTATTCCAATACGCACGATCCCAACTCGATGAGCGGCTTTGCTCAGTCGGTTTCAAATATCCAGAACGAAGCCGGCTGCGGGCCGAACGGCAACGCGAAGTGCCAGGTGATGGTCTACGAGCAAAACACCGGCACCTTCAACGCCAGCACCGCCGGTCCGTTCACTCAGGCCGTCTCCGACTCGTTCATTCAGGCTGGGTTCCAGGGTGTCGTGGCCGCCGATCAGATGGGCGAAAACGACGCTGCCGGAGTTCTCACTCAGAACGAATACCAGGCACTGCAGTACTACTTCGGTGAGGGCGGCGTCAACGTCCACATGTGGGGCACAATGCTCGACACCGGGGGTGACTGCTCCAATTACAACTCCTCAACCTTTGGTGGCAGCTACTGCCCGCGCCCGCAGATGCTGGGAGCGCAGGTCTACAACTGGTGCAAGATCGGACCGATGGTTCAGACCTCGTGGACATCGAATCCGACCTACAATCTTCCCGCCAACAACAACAGTGTCAACGCACTCAGCGGAGTTCCGGTCCTGCGCAGCTATGCCTTCGCGCAGGGCAGCGAGCGCTGCATGGTCATCGTGAACTCGGACGTCTACAGTTCGCATAACGTAACATTCTCCGGTACAAATGCGCCCACCAGCGGCGTCACCACCTACCAGTTTGCTCCGACCGCGTTGAGCGCAGTGAACGAGGCAAGCGCTCTGACAACTACCTCCACTCTGGAAACTCCGATGTCCAACACCACCACGCCTGGCGTGAGCGTTGCTTCGGGCTACACTCTGCCTGCCCACAGCGTGACCGCCTTCATGTGGCAGACTAACGGCAGCAGTACACCTACTGCGGCCACTCCGACCTTCTCTCCTGCGGGAGGCACGTTCAGCACCGCGCAGACGGTCACGCTCTCCTCCTCGACTTCGGGCGCGACCATCTACTACACCACCAACGGAACAACCCCCTCAACTTCGTCAACGAAATACACGGGGGCCATCACGGCCAGCTCGACGGAAACGATCGAAGCGATTGCCGTGGCCACCGGCGACACCAACAGCCCCGTGGGCACAGCAACCTACACCATTAACGATCCGGCAACCGCTGCTCCGGCATTCAGCGTCGCTGCTGGAACCTACTCCACGACGCAGTCCGTAGCGCTCAGCGATGCCACATCTGGCGCAACCATCTACTACACAACCAACGGAACCACTCCCACAACTTCGTCAACGAAATACGCTGGAGCCATCACCGTCAGCGCGACGGAGACAATCGAAGCGATTGCTGTGGCCACCGGCTACGCCAACAGCTCTGTTTCCTCCGCAACCTACACCCTTTACCCCAAGACAGCGACCCCTGTGCTGAGCCTTGCCTCCGGCAGCTACAGCTCCGCGCAGACGGTAACCATCGCCGACGCAACTTCGGGAGCGGCCATCTACTACACCACCAACGGTTCAGCACCCACATCTTCATCCGCAAAATACGCCGGTCCGATCACCATCAGCACAACGGAGACCATCCAGGCCGTAGCCCTCGCATCGGGCTACACCACAAGCGCAACAGCCTCGGCGACCTACACAATCAGCGCCTCCAGTCCCGCCAGTTCCCTGCTGCCGGCGCCAACATTTGGCGTCGCCGCCGGAACCTACACTTCCGCGCAGACGGTATCCATCACTGATGCGACGGCAGGTGCCACCATCTACTACACAACCAACGGAACGACACCGACAACGTCGTCCACGAAGTACACGAGCCCTCTGACCGTGAGCACGACTGAAACGGTTGAGGCAATCGCAGTGGCTACCGGCTATACCAACAGTCCCGTTGCCACCGCCTCATACACCGTGTCGATAGCATCCTCATCCTCCGGGTCGGGCACCGCTCCGGCAGGGAATGTCTTCACCTTCACCAGCTTTACCGGCTCTTCGGCTCAAATGAGCCTGAACGGTAACGCAACACTGAACGGGGCTGACCTGCAGCTGACCAACGGGAACCTCTACGAAAACAGCTCGGCATGGTATTCCAAACCTGTGAACGTGCAATCATTCACGACTAATTTCACCTTCCAGGAGACCGATGCTGTTGCTGATGGATTTACCTTCACGGTCCAGGGGATCGGTCCCAAGGCCCTGGGAGCAGGTGGCGCAGGTCTTGGTTACTCCAACCTCTGGTCCAGCGTCGGGTTGAAGTTCTACCTGCATCCCATCGGAAGCATCCCTGAATCCACCGGTCTCTACATCGACGGTGCAGCGCCATATGTCACGACCGGATCGATCAATCTGGCGCCCTCGGGTATCACGTTAACCAGCGGAGACCTGATGAGCGTGCAGCTCGTGTACAACGGAACCACTCTCACCATGACACTAACCGACACCGTGACCAAGAAGTCGTACACGACGTCGTTCACGGTTAACATTCCCTCGTATGTAGGCGACACGGCATATGTCGGATTCACCGGTGCCAGCGGCGGTTCAGGAGCCAACCAGCAGATACTCTCCTGGAGCTACTCAGACTAATCGCCTAACCCCAACAGCTTCACCCGGGCCGGAAGAGGAGCAAACCAACTCCTCTCCCGGCCTTCGCTTTTTTGCCTGACGGCCGTCACCGAACTGCCGTCCCGTTGAAAACCCCGAACTCTCGAATCCCCGCGCGTCCCGATGTTTCGAGTAGTTTCAGCCGAACGGCGGTCGCCGTCACCGGATCGAAAATGTCGATCTTCTTGTGCCCGATTGCATAGGCATGTGCCACCTGCTTCCACGTTCCGTTCGACAGCACTTCAACCGAATACTCCTCGACGTGCTGGCCATCATTCAGCCTCTCCATCGTCATCACGCGATCGAAGGTGACCGGATGAGCGAAGGTCACCGTCACCATCGGCACAGTCCCATCCGCCGCCGCCGACCAGAATGTATCTCCATCCCCATCGAGGGCGCGCTCTTCATCTCTGCTTACCGGTTCGTGATGAAGGGCCAGGTTGTTCCCGTACACCGCCTTCACCCGCGCTCCGAACTCCGCCAGCCGCGCCACATCCGCAGCCGGGATTCTTCCCGTCCGGTCCGGCGCCAGCCCAAGCATCAACTGAGCGCCGCGCCCCACGGTATTGTTGTACTCGTCCATCAACTCATCGACACTTTTCAGCGTTGCGTCCGCATTCGGATGCCAGAACCACTGCTCCCGGTGCAGGGGCGTATCTGCCTCCACCGGCCGCCACCGCAGATACCCGGCGCGATCCACCACATTCCAGTTTTCAAACGGAACCTTACCGCTCTCCGTGCCCACCCACCTCAGATCGGCATACTTGTAGAGCGCCACATCGGCAAAGACCATGGTGTTTGGCTGATACGTCCGCAGGTGCTCGATGATCGTGTCGAAGTCGTACGTCCGCCCTGCACTTCCCGCGCCATCCAGCCAGAACTCCTCCAGCGGCCCGTAGCCCGTCGACAGCTCCTCAAGCTGAGCTAGGTAGTATTTGTCGTACTCCGCCGGATTCGCGTAGCGCGGCTCATGCCGGTCCCAGGGCGAGAGGTACACTCCAAACCGCAGCCCGGCCTTCCGCGCCGAATCACTCGCCATTCGCACCAGGTCGCCCTTGCCGCCCAGCCACGGACTGCTCTTAACCCCGTACTCTGTCTGCGCGCTCGGCCAGAGCGTAAAACCATCATGATGCTTTGCCACCAGCACCACGTAGCGGATGCCCGCGGATTTCGCCGCCTCCATCCACTGGTCCGTGTCCACATGTTCAGGATTGAAAACCTGGGGCGAAGCCGTACCATCCCCCCACTCGCGATCAAGAAAGGTATTCGTCCCGAAGTGGATGATCGCGCCCATCTCAAGATCCTGCCAGTCAAGCTGCTGGGGACTGGGCTTCAAATCCGTAACGTTCTGAGGACGACTGAAAGAGGGAAAAATTGAAAACAACGTGAGAACGATCAGAATAGAAAAACGCCGCAAGCAAGCCTCCAACACGAAAAGCTTACTTGATCGGATCTACTCAGCGACTCTCCTTCACTTCGGCTTGACGACGCGGCTGGCCTCAAGCTCTGAGAGGTTGCTCTTGGCCAGCACCCCTTCCACGCTCTTGAGATGCCTTCGCATCGCCGCCCGCGCACCCACCGCATCGTGCGTCGACAAGGCGTGGAAGATCGCCTTGTGTTCCGCCAGCGTCCGTTCCTGGTTCGCCATGTGTCCTGTGAGCTGGCTCAGCTTGTGAAACATCGGGGAGAACATTCCATGCCACAATCGCGCGACCAGATCTGCCAGAACGCTGTTCCCTGCGACATTCGCGATCAACACATGAAACGCCTGGTCGGCCTCGCGGGCATGGGCCCCGGAGGCCACGATCTTTTCCATGTCGTGGATCGTCCCCTCGATCGCCACCAGATCGCTGTCGGTTGCGCGCACAGCCGCCTCCGCTGCAACTTCTCCCTCGATCAGCAACCGGGCGTGCAGCAGCTCGAATGGTCCTGGCCCGGCGTCCATCATCGGGAATAGCAGCTTGCCGCGATCGCGAATGTACGTGCCGGAGCCGGTTCGAATCTCTACCAGCCCGGCAATCTCTAACGCGATGAGCGCCTCCCGCACCACCGGACGGCTTACCCCCAGCTGCAGTGCCAGGTCCTTTTCCGCTGGCAGACGGTCGCCCGCCGAAATACTCCCCGCTTGAATCTGCTGCTTGATGCGCTCGGCCACTTGTTGATACAGGCGTCTGCTAACGATCGGGTCCAGCGCCATTCCATCCACATCCATTTCCAGGGGTAGGTCTCTATCGTATGTCACGTCGCCTTTTCCAATTCGCATCTCCGGACAAGAAGGAGCGGGATCCGCAGGTCGCCGTCGAAGCGCGCCAAGCTGCCTGACAGATTTACTCTGCCGCAGTGCTCGGCGTCAACCCGGGTATCTGGGCCATGAACTTTTCAGACGTCCAATTAAACGCTTTAGTTTCATGAATCCTTCTGGAAACTTCGCGGCAGCGTGGGTGCCGCCGCAACCAACGGTGTATGGCTTCAGCACCTCCAGGAAGAAAATCTGTCTTACAGCTTGACAAGTCTATCTCGGGGCAACTAACTTGCGCCGTGGCCAAATTTCTCTACTGCCGATTGGCCTCAGAATGAACAGGCTCCTATAGAGCACAAAGGCGCGCCGTTTCTTGTCTCAAAAATAAGCACGCGCGGAGAAGTCAACGTTCGAACCATTTTCGGAGGAAGTGATGACGAAAAAACCCACCGATGCAGTGCATAGGACTGCAATCTTACCCGCCAGCTTGCTCAGGAGTCTGGCAGCCGCCCTCCTTCTGGCGCTGCTGCCGTTGCTGATCGGTGCTCTCGGCAGCATACAAGCCCACGCTCAGGCCGTTTCAGCAACCCTCGTGGGAACGGTCACCGACGCAACCGGGGCCAGCGTACCTGGCGCAAAGATCACCATTCGGGAATTAAGCACCGGAATCACCCGCGAGACGCTCTCGAATGAGAGCGGCAACTATACTTTCCCCGACCTCACTCCCGGCACCTACTCGGTCGTCACGGAGGCACAGGGATTCAAAAAGGAGACCCGCCCCAGTATCGACGTGGTCGTCAACACCACCACCCGTGTTGACGTGGCTCTCCAGCCCGGTAGCGCGACCGAGACTGTCACCGTCACCGCCGCACCCGCCATCCTGCAGACCGATCGCGCCGACGTGAGCACCAACCTCGAGTCTCACACTCTCCAGACCATGCCGGTTTCCGTGAATCAGAATTTCCAGTCACTGCTCACCCTGGTTCCCGGCGTAGGCCCTCCCGTCTTCCAGCACTCGCAATTTTTCAACGCAGCCAGTTCAATCCAGACGGAGGTCAACGGTCAGCCCCGCATGGGAAACAGCTATCAGATCGAAGGCATCGACGACGATGAACGGACCGGTCTTCTTCAAATCCTCATCCCGCCGATACAAGCCATCCAGACCGTCGACGTCTCGACCAGTAATTACGAAGCCGAGCTCGGTCGCGCCATCGGCACCGTCAGCAACGTGATCATCAAGTCCGGCACCAACCAGTTCCACGGCATGGTCACCGAGTACATTCAGAACAGCGCCCTGGACGCCCGCGCCTACTTCAACAAGAGCGTTGGACACCTCGCCTACAACTACTTCGGCGGCGGCCTCGGAGGTCCCATCCTCAAGGACAAGCTCTTCTTCTACGGAGACTACTTCCGCTCTCCCGACCATGAGGCCAACTCGAACATCCTGAGCATCCCTCCCCCGCAGTGGTACACCCCCAACGCCGCCGGCAATATCGACCTCAGTGGCCCGCTGGGGGCCAACGGCAAGGGCCAGATCTACGATCCGGCAACCGGCAATCCCGATGGCACCGGACGTACCCCCTTCCCGAACAACCAGATTCCTTATAACCGGGTGAACTCTGTATCGCTCGCGCTCATGAAGCTCCTACCCGCGCCCAATGCGAATCTCGGAACCGCCACCACGACGGCTGCGAACGACTACTCCGTCAATCTGCCTTTCCAGAAGACAACCGAACGCTACGACGCCAAGATCGACTACCAGATCACTCCAAAGGACCATCTGAGCGGCCGTTACAACCGCCAGAACATCACCGTCTTCCAGGCTCCAGCCTTCGGCGCTGCCGGAGGCGGTCCCGCACAGAGCGCCTTTGCCGGAACCGGCACGCAGGGAACGTACAGCACTGGCCTGAACTATGACCGCGCCTTTTCGAGCACCCTTCTCACTGAAGCACGCGTCGGCGTCGCCCACTACGGCAACAGCGCCACTCCCACGGGCTATGGAACCGACTACGCAACCCAGATCGGCATTCCCGGCGTGAATATCAGCCAGTTCACCAGCGGACAGGTAGGCATCATCATGTCCGACTTCGTAGGCGGCAGCACCAGCAACCCGCTCATCGGCTACTCTGCCTCACTCCCCTGGATCCGTACGGAGACCAACGTCGACGTCGTCAACCACTGGACCAAGATCGTTCGCAATCACACCTTCAAATTCGGCATCGACCTCCGCCGCATCCACGACGACCTGCTACAGGATCAGACCTTCAGCCCCCGCGGACTCTACACCTTCTCTGAAACCAATACGACGATCAACCAGCCGGGCGTGGCAACAAACATCGCCAATCAGATGGCCAGCTTCCTCCTCGACGAACCCTCTGGTGTAGGCCGTGACATTAATACTTTCTTTCCCGCCCTCCGTGCCTGGTGGTTCTTCGCATTTGCCGGAGACAAGTGGCAGGTCACGCCAAAACTAACTTTGGACCTCGGCCTCCGCTGGGAGCTCTATCCTCCGGCAACTCCCAAGGCTTCCGGAGGCTTCTCTAACTACAATCCCTCGATCCATTCGCTGGTCATCGCCGGTGTCGGTTCCAATTCCTCCAATCTTGGTATTGATACGCGCTACAACTATGTCGCCCCCCGCGTCGGCTTTGCCTATCGCGTGACGGAACAGACCGTCGTTCGTGGCGGCTTCGGCATCAGTTACACGCCGTTCGAAGACAATACCTACGCCTACAACTACCCCGTCCGCGCTAATAACCAATATCTTCAGCCGAACAGTTATCAGCCTGCGGTTCTGGCCGACGGAGTCACAGCCGCCACCTTCCAGGCGGGCTTTCCGGCACCAGTCCCGGTCAATATTCCAAGCAATGGCATTCTCGACGTAACCTCAAGCAGCTTCCTGCTCAAACAGTCCTATGTCGAAATTCCAAAGAACTACTACAACCCCTACATCGAGTCATGGAACGTAGCTGTCCAGCAGGCCTTGCCCGGACAGTTTTCAATGCAGCTGTCCTATGTGGCCAATCACGGCGTTCACATCGGCTCCTCTCAGAACATCAACCTAGCGCCGGCCCTCGGCCTGGGCACCTCCGGCTACCCGGAAAACATTGCCTTTGGGCGTACGGCCGCAACGAATGTCTACTTCCTCGGATATTCCTCGAACTACCAGTCGTTGCAGGCTCAGCTGAACCGCCGCTTTGCCAACAGCCTGGGCATGATTACCTCCTTCACCTGGGGGAAGGGTCTGGGCTATCAGACAAGCGACGACGGAGGCCTCTTGTTCTGGCTCGACCAGCGCCATAACTACGCACCCAACGACTACGACCACCGCCTCAACTTCGAGGAGAGCCTGACTTACGAACTGCCCTTCGGCAAAGGCAAGCGCTGGGTAACTTCCGGCGTCCCGTCCTATGTCATCGGCGGATGGAAGCTCGGAGCGATCATCTCCATCTACTCCGGCCTGCCGTTCAACGTCGAGGCGAGCGGCGCAAACATCAATACCTCGGGCGAGCAACAGATGGCCAACCTCGTCGGCGGATACCACGTCCTTCACCACATTGGGACGGGACAACAGTGGTTTGACCCCTCGGCCTTTGCCCAGCCTCAAGGTTGTCCGAAAACGGGTTCATGCCCCCTCGAATACGGCACCACGATCGGAAACGTGGGCCGCAATGCGTATTACGGCCCCGGATACATTCAGAACAATGTCTCGCTTTTCAAAACCTTCCCGATCAAGGAGAGCCTCGGCTTCGAGTTCCGTGCGGACGCCTTCCAACTCAGCAACACACCCCAGTTCAACAGCCCGAACAGCACCTACGGCAGCACTACCTTCGGACAGGTAACCAGTACCGTCGGCAGCGGCACCGGGATCAATGGAATTGGAGGTGGCCGGGCACTGCAGTTCTCCGGAACAGTCCGCTTCTAGTCTTTCGGCCGGCAGGTTCCGAGTGCCTCCCGTTTTCGGAGCCGTGCAGCCATGATTTACTGATCGCTTCCTCCCGGCCTTCGCTGGTTCGTCCTTATCCGACGCTATCGGCGAAGGCCGTCATCTGATCTATTCTGTTTAGTTAATCCCACGCATGGAGGAATGATGTCCGCATCACGTCGCGATTTTCTGATCGGTTTCGCTGCCGCAGGCGTAGCCGCCGGATTCTCATCTACCCAGGCCCAGGCTGCCCCGCACACCGCACCCAACTCCGGCTGCCCGTTCCGCCTCGCCGTCATCAACGACGAGATCTCCGAGGACTTCGAACATGCCTGCCAGGTCGCCTCGCAGGATTTCGGCCTCCAATGGATCGAGCTGCGCGGCATGTGGGGCAAGAACATCACCGAGCTCGATGCGAAGCAAATCGACGACGCACGCGCGATCCTCCAGAAGCACAAGCTCCGCGTTACCGACATCGCCAGTCCGCTCTTCAAGACCGACTGGCCCGGCGCGCCGCTCTCCAAACACAGTCCGCGGCACGACCAGTTCCACGCCGATTTCGACTTCAAGCAGCAGGACGTGCTGCTCAACCACTGCATCCAGCTGATCAAAGCTTTTGAAACCGATCGCGTCCGCTGCTTCGACTTCTGGCGTCTCGACGACCCCAAACCTTATCGGGAAGCCATCAACAAAAAGCTCACCGAAGCCGCTGAAACATGCCAGAAGCACGGCGTTATCCTGCTGCTCGAAAACGAAATGGCCTGCAACACCGGCACCGGAGAAGAAGCCGCCGCCGTCCTCGCCGCCATCCCCAACAAAAACTTCATGCTCAACTGGGACCCCGG
>Ga0335075_10009302_pt1 | contig 15006 bp, 11 predicted proteins | sample Lox_Sample_24_FD_206723 | JGI IMG/M metagenome (GOLD analysis project Ga0335075, IMG submission 206723) | Soil microbial communities from Loxahatchee National Wildlife Refuge, Florida, United States - Lox_Sample_2.4 | ecosystem: Environmental > Terrestrial > Soil > Wetlands | place: USA...
CTGCGGGTCATGAGCACCGAGACCGAGTACGGCATCTCCGTACCGGGCCAGCCGGGTGCCAACGCGATGGTGACCTCATCGCAGATCGTCAACGCCTACCAGGCGGCCACGGCCGCGCGGGCGCGTCGTGCCCGGTGGGACTTCGAGGAGGAGAACCCGCTGCGGGACGCCCGCGGGTTCGACCTCACGCGGGAGGCGGCTGATTCCACTCAGCTCACGGACGAGGACCTGGGACTCGCCAACGTCATCCTGACCAACGGTGCCCGGCTCTACGTCGACCACGCGCACCCGGAGTACTCGGCCCCCGAGTGCACCAACCCGCTGTCGGTGGTGGTCTGGGACAAGGCGGGCGAGCGGATCATGGCGGAGGCCGCGGACAAGGCGGCGACCGTCCCGGGCTCGCACCCGATCCAGCTCTACAAGAACAACACCGACAACAAGGGCGCCTCCTACGGCACCCACGAGAACTACCTGATGCGCCGGTCGACGCCGTTCGCCGACATCGTGAAGAACCTGACGCCGTTCTTCGTCACCCGCCAGGTGATCTGCGGCGCGGGGCGGGTCGGCGTCGGCGCGGACGGCCGGGGCACCGGATTCCAGATCAGCCAGCGGGCCGACTTCTTCGAGGTCGAGGTCGGCCTGGAGACTACGCTCAAGCGGCCGATCATCAACACCCGCGACGAGCCGCACGCCGATCCGGAGAAGTACCGGCGGCTGCACGTGATCATCGGCGACGCGAACCTGAGCGAGGTGGCCGCCTACCTCAAGATGGGTACGACCGCGCTGGTGCTCTCGATGATCGAGGACAAGTTCTTCCAGAGCTTCTCCGGCAATGACCTGTCGCTTGAGGCGCCGGTCGCCGACCTGCGCGCGGTGTCGCACGACCCGTCGCTCAAGTACCAGGTGACGCTGCGGGACGGCAGGAAGATGACGGCGATCCAGCTGCAGACCGAGTACCTGGAGCTGGCGCGCAAGTACGTCGAGGACAAGTACGGCACGGACGCCGACGAGATGACGCTCGACGTGCTCTCCCGCTGGGAGTCGGTGCTCACCCGGCTGGCCGAGGACCCGATGCAGTTGTCCCGCGAGCTCGACTGGGTCGCCAAGCTCGAGCTGCTCGAGGGCTACCGGCGCCGGGACGGCCTGGGCTGGGACGCGCCCAAGCTGCAGCTGTTCGACCTGCAGTACTCCGACGTGCGCCAGGAGCGCGGGCTGTACAACCGACTGGTGGCTCGCGGCCGCATGCAGCGCATCACCGACGACAACGCGATCGGCTGGGCGATCGACAACCCGCCGGAGGACACCAGGGCGTACTTCCGCGGCCGGTGCCTGCGGCAGTACGCCGACTCGGTGGCCGCCGCGTCCTGGGACTCGGTGATCTTCGACATCCCCGGCCGCGAGTCGCTGCAGCGGGTTCCCACGCTGGAGCCGCTGCGCGGCACGAAGGCCCACGTCGGCGACCTGCTCGACCGGTGCAAGACGGCCGCCGACCTGGTCGCCGCCCTCACCGCCCAGGGGTAGTTCGTACTGAGACCCCTGCGGAGGGTTGGGCGGAACTCATCGTGGCGAGGATAACGTTGGAGCTGTTATCAGGCTCCTTCCAGGGACGGAGGAACGGCAGATGGCAACGAAGGACACCGGGGGCCAGCGGCAGACGACGCGGCGTACCGAGGAGACGGAGGAGGACCAGGCCGCCGCGACCGATGAGGTCAAGGAGCGGCACGAGAAGCTCTCCGACGACGTGGACTCGATCCTCGACGAGATCGACGAGGTGCTCGAGGAGAACGCCGAGGAGTTCGTCCGCTCCTACGTCCAAAAGGGCGGCGAGTAGCTCTGTCTCCCGGGGGGCGGCCCCCCGTCCCCCCCGGCTGCGCGCCCGATGGCAAAGACCGCCATCGTATCGGGCGCGCCGAAGGCCAGCGGACGGCGCTTCCAGCGGTTAGCTCTAGGCGAAAGAGTTCGGCTGTTCCCTAGTTCAATAGCGGCTCGAACGGACGGTAGTGTCTGCTCAAGGACAACAGAATCACCAGGGAGGCGGCGGCGTGGGAGCGTTTTCTGACGGCACTGGACGGGAGCAGGCGGCGTTCATGACAGCACGCATCCCGTCGTTCGCGCACTTCCTCTCTTCGTACGCCCCCGACCTGCTGCCTGCCAGGGATTTCGGTTCGCTGGCGGGGAGCGGGGACGTGGCCGCGGAGCTGATCAAGTCCCTGCCGCACGCGACGACGATCGTCGCGGTCGCCTCCGAGCGCGGGGTGGTGATGGCGGGTGACCGGCGCGCGACCGCCGGCAACATGATCTCCAAGCGGGACGTGGAGAAGGTGTTCCGCGCCGACGAGTTCTCGGCCATCGGCTTCGCGGGCGTGGCCAGCATCAGCCTGGAGTTCATCCGGCTGTTCGGCGTCGAACTCGAGCACTACGAGAAGATGGAGGGCCGTACCCTCTCCCTCGAGGGCAAGGCCAACCGGCTCGGCAAGATGATCCGCGACAACCTGATGGCCGCGATGCAGGGCCTGGCGGTGATCCCGCTGTTCGCCGGCTATGACGAGGATGCCGGGGTCGGCAGGATCTTCAGCTACGACGTGGCCGGCGGCCCGTATGAGGAGCACCGCTTCCACTCGATCGGCTCTGGCTCGATCTTCGCCAAGTCCGCACTGAAGAAGTACTACTCCGACGACATGCCAGTCAGCGACGCGATACTCGCCTGCGTGCAGGCGCTATACGACGCCGCCGATGACGACTCAGCCACCGGCGGCCCCGACCTCACCCGGCGGATCTTCCCGGTGATCGCCACGATCACCGACGACGGCTTCCGCCGGCTGCCCGACGCGGAGTCCGCCGACTATGCCCAGCAGGTCGTGGACGGCCGGATGCGGCTGCCCGACGGGCCGTCCGCCCCGCTGAGGGCGGCCAGCTAGCCCGCCCGAGCCATCCCGCACCCGTTCCGGATCATCCTGCTTTTGACTTCAATGAGTAAAGGGAGCGCCGCCGGTGTCAATGCCGTTCTACGTGTCGCCCGAGCAGTCGATGCGCGACAAGGCCGACTACGCGCGCAAGGGCGTGGCGCGGAGCCGCAGTTCCGTGGTTGTGCAGTACTCGGGCGGCATCTTGCTGGTGACCCCCAACATTTCGAGCGTGCTGCACAAGATCAGCGAGATCTACGACCGGATCGCGTTCGCCGCCGTCGGCCGGTACAACGAGTACGAGGTGCTGCGCAAGGCCGGCGTCACCTACGCGGACGTGACCGGGTACCAGTTTGACCGCGGCGACGTCACCGCGCGCGGCCTGGCGAACTGGTACGCCCAGGCGCTCGGGCAGAACTTCAGCGAGCCGACCGGCAAGCCGTACGAGGTGGAGATCGTGGTCGCCGAGGTCGGCACGCAGCCGGACGGCGACCAGATCTACCGGATTTCCTGGGACGGCTCGGTCTCCGACGAGCCCGGCTTCGTCGCCTTCGGCGGCCAGGCGGACCAGGTGACGGCCGCGCTGAAGGAGCGCTTCTCCGACGGCATGTCGCTGACCGAGGCCCTCGGTGCCGCCCTGGCGGCCCTGGCGGCCCCGGCGGCGGCGACCGGGTCGGCGGCGCCGTCGAACGGTGCGCAGCCCGAGTTGACCGCCGCCAACCTCGAGGTCGCGATCCTCGACCGGGCGCGGGCGCACCGCACCTTCCGCCGGCTGCACGGCCCGCGCCTGGAGGAGCTCATCGCCGAGTCCAGCGCCGCCGACGCCTCCGAGACCGAGGTAACCACCGAGGCCGAGGACGGGGCCGCGCCGGAGCCGCCCGCCGACGAGCCGCCCACCGGCCCGTCCTCGGCGGGCGACGGCATCCCGAGGTAACTCCCGAGCCGCCCGGCCGGCCGGCGGGCTCGCCGGCCGGCGCGTGGGCTCGGCCGCGTGCACGTAGAGCGTCCTGCGGTCCGCCGGCGCGGTCGGCGCGGCCGCCGCCGGAGCGGGTCGCGGCATCAGGTACCTGGCCTCCCGCTGGTGCTCGGAGTACTGCCGGTCGGCGTTGTAGACGCTGTTGAACTTCCAGATCATCCGCGCGAAGTTGGTCTGGCCGTGCAGCAGCTGGCGGGCGATGATCCCTCCGGTCTTGGCCAGCGCCGCGGCGCCCAGGTGCTTGCGGGCGAGCACCGCCTGGGTCTTGACCAGCTCCGCGTAGAACCGGGGCAGCGGCAGCCGGGTGGGCAGGACGGCGTGCTGCACGTCGTACAGCCGGTAGTCAAGCGTGGTCAGGCGGCGGGACTCGGTGAGCCACGTCTCCGTGCCCGGATACGGGGTCTGCACGGTGATGTTGACGATTTCCGGCACGCTCATCGCCCAGTCGCGCACGAAGGCGAAGCGCGTCTCGTCCCAGTCGGGGTCGGCGATGATGTTGATCGCCACGCTGATCCCCATCGACCGGGCTATCTCCAGCGCCTTGTTGTTGACCTTGGGGGTGCTGCGCTTGCGGAACTGCTTCAGCCCCTCCTCGTCGAGTGCCTCAAGGCCGAGGAACATGTAGTTGAGGCCGAGCCGCCGCCAGCGCCGGAACACCTCCTCGTTCCTGATGAGGACGTCACAGCGGGTCTCCAGGTAGTACTGCTTCCTGATGCCGCGGCGTTCGAGTTGGCTGGCGATCTCATCACCGTCTTCCGCCCGGATGAAGGCCACGTCGTCGACGATGAACACGCCCGGCTCGGCGATGCGGGCCATGTCCTCGGCCGCGGCCTCCGGTGACAGCCTGCGGTAGCTGCGGCCGTAGAACGTCCAGGCGCTGCAGAACGAGCAGTCCCACGGGCAGCCCCGGGTGAACTCGATGGAGGCCGCCGGGTCCATCACTCCGATGAAGTACTTGCGGCGGCGGCCGCCCAGGTGCCTGGCGGGCAGCGGGGCGTCCAGGCTGTGCGCCATGCGCGGCGGCGGCCCGGACCCGGCGGCGGTGACCGCGCCAGGCACCTCGGTCAGCGCCCGGTCGGGCGCGGCGGCGAGCAGGGCGGGCGCCCCGGTCTCGCCCTCGCCCTTCAGCACCACGTCGATCGCGCCCTCCGAGTGCCCAAGCACGTGCTCGGCCACGAACGACACGCTGTGGCCGCCGGCGAAGACCAGGCAGCCGGGCAGCATGACCTTGACCTCCTTGGCCAGGTCCACGACCTCCGGCACGTTGGCGAGGTAGTTCAGGCCGAAGCCGACGGCCTCCGGGCGGAACTCGGCCAACTGGCGCCGAAGGTCCGCCTGGTCGTATACCTGCAGGTCGATTAGCCGGACGTCGTGCCCTTCGGCCAGCAAGGCCGACGCCACCCGCTCAAGGCCGAGTGGCTCAAGTCGCAAGAAGATTTCCGAGTACATCAGCGCGCTTGGGTGGACCAGCATGACGCGCATGTGGCAGGCCTCCCTACGAGACGGGTCGCGGCCCGGCAGGTTCCGAGGCCACCGACTGGCACCCTGCTCCCTCTAACATCAGAACACGAGGGTCTGCGGGACGGCATCGCGGGTATGCCCAAAAGGTTTGCTATGCGCAACTAATGGGACCGGGTCCGCGGGCGGACCACCGGGACGGACGCGACGGCGCCCGGCCGGGTTAACCCGCCTGGCACCGTGTTACGCGTGGTCAGCGCCGCAGCGCGGGCTCAGGCCTCCGCTTCCGCCGCGGGAACGTACTCGGTGAACGCGAGCGCCACGTTGTGGCCGCCGAAGCCGAAGGCGTTGGCGAGCGCGGCCATCGGCAGGCCCTCCGCCTTCGGGGTGAGCGGGCGCGCCGTGGTGGCCACGTCGATGGCCACCTCGTCGTCGAGGTCCTGCAGGTTGACGGTGGGCGGCGCCATCCGGTCCCGCAGCGCGAGTATGGCGGCGACCGAGGCGACCGCGCCCGCCCCGCCGAGCAGGTGCCCGGTCATGGACTTGGTCGCGGAGACGACCGGTCCGCCCGTGGCGGCGGAGCCGAGGGCGTCCACGATCGCCCGTGACTCGGGCGGGTCACCCTCGGGCGTGGACGTGGCGTGCGCGTTGACGTGCGCCACCTGCGCCGCGGACACGCCGCTGTCGCGGAGCGCGGACTCGATCGCGAACCGGATGCCCGCGCCGTCCGGCGAGCCGTGCGAGATGTGCACGGCGTCCGAGGAGTACCCGGCGCCGGCCGCCACCGCGTAGATGCGGGCGTTCCTGGCGCGCGCGTGCTCAAGCGACTCCAGGATGATGACGCCCGCGCCCTCGCCGAGCACGAACCCGTCCCTGCTCTTGTCGAACGGCCGCGACGCGCGCTCCGGCTCGTCGTTCCTGGTGGACAGGGCGCGCATGACCGCGAACGCCCCGATGTTCAGTGCCATGATCGCGGCCTCGGCGCCGCCGGCGATCACCACGTCGGCCCGGCCCGAGCGGATCATGTCGATGCCGTAGCCGATCGACTCGGCGCCGGAGGCGCAGGCGCTGACCAGCGCGTGCGCCCCGGCCCTGGCCCCGAACTCGATGCTGATCCAGCCGGCCGCGCCGTTCGGCATCAGCATGGGCACGGTGAAGGGCGAGATGCGGGTCCAGCCCTTCGAGTTCAGCGTGTCATAGGCGGTGAGGGTGGAGCCGATGCCGCCGATGCCGCTGGTGACCGCGACGCCGAGGCGGTACGGGTCGACCTCGGGCGCCCCCGCGTCCGCCCAGGCCTCGCGGGCCGCCACGAGCGCGAACTGCTCGCACCGGTCCATCTTCCTGGCCTGCGGCTTGCCGATGACCGCCACCGGGTCGGCCACGGCGGGCGCCGCGATCTTGACCGGCAGGTCCTCGATCCACGGCTCGGTAATGCGCCGCACGCCGGTCGTGCCCGCGAGCATCGCCGACCAGGTAGACGTGACATCACCGCCAAGCGGCGTGGTCGCGCCGAGCCCGGTGACGACAACGCTGACTCGATCGCTGTTGACCACTGCTAATCCTCTCCCGGGGGGACAACCCCCCGTACCCCCCGGCTGTCGCGGCATGCGGGCCTGATCGCAAAAACCGCGATCCTATCAGGCCCGAACGCCGCGACGTGCCTATCGGCCGCCCGGCGCCCGGAGGTGATGCGTCCCAGGATTGCGCCGCTTTTAGCCGTTTTATACGAGTTCTTACGAGTTCTTCGAGACGAAGTTGACGACGTCCTGAACGGTCTTCAGGTCCTTGAGCTGCTCGTCGGGGATCTCGACGCCGAACTTGTCCTGCGCGGCGACGGCGATCTCGACCATGGAAAGCGAGTCGATGTCGAGGTCGTCCACGAAGTTCGCCGCCGGGGTCACCTCGTCGGCCGGCGTGCCGGCGATCTCCTCGATGATCTCCGCGAGCCCGGAGAGAATCTCCTGGTCAGTCATTATTTCTCCTCTGTTGTTGGGCGATGCGTTGCCCCGCTGACCGGACGGTCATAGGGAACGTCTGGTGAACGTCTGGGGACGGCGCCGCTAGGGTACCGTGATCACCTGCGAGGCGTAGGACAGCCCGGCGCCGAACGCGACGAGCAGCGCCGGCGTGCCCGGCTGCAGCCTGCCCTGCTCCGCCATCCGCGACAGGGCCAGCGGGATCGAAGCGGACGAGGTGTTCCCGGCGTGGATGATGTCGTCGGCGACGCGGTCCCGCGGGATGCCGAGCTTCCTGGCGATCGCCTCGATGATCCGCAGGTTGGCCTGGTGGGGCACGAAAGCGGTGATGTCGGACGGCGTCACGCCGGCCCGGCGGCACGCCTCAAGCGCGACCGGCGCTATGGCCGTGGTCGCCCAGCGGAAGACGGCCTGCCCGTCCTGCCACAGCTTCCCGTCCCGCCCGTCGATGATGATCTTTTGTGCCTGGTCGCCGGCTGAGCCCCAGACCACCGGCCCGATCCCGGTGGGCTCGTCCGGCCCGGTCGGGCCCACCACGGCCGCGCCCGCGCCGTCGGCGAAGATGATGCAGGTCGAGCGGTCGGTCTGGTCGACCCACGAGGTCATCTTCTCCGAGCCGATGACCAGGACGTTCCGCGCGGACCCGGCTCGCACCGAGTCGGACGCGGCGCCGATACCGTAGCAGAACCCGGCGCAGGCGGCGTTGAGGTCATAGGCGCCGGGCGCGGGGATGCCGAGCCGGCTGGCGACGGTGGCCGCCACGTTCGGCATCGGCGACTCGGTCGAGCAGGTCGCGACGATGACCAGGTCCACCTCGGACGGCTCAAGTCCCGAGGCGGCCAGCGCCTTCGCGCCAGCGGCCTCAGCCATGTCCGCGACCGTCTCGTCGTCGCGCGCGAACCGGCGGGACTGGATCCCAACCCGCGCCCTGATCCACTCGTCGTTCGTGTCGACGATCTTCGAGAGGTCGTCGTTGGTCACCACTCTGTCCGGCTGGTAGCCGCCAATACCAAGAATCTTCGTCCCGATCACGATCAGGCCTCCTTCGCCTCAAGCCCATTGTGTTCGGTAACCTGGTGCGCCGCGACCAGGGCCCGGGCGGCGTCGAGCTGATCGGGCGTCTTGATCGCCAGGAGCTCGACCCCGGGCAGCGCCCGCTTGGCCATGCCCGTCAGCGTGCCGCCTGGCAGCAGTTCGACGAAAGCGCTGACCCCCAGGCCAGCCATGGTCGCCATGCACTGGTCCCAGCGGACCGGGTGCGCGACCTGGCGGGTGACCCGGTCCACCCAGTCGCTCCCCGCGGTGACGACCGCGCCGTCGCGATTGGAAAGCAGCGTGATCGCGGGGTCCTTGACGGGAATGTCCGCCGCGGCGGCCGCGAGGGCCTGGACGGCCGGGGCCATGTGCACGGTGTGGAACGCGCCGGCCACGCGCAGCGGCCGCAGCCGGGCCTTGGCGGGCGGGTTCGCGGCGAACGACGCAAGCTGTTCCATGGTGCCGCCCGCCACGATCTGCCCGGCGGTGTTGACGTTCGCCGGGGTGAGCCCGGCGGCCGCGATCGCGGCGAGCACCTCGTCCTCATCGCCGCCGAGCACCGCGGTCATGCCGGTGGGGATGGCGTCGCACGCGGCCGCCATGGCCTCGCCGCGCACCCGGGTGAGCTTGATGGCGTCCTGCGCCGACATCACCCCGGCGATCGCGCCCGCCGCGAGTTCGCCGACGCTGTGCCCGGCCGCGGCATCGGGCTCGCCCAGGAGTCCGGCGACCGCGAGGGCGGCCGCGACGAGCAGCGGCTGGGCCACCGAGGTATCGGTGATCTCTTCCGCGCTGCCGGTCGTGCCGAGCCGGATCAGGTCCCGGCCGGCCAGCTCCGACCAGGCGCCTAGCTGCTCGGCGAGCCCGGGGAGCTCAAGCCAGGGGGACAGGAAGCCAGGGGTCTGCGCGCCCTGCCCGGGCGCGGTGAAGATGAGCACACTGTTTACCTTGCCCTGTAGAGACCCGCCACACGGATATCGAACGTCACGAACTTCCCGGTCGGATTCTTGTAGAGAAACTACAGGGACCGTTACCGGTATAGTCACTATCCCGTTACCCGCGGCGGCCGGCCAGCCTGCCGAGGATGATGGCCGCCCACAGCGTGAAGCCGTCGCGGCCGTCGGCCGGGGTGTAGCCGGTGAGCTCGGTGACCCGGCGCAGCCGGTAGCGGACCGTGTTCGGGTGGACGAACAGCATCCGGGCGGTGGCCTCGAGGGATGACCCCTGCTCCAGGTACGCGGTCAGCGTGTCGAGCAGCGCGCTCCCGCCGGCCAGCAGCGGCTGGTACGCGTGCGTCACGAGCACAAGCACCGCGTCGGCGTCGCCGTCCAGTGCCCGCTCGGGCAGCAGCTCGTCGGAGCCGACCGGGCGCGGCGCGTCCGGCCAGGCGGGCGCCACCCGCAGCCCCGCCAGGGCCGCCCGGGCCGACGGGTGGGCCGCGCGCAGGTCCCGCACGGTCGGCCCGACGACGAGGGGGCCGGGCCCGAACAGGCCGGCCAGCTTCTCCGCGGCCGCCATGGGGTCGTCGGTGCCGCCGAGCACGACGATCAGCCGGCCGCCCTGCACGCCCGCCAGCAGGTCGAGCCTGGCCCGCCTGGCGGCGGCGCGGAGCTCGTCGATCACCGGCTCGGGGTCGTCGCCCTCGGTCGTCCCGACGATCACCGAGACGGGGGAGGACGACCAGTTCAGCGCCGACGCCCAGGAGTTCAGCGACTCCTGGCCCTCGCCGCGCACCAGCGAGTCGACGACCAGCGCCTCCAGCCTGGCGTCCCACGCGCCGCGCGCCTCGGCGGTCCGCGCGTACACCTGGGCGGCGCTGAACGCGATCTCGCGCGCGTAGACCAGCACGGCCTCGCGCAGCTCGGCCTCCGCGCCCGGCGCGGCCAGGTCGTCGACCCGGCCCTCCACGACGTCGATGATGACCCGGACCATCTCCACCGCCTGCTGCAGCCGCACCGCTCGCGCCAGTTCGCGTGGGGCGGTGCCGAATACCTCGGTGGCAGCGGGCCGCATTCGTTCCGGATGCTTGATCCAGTCGACGAACGACGCGATGCCCGCCTGCGCCACCAGGCCGAGCCAGGAGCGGTTCTCCGCGGTCATCTTGCGGAACCAGGGAAGGCGCTCGTCCATCGCGGCGATCGCCGCGGTGCCGAGCGCTCCCATCGACCGCTCGATCCTGGTGACGGTCTCCGGGTGCACGCGGGCGATGGCACCATCCTTGCCGCCGCCCGCGCCGCGCTGCGTGGCCTGCCGCTTCACTTGCATCCCACCAGCGTGCCACGGGTCCGCCCGTGGTTGGCGAAACCGCGCAATCGCGGGTGGCTATCGCGCGGCCGTCGCGGGACTATCGCGGGACTATCGCAGTGACTATCGCGGGCCTTCGGCGGGCGCGAGCAGGCCGACCAGATCGTCGGCCAGGCCGGCGGTCAATGGCTCGCGCGTCGCCAGGACCCGGTACCAGATGGTCCCGAACACGATGTCGGCAACGGTGGCCATGTCCGGGCGGTCCGGGAGGTCGCCCCGGTCCCGTGCGCGGCTGGTGATGACGGCGAGCGCGTCCCTGCGGCGGTCGAGGAAGGCGGCGCGGAACCGGTCGCCGAACTCGGTATCAAGCTGAGCCTCCGCCATCAGCGCGCGCAGGACCTCGGCCAGCTGCGGCAGGTTGCCGAGCTCGTAGCTGGCCTCAAGGAACGCGCGCAGGTCGCCGCGGTAGCTCCCGTGATCGGTGACCGAGACGTACCGGTCGGCCTTGACCGCGCCCGCCTCGAGCAGGACGTCCGCCTTGGACGGCCACCAGCGGTAGATCGTCTGCTTGCCGACGCCGGCCCGCGCGGCGATTCCCTCGATCGTCAGGCCGGCGTAGCCGACCTCGGCGGCCAGGGTCATGGCGGCCGCCAGGATCGCCTGGCGCGAGGCCTCGCTGCGCGGGCGGCCGGGGGGGCGCGGCGGCTCTGGGTGCGGTGATGCGGTCACCTGCCTCACTATACAAGACGTCACGTCTCGTATATTATCGAGACGTAGCGATTCGAAACTAAGGGAGAAGCGCATGCGCGCAGTAGTCATGGGCGGCACGTCCGGCATCGGCCTGGCGGTCGCCGACGCGCTCACCACCGCAGGCATGAAGGTGACGGTCACCGGCCGTGACCAGGCGAGGCTGGCCGCCCTCGACGGGCGGGTCGCCGAGGCCGAGCGGCTTGACGGGACCGACCGGGCGGCGGTCACGGAGTTCTTCCAGCGGCACGGGGCATTCGAGCACCTCGTGCTCGCCTTCAGCCCGGGCGCGCTCGGCCTCGGGCCGGTGCGCGAGATCAGCCTGGCGGACATCGAGGCGGCGTTCAGCGGCAAGCTCTTCGCCTACCTGCACGCCATACGGCAGGCGGAGGTCACCGAGTCGGTCACGATGATCTCGGCCGCGAGCGCCAGGGCGGCGCTGCCAGGCACGGTCGTGCTGGCCGGCGTGAACGGCGCGATCGAGCGCATCGTCTCACCGCTGGCGGCGGAACTGGCGCCGGTGCGGGTGAACGCGGTGTCGCCGGGCGTCGTGGACACCGCCTGGTGGTCGTTCCTGCCCGAGGACCAGCGTGCGGCGCAGTTCGCCGCCGCGGCGGGCAGCGTGCCCGCCGGGCGGGTCGGCACGCCCGCGGACGTCGCGGGCGCGGTCGCCTACCTCGTGGGCGCGAGCCTGGTCACCGGCTCGATCCTGCCGGTCGACGGCGGGTTCACGGTGGCGTGAGCACGAAGCGCCGGCGGCCTCCCGCGTCGCGGCGGGAGGCCGTCGGCGTCCGCCGTTGCCCTAGCCGAGCGCCTCCGACACCGGCAGGTCCAGCTTGTACTTCGTGATCGCCTGGCCGGGCAGCGACGCGTGGACCGCGCCGCCCCTGGCCAGCTCGGCGAGCACCGCGAGCACGATCGACTCGGCGTCCACGTGGAAGAACCGGCGGGCGGCCGGCCGCGTGTCCGAGAAGCCGAAGCCGTCGGTGCCGAGCGAGGTGTAGGACGTGGCGGGCACCCAGCGGGAGATCTGGTCGGGCACCGACCGCATCCAGTCGGAGACCGCGACGACCGGGCCGGGCGCGCCGTCAAGCACGGACGTGACGTACGGCACCCGCGCCTCCTCGCCCGGCTTGAGCATGTTGTGCGACTCGCACGCGAGCGCGTCCCGGCGCAGCTCGGTCCACGAGGTGACGGACCACACGTCCGCCGCGACGCCCCAGTCCTCGGCGAGCAGCCGCTGCGCGTTCAGCGCCCACGGCATCGCGACGCCGGAGGCGAGCAGCTGGGCCCGCGGCGTCTGCGGTGCCGGGGGCGTCACCGGCGCGTACTTGTACATGCCGCGCAGGATGCCCTCCTCAAGCCCGTCCGTGGCGGGCGCGGGGGGCTGCGGGTAGGGCTCGTTGTAGACGGTGAGGTAGTAGAAGATGTTCTCGCCGTCCGGGTGCTCGGGCGACGCGTCGTACATCCGGCGCAGCGCGTCCTTGGTGATGACCGCGATCTCGTAGGCCCACGCCGGGTCGTAGGACACGCACGCCTCGGAGACGGACGCGAGCAGCTGCGAGTGGCCGTCGTTGTGCTGCAGGCCCTCGCCGGTCAGCGTGGTGCGGCCGGCGGTGGCGCCCAGCAGGAACCCGCGCCCCATCTGGTCGCCGAGCGCCCACATCTGGTCGCCGGTCCGCTGCCAGCCGAACATCGAGTAGAACACGTACACGGGAATCATGTGCGTCCCGTGGGTGGCGTAGGAGCTGCCCGCCGCGATGACCGAGCCCATGGCGCCGGCCTCGGAGATCCCCTCGTGCAGCAGCTGCCCGCGCTCCGACTCCTTGTAGGACAGCATCAGGTTGCGGTCGACCGCCTCGTAGGTCTGGCCGAACGGCGAGTAGATCTTCGCGGTCGGGAACAGCGAGTCCATGCCGAACGTCCTGGCCTCGTCCGGGATGATCGGCACGAACCGCTCGCCGATCACCGGGTCCTTCATCAGGTCCTTCAGCACCCGCACGAAGGCCATCGTGGTGGCGACCGACTGCTTGCCGGACCCGCGCCGGTACTCGTCGAAGACCGTGGCCGGCGGCTGCGGCAGCGGCTTGGCGCGCACGATACGGCGCGGCAGCACCCCGCCGAGCGCCGCGCGGCGCTCCTGCATGTACTTGATCTCGTCCGAGTCGGGACCCGGGTGGTAGTACGGCGGCAGGTCCGCCTCGAGCGCCGCGTCGGAGATCGGCAGGTACAGCCGGTCGCGGAACTCCTTCAGCTCGTCCTTGGTGAGCTTCTTCATCTGGTGGGTGGCGTTGCGCGCCTCGAAGTCCTTGCCGAGCGTCCAGCCCTTGATCGTGTGGGTGAGGATCACGGTCGGCTGGCCGACGTGCTCGCGGGCCGCCTTGAACGCCGCGTACACCTTCCGGTAGTCGTGCCCGCCGCGGGACAGGCTCCGCAGCTGGTCGTCCGGCATGTCCTCGACCATCTTGCGCAGGCGCGGGTCGGAGCCGAAGAAGTGCTCGCGGATGTAGGCGCCCGACTCGACCGAGTACGTCTGGAACTGGCCGTCCGGCGTGGTGTTCATCTTGTTGACGAGCACGCCGTCGGTGTCCTTGGCCAGGATCGGGTCCCAGTCGCGGCCCCAGACGACCTTGATGACGTTCCAGCCCGCGCCGCGGAAGAACGACTCAAGCTCCTGAATGATCTTGCCGTTGCCGCGCACCGGGCCGTCGAGCCGCTGCAGGTTGCAGTTGATGACGAACGTGAGGTTGTCGAGCTCCTCACGCGCCGCGACCCCGATCGCGCCGATGGCCTCGGGCTCGTCCATCTCGCCGTCGCCGCAGAACGCCCACACGTGCGAGCGTGACGTGTCGTGCAGCTCGCGGGCCAACAGGTAACGGTTGAACCTGGCCTGGTAGATGGCGTTCAGCGGGCCGAGGCCCATGGAGACCGTCGGGAACTCCCAGAAGTCAGGCATGAGCCGCGGGTGCGGGTAGGACGGCAGCCCGCCGCCCCGGTGCGACTGCTCCTGGCGGAACCCGTCGAGCTGGGTCTCGCTCAGCCGCCCCTCGAGGAACGCCCGCGCGTAGATGCCTGGCGCCGCGTGGCCCTGGAAGAAGACCTGGTCGCCGGACTCGCCGTGGTCCTTGCCGCGGAAGAAGTGGTTGAAGCCCACCTCGTACAAAGAGGCCGCGGACGCATAAGTCGCGATATGTCCGCCGACACCGGCCCCGCCGGGGCGGTTCGCCCGTGACACCATGATCGCGGCATTCCACCGTATATACGCGCGAATGCGCCGCTCGACGTACTCGTCGCCGGGGAACCACGGCTCCCGCTCCGGCGGGATCGTGTTGATGTAGTCCGTGGAGCGCAGGCCGGGCACCCCGACCTGCTGCTCGCGCGCCCGCTCGAGGAGGCGCAGCATGAGGTAGCGGGCCCGCTCGCGTCCGCGGGTGCGCGTGACCGAGTCGAACGAGTCGACCCACTCCCGCGTCTCATCCGGGTCGATGTCCGGCAGCTGCGTGGGCAGCCCGTCGCTGATGATCGAGTAACGCTGACGTCCGGAAGCCACGCCGGTGCCTCGCCTTCCGCATTCGGCGGCTGTTTGCCGCGGGTAGTACGACTGAGCTGAACAGACCAATCGTCGTACGTCTTGGCCTGATTTTCATCTCTACCAAACGGTAACTGC
>Ga0335075_10009304_pt1 | contig 15005 bp, 13 predicted proteins | sample Lox_Sample_24_FD_206723 | JGI IMG/M metagenome (GOLD analysis project Ga0335075, IMG submission 206723) | Soil microbial communities from Loxahatchee National Wildlife Refuge, Florida, United States - Lox_Sample_2.4 | ecosystem: Environmental > Terrestrial > Soil > Wetlands | place: USA...
TTTGGGGACTTCGGACGCCTCAGGCTCACGCTCGAGCGAGCTCACGAGGTCTTCCACGAGGAAACAATCTTCCGCGTCGAGCCCAGCGGATGAACCCGCTCATTTTTCGATAAAGTCGAGCTCAGAAGCGGCTGCGCTAGCGTCTCCGTGGCAAAATGAGAACTGCTGCAGCACAAGCCGAGGCGAGCGCCCCGGTCGACCGCAGCCAGGTGCACCTCCGACTACGCGAGGCTGGCCGGACTGCGGCGGCTACGCGACCGCCATGCGCACGCCGAGCAACTGGCGCAGCTTCGTCGCGCCTGCCGCGCCTTTCACCGCCTCGCGCCAGCTTGCCTCCGCCACGCGCTGATGGGCGGCGATGGCCTCATCTGCGCCCGTGATCATGGCGACGCCGGTATGGGCACTGGGGTGGGTATCCGGCCGGAACGGGTTGATCGCCAGGCTGACCCGGTCGCGCGCACGCATGATCTTGAAGGCCGAGCTCGGCTCGGCGGCGGTGAGCAAGCCGAATTGCAGGCCCATCGGCTCGGTTTCCATGAGACGCGCCATGTTTTCGACCTCGGCGACGGCAACGTCACGGCAGATCGTGCGCACGCGGTCGGACACCGCGACGCTGCCGGCAATCCCGGTCTCCAGCATGCGCTGCACCGAGGCCAGCGAGACCATGGCGATGATGCCTGGCCGCCGCATCGAGTACATCCGCTTTCGCGCGGCCAGGATGTTCAGCACTTGTTCTGCCATGCTGCGCATTGCCGCGCGCTCATGGCCCGCCTGGTCGGCAACTTCGTCGAACGCCTCCACCAAGGCGGCATCGTATGCATCGGATGTGGTCAGGTAGCAGACCGGTCCGAAAAGTTGCAGAATCTGGTCCGCCGTCTCCTCGATCTGGCGAACGCGCTCGAAATAGCCAATCGGGCGGTTGTAGTACTCGACGCCGATCCCGAGCAAGGAGAGGGGGGAGATCTTCAGCAGCTCAGCCAGGCGCTTAATGGTGTCAAGCTTGATGACCTCGCCCTTCTCGTAGCGGTAGAGCGCGGCGCGTGACACGCCCAAGCGTGCAGCGATCTCTTCGGCGCGCAATCCCGACTCGAGGCGGTAAGCCCGGAGTTGCTGGCCGATCTCGGTAAAGCGCATAGACATCAGCCGCCCCTCCCGGCCCCAACTATGGATACACGTCGGCGCCCAGTTCCCCCTTTTCATCAGGTGGGCGTACGCCGAGTCTCAGAATCGCGGCTTGTGCGACAACATTAGGCAAGATCGTCCGGAAATTCAACTCCCTTTTCGCCCCGTGCGACTCGTTTCGACCCGACCGGCCGCTTTTATTCCTTTGGGCGAATTGAGCAATTGCCAATTCCTTCAATGGCCAGGACTAATGCCGAATGGTCGAGATCGGCCCCCCCATGCGCGGCACAGGAGGAAAACATTTGCTGGGCGATCGCCGTGTTGGGCAACGCAAGGTTGAGTTCCTTGGCCGCACTCAGCGCGAGGTTGAGGTCCTTCTGGTGCAGCCGGATGCGAAATCCGGGATTGAAGGTGCCCTTCAGCATGCGTTCGGCATGGACCTCGAGAATGCGCGAGGAGGCGAATCCGCCCATCAGGGCCTGCCGAACCTTGGCAGGGTCGGCGCCGGCGCGGGCGGCGAAGACCAAGGCCTCGGAGACCGCCTGGATGTTCAGTGCCACGATGATCTGATTGGCCACCTTGCAGGTCTGGCCGTCACCGTTCGCCTCGCCGACATGGGTGATGTTCTTGCCCATCTTGTCGAACAATGGCTTGGCGCGCTCGAAGGCGCGGCTGGGGCCGCCGACCATGATGGTCAGCGTCGCCTGCTTCGCGCCGACCTCGCCGCCGGACACCGGTGCGTCCAGGTAGTCGCACCCCTTGTCATTGATCTTCTTGGCAAATTCCTTGGTGGCTATCGGGCTGATCGAAGACGTGTCGATCACCAGCGTCCCCTTCTTCAACCCTTCGGCCGCGCCGTTCTCGCCGAACAACACCGTTTCGACGTCCGGTGTGTCGGGCACCATCAGGATCAGCACCTCGGCCTTCGCGGCGACGTCCCTGGGCGTGGCGACCACCTCCGCTGCGGTGCGGACTTCTTCCGTCAGGCTTTGGCGGTCCGGCACGATCAGATCGTGGCCTGCCTGCTTCAGATTGAGCGCCATGGGCCGACCCATGATGCCGAGGCCGATGAACCCGATTTTCATGCCGTATCTCCTGTGCCTGGACGATCTACAAAGGGGTAACGCCTTGCCTGGGTTGCCCGCCGGCGTCAGCGCGACAGCGATCGGCTACGATCTGCCGCTGCGGGGATCTCGCGCTGCCGGCGCGTCTGGGCCGCGAGCGGGCGAACTCGCAAGGGGAGGGGGAGCATTCCTGCGTCTACCCTACACCGCGAACTTCTCCCGCCAGCCGAGTCCGGCGATGGTCTCACCTGCGGGCCGGTACTCGCAGCCGATCCAGCCCCGGTAGCCAAGCTCGTCCATGCGGCGGAACACGAACGCCCAGCCGATCTCGCCGGTGCCAGGCTCGTTCCGCGCCGGGACGTCGGCGATCTGCATATGCGCGATCACCGGCATGTGGCGTTCCATGCGCTTGGTGATGTCGCCCTCGGTGATCTGCACGTGGTACAGGTCGAACTGGAGGCCCAGGCGGTCGCGGCCGATCGCGTCCACCACGGCCGCACCCTGCGCCTGCGTGTTCAGGAAATAGCCGGGCATGTCGCGGTGGTTGATCGGCTCGATCACCAGCTTCACGCCGGCCGGCGCCGCTTGCTCCGCCGCCCAGGCGAGGTTGGCGGCATAGACGCTGGCCGCGGTCACCGGAGCCACGTCCACCGGCACGATGCCCGCCATGCAGTGCACCAGGTTGCAGCCCAATGCGTGGGCGTAGTCGAGCGCCAGCTTCACGCCGTCGCGGAATGCGGCCTGGCGGCCGGGCAGGGCGGCCATGCCGCGATCGCCCTTCGCCCAGTCGCCCGGGGGCATGTTGAACAAGACCTGGGTCAGGCCGGCATCGCTGAGCCGCTTGCGGATCTCGCCGGCCGGATGTTCGTAGGGGAAAAGAAACTCGACACCCTCGAAGCCGGCCTTGGACGCTGCGGCAAAGCGGTCCAGGAACGGTTGCTCGTTGAACATCATGGAGAGGTTGGCGGCGAAGCGCGGCATTTCGGAGCCCTCCTGACAGCGGCGCGGCACAGTAGAAGCGGCGCGGGCAGCGGCCAAGTGCGGCACTCGGCCTTCAGCCCATGCACGTTCCGAGGGGGCACGCACATCATTTGCGGCAGGCGCGGCGGCGCCGCAATCTGCTGCCCGAGGAACGACCGGTACAGCCCGGACGGGACAGCCCAGACCCGGTACAGTCCGGACAGGGCGACGGCCGGGGCCACGACAGGCTCTATGGGAGGAACATGATCGCCGAACGCGTGCTGCTGGCCGTGCTGATCGGAGGCGTCGCCGTCGGCTGCATCCTTGTGCTGTACCCGTTCTTCTCCGCCCTGCTGTGGGCCGCGATCCTGGTCTTCACCACCTGGCCGGTCGCCGAATGGCTGCGGATCAATGCGCGGCTGGGCCATATCGGCGCCGCGATCTGCATGGTGGCACTGACCGCCGTGGTCCTGCTGCTGCCGCTGGCCCTGGCGGTACCGGGTGGCGCGGGGGACATAAATCACCTCCACACGGTGATCGATAACGCCCTAGGCGGTGGCCTCCCCAATGCGCCGCACTGGGTGTTCACCGTTCCCGTGGTGGGACCGTCGCTCGGTGAGTTGTGGGACAGTTGGGCCGCCGACATCACCGCATTGGGCGAATTCCTGCGTCCCTATTTCGGCATGCTGCTGGAAGGCGGCCTGAGCCTGTTGCTCGGCATCGCCCACGGCGTCCTGTTGTTCGGCCTGGCATTGTTCATCGCATTCTTCTTCTACCTGTACGGCGAACCGTTTTCGGCGCGGCTGCGACTGATCGCGCACCGTATCGACGGAGCCCGGGCCGACCGGCTGATTGCGGTCACAGGCGCCACGGTGCGCGGGGTGGTTTACGGGATTTTGGGCACCGCGATCGTGCAGGGCATCCTGACGGCATTCGGACTCTGGCTGACCGGCGTGCCGCGGCCGGTCCTGCTGGGCGTGGTGGCCGGGTTCCTCGCTGTGTTGCCGATCGGCGCGCCGCTGGTGTGGATTCCCGCCGCGGTCTGGCTGCTGGCGAGCGGCCATATGGAACGCGGCATTTTCCTGGGACTCTATGGCGTCGTGGCAGTGTCCGGCGCCGATCACCTGATCCGCCCCTGGTTCATCTCGCGCGGCGCACAACTGCCATTCCTGCTGACGGTGCTGGGTGTGCTGGGCGGCGCGCTGGCGTTCGGGCTGCTGGGGATCTTTCTTGGCCCGGTGCTGCTGGGGATCGGATTTACGCTGGTGAACGAATGGGCGCTCGCGGGGGAGGCGCGGATGAGGGAAACAGAGCGTTAGGGTGATAAGCCCCGAACCGCAGGACGTATTGCGCCCAACGATATGCATCGTGATATGGACCTCATGACTCCCCTCATTTTCGACCAGCGTCTTACTACGACCGGACCCGCCATGACCCTCCCGAGCGCCGCCTATTGTTGCTGACCGACACCGTCGCCTCCGCGCGGAACCCGACCCGTCGGCTCAGATTGGTGATGGCGGTGTCTAGTGCCCCACGTCGTTGATTTTGATGTGTGTTGGCGGGTCCGGACCTGGAGCGCCACGGCGTAGTACGCTGGCGGTGTGCGGACCTGCGCAAGGAGATTGCGGCTCGATGGTCGGTTGTGGTTCACGAGAACACGGTTGGGAACTTCCCGTGCCGCCGTGGACGGATCGTATGCTGACCTCGTCGTCAGACCTGTTGATTGAACTCATCGGCATCCCCCACAATAACCCGTTGGGATTCGAATTGCCGGACCAAAGGATGAGGGAACGCATCTGAGTAGCTGTAGCGCGCCGAACGCGATGAGAGCGCTGAATGCTCGGCCCTCCCCGACGCCTGCACTATCCTGTAATCGACGGGCTGTGCGCAGAAATCCGGCAAAATTCAGTCACCCGGCCCCAATCGAAATTCAGCCGTCAGCGGCGGCCGCCGCCGCTGGCGCGCCGCGCGCACGAGCAAGCGCATTTCGAACCAACGAAAGCACAGGACGCTCAATCATCATGGAGATCGCCCAACCCGATGCCGCAGCAACGATGTACAGCGACAGGAACTGCGTCCAAATGGGCATGACCGAGTCGAGGTGCATGCGGATCATGACCTGCCAGCCCACCGCAGTGCCCAGGCCCTGCGTCAGGTATATCGCGTAGGAAGCTGTTCCGAGCGAAACGAGGAAGGCTGGCAGCGTCAATCCGCCCTGGCGCTCGCGTTCTGTCAACCCAATGATCACGAGCATTGAGCCAATCGCATATCCCAAATGGGGAGCAAGTGTCGCCCCCGCGAACAATCTGGCGTCTTCGGCCACGGCCAAGGCAAAAAACAAAGCTGCGCCGCAACCAAAAAAGGCCAGCGGCGCCGGGACCGTGCGCCTCGCCAGAAGCCAGGCTGCGCCGAGGCCGAACAGGAATTCCAGATTGAACACTGACAAGGCGGAAGCCATGTCGTCGAATGGGCCCCCAAGGCTGGGCAGCGAAAGAAAAAACCATACTGCCATCAATACGATACCAAGCCTCCGATCGAATACCAGGGTTGCGAACAGTACGTAAAAGACAACTTCGTGCCGTAAGGTCCAGGCGACGTCGATAAATGGAAGTTGACCGATGGGGATCAGGAGGAATGAGGTTCCAATATTCATGCCGGTGGGTAAATCCTGGTGCGTGGAAAATGCCAGCAGTGGGAGCGTGAGAAGGCAGATGATCCAATAGAACGGATAAATCCTTGTGAACCGTCGCTGAAGGTAGCGAGCCAGTCGCTCGGGACGGCCGATGTCCCGTGCATGCACATAGGCGATGATGAAGCCGCTGAGGACGAAAAAGAAATCAACGCCGGCATGACCAAAGAGAAAGCAGTCACCCACTGGAACCGGTACATGATAGTTCTTGAACAGATGGTCCCTGGTATGGATGCCCAGAACCAGAAGCGCAGCAATACCGCGGCAAGCCTCAATGCCGGTCAGTTTCCCTGATTTCACGGCCGATGGCCCCACATCTTCGTTCGATCGCAGCGGACTTTACCTCGCGGAACGGCGCAAAGCCACGACCAAATTGACGATCGGTACTTGTCCAATCGATTCAGGCCGTGAGTGTACTCAACCCGGCGCTTGCCGCATCCGAGCGAATTGGTGGCGGCGCACCCTATCTCGTGTCGCGCCGTCGGTTGGGCAGCCACACGATCTGTCCAAAACTGCGCTCGACCCGGCAGGGGTCGGACCATGCTGGAAACCTCACGCAGTGGCCGGAAAGGCACCGTTGGGCCGGGTGTGGTCCAGGTGCAATCGCCAGCCGCGACAACGTGCATCCATTTGGTCCTTTGCGCGGCCGGCATTTCCAACCCAGCCATTCGCGCGCACCATCGGTGTATCGTGCGGCGGAAACGGAGGACAGTACGATGCCGACCAAACACCCCGACGGCGAACCCTGGCAGTGGCCCGAAGCCACCTGGCGCAAGATCGTGGGCCGCGCCCGCGCCGGCCGCAGCCTGAAGCCGAAAGCCTGGCCCAACGGCGCCCGCTGCGCCGTCGCCATCAGCTTCGATGCCGACCATGAAACCATCCCGTTGCGCGAAGCGGACGAAAGCCCGATGCGCATCAGCCAGGGTCAGTACGGCCAGCGCCAGGCCACGCCGCGCATCCGCGCCTTGCTGCAGAAGGAAGGAATCCCCGCCACCTTCTTCTACCCTGCCGTCTCCGCCCTTCTGCATCCGGACGAAGTGCGGGGCCTCGCCGAAGAAGGCCACGAGATCGGCATCCACTCCTGGATCCACGAGGCCAACACCACGCTGCCCCGCGAGGCGGAACGCGATCTGACCTTCCGTGCCGCCGAAACGCTGTCCCGCATCGCGGGCCGCGATCCCGTCGGCATGCGCACCGCGAGCTGGGACTTCTCCGTCAACACGATGGACATCATCCGCGAGCTGAAATTGCTCTACGACAGCTCGCTGATGGCCGACGACGATCCGTATGAACTAACGGACGCGGGCGAGCCCACCGGCATTGTCGAACTGCCGCCGGAATGGATCCGCGACGACGCGGTCTATTACAATTTCGTCCGCTTCTCCGCGCTGCGGCCCTACACGCCGCCATCCGCGGTGGAAGAGATCTTCACCGCCGAATTCGACGGTGCCTGGGACGAAGGCGGCATGTTCTTGCTCACCATGCACCCGCACATCACCGGCCATCGGTCGCGCCTGCCCGTGCTGGACCGGCTGATCCGGCACATGATGGCACGCGGCGCGTGCTGGTTCGCCACGCACGAGCAAATCGCGCGCTGGTGCCGCGACCAGGCGTGACAGAGTCCGCGTCATCGGTGGTGTCTGTGCGCATCGGCCGGGTCGCGCGCGACGGAAGCCGCCGGTTCAACGTGTTGGCCGACGCTGGATGCGGCCGGCCAGGCGCTGCCATCGCGCCGTGACGGGCATCTGCGTCAGCCCTGTGCGGGCGTCAGCGGCTGCCTGGCCGGCAGCCGTTGCATGAACGCGCCCACCAGGCGCGGCGGCACCAATGCGCCGATCCGGGCGGCGGCGCCCATGTACCAGGGAAACACCACCCGGATCCGTGCCGCTGCGACGCCGCGCAGGATGATGCGCGCGGCGCGGTCCGCATCCATCAGGCCCGGCATCGGGAAACGGTTGCGTGCCGTCATGGCGGTGCGGATGTAGCCGGGGCAGACGCTGGTCATTGCTACGCATTCGCGCCGCAGGGCGACGGCCGTCGCGACCGTCCACGTATCCGCGGCAGCCTTGGATGCGCAGTAGGCCGGCGCCGCCGCTCCGGCGACGAACGCAGCGATCGAGGCGATCACGACGATGCGTCCGCGCCAACCATCGGCCGCGGCTGGCTGGCCGCGGATGAGGTCGATCGCCGGCAGGACGGTATTCAGGACCCCGTCCAGGTTGGTGGCGAAGATGGCGCGGGTTTGCTCCGCGGTCTCCGGCGCCTTCTCGCCGGCCCCGGCCGAGATGCCCGCGTTCGCCACGACCAGGTCCAGCGTCCCGCATCCCCCCACCCAGGCCGCCACCGCCGATGCGTCCCGCACGTCCAGCACGGCCGCGCGCACGGTGGCGCCGCGTGACCGGCACGAAGCGGCCGTCGCCGCAAGCCGGCCGGCGTCGCGCCCCGACAGATCCAGCGTCACGCCGGGTGCCGCCAGTTCCAGCGCCAAGGCCGCCCCGATGCCGGAGGAGGCGCCTGTGATCAGGACGCTTCGATATTGTGCCATGACATGATCATAGCGCGGGTTGCGGCGCGGCGGGCGGCTGATAGAACTCCGCGCATGGCCACGCTCGCATCCATGACCGGATTTGCCCGCACCGAAGGCAGTGTCGCCGGACTCGCCTGGGCCTGGGAGCTGCGCAGCGTCAACGGGCGGGGCCTGGATTTGCGCTTTCGCCTGCCGCCTGGCTGGGATTCGCTGGAACCCGGGTTGCGGGAAGCCGCAGGCAAGCTGCTGAAACGCGGCAATGTCACCGCCGGCCTGACGGTGAAGCGGGAGTCGGAAGCGCGGCTCGCGCTCGATTCGGCGGCACTGGAGCAAGCGTTGGCGCTGGCCCTGGACCTGCATGCTCGGATTCCCGGAAGCCCGGTGCCGCGCGCCGAAACGTTGCTGGCGCTGCCGGGCATTTTGCGCGCTGCCGCCGTCGATCCCGCCGAGGAACGTGCTGCGGCGGCCGACGCCGTGGGGGGCGGATTCGCCGAGGCGCTCGCCGGCCTGGTTGCCGCGCGCGAAGCGGAAGGCGCACGGCTTGCTTCGGTGCTGACCGGTCTGCTGGAGGAGATCGCGACATTGCGCCGGCAGGCCGCCGCGCAAGCCGCCGACCAGCCCGCCGCCCAGCGCGCCCGGGTGATGGAGAACCTGACGGCCCTGCTGCGCGAGGCGCCTTCGCTGCCGCAGGACCGCATCGCGCAGGAGGTCGCATTGCTCGCCGCCCGATCCGACGTGCGGGAAGAGCTCGACCGCCTGGACAGCCATGTCGCCGCTGCCCATGCACTCATGCAAGAGGCCGGGAATGTGGGCCGGCGCTTCGATTTCCTGGTGCAGGAGTTCAACCGCGAGGCCAACACGCTGTGCAGCAAGTCCGCGTCGGCGGCGCTGACGGCGACGGGGCTGAAGCTGAAAGCGGCGATCGAGCAATTGCGCGAGCAAGTGCAGAACATCGAATGAGGCAAGCTCCTGATCGCGCGCTCCACGTCATGGCCGGGCCTGACCTGGCCATCCGGGCACGTTGTTTCGTGCGCGGATGGCCGGGTCAGGCCCGGCCATGACGAAAGGCGTCCGTGTCTCGTATTGCCCGCCGTGGCCTGTGCCTGGTGCTCGCGGCACCGTCGGGCGCGGGAAAGAGCGCCATCGCCGCCGCCCTGGTTGCCAGCGAGCCGAACCTGCGCCTGTCCATCAGCGTCACGACGCGTGCGCCGCGCCGGGGTGAGGTCGATGGCGTGCACTATCATTTCCGTACCGCGGTAGAATTCGATCGCCTGGTCGCGGCGAACGGGTTGCTGGAATGGGCACGCGTGCTGGCTGGCCAGCACTGCTACGGCACGCCGCGTGCCGCGGTGGAAGCCGCGCTGCGGGACGGCCTGGACATGGTGTTCGACATCGACTGGCAGGGCCATCGCCAATTGCGCGCGGCGTTGCCTGGCGATGTGGCCGGGGTGTTCATCCTGCCGCCGGACGTGGCGAGCCTGGAGACGCGGCTGCGCGCCCGGGCCGGCGACGACGCGGCGGAGATTGCCCGGCGCATGCAGCTTGCCGGGGAGGAAATCAGCCACTGGCCGGAGTTTGACCACGTCGTGGTCAACGACGACCTGCCGCGCGCGATCGAGGAGGTGCGCGCCATCCTGCATGCGGCGCGGACCGCCACGGCACGGCAGAACGTGGGCGAGTTCGTCGATAGAAACCTCTCCCGCTCCGCGGGGCCGAGCTGCGAAGCGGATCGACGCGAGGGGCAAAGCGCCGAAGGTGAGGGTGAAGCGTGAGGCACGCAGGTTTATCGTGAGGCACGCAGGTTTATGAAGTTCGGCGGCGCCCGATCACCCTCACCCTCGGTGCTTCGCACCTCGACCTCTCCCGCGCGCGCGAGCAGCGCGCGCGGGAGAGGTTTTTGTGGGGGGAGAGGTTTCCTGGGTTTGCGGGTTTGGGACTCCGCCTGGACGCTGCTGATCCTGGCCAACCTGTTTTGGGCCGGCAACATCGTCCTCGGGCGCGCGGTGGCCGGCGTGGTGCCACCGGTGGCGCTTGCCTACTGGCGCTGGACCGGCGCCTTCATCGTCGCCATCGGGTTCGCCTGGCCGTACCTCAGAAAAGACCTTCCAGGCTTGCTCCGCCACTGGCGCATGATGCTGCTGCTCTCCGCCACCGGCATCGCCACGTACAATACGCTGTCCTATCTCGGGCTTGGCAGCACGACCGCGTTGAACGTTCTGCTGCTGCAATCCGCCGGGCCGCTGATCATCATCCTCTGGTCGTTTGCCTTGTTCCGCGAGCGCCCGACGCCGTGGCAGGCGGCCGGAGTCGCCGTCTCCCTGCTCGGCGTCGCCGCCATCGCGGCGCATGGCTCGCTCGAGACCCTGCTGGCGCTGCGGCTCAACCGGGGCGATGTGTGGATCCTGGTCGCGATGGTGATCTACGGCATCTACGCCGCCATGTTCCGCCGCCGACCGCAGGCCCACCCGATGAGCTTCCTGGTCGCCACCATGGGTATCGGCTCGGTGATGATCCTGCCGTTCTACCTGTGGGAATACGCGGCAGGCGCCCGCATCCACGGCGGAGCGCCGGCCTGGTTGGCGATGGCCTACATGGCGGTATTCCCGTCCTTCATCGCCTATCTGTTCTTTAACCGCGGCATCGAGCTGATCGGCGCCGGCCGCGCCGGGCAGTCCTGGCACCTGATGCCGTTGTTCGGCAGCATCCTGGCCGTCGTGTTCCTGGGCGAGGACTTCCGCCCCTATCACGCGGCCGGCATTGCACTGATCGGCGCCGGCATCCTGCTGGCATCGGTGAAGCCCGCCCCGGTGGCGCAGCCCGTCCCCGACCCCAACAGAACTTGAACGCCGCCATCGCCCGGCTGTCTGGTTCGTCACTGGCCGCTGACGGAGCCGGCCAGTAAGGAGACCGTCCCCATGCAGGTCGTCCGTGTCTGCCTCGCCGTCGCCTGTCTCCTGCCCTGTGCCTTGCCCGCTGTCGCGGCAGATACCAAACCGCCCCCGGGCCAGGTGGTGCGCGTGCCGCCCGAGGACGTGATGCCCGTCCTGGGCACCCCCATCGCCGGACCGGACGGCAAGACGATCGGCCGCCTGGTGGACGTGCTGGTGAACGCCGCCGGAATCCCGGAAGCGGCCGTGATCGACGTCGGCGGCTTCATGGGCGTGGGTTCCCGCAAGATCGCCGTCCATTGGGGCGCCCTGCATTTCGATCCCGGTGATCAGAAGCAGCCGATCACGCTTGCTTTGACCCTGGACCAGATCAAGGCCGAACCGGAGTACCGCAGCCCGAAGCAACCGGCGCCGATCGTGGTGGCGCCGCATGCCCGGCCGACGGCGCCCGTCGCCAGGTCCACAGGCACATCGAGCGCCGGTCGCGGCACGTCCAGCCCCGGCAATGGCGGTCCGGCGAGCGCCGCCGGCACGACAGGCGCTGGCCCGGCCGCAACCGCGGGCGGTGCCGCTTCCGGGCACGCGCCGGCCGCCCCGGCTGAGGTTCAGCCGGCCAATGGTTCTGGCCCTTTGGCGCCGGCCGCCCCGCCAGCCGCTCAGCCGGCCAACGGTTCTGGCACTGGCCCTTCGACGCCGGCCGGCCCGCCTGCCGCTCGGCCGACCAACGGTTCTGGCGCTTCTACGGCCGCCGGTTCGGCGAGCCCGCAGGGGGCGGCCAACGCGCCGGGCGGCAACAAACCTCCGGCGGCCAGCCCGTAACGCATGCCCCGCGACGGAACCCTGTCGGGACGTAGCATGCGTGCCCTCGATCTGCTGAACTTCTTCCTGGCCGACGTGCAGACCGGCTTCGGGCCGTTCATCGCGGTTTACCTGACAGAGCATAAATGGCCGCAGACGCAGATCGGCCTGGCGCTGAGCCTGGGCACCATCGTTGCCCTGGCGGGCCAGGTTCCCGCCGGCGTGATGGTGGATGCCGCCCGCAACAAGCGCCGCGTGGCGGGCGTCGGCCTGATCGGCGTGATGGCGGCGGCGCTGCTGCTGGCGCTGTGGCCCGCCGAACTGCCCGTGCTGATTGCGGAGTCCCTCCATGCACTGGCGAGTTGCATCGTCTCGCCTGCTATCGCCGCCATCAGCCTGCACCTGGTCGGTCACCATGCGCTGGGCGAGCGGCTGGGGCGCAACGCGCGCTTCGGCTCGATCGGCAACGGGATGGCGGCGGCGGTGCTGGGGGTCGGCGGCCTGTATCTGTCCAGCCGCGCAGTGTTCTGGTTCACCGCGGCGCTGTGCGTGCCGGCGCTGGTGGCGTTGGCCGCGATCGGCCGCGGCAGCCATGCGCGGCAACAGACCACCTCCCGGCCGTTCGACCGCGAGGGGCTGCGCAAATTGTTCCGCGACCGGCGCCTGCTGATCTTCGGCGTCTGCGTGCTGTTGTTCCACCTGTCGAACGCGGCGATGCTGCCGCTGGCAGGGGCCGCGGTGACGATGCGGGCCGGCAATTTCGCCAACCTGATCATCGGCGCCTGCATCGTGGTGCCGCAGGCGGTGGTGGCGCTCGCCTCGCCCTGGGTCGGGCGCAGCGCCGCGGATTATGGCCGGCGCCCGATCCTGCTGCTGGGCTGGCTGGCGCTGCCGGTCCGCGGGGTGCTGCTGGCGGTGCTGCCGGGACCCTACCTGCTGGTGGCGGGACAGGCGGTTTCCGGCATCAGCGCCGCGGTGTTCGGCGTGATGCTGCCGCTGATCGCGGCGGACCTGACGCGCGGCACCTCCCATTTCAACCTGTGCATGGGCTTGCTGGGCCTGGCGGTGGCCGGCGGCGCGGCGCTGAGCACCGGCTATGCCGGCTGGGTGGCGGACGCGGTGGGGATGCGGGCTGCATTCTTCAGCCTGGCGTTCGCCGGCTTGGCCGGGACGGTGATGGTCTGGGCGGCGATGCCGGAAACCACGCCGGCGTGATTGGTTCAGAAAGAACAATGGTGGTTGGCGCAGGAAAGATGAGAGTACTGCGTGCCGGTGCTGCATGGGGCTGCGGGGCGCGATGTGCGGTCCGGGCTTAGGGCGGGTCCGGCCATCGGCTTGGCATGGAAAGTGGTTTTAACACAGAGGCCACAGAAAAAGATGAAGCCACAGAGGCCGCAGAGAGGGATTGGCGGTTGGGGAATTGCGGGGGGACGAATCGGTACGGCGGGGCTGGCCGTTTGGCGGCCCCGTGGGGTGGGTGTTGGTGGTTTGCTGGTGCGGTCAGGGCGGGCCGGTGGATTGGGGCGGCTTGCCTGGCGCGCTTCGCGGGTTCGCTGCGGGGTGTATCCAGGGCGGTGGTTCCGGGGCCAGAATGAGGGGCGGCTCGACCGGAGGTTCGCCGATGAAGAAGCCCATGACCCGAATGATGTCGCGTCTTCCGCCGCCGACATCGACCGGCGGCCATGACTGGTCCATCGTCGGGAGGCGGTCCTGCTCTTCCTGGAAATGCTGCTCGCGGCGCCAGCGGCGGACGAGCTGGATGGCGGGGTTGCCTTCGTAGTGCATCATTACGAGGAACAGATCGTTCCAGAATGAGACCTGGCAGAGCGCCGGGGCGACGCCGAGATCGGCGCAGATGTCGGCGAGGCTGAGGCCGACGGGGCGGCGGGTGGCCTGCTTCACGAGGTCCTCGAACTTGGGCAGGTGGATTGGGTCGAGCGGGTTCTCGACGTTATCCAACCAGTCGTCGCGCCAGGAGGGGCGGCTGGGGCGCTTGGGCTTGGGGGCTTCGGCCGGGGTTGATGCGGGGTCTGCGGCGGCGGGCTGCGGCTTCAGGCGGACGCGGAGCGGCGGGATGGTGAGGTCCCGGCCGCTTGCGGCGCGCTGCGTCAGGACGTGGTGGAGGGCGGCGGCGCGGAGGATGCCGCGGCGGATGTGAGCGAGGATAACGGCGGCGCTGCTGGTGCCGAAATGCCTGGCAATGAGGTGGAAGCCGGGGGAGGTGGAGCGGCGGTCGAAGGTCTCGGCGAGGTGGCGGCCGTAGGTGAGGAGGATCTGGACGAGGCGGAGGACGGTGGTGAGGTTGGGGAGGGCGGCGGGGTCGGGGGTGGTGGTGGGGTTGGGCGCAGTGGTGGCGTTGGACGCAGTGGTGGCGTTGCGCCCCTTGGGGGGGTCGGTGGGGTGGGCTCGGCGGGGAGGCGGGTTGGCTGTGGGCTGCATGGCGCGAGGACAATAGTCTGGTATGGAACGAATATCAAGGCTTTCTTTCTCTATGATGCTTTTTTTTCGTGATGGATGGAGGAGCGGGGGCGGGGTAGGCGCATTCGGGACAGGCGGGACGGAGCGCCGGCACGGACGGTTCCGCTACCCCAGGCGATTTGTACGCGTGGGGTGGGTAGAAAACGGGGGATTTTGCAATTTTTCGCTTGTCACGGGCAGGGCACGCATAGCCGGATGGAAGCGCGGGAACCGGATGCGGTCTAGGAATTCATGCCAATTCCGTGGTCAACGCCACAAAATACCGGTGCCATTGCGCAGGGCGGCTGACAGAGGTGCACGGTGGTGGGCCAGGGCAATCGCATTTCAGAACAGCGCCAATAACCGGGCGAAAAAGCGGTCATCCCAGCCGGCGCGCATGATTTTGCCACGCAGGGAGCCTTTGGAGGTGTCCTTCTGCATGACGTTGAGCGCCATATGGCGCAGCACGGCGAGGTTATGAGGGCCGTTGTCCAGGCGGG
>Ga0335075_10009305_pt1 | contig 15005 bp, 16 predicted proteins | sample Lox_Sample_24_FD_206723 | JGI IMG/M metagenome (GOLD analysis project Ga0335075, IMG submission 206723) | Soil microbial communities from Loxahatchee National Wildlife Refuge, Florida, United States - Lox_Sample_2.4 | ecosystem: Environmental > Terrestrial > Soil > Wetlands | place: USA...
ACGCCCGCTCGGCCTACGAGGCTGCCCCCGGTCCCGTTGACTTGGATCTGCTGCGTACCGTGACCCGTCGATTCGGGCGGGCAGCCGCGGACAGACTGGAGGAGGTCCTCGCAGGCTGACTCAAAGGGCGCTCGCCCGTGAATTGCCGCGCCCGGGGTATCGGGCGAGCATACAAGCTACGGGCGCCTTCGCGTGTCGCCGAATACCCAGCACACTTCGCCCTCGCATGGATCCACGACTTGCCCGAGAACCTCGTCCGGAGCGAGGGTGCGCAGAAATGCGAACGCGCGAATCTCAGCGTCGGGAAAAGCCTCGCGTAACCGGCAAGCCGCGGCGAATACCGTCCGGCCGCGAGTGATCACGTCATCCACCAGTGTCAATTGCAGCCGACCCTGTGAAACTCCGCTCATTTTCGTCTCGACAGCAAAAGAGGCGTAGTGCTCGAGCACGGTCGGACGCTCACCACAGGCTGCGAATGCGGATTTCCTGACCGCGTATCGCCGCCGTAGGAGCGGCCAAACCCTCGCTCCCAATCCCGCTTCCTTGAGACACCAAGCGAGGCGCTCCGATACCCATTCACCATGTTGCTGCGGAGTACTACCGGGAACCGGAATCAATGAGACGCGACGCCCGAAGGTCGGGCCAAAACGTTCGTGTCCTACCGCCTCCAGCCAAACCCTGGCCGTGAGCCTCGGCAACCATCCGCTGTCGGCCGCTTTCAGGTGCGCGCACAGCGACCTCCCTTCCTCGCAAGCCACCCCGCACCCGGCCGGCAAGTATGCGAAGCACGCAGCGAACGGCAGAGCCGAGAGCGAGAGCTGCCCGCTCTCTCCTCGTCCTTCGCCCCGCTCATCCGGAGAAGTCGTCGCCGATATCCGGTGTGTCGCGCGTCCGCTCGGTTTCTCCGCTCTCGCGCGCGGCGTCGCGCTCTCGCTGGCTTGCCATCGAGGGAGAACTTTCCGCCCCCTTTGCCCGATGGCTTTGCCAGGCGGCGACGGCTCGTTGCCGGATCTCGTCCATGGAGAGCGGCTTTGATACCTCACTTTGAGTCCCCCGGTCCGCGTGCATCCGGCTCGCGCGGTACTTCAGCCAATCCTGCACGGCTTGCCAGCGGCGCGCGTCCATGCCTTGCGGCGGAGCAGGGTCCTGATGCGGCTCGGCCCCGTCCCGCGCCTTTTCCTTGCGCGCAGAGGCTCGTTCCTGCTGGCGGCCCCGGATGCGTTCGGCGATTTCACTACGCTCACCTCTTCGCTCAGCAGCGACCGCTGCCCAGGGAAGCCGCGGACGCGGCTGCCGATCAACACCCTGCGCCTCGAGGGTGCGATGATCGATGCGCGCCTCGACGTTCGCTTCCCGCAGAGCCTCATTGGTCAATTCCGCCCACCGTGCCCGCAAGGTCTTGAATTCCTGCCTGGAAGGCGGCAACCCGCGCTCGCTTCGCGCCTCTCCGTTCATGTCCACACCCGTGTGCGGACCCAGCCCTTCCGGAGTCACTTCACGGGTCGTAGCGAGGAGATGGGCATGGAAGTTACGCGGGTCGCCTTCGGGCCTTGGAGCATGAATCGCAAGGTCCACCGCGACGTTGTAACGGTCAGCGATCTCTCGCGAAAAGGCGCGGGCCAAGGCGGTACGCTGCTCATCTGACAGCTCCGCCGGTAATGCCACCTGATACTCCCGCGCTACGCGCGAATTGCTCCTCGGCTCCGCCTTCTCCGCCGTATTCCACAGAGTCGAACGGTCGCGCGCCCACTCCATGCCGGCATCGGGCCGCTCCAGCTTCGAAGGAAGAAAGATCTCCTTGTGCAGCACATCGTCACGCTTGCTGTGATTGTAGAGCGCACCCGAACGCTCGTCGCGGATGCGCTCGCCAGCGCGGTAAGCCGCCGCCGCGGTTGCAGTGCGGCCGCTGCTGCGGGATACCGGCTGAATCTGCAGATAGAAAATGGCCATCGCGCGTCCTTCCACCGAATGCAGCGGCTCATCCATCTCCGGCCTGCAGACGCACCCGGAGCCAGTCGGTCGACGATGCGGTCTTCAGGTAACCGGTCAGGTCCGGCAGCTGCTCCAGCTCTGAAGCCAGCACCGCCGCCTCCGTGACACGCTGCTCGGTGATGTTGGTGGAGCGCCGCCACCCACGTCCGCCCGGGAATCCGCTGCCGTCCCGACCGCGAGAAGTGCTCCGTCGCGCTACTTCCCGCTCCCCGATCAGCCGCGAGGCGAACTGCGACGTACCGCCGTGCTCGCTTGCGGAACAGCGCAGGATCAACGTAGTCGAGCAGTTTTCCACCAGTGTTTGCGCCTCTCCTACGCCGTAGGTACTGGAGACTTGCGCGATCGACTGAAAGCCAAGGACGCAGGCGCCACCGAATTTGCGCAATCTCGCCAGTGCATCCTTCAAACCATCGATGGCTCCCAACGCGTCCAGCTCATCGACGATGAGCCAAAGGCGCCGGTCAGTGCCCTCATCGCACGTGGTCATGATCTCGAAGATCGCCAGGCGGACCCAGGTCGCGATGATGGTGCGCAGCGCCGCGATCTGACTGGCCTGGTAGGGCAGAAACAGGACCCCTCTACCGTTGCCCACCCAGTCGCGTACAGAAAATGCCCGCGTGCGCTGAGCCTGCACATGCTCCAAAGCGGACGCCGCCGATCCCGCCACGGAGCGGATGGATCCAAACATTCGCGCGTTCTCAGGCTCCAGAAAGGGTTGCGCCGGCGTCCCGGCAACGATCGGACGAAGCTCCGCGCTCGGTGCTACGGCGATGAGGCGCCAGAGCTCGCCGGCATCCCGGCGTCCGATCTCATGGCAGCGGCGCACGAGGGCTGCAAGGAAAGTTCGAGCGTAGCCGCGCCACTCCCGACTCGAAGCATCCTCGGACCCGGGGATCAGGCTGCTGGCGACCTGCTCGGCATCATAGGCGTTACGGACCTCGGCAAAGGGATTCCACTGCAGGGAATGCGGATGGAAAGGGTTCAGGATGACATCGCCGCGGCCGCAGTCGTGGAAGCGAGCGAGGTAGCCACCGTCCGGATCGGTGATGACTGCGCGATCGCCTCTGCTCAACGCCACCGCAAGCATCTCGCGGATCGCAGTCGACTTGCCGGTTCCCGTGGTGCCGATCAGCTTGAAATGCTTGACCTCATCGGCCGGAGCAATGCCCACCCCCCCGATCGTGATAAGCGGCTGCGATCGAGCGAGCTGCAGGCGTGCCGTACGCCGTTGCGCCGCCCGGCCGTCGATTATTCTCGCGCCGCGCTTATGCGCCTCTCGGGCGCTCGAGCGACGCGAGAATGCGATCGCTACAAGCAGGACCAACGTCAGCACGACTGCCGCGAACTGGTGGAACGGGACGGCGCAGTTCCGGAAAACCATCCATGGAGCTGACATGACGTTGCGCGCTCCCTCAGTAACCCTTCACAACCAGATAGTCCGCATTCGCACCGTACATCGGCGCGCTACGATCGACCCGAACGCACAGTCTCGCTCGCGCGCCGCATGTTCTGAGTTCCAGCATTCCGCCGCGCCTCTGAAGGCGCGCGATATTGGCGGAAAGCGCATCGCGCCGAGCGCGCATACGCGCGATTTCGCTCTGTGAGGGCAGCAGCCACCACGCCTCCGCCAGTGACACGGCCGAGCAGATCACCGCGATGGACAGCGTCCATACGAATATCCTTGCGTTGGCCGCCCGCCGCATGCGCCGCAGAGAGTCAATTGTGCATCGGCTCTCACTCGACACGTTCCCAAGCGCTTCGGCAACCGTCCGCCGGACCTCATCCCGAACAATATCGTCGAGGTCACGCATATGCGCCGCCAGACGCGCCAGGCTCTCCTCGCCCAGGCGCTGCTGCGCCTGCGCGGTTTCCACCAGCAGCCCGACCCTCATCGCTTCGTCGCTCAGCCCGCTATCGCTCATGTTCCCACGCATCCACGAAGCCGGTCGTTGGAGCTGGTCCGCGGACTGCTCCTTGCACTTTCTCAGCCAGAGCAACAGAGCTTTCGCGTGCGCGCTCGGGCAGCTTCAAAGTGACTCGAACCCAGTCCGGAGAGGAAGCGAGCTTCAGGAACCCCGCGAGGTCAGGCAACCGCTCGATCTCCGAGTCCATGACCGCCGGCTCGATCTGGCGATGCTCCGTTTCGGTCACGGACGGCTCAATATCGGATGGGCGGCGCGACTTCGAGCGGGAAATCCGCACTACTTCACGCTGCCCAATGAGGCGGGAAGCAAACTGCGACGTCCCGCCGTGCTCACTCGCCGAGCAACGCAGCACCAATGAATTTCCGCAGTTTTCCACGATCGTCTGTGCCTCCCCCTTGCCATACGTACTGGAGACCTGTGCCAGAGATTGAAAGCCGAGCACGCACCGCCCGCCGAATTTGCGCAGTCGCGCAAGCGCATCCTTGAGACCATCGATCTGCCCGAGGGAATCGAGCTCATCGACGACGAACCATAGCCTCGCATTCGGCCCTCGCTCTTGCCCGGACTCCATCGCCGGTCTGCTCATCGCCTCGAAAATGCCCAGTCGCATCCACGCCGAGACCGTCGATCGCAGCGCCGCAATCTGATTGGCCCTATAAGGGATGAAGAGCACTCCGCTCCCTGACTGCACCCACTGCTTGACTGACAGCAACGGCGACTCCTGCCTCGCGATGTGCTGCAGCGCGCCCACTGCGGAACTGAGCACGGACCTGATGGAATCGAGCATCCTGTCGTTGTGTTCCTCGAAGAATGGCTGCGCCGGAGTGCCGCCGACCAGCTTTCCGAGCTCGTCCTTCTCACGGACGACGAGCAGGTCGAATAACTCCTTGAGATCCGTAACGCCCGCGGCGCGCGCCTGGCTGGTCACCGCCGAGAAAAGTGTACGCGCATAGCCGCGCCAGCTCCGATCCTGCCCCTCGTGATCCGGGATGAGGGCGAGAGCAAGTTGCTCGATGTCATACTCGTCCCGGATCTCCCCGAAGAGGTCCCATTTGGCGCCTCCAGCCTCGAAAGGACTCAGGATCATGTCCCCGCGGCGGGCGTCGAAGAAATACCGCATATAACCGGCATCCGGATCGGCAATGATCGCCCGATCGCCGCGATGGAGCGCCGCGGTCAGGAGCTCCGTGATTGCCGTGCTCTTGCCCGCGCCCGTGGTGCCGATCAGTTTGAAGTGCTTGCTTTCATCCGCTTCGGGAATCGCAATTCCCGCGAGCGTGACTCCCATGGAGACAGCGCGACTGCGCGCTTTGTCGTCCAACGCGGCGCGCTGTTTCTCGATCTCCTCCGAACCGACGATCGTCGCACCCCTGATATGGCGTTCCGGGCCCGCACCGGGAGTTGCGAGCACCCTCCCGGCGCCAAAGCCCAGGAGTCCCCCAATGCTGCCGCCGATCGCTGCTTCCATGACGCCACCGGTGGCAACGTGCATGGCGTGAAGAAGGGGACTTGCCGCGGACATGCCTATTGCGGTGGCGACCATGAGCGCTCCCGCCAGGACCGGCGAAGCCAGGAACGCCCGCGCTTCCGCGCGTCCCCGTGCCATCGCCACCCACATGGGAGCCTGCACGGCGCTGTAATCCAGGGCGAGCCCCGACCATCCGCGAAGCAGCTCATGGGTGAACGATCCGATCTCGGTCAACATTCGCTGCGCGCCTTCCCCTGCGCTGCGCGGGCGCAGCGGGGTCGATACCAGATTTCCTTGATGAACCGCTCGTGCCGATCCACGCCGCATTGAATGACGACGTCGATGAGACGACGCAGGAGACTGCGGATGTCGCGTCGCGCAAGCTGGCGGCCGCCTTCGCTCTGCTTGACGAGCAGGACCAGCTGCTCGAAGGCCAGGGCGGCGCTCGAAGCATGCACGCTCGTAATCGAGCCCGGATGTCCGGAGTTGACATTGCGAAGATAATCGAAAGCTTCCTCGGCTCGCAGCTCCGCCAGCAGAATGCGATCGGGTTTCATCCTGAGTGTCGCCTCGAGCAACTGCTTCGGCGTGATCCGCGCCAGCCCCTGGTCGTCTTTGCTGTAGAAGAGTCGTACATGGTTGGGATGGGAGTCGAGCATGAGCTCCGGTGCATCCTCGATGGTCACCAGCCTCTCCTGCGGAGGAATTTCGCGGATCAAGGCTTTGGTCCACGTCGTCTTGCCCGAGCCGGTCGGACCCGAGACCAGGATGTTGCGCCGGCTGCGCACTGCCAGACCCATGAACGCTTCATATCGGCGCTCCGCGAGAAGTCCAGTGAGCTCTACTTCAACCTCTTCCGGCCCGATCCCCGCCGTCCGCGTCTGATGAAAGATCCCGCGCCTCGCGAGCTCACCAACCGACCACACTTCCTCGGAAGGGCGGCGGATATTCACGGCGACGCAGCCCTGCGTGGTTGCCGGTGGGAGCGCGATCTGCACCCGCTCTCCGCTCGGAAGCGACGCCGAAAGAAGCGGGGACGTCTCGTCGACCCGCTGTCGGCTGAAGTTCGCCACCAGTTTGGCGAGTCGGCGGCACCAGTCGAGATCCGCATAGGCGGCAGACTCGCATCGCCACCCCGCGCGCGTCTCCAAAAACACCTCCGATGGCCGGTTGATGCAGATCTCCATCACGTCCGGCCTCGCAAGAAGTGGGCGTAGCGGACGGAGTGTGAGCTCGAGCGCAGAGGCATACTTATCGGGACTCGAGGTCATAGACCGGTCTGAAGTCGACATCACGTGCAACCAGCACCTGGATGGCCGCACCGTTGCGGACCCGGATGGTGGGCGGAATGTTGATAGTGCTGCGCAAGATATCGGTCAGCACATCTTCCGATCCGGTGGGATCAAGGACCACGGTGCCACCGCGGGACGAGGATTGAACCTCGGACTGCACCGCACCATCGATCATGGAAACCAGCGCCGCGGCACCGAAGCGCTGCCAGAAATGACGATTGACCTTGCCCTCGAGCCCCGAACGCCCGAGGGTGTCCGTACCGGGCGAGTCGAGCTGTATGACGACACCTGAAGGCGTGCGTGCCTCCGTCCAAACGACGAATAGCCGTGCCTCGCCCTGGTGCACCTCCCCGCCGGTCTCCCCGACCAGCTTCGTACCACGCTCCAGCAAGACGATCGTGCCATCGGCGCCAAATGTATCGCTGGCTGTAACGCAGGTCGTCATGCCGGGGAGGGTCGAGTCGATCGCGGTCTCCAAAGTGCAGTCGATGAATGCCCCCTTTGGAAGAAGCAGCCGCCGCGTTGGAATCACTGCCGCTCGCGTCGCGCTCAGTACAGCAGGGCTCAGAAGCGCGTCCAATGTATTCTCCCTGGCGCCAGCGACAGCGGTTTCAGCCCTTGTGCTACGGGGCGTTACGGCTCCGATGGAGGACATGCCGTTGCCGCCACTTGCGAACACCTCCCCGACCAATCGGCGATCCGGCGCCTGCTGCCGTATGCCCTGCAGCGGCGGTGCGCCGTAACCACGCGGCGGCCCCGCCGCGCGATTGAGCGGCGGCTCCGGGAGCGCATTGCCCGGCAACGGAGCAACCACCAAGGATTTTTCCGTCGCAAATGTCAGCGGTGAGGGAACAGCGGAAGGCGGAGTGCTGCTTTGATCCGAAGCGACCGCGCGCGCGGGCTGCCGCACACCGATCGACGCGAAGGAAGGCAACGTCACCCCCTCTCCAGCCGCCCCCGGGACAGATAGATGCACTGCCCTGCGTGTCGCGGTCGGCCGCGACAGCGTCTCGGCGTAGTACCACGTGAGGATCCCCGCGCCCACGCTCATCATCAGCCCCGCTGCGATGAGGCTGGTCATCCTCGACTGCACTGACCGCGCGCCGCTCCCGATGACCGTCGTTCGCTCGCCGTCAACCGAGCCATCTCTCGATGCATCGGACTCGTCGCGTGATGCGTCCTGCGGCTTGCGCCGCCACGGAAGCCGGATCATTGCCCGCCCCCTCGGCCCGCGCTTCGCGTCACGCGTTCGACATTGGGCGCTATCGTCCCGGAGGACAGGCGCTCGCCCCCACCGGAGAAAGAACGGTCCACTATACAACCCGCCAGTTCCCCCCGCCGAACGATCAATCGGCGCGCGACGCGCTGAATCACGATGCGGCCCGCCTGCACATCGAAATTCACGAGTGATTCGCTGCCATCTTCGTTCGCGGCGAATATCGCCGGCAATTCAGTGTGCTCTCCAAATACGAGAGTCGTTTCCACGCCGTCATCCCACGCCGCCGCGGGTTTCAAAGAGGGATCGCCGCAGTACCAGTAGTCATAGTTTCTCGGCCTGCCGCTCCGCGCGGCCGCAAGGTTACTCTCGATACGGTCCCGCTCGCGTGCTTCAGAGTTCGTGGCAAGCGCCGGATACTCGAACCTCAAAGCGTAGATGACATCCGCACCACTCGAATCCGGCGGCGCCGTACCCGACGCGTAATCGAAGAGATAGGTGCGGCGATTGGTGAGCACGGTGAGATTGGTAGCGACGTGCGCCGCCCTTGGCTTGAGAAACAGGTGATTGGCGCTGACCGCGAAGGCGATGCCCTTCGAATCTCCCACACCCAGACCCATGAACCGCTCCCCGGGCGCAAAGGTAATATCGATCTGATAGCCGACATAACCTCTCAGGCGATAGACATCATCCGCCCGATACGGAACCACGCGGATCCGCGGATCGGGCAGCAAGGCAGCCGCCAGCAACGGCTGGCCGCCCGCTGCGGTGGCAACAGCACAGCAGAGACACCAGACCGGCAGAAATAGAACTCGCGGTTGCCGCAACATGAGTGCACCTCCCGAACAACTACTCTCGCCCGATCGAGTCCTGAGGCGGGCTCAGCACTTCAGGCTCGATCCCCAGGTCCACCACCTCGAAGCCGAGGGGGTTCCAGCTTCGGGTCTGCGGGTCTTCAGGGGGTTTGCCGTAGCGGTACTCGACGCTCGCTATCCAGTGCGTGACGCGGCCGGGCACATTGGCCTCCTGACGTTCAATCAGCGCGTAGCGCACCTGCGCGAGGTCTGAAGTCCCACTCGCTCGTTTGAAAAAGCTCACCGACTCGATCCGGACGGATACGGTGCTTCCATCCTTGTGTACATTCAGCGGAGAGCTCGGGTTGGCTCGGCTCCACTTGTTATACAGTGCCTGATTGAGACGCGCGGAGTTGAACGCTCCGCATTCTTCGTAGTCACTCTCGGCCATCCCATCATCGAACCGCTCACATACGGCAATATAGTGCGCTAGAAAATAGCGAGTTACGGCCTCTCCGAAAGCGACGTGCCCCACATACACGGGCACAACGTCGACCACCCCCGTCGTGCTGTCAACGCGAATCAGGTACGGCTCGACATGCTTGAGAGGCACAAGCAATGCGAGCGCCGTGCTGCTCGCCACAGCGCACAACCACCCGGCTGCCGCGACTCGCCAAGCTACCACCGCTGCACGCGCTGCCTGCGCCACTCGGTCGGCATCCCAGGAAGCAGCTTCCTCGAGGTATCCGTCCAGCGCCCGATCGCCGATCATGACCGCACCGCGATCGCCGACGATGCGCGATTGATGGGCGTGAGCCGGCCGTGGCATCGAGGCGCCTGCGTGGCGCATGCCGCCAACTCGAGCAGCAGGGCCAGAAGAATGATGCGCGCGTGCATGGTGCCTCCGTTGACCTCATCCCAGGAATCGCTGGTAGAACTTGGCGGCGATCAAGGCGACGTCCTTGCCCCTCTTCTCCTTCTCGTGTCTTGCGAGCCACGTTCCGGCCGCTCTCATGCCTCGGCTCAGCGTGCCGAAGGTGCTCAGGGACACTCCGCCCGCAAGGCCGGCGGCGATCGGCATCACCTGGCGCATGAACAGGAAGACGAGACCGCTCACCAGCAACATGTTGAGCGCGTCGACGATTTTCATGCCGGCGCCCAACGCCGCGGTCTGCTGCGAGTACGAGACCACCAGGTGAAGCAGCAGCGCCGCAACCATCACGGTGAAAATCGTAATGAGCGCGTAGTTCGCCAACTGCGCCAGCCACAGATCGAAGAATCGCCGTGTCGTATCGAAGAGCAGGAGCGCGATGAAGAACGGCCCCAGGGCCAATAGGACGGATAAGGCAACGCTCGATAGGGCCAGGAGGAACATCGTGTAAATGCAAAGCAGCCCGACGAGCACCCAGACCACGACCCCGGCCAGCATGTAGCCCAGGTGCCCCACGTTGAAGCCGCTTCCGTCTCGAAAAAGCTGGTCGGCGACGGTCCCGCCCTTGTCCCAGATCGCGTCTATGACCTGTACCGGGTCACCCGCCCCTACCACCGCTGCCGCGAATTCCGTGGGAGCGTCGTAAAACGTGTCTACCAGCAACGTGTTATAGAGCCATAGGTGCAGCGCGACACCGAAGACCACTGCCAGGGTTACGATGCGTTTCAGGCCCGCGACGAGCGGCTCCTCGATACGCCCCGTCAGCTGTAGATAGCCCCAGACCATCACGTAAAGCGTTCCCAGGGTCACGATGGCTGGCTCGAGAATGGCCGCTACACGCGCGGTGTTGTCACCGATGTAGCTCGCGAGCTCGGTATTCAGCCACGTCCAGAATGTCTGAAAGAAATCCATGACGAGCCCCTGCGTCACGGCGCCGGCTGAAACCGCGTCGAAAACTCCCCCTGACCCGCGATCGCGCGCTCGCGGTCCTGCTCCTCGTCGGCCCAGCGCTGAGCCTCCGCGGCGGCAACGAGCATGGCGAGCTTGGTCTGCTCGTTCTCGAGCATGGCCTGCTCGGCACCTATTCGAGCGTTGAGATCCAAAATGCCCTTCTGGTCGCCGGCGCTGCCGATGGTATTGATCAGCTGTTGCAGATCAGCAAAGCGGTTGCTGGAGTTGGCAAGGGCATCGCGGGATACCGCTTGCAGCAGGGCCGCCGTACTCCGGTCCGCGGCAAGCTGCTGCTGTCCGTCGGGCGACAGCGTTGCAACTTGCTGCGGCGTCAGCACAGCGTCCTCCGCCAAGGCTTGCTGAATGCCGGCCGTGAGGGTCGCATAAGCGGAACTGGCATTGCTGAGGGCGGCCGTGAGCTGCCCCCAGTCGACCGGCAGGTAGTTGCGATTCGTGCCGGAGAGGAGCTGCTCCATCCCGCGATCACCCGTCATCGAACGCAATTCCGTCTCGGCCTCGGTGAGATGCTCGCGCGCGACGGCGAGCGTCTGCTCGAGATTCTGCACCTCCGTCACCAGTTGAGTGACCGCGGCGACGTCGATGACCGCAAATTGCGCCTGCGCTTTGGGTGCTCCCGCGATGAACGCCAGAGCGATTACCAGCAATACTGCCTTCATGAATGACATGACATTCTCCTTGCTCAACGGTCGCCGGCGCTCGCCGATAGCACTTCGAGCTCCGATGCGAAGCCTTTCAAGTCGAGCCGGCATACGACGCTCTGATGCCCCTGCTTCACGAGGAATGCGCGGGCACCTGGCTCGAGTTCCTCTTTGATGAGGGTGAGTTCGCGCTGCGTCAGACCCAGGCCCGAGGTATATTCCTCGGGCACCGCATCCGCATTTGGAAAGAAGATCTTCGTCGGTGTCTGCTCGACGATGGTGCGGCTGATGGGGCTTTGAAGGACGTCACCTGCGCTCTGGGTCGCGAGGCACATGACACCGTTCAGCTTTCTCCATGTCTTGGGTCCGTCCTTCGCGAAACTCTCGAACGCCGGGTCTTCCAATAGACGCCAGAACTCGTCCATCCAGCAGACGAGCCGGCGGCCGTCGAGCATCTGCCGCACCAAGTGAAAAAGGTACATCGTCACGGGCGCCCGAACGACGGCGTTATCGAGAAATTCCGTGACGTCGAAGCCGACCACCGGCTGGCCTTGAAGTCGCGCTATGACCGCGTCGCCCGGATTGTCGAATGCCCACGCGTAGGCACCCTCGCCAGTCTCGCACCAGCGGCTCAGGCGCGCGTACAGGCCCTCGGGGTCGGTGGGATCGAGGAACTCGAGGAGCCGTGACAGGCGTCGCGCCCCCGGCGAGAGCGACAGGACTCCGCGTAGTGCCTGATCCAGATCACGCTGCTCACGGACATTCAGTGGGCGCGCTCCAGGAAGTCGCGCAAGAAGCTGCAGCCATGCACGCAGAAACTCCACATGACCGGGGCCATCGGGCAGCTGCAGAGGGTTGAATCCTGTGGCAAGCCCGTTGCGCAGCGTCAAGTACTCACCGCCAAGCGCGCGTACCAGCCGCTCGAGCCCTCGGTCCTTGTCCAGCACGACCTGTGTGGCGCCCTGGCGCGCCAGCATTGCCACAAGAAAACCGATCAGAACCGTCTTGCCCGACCCCGTGGGTCCACAGATAAAGGTGTGACCGGCGTCGCGGCGGCTGTTGCCATCGGAAGGATCGCTGGCATGCAGAGAAAAGTGATACGCCGAATGCGCGCGCGTCGGAAATAGGGCCAATGCCTCACCCCAATGATTGCCGGTTGCACGGCCCGGCGGGAAATTATGGAAGGGCACCATGGCCGCGAAGTTGCGCGATGTAATGGGAGCCTTGCGGGGGCGCAGAGGAAAATTGCCCGGAAGCTGCGCCCAGAACGCCGCCTCCAGCGCGAGATCCTCTCGCGCGACGGTCATTCCGGTGTCCGCCAGGATGGCACGCGCGTGCGCAACGCAATCATTCAGCGTACGCAGCCGCTCCTCCTGGGGTCGGCCCGGTGGAACCGCGTCGGGTGCGGCTATCACCTGAAGCGAGAAGTGATGGTCGCCCATCACGAATTCATTGCTGGTCAGCGAGTCGAGTGCGCTGCCCAGCTCATCCGCCTGCGATACTGCGAAATCTCCCGCGTTGGCCATCCGATTGATCTGGCGCGTCAGCAGCGCCTGGCCACTTGGCTTGGAGAGAAATGCGAAAGATTGCGTGGCCACAAACTCGAATGGCGCGCTGAGCAGGCGGTTGAGCATCCCCGCTACACTTGGCGTCGGATACTCCTTTATCCCGAGCATCGCTCCCACGCGAGTGCCCGTGGCCCCGCGATACTCGATGGTCTCGGCACCAAAGCACAGGCGCGTCGTTGCAATAGCGGAGCACAGCGGCCCGCGAGGCAACGGCACCCGGCGCCATTCGCCGTCGACCAGCAGCGCCAGATACTCGAGGAGCGCGGAGTAGGAGCGTCCCCCGTTCTGATAACATCCGAGCCCTTCCGGCTCATATCGCGCAAGTGACGCGCACAGCGTCTGCGCGAGCTTGCGGCATGCCTCAAGAGCGTCAGCCGCCTCCAGTCTGGGGCTTTCGGGTCTGAGCCTGGTGATCACACTCGAGAGAAACCCGGCGGTGCGCCCGGGCGCCGGTCGATAGAGCACCGCCAGGTAGAGCTCGTTCACCATGAGGATCTCGCCAGCCAACCTGCGCCGATACTTCTCGTGGAGCGCGGCGGCAAATCCGCCCGCTACGGCCGTCGAGGGCCACAGGGTCTCGCGGCGACGGATGACGTGACTCCACAACGACACTCCGGGTGCCGCCACGTTGCGCCACAAAACATTCAGCTTCTCGTGCCAGACATTGAGCTGATCGATGTCCGCGCTCTCGAAGCTGGCTCCGGCCAGCCGGAAGACCTGCAGATAATCCCCGAAAGCGGTCTTCACGACATCCGGCGCGACGTGCGCGGTGTAGGCGATATGCCGATCCGCCATCAGCTCACGGCGCATTGCGGCTCTTCGAGTTACGTTCAGCACGGCGGCATTCCCCGTACATCGTCGGCGCAAATCACCGTCATTACCCCGATCGGGCGCCTGCCCGACGGCCGCGGCGGGTCGAGGGAGAGCGGGCTGTAGCTGCTCGCGCCCCACCAGCGTCCATTGGCGAGTAACGCCGGCATCCGTGTCCTTCCCCAGAGCAGCAGTAAGTCAAAGTACCGTGCGTCGCGACCGCAGAGCAGGACGCTTGCACCATGGATGGGTAGCGCGATGAGCAGTGTCAGGAGATTCCTCGTGACCAGGAACGCCTCGAGTGTGAATACCAGATTGAACAGCAACGCGGAATAAGTGACTCCCCAGCGCATGGGCGGCCGCGTCGCACCGACGAATAGCGGGTCCCTCGTGAGGCCGCGAGCTCGTATGTTCATCGCGCGATCCTCTCAGACCCCGAACATGCCGCGCACCCAGGCAACAATTTGCGGAGCGCCGAACGCCAGCGCGATACCCAGTATTGCGCCGATACACCATCCCCAGGAAATTCGGTTGGCCATCGCCATGCCGCCCAGCACCATGACCAGAATGATGGCGATCGGCGTCAACCAGGCCAGGATGTTGCTTTCCAACGCCGTCGCACCCGTGAGAAACGGCGAGCTCTGCGCGAATGCCGCCTGCGACAGGATCAACACGATCGCGAAAGACAGAGCGAACGTCCTGGCGACCGGCGCGGCGGCGTGCGCCACGCCTCGGGTAATTGGTTGCAACATGGCTGTCTCCTTCTGAGGATCTGATCTGGAACCCCTCGCACCGGCGGCCGGCCATCCCGCCGGGCGAAACCTGCCTGGCCGCCGGTCCGAGCGATCTAGGCGCTGGCCGCGAGTCGTTGCGGCTCCTCCGATCGGCGTGACTCGCGTTCCTCGCGTTTCGCCTTGCCCGGTGCGCCGAAGCGGAAACCCTGCACGATGAAGCTGTAGTCGTAGTGCCGCTCGCCGTCCTTGTCGGTCCAGTTGTCCGCGCGCACCTGCGCATCGACGATGAGCTGGTCGCCTTTGCGCGCAGTGCGAGCGAGCGTTTCACCAAGAGGACCGAAAGCCGTGAACCAGATACTGGTCGCGATCTCGCGAGCGCCACCCTCCTCGTCCTTGCCGGCATAGTCGTTGCCGATCAGACAGAACTTCGCGTAGGTGCGCTCGCCCTTTACGGTCAGCTCGGGGTTACGGGAAAGATTTCCGATAGCGGTGAGAGTGAAGCTGTTCATGGCGGGTCCTCGACTGGAGATCACGTGCCGAGTGGCACGGTGACCAGTCTAGAGAAGCCCGAGCGGATGGAAACCGCAATTGACTGCGTGTTTGTAGAGAAACGCGTATCCCTGCCCTTTATCGCGGCGCGCTATCCTCGATTTGACACCGCAACG
>Ga0335075_10009306_pt1 | contig 15005 bp, 12 predicted proteins | sample Lox_Sample_24_FD_206723 | JGI IMG/M metagenome (GOLD analysis project Ga0335075, IMG submission 206723) | Soil microbial communities from Loxahatchee National Wildlife Refuge, Florida, United States - Lox_Sample_2.4 | ecosystem: Environmental > Terrestrial > Soil > Wetlands | place: USA...
CCCTCAGGCCGAGGGCCCACCGTCGACTGGTCCCGTGTACCGGCGCGCACGCCGAGCGAGTTCCGGGTCTAGATCGCTGACCATCTGCCATAGCCTGGCCACCCGGGTGGCCAGCTCATCCTCGCTCGCCCTGGCCTTAGCGTCGCGAGCGTCGCTCGCTAGCTGGTCAATAGCTGCCGCGATGCGGTCGATGGCGTCCCCCGTGATCGAACACACAGGCGAATGATAGCCGGCCTGAGCCCGGGGCCGCGGCTTGTTCGGCCGGTCTCGCGCGGCCCGTGTGAGTGCCCGCTGTGCAGATTCGGCGTGCCGGCGGCGAGTCACGAGAACTCGTTCCTCATCTGGGGAAAACCCTCGGCCGACGGACTGCGCGCACAAGTTTTCCACAGGCAAGCCGATGCCGCCTGTGCATTTCCCCTGTGGAAAACCCTGGATGAAAATCTGGCCGACTTTTTCTCGCCCACACCCGGTGGATTGCGTTGGCGCAGGTCGCAGCCGATGGTCACCGGCGTCGCGGACCCACTGTCCACAAGGTATCCACCGACTACGCACAACCTTGCCACAGGTTCTTAACAGCGTTATCCACAGGTCGTGTTGGCACTCAGGCCGCGGATCGGCAGAATGTCAGAGCCGCCGATGTCAGGTCGGCATGCCAGGCCGGCTACAACGGGCGTCGATCGTCAGACCCCTTTGGTAGAACGGTGTGGACGCTTGGGTGGGGCGTTACGCGTGGGGAGGAGGCGTCTGGTGAGCGTTACCGAGCTGCCACAGCGCGGCGAGGAGTTCGAGCGGATGCCCCCGCACGACGTAGCCGCCGAGCAGTGCGTGCTTGGCGGCATGCTGCTGTCCAAGGACGCCATCTCCGACGTGATCGAGGTCATCCGGCCGACCGATCACTACCGCCCGGCGCACCAACTGGTGCACGAGGCGATCCTCGACCTGTACGCGCGGGGCGAGCCGGCCGACCCGATCACCGTCGCCAACGAGCTCACCAGGCGCGGCGAGCTGCCGCGCATCGGCGGGGCGCCGTACCTGCACACGCTGATCGCGTCGGTGCCCACCGCGGCCAACGCGGGCTATTACGCGCGGATCGTCAGAGAGCGCGCCATCCTCCGCCGGCTCGTGGAGGCGGGGACGCGGATCGTCCAGTTCGGCTATGCCGGTGACGGCGACGCCGACGACCTCGTCGACCGCGCCCAGGCCGAGGTGTACGCGGTCGCCGACCGGCGGACCGGCGAGGACTACCACCCGCTCTCCGAGATCATGCCGGGTGCCCTGGAAGAGATCGAGGCGATCGGCGCCCACGGCGGCGGCATCAGCGGCGTTCCCACCGGCTTCGCCGACCTCGATGCCCTGACCAACGGGCTGCACGCAGGCCAGATGATCGTCGTCGCGGCAAGGCCCGCGGTCGGCAAGGCACTGGCGCTCGACACGCCCCTCCCGACTTCCGGCGGCTGGACGACGATGGGCGAGGTCCAGGTCGGCGACTACCTGATCGACGCCAACGGCAAGCCCACGCGTGTCGTGGCCGCGACCGAGGTGCTCCATGGCCGCCCCTGCTACGAAGTCGAGTTCTCCGACGGTTCCGTGATCATCGCCGACGAGAACCACCAGTGGCTGACCTGGCCACGTTCTGACGCGTGCGCACCGCCGCGCGTTCATACGACCGGCAAGATCGCCAGCTCGCCGCTGCATCACGCGATTGCCCTCACGCACACGGCGGACCTACCGGCCGGGGCGCCACAGGACACGCGCTGGCGCTTCATTACGGCTGTTCGTCCGATGTTCCCGCGGCCTGTCCGCTGCGTCCAGGTTGATAACGCGGATGAGCTGTACCTTGCCGGGCGTGGCATGATCCCGACTCACAACTCCGCGCTTGCGCTGGACTTCGCGCGATCCGCGACCATTCGGCATGGGCTGCCGACGGTGGTGTTCTCGTTGGAGATGGGGCGGAACGAGATCACGATGCGGCTGCTGTCGGCCGAGGCGCGGGTGCCGATGCACGTCATGCGCACCGGGCAGATGGGCGACGACGACTGGGGGCGGCTGGCCAAGCGGATGAGCGAGGTGGCGGACGCGCCGCTGTTCATCGACGACTCGCCGAACATGTCGCTGATGGAGATCCGGGCCAAGTGTCGGCGACTCAAGCAGCGGCACGACCTCAAGCTCGTGATCATCGACTACCTCCAGCTGATGTCCTCGCCGAAGCGGGTGGAGAGTCGGCAGCAAGAGGTCTCGGAGATGTCTCGGTCACTAAAGCTCCTGGCGAAAGAGCTTGAGGTCCCTGTGGTCGCGCTTTCGCAGCTCAACCGAGGCCCGGAACAGCGGCAAGACAAGAAGCCGATGCTCTCCGACCTGCGCGAGTCGGGGTGCCTGACCGGGGATACGCGGATACTCCGGGCCGACACCGGGGCCGAGATCACACTGGACGAGTTGATGGCCACTGGTGCGCGTGACATACCTGTCTGGTCTTTGGACGACCGAATGAGACTTGTGCCGCGCACGCTGACTCACGCTTTCTCAAGCGGGACCAAGGAAGTGTTCCGCGTGCGCCTGGCTTCAGGGCGCGAGGTGCGGGCGACCGCCAACCATCCTTTCCTAACTTATGACGGTTGGAAGCATCTGGAAGATCTCGAAGCAGGAGTCCGCGTTGCGGTCCCGCGCACGACTCCCGCTCCATTGTTCGGGCAGAGGATGCCCGAACATGAGATCATCATGCTCGCCCATCTGCTTGGCGACGGATCCTTCGTTAAGCGCCAGCCGATTCGATATGCGAGCGTTGACGAGGAGAACCTAGCTGCGGTTACAGAGGCCGCGACGCACTTCGGAATTACAGCAGTGAGGGATGATCACGCAGCCGCGCGGTGCACATCGCTTCGCTTGCCAGCGCCATACCGCCTGGCTCGCGGACGACGTAACCCAATTGCTGAGTGGCTCGACTCTCTGGGCCTGTTCGGCCTCCGGAGCCACGAGAAGTTCATCCCTGATCAGGTCTTCTCGCTACCGCAAGATCAGATGGCCATGTTCTTGCGGCATTTGTGGGCCACTGATGGTTCAGTCACAGTCGCAAAGTCTGGCGATGTAAGGATCTACTTCGGCACTACCAGTGAAAAAATGGCGCGACAGTTGATTGTCATGCTTCTGCGGTTTGGGATTGTTGCCCGTCTCTATGCGGTAGGAAATTCTTATGGGCATCCCCAGTGGACGGTAGAGGTAACAGGGGTCAAGGATGAATTGCTTTTCCTTGACGAGATCGGTACCTATGGTCCTCGGGCTTCGTCTGGTGAAAAAGTTCGGGAGCGCTTGCGGGAAATGATAGCCGTCGGCCGTTTCGACACCATCCCTGGCGAGGTATGGGAACGAGTTCGGGAAGCTATGAGGGAACGCTCAATGAACCTTCACCGGCTTCGGCTAGCGGTCGGAACCAGAAGTCGGGGCGACTTGCAGGAGGAGATCTGCCCGAGTCGGTCACGGCTTGCGCGCATTGCAGAAGTTCTCAAAGACCCTCAACTCAGGACGATCGCCGATAGTGATGTCTTCTGGGACACGATCGCCTCTGTTGAGAGTGTCGGCCCGCGACCTGTTTACGATGCCACGGTTCTCGAAACACACAACTTCGTAGCAAATGGAATAAACCTACACAATTCGATTGAGCAGGACGCCGACGTCGTGATCCTGCTGCACCGCGAGGACGCCTACGAACGGGAGTCGCCGCGGGCCGGCGAGGCGGACCTCATCGTCGCCAAGCACAGGAACGGCCCGACCGCGACCGTGACGGTGGCCTTCCAGGGCCACTACAGCCGCTTCGTCGACATGGCCCCGGGCTAACGAGTCAATTTGTAGGGTCTCAATTTCCGGTACTGTCGGCGAGGCCGGCTGCCAGTCGCAGCATGCGCTAGCGGTTCTCCCGGAGGATGGCGTGGCTCTCGCGCAGCAGTTCGGTGAGCGTCTCGGCGCGTTCCGTGCCAAGCAACTGGCGCAGCCGGTCATTGACTTCCTGCTCGCGGGCGACGGCGTCCCCGGCCATCTGCTGCCCCGCCTCGGTCAGGTAGAGGCCCACGCCGCGCCCGGGCCCTAGCCGTCGCTCGATCAGGCCGAGCCTTTCCAGCCGGGCCACCACCTGCGAGAGCGTCTGCTGGGTCTTGGGGATGCGGCGAGAGAACTCGGCCACGGTCAGGCCCGGCTGTTCGAGGACAGCCCTGAGCATGCTTCCGGAGGCCACCGTCAGCGGGGTACCGGCGAAGGTCTCCTCGCCCATCAGGTGCGTGTAGGCGGCCACCTGCCACACCAGATTGTAGAGCTCGTCCTGTGCGGGCATGAGGAAGAGCATACCTGGCTGCATCCAGCATCTTGCGATAACAGGACACTGTTAATACAGGATCCTGTGTTAGGCTGGCGGCATGTTCTCGTCACCGACTTACCCCCGCAAGGCACTCGCCCTGATGGCGGTGTGCCTGGGCACGTTCATGCTGACCATCGACGTGACGATCGTCATCGTGGCACTGCCCTCGATTCACACCGCCCTCCACAGCGGGCTTTCCGATGAGCAGTGGACGATTGACGCCTACTCGCTGTCGCTGGCCGCACTGCTGCTGCCCGCCGGCTCGCTAGCCGACATCCTGGGGCGCCGGCGGATGTTCACCATCGGACTGGCCCTGTTCACCGTCAGTTCGCTGCTCTGCGGCATCGCCGGCTCTGGCCCGGAGATCGTCGCGTTCCGCGCGCTGCAGGGCATTGGCGGCGCCATCGTCTTCGCCACCTCGCTGGCCCTGCTCACCCAGACCTTCACCGGCCGGCAGTTCGCGGCGGTGCTCGGCATCTGGGGAGCCGTCATCACCGTCGGCCTCGGCTGTGCCCCGGTCCTCGGCGGCCTGCTCACCGCGGTGTCCTGGCGGCTGATCTTCTTCGTCAACCTCCCGGTCGGCGTCGCCGCCATCATCATGACGCTCATCGGCGTACAGGAGTTCCGCCCGCCCGGCTCACGCCGCATCGACCTGCCAGGCGGCGTCGTGTTCGCTGTCGGGCTGGTCGCGCTCATCTACGGTCTGGCTGAGTCAGGCAGCGACGGCTGGGGCTCGGCCCCGGTCATCACCGCCCTCGGGGCCGCCGCCGTGGCGCTGGCCAGCTTCCCGCTCATTGAGTGGCGCCGCCGCCAGCCCATGTTCGACCTTTCCCTGCTGCGCAAGCCGGCGTTCGTCGGCGGCCTCGCCGCTGCGCTAGGGATGAACGGGTCACTGTACGCGATCCTCCTCTACCTCGTCTCCTACCTGCAGGACGGGCTGCACTACTCGGCCCTGGGCACCGGGGTCAGGCTCATCGTCATCACCGGCGCCGCGACGGCCGTCACCCTTCCCTCCGGCCGGATGTCCGCGCACGTTCCCGCCCGCTGGCTAATCGGCTCCGGGCTGAGCCTCATCGGCCTCGGCCTGCTGCTGATGCGCGGCCTCGATGCCGGCAGCGGGTGGACGCACCTCATCGCTGGCATGGCGGTCGCCGACGCCGGCAGCGGCCTGGTCACCCCGGCGCTGGCATCCACTGCCGTCCGTGTGGTGCCGCCCGAGCACGCTGGCGTGGCGTCCGGGGTCAACTCGACCTTCCGCCAGATCGGGATCGCGGTCTCGGTGGCCGTGCTCGGCGCAATCTTCGACGCCAGGATCAGCGGGGCAACGGCGGCGACGCTGACCGGCCGCTACGCCTCAGCGCTCAACGACGTCCTGCTCATCGCCGCCTGCGTCGCCTTCGCTGCCTGCGCCCTGGCCCTTGCCCTGATCCGTGACAAGGACTTTCACGCTGCCGGACAAGCGCGACAGGACCCTGACGTGTGTTCGGGTTCCCCGGCGACCGCTGGAACGGCGTCATCCTCGGCGTGCTGATGTCCGGGGGCTGGCTTTATCCTCTCGGGGTTGGCGCGCTGTTGGCTGGGCCCGCGCTGATGAAGAGCGTCAGGCCGCTGCCGCTAACGGTGCACGTGGCGCCGGCATCGCCGGTTTCGCTCACGCGGACGCAGCCCGGCGGGAGGGTGGAGCACCGGTGAGCTGGGCGAGGAGTTGGCCGTTGCTGGTGTCGATGACGACCGTCCAGTCGAAGTTTGCCGGGACCTCAAGGGTGAGGGGCACGATCGGCCACAGTTTGGCGGGGTCGGTCGGCAGCGCGGCCCACTGCGACCAGGTGTAGGTCTTCCCGCCGAGTAGGACGCCGGCAGGGTTATCCATAACTGGGTAAGCGCCCTGGGTCACGCCGCCGGAGCAACCCATTGTCTGGTTGACCGATTTTGGGCCGACGAGCTTGTTCTCGGCGACCAGGCTGACGTCTTGGCTGAGCCAGGAGTTGGAGTTCACGACCTGGCCAGGGCAGGCGGAATCCGTCCATTGCGTCAGAGTGTGCCAGTAGGTCGCGTGCGGCCAGCCGTTCACCAGCGGCACATCGGCTGCTTGGTCACCAGGTGTCGTCCGCGTGCTCTGGGACGCCTGCACGCCGTGTGCCGCCTCGGTCAGCACATCAGCGACGGTGACATCAGTATCTGCGGTAAGCGTGTAGCTCACCGGGGACGCCGCGGTCTGGGTTGAGCCTGCCAGCGGGGCCGTCTTCGACGGAGAGGACGATGCGGGCAGGATGACCATGGTCGCTACAGCGGCCGCGGTGACGACAGAGACTGCGGCCGATACGGTCGCGCGGGTCCGCCACTGGCGGCGGCGGCCTTCCTGCACTGCTTTCCCCAGGTCTACCTGGGAGGACTCCGGGTCAAGATTGTCGCAGGCCCTGTGCAGCAGGGTGCTGAGAGTGGACTCGTTCATGTCAGGCTGCCTCGTTCCAGGCCGGGATAAGGGTCGAGCGGAGGCTCTGTAGCGCCTTGGCGGTCTGGGACTTGACCGTGCCAGGGGAGACTCCAAGGGCGGCGGCGGTCTCCTCGACGCTTAGGTCGCAGTAGAACCGGAGGACCACGGTGGCCCGCTGGCGTGGCGGGAGGCCCTGCCGTGTACGCGTCCAGGTTCGACGCGTGCCGCGCCTTGCCCCAGTGCGTGTAGAGGCGGGTGATGGCCGTCTGCACCAGGTCATCCGCGCCGTGCGGATCCTTGCTGAGCAGGTGCGCGGTCCGCCTCAGCCAGTCCAGCCTCGCCTGCACGTACTCGGTGTACTCGGCTTCCAGGGAAGCTCTCATGCGTGTGAAGCTTTCATGTCCCGTAGACCTGAGATATCGGACGTTCGGTTGCCCCGGGGTAAGCCAGGAAATTTCGCTTGCCGCCAACCCTCGCTGATGGACCAAGCGGCTGCCCAGGCGTCGCGCCAAGGCGGCGTCCCGGTCCGTGTCCGGTCCGGGCTGAACGGGCTGGACCGCGAACTCGACGCCGCCGGTCAGTGCGCTGCCGGGACCACGCCTGTCTCGTAGGCGGTGATGACGAGCTGTACCCTGTCCCTCGCATCCAGCTTGGCCAGCAGCCGGGCCACGTGGGTCTTGGCGGTGCCCGCGGTGATGTACAGGGCGGCGGCGATCTCGGCGTTGGACATGCCCAGGCCGACCAGCCTGAGCACCTCGCGCTCGCGGTCGGTGATCCCGGTCAGTTCACGGGACTTGCGGCCAGGGCCGGGCTGGCCGGCGAACTGCGCGATCAGGCGGCGGGTGACGCCGGGCGCGATGATGGCGTCGCCGGCCGCGACCACGCGGATCGCGGTCAGGATGTCCTCCAGTGCCATGTCCTTGACCAGGAACCCGCTGGCCCCGGCGCGCAGCGCGCCGTAGACGTAGTCATCGTCGTCGAACGTGGTGAGCATGAGGACGCGGGCGCGCGTATCGGCGGAGGTGATCAGCTGGGTTGCCTCGATGCCGTCCATGCCCGGCATGCGAATATCCATCACCACCACGTCAGGGCTGGCGTCCCTGACCAGCCGGACCGCGTCGGCGCCGTTTCCGGCCTCGCCGGCCACGTCGATATCGGGTGTCTGCTCGATCAGCATCCGCAGGCCGGCGCGGACCAGCGGCTGATCGTCGGCCAGGATGACCCGGACGGTCATTGGGCAGGCGCGGGGAGCGGCAGCCGGGCGGCGACGCGGAAGCCGCCGCCGGGGCGCGGGCCGGCCGAGAGGTCGCCGCCGAGCAGCGCGGCGCGCTCGCGCATGCCGGTGATTCCGTATCCGGTCCCCGCCACCCCGCCACCATGGCCGCTGCCGCCGCGTCCGCTGTCGGTGACCTCGATGGACAGCTGGCCGTCAAGCCGGCCGATGCAGACCCGGCACTGGCCGGTGCCGGCATGGCGGACCACGTTGGTGACCGCCTCTTGGATGATGCGGAACGCCGACAGGTCGATGTCGGCCGGTAGCGGCTCCCGGCTACCGTGCCAGTCCACGTTGACCTGCACGCCTGCCTCCAGGGTCAAGGCGGCCAGTCGCTCGACGGCGGCCAGCCCGGGCGCCGGGCCCGGCGGCGCCTGCCCCAGCCCGGGTTTCAGGTCGGCGCGCCGCAGTCCGGTCACCATCCGGCGCAGTCCGGACAGCGTCTCCCTGCTGGTGGCCTCGATGGCGGCCAGGGCGTCGCGCGCCTCGTCGGGCCGGGTGTCGAAGACCCGGCGGCCCGCGCCCGCCTGGATTGCGATGATGCCGATGCTGTGCGCCACGATGTCGTGCAGTTCGCGGGCGATCCGCAGCCGCTCTGCCATCGCGGTCTGTGCGGCCGCCTGGGCGCGGACCAGTTCGGCCTGGGCCTGTGCCTGCCGGATCGAATGCCCGATAAGCCAGGCAATAATCGTGGCAAGGGCCATGGCCGGCGCCACGTTGCCGCCCCCAGGTGAGCCTGCAGAGGGCACTTCCAGGAGCGGAATCAGGCTGACGCCGGCCATGGCCACGCCAGTCAGCGAGACCCTGCGGGTGCGTGTCACTGCTATGTAGCAGATCTCGAGGCCCACCGCACAGACGACCACGACCTGCAGGGCGCTCGTCAGCCTCGGCTGGAGCGCCATGCTGGCCACCGATCCGCCCAGCATCACGGCCAGGGCCGTGAGCGGCCTGCGGCGCAGCAGGAGAGCGGAAGCCAGCAGGGCGCACCCAAGCACCGGGAATCCCCACATGATCATGGCGCCTCCAGCCGGCCGGGGCATGCTCACGGCAGCGATCGTAGCCGCCTCGGGCTGCCGGGTCGTCTGCCTGCGGGCGTATGCCCGCGGGCAGACTGCGGCACCGGGCAGATGGGTCCGCGGGCCGATGCGGCGCGACCGCGGACCGCGGCATCTTGTGGCCATGGACGCGACTATCAGGATCGACGGGTTGCGCAAACGGTTCGGCGAGACCCAGGCGCTTGACGGGATGACGTTCACGGTCCGTCCCGGCCAGGTGACCGGCTTCATCGGGCCCAACGGGGCCGGCAAATCGACTACGATGCGCGTCATCCTCGGGCTGGACGCCCCTGATGCGGGCACGGCCACCATCGGCGGCCGCCCGTACCGGTCGCTGCGTAACCCGCTCTGCCACGTCGGGTCGCTGCTGGACGCGGGCGCCCTGCAGCCGGGCCGCAGCGGACGCAACCACCTGCTGTGGCTAGCCCACTCCCAGGGCCTCAAGGCCGGCCGGGTCGATGAGGTGATCGCGCTGGCCGGCCTCAAGGCCGCCGCGCGGCGCAAGGCCGGCGGGTACTCCCTCGGCATGCGGCAGCGGCTGGGCATCGCCGGGGCGCTGCTGGGCGACCCGCCGGTGCTGATCTTCGACGAGCCGTACAACGGCATGGACCCCGAGGGCATCGTCTGGATGAAGGGCTTCCTGCGCGAGCTCGCGGCGCAGGGCCGCACGGTCCTGGTGTCCAGCCACCTGATGAGCGAACTGGAGACCCTGCTTACCGAGGGTGGCGCCGGCCACCTGGTCGTCGTCGGCCGCGGCCGGGTGATCGCCGACACGTCCGTCGCCGACCTTATCGCCGCCGCCTCAGGCAACCGCGTCACGCTGCGCACCACCGCGCCGGCCGACGCGATGACGGCGCTCGCCAGTGCCGGGGCTGAGGTCACCGGCAACGGTTCGGGCGTGCTCGCCGTCTCAAACCTTTCATCAGAACGAGTGGTGACTACTCTCACCAGCCACGCCATCCCGTTCAGCGAGGTCAGCGCCCGCCGGGCCACCCTCGAACAGGCCTACATGGAACTGACCAGCCAGAGCGTCGAGTACCGGGGGAAGGCGACGTCATGACGACCGGAGCCGTGACGCCGCACCGCTCCCCGTTGACCCCGGAGCGGGACAGCTTCTGGTACCTGGTGCATGCCGAGTGGACCAAGTTCCGCACCGTCCGCGGCTGGGTGATCGCGGCGGGAGTCACGATCCTGGCGATTACCGCCCTCGCCTTCCCCTTCTGCGCCATCAGCGGCGGGTGCGCCGTGAGCAGTGGGGCCGGCGGTACACCCAGCGCGGCCTCCTGCCCGCCGGCACCGCCGACCGGGCCCGGTGGTGAGCCGGTCGTTGACGCGTTCTACCTCCTGCACCAGCCGCTGACCGGGAACGGCACGATCACCGTGCAGCTGACATCGCTGACCGGCCAGGTCGCCATCGGCCCGGGCAGCAACGGCCAGCCCCAGATGGGATCCGGCCTGCAGCCGTGGTCCAAGGCCGGGATCATCATCAAGGAAAACACGTCGCAGGGCTCCGCCTACGCGGCGATGATGGCCACCGGGTCCAACGGCGTGCGGATGCAATGGGACTACGTCAACGACAGGCCAGGCCTGCCGGGCAGCGTGTCCGCGTCCGCGCCGCGCTGGCTGCGGCTGGTCCGCGACGGCGACACGATCACCGGGTACGACTCCGCCGACGGCACGCACTGGACGCTGGTGGACACCGTGAGGCTCGCGGGCCTGACCGACCCCAAGCAAGCCGGCACCGTGCAAGCGGGCCTCTTCACCGCCGCCCCGACCAACGGCAATGCCGCCACGACCACGGGCGTCTTCCAGCACATCGGGCTGTCCTGGGCCGCTACCGGATGGACGGCCACCAACGTAGGCGGCACCGGCCAGAACGGCGTGGGACAGCCCGGCACGTTCAGCCAGAGCGGCGGCGTGCTCACCGTGACCGGCGGGTCCGGCGACATCGCCCCCCTCATCGGGGGCGCCGGCGTCATCTCCGTCCAGCGGGCGCTGCTCGGGACGTTCTTCGGCCTGATCCCGCTGATCGTGGCGGCCGCGATGTTCATCACCGGCGAGTACCGGCGCGGGCTGATCCGCGTCTCGCTGACCGCCGCGCCGCGCCGCGGCCGGCTGCTGGCGGCCAAGGCCGCCGTGATCGCCGCGGTCGGTTTCGTCGCCGGCGTGGTCGCCGCCGTCCTCGCGCTCGCCGTCGGCACGCCCGTGTTGCGCAGGACCGGCATCCCCGTGTGGCCGGTCTCGCTGTTCACCGAGGCGCGCATGGTCGTCGGCACCGGGGCACTGCTCGCCCTGGCGGGGGTGCTCGCGATGGCCATCGCCATCATCGTGCGGCGCAGCGCGCCGGCGATCACCGCCGCCATCGTGGTGATCTTCGTCCCGTACCTGCTCACCGTCGGCGTCGGCCCGCAGGGCGACGGGCACGGAAGTGGCGGAGGTGGGGACTGGGTGCTGAAGGTCACCCCGGTCGCCGCCATGGCCGTGCAGCAGGCGCTCCCCAAGTTTTACCAGGTCACCGCCGCCTATGTGGTGGCTGGCGGGTACTATCCGCTCGCGCCGTGGGCGGGGCTGGCGGTGGAGTGCGCGTGGGCAGCCGCCGCGCTGGCGCTGGCCTTCTTCCTGCTGCGCCGGAGGGACGCGTGAGCCTCGCGGCCCGGGGCTTCCCGCCGCCTTATCCAGCGAGCCGGGCCCTGCGCGCCCCCGCGGTCCTAAAAGCAGAGTGGACCAAGTTCCGCACCGTGGCTGAACCGTTCTGGCTGCTGGCCGGGGTCGTCGCGCTGACCGTGGCCATCGGGGCGGCGGCGGGCAGCGCGGCCCGGTGCTCGTCCGCCTCCTGCGGCCTCGACCCCGCCACGGTCAGCTTCACCGGCGTCTACCCGGCCCAGGCGGTGGCTGCCGTGGTCGGCGTGCTGGCGGTCGGCAACGAGTACAGCACCGGGATGATCAAGCTGTCGCTCACCGCGATGCCGCGGCGGCTGACGTGGCTGTTCGCCAAGGCCACGGTGGTCACCGCCTCGGTGCTCGCCGCCTCGGCGCTGGCTGTGGCCGGCGCCGCGCTCGCCGGGCGGCTGATCCTGCCCGGCCACGGCTTCACCCCCGCGCACGGGTACCCGTCCCTCGCCACGGGCGCCGACCTGCGGGCCGCCGTCGGCACGGTCTTGTACCTGACGCTCATCGCCCTGCTCGGCCTCGGCGTCGCCGCCGCGGTGCGCAACTCCGCGGCGGCGATCGGCCTCGTGCTCGGCGCGCTGTACCTGTTCCCGATCACCGCGGCCGTCATCTCCAACCCGACGATCGCACGGCACCTGGACCAGATCGGCCCCCTGCCCGCCGGCCTGGACGCCCAGGCCACAACCGGGGTCAACAGCCTGCCGCTCACCCCCTGGCAGGGCCTCGGCGTCGTCGCCCTCTGGACCGCGGGCGCCCTCCTCCTCGGCGCCTTCGTCCTGAAGTCCCGCGACGCATAACGCCCTCGACGAGCCCGACCTCGATCCGCCAAGCAGAGAAGGACAAAGCGATGACACACGCAGCACAGCGGGCCAGCGCCACGGCCGCCTACACAGGGTCGGGTGCAATCAGCATCATCCGGGCCGCCCGGTGGCGCGGGCGGTCGCTTGCCGTGCGGATCATAGCGATCTCCGCCGTCCCGACCGTCATGGCCTTCGCGCTCGTGGCGTGCTCGAGTCCCAGCCCGGGCAGCACCCCGGACGCGGGATCATCCCCGGTTACCACGGCCCAGCTGGTGGCGTTCGCGCAATGCATGCGCAGCCACGACATCAAGAACTTCCCGGATCCCGTCAACGGAGCATTCAACTTCTCCGGCGTCGGACCTGACAGTGTCGATCCAAGCTCCCCGGCGTTCCAGGCCGCGAAAGCGGCGTGCATCCACCTAGTGCCGGGAGAGGCTCAGCGACTCGCGGTGACGGCTCAGGACCTGGCCGCGGGTGACAAGCTCGCCGCCTGCATGCGCTCTCATGGCTTCCCGGCCTTCCCCGATCCCACCAGCCAGAACGTGTTCGACGTACCGAAGAGCATCAACATCGCCCTGCCCGGCTACCAGTCCGCGTTCAGTACCTGCCAGTCGCAGGCGCACGACAACAACGGGGTATTCCCTTCGGCAGCGTCGAACGGGCAGGGGTCGTGATGGCGGACCGGGAATGCGGCGAGCCGACACGGATGGGGGGCTGACCGTGAACGAGATGGTTTCGCCGGGCCGCGGGGAGACCAGCGGGCCGGCCGATGCTCCCGTCTCCGGGCATGCCAGCGCCCAGGAAAGCCCTCGTTCCCCCGCAGGGGAACGAGGGCGCGGCTGGTTCCGGTGGGTGGTCCCGGGGGTAGCGGTGGTGCTGGTGGCCGGCGGGGTGCTGGCGGCGTGGCGGGCCGATGTCTTCTCGCGGCCCGCCAGGTCCGGGGGCGGGCAGGGGGCGGCGGCGCCGGCGACCCAGCCGGTGGTGCGGGCGAACCTGTCGGTGCAGACGCCAGTGAACGGGACGCTGGGATATGCGGGGTCCTACACGGTGACCGGGGCGGGAAGCGGGACGCTGACCTCGCTGCCGTCGGCGGGGCAGGTGATCCGGCAGGGGCAGGTGCTGTACACGACCGACCTGACCGATCCGGTGGTGCTGCTGTACGGGTCGGTGCCGGACTGGCGGACCCTGGATGAGGGAGTGACCGGGGCGGACGTGACCCAGCTCAACCATGACCTGGTGAATCTCGGCTATGCCGACAGCGCGGATATCAGCGCGCTGGGCTGGGATTACTTCTCGTCGGAGACGAGGGCGGCGGTGGAGGCGCTGCAGTCGGCGGTGGGGATCCCCATCCCGTCGGGGTCACTCGCGGCGAGGTCGGTGGTGTTCGAGCCGGAGGCGATCCGTGTCACCAGCGTGCCGGGCAGCCTGGGCAGCCCGGCGGCCGGACCGGTGCTGTCGGGGAGCACGGACCGGCATGTGGTGAGCATCGCGCTGGACACCTCGGACGAGTCGGAGGTCGCGGTGGGGGATCCGGTGAGCATCCAGCTGCCAGACGGGGCCAGCACGCCGGGGAAGATCTCCTCGGTGGGCACCGTGGCATCCGGGTCCGGAAGCTCGGCGACGGTCCCGGTGACGGTGGCGCTGAAGGACCCGTCGGCGGCCGGGAGCCTGGACCAGGCGCCGGTGACGGTGGAGATCACCGCCCAAAGCGTCAGCAACGTGCTGGCGGTGCCGGTGAGCGCGCTGCTGGCCCAGGTGAAGGGGGATGGGGAGGCGGGTGGCGGGTACGCGGTCGAGGTGACCGGGCCGGATAGCTCGCGGCGGCTGGTGCCGGTGACGGTCGGGATCTTCGATGACGCCTCCGGCCTGGTGCAGGTGACCGGGAACCTGACCCCCGGCGAGCGCGTCGTGGTGCCAGCCTCATGAGCGCCCTCCTCGACCTGGAGCAGGTGACGAAGGAATATCCAGGGTCGCCGCCTGTGCGGGCGCTGGACCGGGTGAGCCTGACGGTGGCCGCTGGGGAGCTGACCGGGATCGTGGGCCCCTCCGGGTCGGGCAAGACCACGCTGCTGCACCTGATGGGAACCCTGGACAAGCCAACGGCCGGGACGGTGCGGGTGACCGGACTGGATGCCGCGGAGATGAGCGACCGGGAGCTGGCCGGGCTGCGAGCCTCCCGGATCGGGTTCGTGTTCCAGCAGTTCTTCCTCGCCGAGCAGCAGAAAGTACTCGACAACGTCGCCGACGGGCTGCTGTACGCCGGCGTCCCCCGGACGCGGCGACGCCAGCTCGCCGCCGCCGCGCTGACCCGGGTCGGGCTGGGACACCGCGATAACGCCCGCCCGACTCAGCTGTCAGGCGGGGAACGGCAGCGAGTGGCGATCGCCCGGGCGGTCGCCGGCCGCCCGCCGCTGGTGCTGGCGGACGAGCC
>Ga0335075_10009307_pt1 | contig 15004 bp, 15 predicted proteins | sample Lox_Sample_24_FD_206723 | JGI IMG/M metagenome (GOLD analysis project Ga0335075, IMG submission 206723) | Soil microbial communities from Loxahatchee National Wildlife Refuge, Florida, United States - Lox_Sample_2.4 | ecosystem: Environmental > Terrestrial > Soil > Wetlands | place: USA...
CGGGTTGCCGGAGAAGAAGTTCCCGATCCGGTTCAGCAGGCCCTGCTGCTCGGCGTAGACGTAGGACTGGCTGACGTTGAGCACGGCGGGCTCGAGCTGCGCGTCCGGCAGGTCGACCGTCACCGCGGTGCGGTCCGGCGATACCCGGATCGCCTTGCCGTTGAGCTGGCCGAAGTTGACGTAGGCGATCTCGGTGCCCTGCCCGATGAACAGCGTGTCGCTGCCGTCCAGGAAGGACGGGATGAATGCGGTGTGCGTGGACAGGTCAATCACTACCTGGAACGAGCCGCTGGCTGCCTCGTAGCGGCTCAGCGCGGTGATCGATTTCAGCAGAACGGGCCCGCTCCGGTCCGTGGTCGTCGTCGCGAACGGGTTGCGCAGCTGCGGCAGCAGGTGCACTGCGGACAGCACCAGCAGCCCGGCCAGGACGGCGGCGATCCCGGCGGCCAGCCCGATCAGCTTGCCGGTCAGTCCGCGCATCAGCGCCGCCCGGCAGCGAAATGCACCGGCGCGGGCAAACCGGCCCCGCCAGCCTTGGTGCCCTTCTGAAATCCGCCGAACATGAGCGACAAGATGACCAGCGCGACGATCAGGCCCACGATCCACAGCAGGCAGCCGGTGAGCCTGCGCCGCGGCCGCCACGACCGTCCGCCTGAACTCATCCGCCTTCGGGAGCGTTCGAGCATGTCTCCTCCAACAGCCCTGCCCCGCCCCCAGGCAGGTGGACCAATGGCCAGTCGGCACAGGGGCCCGGGCGCGCCGGCGGAAGCGGGATCACCGGCGCGCCCGGGGCAGTGGTCAGCTCTTCGCGGCGGTCGCGGGCTCGGTGACGGGCTCGTCGGTCTCGTCCGCCGTCGTCACCCGGCGCCGGAGCACGAACCTGTCGCGCCACGTGCGGCCTTCGCTGGCCGACGCGGGAGCAGGCTCGGTGCTGGCCGTGCGGGCCGTGCGGGCGGCACGCCGGGCATCGCTGACACTGATCACGGAGAATCGGCCCACGGTCATCGCGGCCAGCAGCACGATCGCGATGCCCAGGCCGGTAAAGAACCCGATCTGCTCGAGCGCCCGGGTGGCGGTCCCGCCGACGGGCGTCCCCGGAGCCATGTGCATCCCGATCCAGGTCGGGCCGATCAGGCCGCCGAGCGCGAACCACGCGCCGCTGAGCGCGGCCAGCCACGCGCCGAAGTGCGCAACCGGCCGGTACGCGCTAGCCAGCACGATCAGGCCGCCGAGCACCGCGGCGACTCCGGGCAGGATCTCAAGCCAGAGGCGGCCCGTGGTGTAGGTCCACGCCTTGTCCGGCGTATAGGCGTAATGGAAGTACGGGCCGACGAAGGGAACCAGTGCGCCCCAGATGCCCAGCAGGACCAGCAGCAGGCCGCTGAGCACGCCGCGGCTTCGGCGAACCCGCAGCATCCCGTTCATATGGATCACTTCCTCCTGCAGGCGGAGTGGTTGAGACACCTGCGGGCGCTCAGCTACCCGGCTGGCGCTACTCCATGCAAGGCAGCGGCAAATCGCCGCCTTTCCCCCGCGCCGTGAACCCGCCTTTGGCTGTCCACGTGGGTCAGCGGGACCGCTGGGCAGCGGGCTGACGGCGCCGGGCTGATACTGTGCCGCGAAAGCTGGCCCGGCCCGGGCCGCCGGGGAGGTGTCGAGGAGAGCCATGATGGTGCCGCTGGCCGTCCGCGCCATCGTGGCCGCCGGTGGCGTGCTGCTCATCTGGACCGCGGCCCGCAGCGTTGTCGGCACGGTGATCGTGCCGAGGCCGGTCGGCAGCTGGCTCACCCGCTGGGTCGACAAGGCCGTGAGCTTCTGCTACCGGGTGGCGGCGAGCCACATCCCCGACCACAAGCGGCGCGACCGGCTGCTGGCCGGGCAGGCGGCGATCATCTTGCTGTTCCAGCTGGTCGCCTGGCTGGCAATCTTCTTCGTCGGGTTCTCGCTGCTGCTCTGGCCCTTCGAGCCCGGGATCACGACCGCGTTCACCACGGCCGGCCCGGGGCTGTTCGAGATCGGATCCATCCGGCTGGCCGGAGCCCCGCAGCGGGTGATCGTGGACATCGCTTCACTGACCGGCATCGTCACGGTCACGCTGCAGATCGCTTACCTGCCCACGCTGTACTCGGCCTACAACCGGCGGGAGACCGAGGTGGCGCTGCTGAACGCGCGGGCCGGTATCCCGTCCTGGGGTCCGGAACTGCTGGCCCGCACCCATTACGCGCTGGGCTCGGGTGCGTCCACCATCGATACCCTGCCCGATCTGTACGCGGCCTGGGAGCGCTGGGCCGCGGACGTGGCCGAGAGCCACACCACCTATCTGCCGCTGGTGCGGTTCCGCTCGCCGAAGTCGATGTCGTCCTGGGTGACGGCCCTGCTCTCCGTGCTCGACTCGGCCGCGCTGTACCTCGCCCTGTCGCCGAGTCAGGCGCCCGTGGTCGCGGCCCGGCTGTGCCTGCGCAGCGGGTTCATATGCTTCGGCGACGTCGCCCGGGCGATGGGCATCGAGGTCGCGGCCGAGCCCGACCCGAGCGCCGGGATCAGCATCACCTACGAGCAGTTCGTCGACGCGGTGGCCCGGATGCGCAAGGTGGACTTCCCGATCGACGACCGCAAACCCGAGGACGCCTGGACGGACTTCGTGGGCTGGCGGGTGAACTACGAGCAGGCCGCGTACGCGGTGGCCTACGCGCTTGACGTCGTGCCCGCGATGTGGTCAGGCCCGCGACGGCACCCCCGCCCCGAAATCCCCCCGCTGCGGCCGCCCGAGGGCCGGCCGCCGAAGTAGCCGGCGATGAAACCAGCGGACCAGCGCGCCCTGGCCGGGATCCGGGCCGAGCTGCACCGGGTGGTGCGGTACGACGACGAGTCCATCGTCAACGATGTCTGGCTGCGGCAGCGCTACGACTGCGGCTGCTTCCCCCGCATCGCTGCCGCCCGGACGGCAACGGTCGAGACGGCCTGGCACGAAGCCGGCCACGCGGTGGCCGCCCTGGCCACCGGGGCCCGTTTCAGCTCGGCCAGCATCCATCACGGCTGCGGCCACGAAGGCCGGGTCCACGGCATCGCGGGCGGCACCGACCTGGCCTTCGTTATCGACGCGGCCGGGCAGATCGCCGAGCGCCTGCGCACCTGGACCATGCTTGAACGGGACGACGAGCTGCGGGCCTGGCTGCCAACCTGGAAGAGCGACGGCGGGGACGCGCGGCGATTCCGCCGGGCCGTGGCCAGCGGGGCCGGGCGCTTCGGAACCGGCCAACACGCGGAGTGCGCCGCCTGGCGGCACAGCGAGCAGCTGCTGATCCCGCTGCGGCTGAAGATCAGGGACGTGGCCCGGGCGCTGCTGGTGCATCCGCGGTACCTGCCGTACCCCGTCGTGGCCGCGATTGGAGGCGGCGCGAGTCAGAGCCCCAGCGCCTGAGCCAGCTCGCGGTAGCCGTCCATCACATCGGCGCCGGGCGCGGTCAGCAACTGGACGACCACGTGATCGGCGCCCGCCTGGAAGTGCTCGTCGAGCCGGGCCGCCACCTGCTCGCCGCTGCCGTGGGCCACGAGCGCGTCGATCAGCGCGTCGCTGCCGCCGCCGCTCAGGTCATCGTCGCCAAAACCCAGACGGCGCAGGTTGCTGGTGTAGTTGGCCAGCCCGAGGTACGGGTTCTGCACTCTCGGCCGGCCGATGGCGCGGGCGCGCTGCGGATCGGCGTCCAGGACCACCTTCTGCTCGGGCGCGAGCAGCGGGCCGTCGCCGAGGATGGCGCGGGCCTGGCGCGTGTGCTCCGGCGGGACCAGGTACGGGTGGGCTCCGGCGGTCCGCTCCGCCGCCAGGCGCAGCACCTTCGGCCCGAGCGCGGCCAGCACCAGGCTCTGCGCCGGGACGCCGTCGCCGAGCAGCACGTCGACGTAGGCCTCGAGCGTGTCGTAGGGCTTGGCGTACTGCTGGGTGGCCTCGCGGTGGCCGGCGCCGACGCCGAGCAGGAACCGCCCCGGGTGGCGGCCCTCGATCCGCGCGAACGACGAGGCCACCGTATGGGCGTCGTCCTGCCACATGTTCACGATGCCGGTGGCCAGGGTCAGCGTGGTCGTCGCGTGAATCAGCCGCTCGACCTGGGCCAGATCGCCCGGGGGTGAGGACCCGATCCACAGCGCGCCGAAGCCCAGCCGCTCCAGGCCGGCGGCCAGTTCCGGCGTCGCCTCCCCGGCGGTCCGCCAGACCCCGAACCGGCCCAGGTGATCACGCGCGCGCTCAGTCATCCGGTTTGCTCCCTGCTGCTGAGTTACGGGTATCTGCTTCGTGCCGACGGCCGCTGGCCCACCGGGCAACAGCACTTCGCTGGCCCCGGGTGTTCCCGCCCAGGCCAGTGATCCGCAGCGCGGCCATCACGATGAGCGCCGCCAGCGCCCAGCCGGCCACCACGTCGGTGAACCAGTGGTCGTTACACCACATCAGGGCCACGCCGACCAGGAAGCACAGCGCCGCCATGACCGTCACCGCGGCCCGCCGCGCCCAGCTGGGCAGGTCCGGGGCCAGCAGCAGCACGCCCAGGCCGAGGCACACGCTGGACGTGGAGGCGTGGCCGGAGGGGAACACGCCCATGGCGCCGGGGGCGACCGCAGGCAGGCCAGGGCCGGCCCGGGCGATGAGGATCTTCGCCGGGATGACAATGGCCAGCAGCAGCGTGATGCCGATGACGGCGGCCACCAGGGGACGCTCGGAGCGGCGCCAGACGGCCGCGATGAGCGCGCAGACGACCAGCACCGGAATGGCGACCTGGTTGTTGCCGATCTGAACGAGCAGCTGGGCCGGGGCGTGCGACCCGACGCCGACCCAGTGCCAGGTGGCCGAGTTCGCCCGGGTCTGCACGGCCTGCTGGATCCGCCGGTCCACGCCGACCAGCGGGCCGTCGGCCAGCACGTTGAGCGTCAGGAGAGCCAGGAGCAGCAGCAGGCCGCCGGGCAACAGCCAGGGCGCACCCCGGCGGGCGGGGAGCGTGGCGGCCCTCGCCGCGCGGGACTCATCCATCCGCACCCAGGCTACCGGCGGCGACCCGCGTGACCTGGAGGATCCCCGGTGTGGCGCCTGCCTCGGATTTGGGGATGAACAGCCATGAAAAATCGTGGATTGAGCCGACATGCCGGGCAGGCATGCTCCGGCCGGCTGCCCGGTCTGGCACCTTCCGTCCCCTTGAGGATCTTGGTACCGCTGTTTCGCTGCCCTCCGAACCGGACATTCAACGGGTCATGCAGCTTCTCGGTCAGGCCGTCCGCCGCCGGGTTCGCGCACGAATTGGCACGCCAGCCGATTCGCCCAAACCAACCCGCCCCGGCCCTGGCCACTCCAAAGAGCACGAAAAGCCGCCCGAAACTCGGGCAGCCCAGCCGGCGCAAGAACGAACCAACTCCACAGAACACAGGGGGTAACGACGAAAAGCTTAAATCGCAGGCTAAGCTGTGCGGGCGAAATCTTCGCTTGGGGTGAACCGGGAGGATCTTTCACTATGGGTGACGTCACGGGGATCGAGCGGACTCTGGTCCTGCTCAAGCCCGATGCTGTAACTCGGGGCCTCGTGGGGCGCGTGCTGACACGCTTCGAGGACGCACTGCTGAAAATTGTCGGCAGCAAGATGGTCTGGATGAACGCGGACCTAACCCGTCAGCACTACTTCGACCTCGAGGAGCGCTTCGGCCCCGACGTCTATAACGTGGTGGCGGACTTCATGCACACCGGCCCGGTGTTCGCACTGGTCCTCGAGGGGGTCGAAGCGGTCGCCGCGGTCCGCAAGATCGTCGGCGCGACCTATCCCGACCAGGCCGCCCCCGGCACGATCCGCGGCGACTACGCGCACCAGAGCCGGGCCTACGCCAACGCCAACGGGATTGCGGTCGCCAACCTGGTGCACGCGTCCGCCAACACCGCCGAGGCAAAGCGCGAGATTGATGTCTGGTTCGCCGAGGGCGAACTGCATGACTACGAGACGCTGGCAGACAGGTACATCTCATAGCAGACGGCAGCGATTTTGCGGCCCGCGACGCCCCGGGCCCGCACCCGGCCTGCCTGTGACGTTTATGCTTCCTCGTAGCCACCGAAAGTGAGCATGAGGCCGGCAGGACTAACAGGTAGGCCACGCTCGCTTTGATGTCATCTGGTTCAATAGCCCCAAAACATGACGACAAGATGAAGGGCGTTCATGCCACTGCGCATCACGGTTCTCGGCACCGGCTATCTGGGCGCCACTCATGCCGCGTGCCTCGCCGAGCTCGGGTTCGAGGTTTTCGGCCTCGACACCAACGAGGCTCAGGTCAATGCCCTGGCCGCGGGCAGGCTGCCGTTCCACGAGCCTGAGCTTGAGGAGATGCTGCGCAGCGGCCTGCGCTCGGGTCGCCTGCGATTCGGCACCAGCTACGCGGACGCCGCCGCGTTCGGGGATGTGCACTTCGTGTGCGTCGGCACCCCCCAGCGGGCGGATTCCGACGCCGCCGACTTGTCTCACCTGATGGCCTGCATCGATGCGCTGGCACCGGGGCTAGACCGGCCCTGCCTGGTCGTCGGGAAGTCCACCGTTCCCGTCGGCACCAGCGAGGTCGTTTCCGAGCGCCTGGCCCGGCTCGCGCCCGCCGGGCCAGCCGCGGAGGTGGCGTGGAACCCAGAGTTCCTGCGCGAGGGGCATGCCGTCGCTGACACCATGCGGCCGGACCGGATCGTGGTCGGGGTGCAGTCCGCCCGGGCCGAGGCGATCCTGCGCGAGGTCTATGCCGAGCCGGTGGCGGCGGGCGTGCCGTTCCTGGTCACCGGGATGCCCACCGCCGAGCTGGTCAAGGTCGCCGCCAACGCGTTCCTGGCCACCAAGGTGTCGTTCATAAACGCGATGGCCGAGGTCTGCGAGGCGGTCGGCGCCGACGTCGTGCCGCTCGCGGAGGCGCTGGCCCACGACAACCGGATTGGCGGGCGCTTCCTGGTCCCGGGCCTCGGGTTCGGCGGCGGGTGCCTGCCCAAGGACATCCGCGCGTTCGCGGCAGCGGCCAGGGGGCTGGGGGTCGGCTCGGTAAGCGCCCTGCTTGGCGAGGTGGACGCGATCAACCTGCGGCGCCGGGCCCGGATGGTCGACCTGGCTCTCGAACTAGCCGGGGGCTCGCTGGACGGCCGGGCCGTGGGCGTGCTTGGCTGCTCGTTCAAGCCCGGCTCCGACGACATCAGGGACTCCCCCGCGCTGGACGTGGCCGGCACCGTGCACGGCCTCGGCGCCCGGGTGACGGTCTACGACCCGGCCGCCATGGGCCGGGCCCGGCAGGTCCATCCGGAACTCGAGTACGCCGGGTCGATGCTCGACGCCGCGGCCGGAGCGGACGTGCTGCTGCTGCTCACCGAGTGGCCCGAGTTCGTCGGGGCCGACCCGGAGGTGCTGGGCAAGGCCGTGGCGCTGCGCAACATCGCCGACGGGCGCAGCGCGCTCGACGCCGAGCGCTGGCGCGCCGCTGGCTGGCGCTACCGGGCGCTCGGCCGGCCCGCCACGTCGGCCAGCGCCGACAGCGTCTCCCTCACCGGCTGACTGCGCCCGGGCCGGTACCGGGCCGCCAGATCGGTGAATTCACTTTCTTGACGCGTGACGTACCGCGTGTCGCCGCAGGTCGGGACGCTCGATTCATGAGAGTCTGCGATCCGTCGGCACGCGGAGGCAAGCATGAGCAAGCCGAACCGCCTCGGGCGTCATGCGAAACCGAGGCAGTGGATAAAGGTCCGCTGGCGCGGACCCGATCCGGTCACGCCTGAGGCGCCTGGCCCGCCGGCCGGAGGGCAGGCGGGCGATGGCGCGTGGCCGCGGGCCGGCTATCCGGAGCGGACCACGCCGGCCGCGACAGCGAAACCGGCGGCGGCCAGGCAGCCGGCCGCGCCACGGCAAGCATCGGCGCCATGGCAGCCACCGAGGGCAGCGCAATCGCCGGTGCCACGGCAACCGGCCGCACCACGCCCACCATCGGTGCCACGGCAACCGTCCCGGGCAGCGCAGCCGCCAGTGCCACGGCAACCAGCGGCGCCCAAGCAGCCGCCGGCGGCAACGCAACCGTCCGCGGCGGCACGCGCCGAGCAGCTAGTGTCCGATGCGCTGCAAGCCCAGCTCGACGGCCAGCCTGATGCGTTCGCCCAGTGCGCCGCGCAGCTGGCCGAGCGGCCCGGTGAACCTGGCTGGCAGCGGGCCGTCGACCGGGAGCTGCTGGCCAGCCTGCTTCGTGCCGTTACCGCCGGCTGGCGGCAAGGCTGGCAGCCGGCCGAGGTCGTGCGGGAGATCGGCCGGCAGTTCGGGTCCAGGCACGCCACCATGGCGACCGACGCGGCTGCCATGGAGATGCGCGGCTACGCCCGCGCGGCCGTCGACGAGCGTTGGCAGGCCCAGCTGGACGCGCTGGGCGCAACCGCCTGGTGGGACTCGGACGACGGCTACCTGGAGCAGTGGCGCGAACGGGAGCAGCTCGGTGCCGAAGCGGCCGCGACCTGCGCTCTTGAGGTTCTGTACGGGTTCGCCACGCTGCCCAGGCTGGGCCAGCTCGGCCCGCTTCCCGGCACCGCACGGCGGGGCGCCTCGGCAGCAGAACGCACCCCAGGCCGACCAGCCAGCCAGCGAGCACTCGGCCGGGCTCGCGCCCTGCTGGACCGGGCCGAGTCGACGGAGCTTCCCGAGGAAGCCGAGGCACTGATCACCCGGGCGCAGGAGTTGATGACGGCCCGCAGCATCGACGACGCGCTGCTGGCGGCGGGGACGGAGCGGGCCGGCCGGGATGTGGCGTCTGGCCGGCGGATGTTCGTCGAAAGCCCCTACGAGGGGGCCAAGACCGACCTGCTTGACGCGGTGGCCACGGTGAACCGCTGCCGCGCGGTCTGGCACAAGAACCTGGGCCTGAGCACGGTCCTTGGCTTTCCCGCCGACCTGGACGCGGTGGAGCTGCTCTTCACCTCGCTGCTCGCTCAGGCCGCCGCGGCGATGGCCCGGGCCGGTTCGCACCGCGACGCCGGGCCGTCCGGCACCCGGTCATTCCGGCAGTCTTTCCTGACCTCGTATGCCCAGCACATCGGCGAGCGGCTGGCCGAGGCGGCCGAGGCGGCCGAAGGTCAGGCGGTCGCGGACTCGGCCGACTCGGGCCTGCTGCCGGTGCTGGCCGCCCGGCACCGCGTTGTCGACGAGGCCGTCAGCAAGATGTTCCCGGACCTGGCCCGGCATGGCCTGGGCGCAGCCCGCGGCGGCCAGGCCTGGCTTCCCGGCCTGGCCTCCGCCCACGTGGCCTGACCGCGGAACTGCCGCCGCGGTGGGCGGGTCATGGTGTCTGCCTGCGGCGGACCTGCCAGGCACAGACGCAGCCGAGCCCGGCGGCCAGCACCAGGTAGACACCGGCTTCGGTCCACTGCAGCGGCCAGAACCGGCTGGCGGGCTGGTAGGCGACGGACTGGCGCAGGTGCAGGGCGGCCAGGACGCTCCGGCAAGCGCGGAGCCTGGCCAGGCCGGGCCCGCCGGCGCCGAACGTGCAGGCCCGTGGCACCGTGAGCCCCGCACCCGATGGGGTGATGATGACGTTCGACAGGACCCAGGCGCCCGGTCTGGCGAAGGCCGGGGGAGTGACCTGGATCTCGCCGGCCGGGCTGCCCACGGTCTCGCTGGGATGGAAGCTCGCGGTCTGGACGTTCAGCGGAGCCGTGAAGTGGGCGGGCGGGAGCAGGTGCGGCCGGACCAGGTTCGGCACCAGGACCTGGATCACGGCGAACGCGACCAGCGTCACGGCCATCGCGGGCAGCGTCCGGCGCAACAGCGCACCCGCGGTCACGCCGAGCGCGAAGGCGAACGCCGCGTAGCCAAGCGGGGCCACGCCCCGGGCGGCGAAGACGACCGGCTCAAGCCGGGGCAGCACATACCAGGAGGAGTGCACTCCGGCCCCTCCGCCCGCGGCGACTGGCACCGACCCACCGGCGAGCGATGCCGCGTGGTCGATCGGGCCGGCCCACCAGGTGACCATCAGGCTGAGCAGGCCCGCGGTCGCAACGGCGGCCAGGCCGACCAGGCCGAGCTTGACCAGGGTCCAGCGGATTCGGGTGACGCTCTGGTTCCAGGCGATCCGGTGCGTGCCGGCCTCGACCTCGCGGGCGATCAGCGGCGCGCCCCAGAACAGGCCCATCAGCACCGGCGCCAGGTACGCCAGGGCGATGCTGCCGAAGTAGAGGATGTGATCGAGGTTGCCGACACCGTCGATGAAGAGGCTCGCGATCGCCGTGCAGCGGGCATGGCAGGCCGGCAGACCCGCGGCGGTGTAGCCGGTGACCAGGCCCGGCCTGGTCGCCGCCAGCACGACCGCCATCACCGCCAGCGCGATCGCCGCGCTGATGGCCTGGGCCCGGAACTGGCGCCAGGTCAGCCACATCATGCCGCCCGCCTGCGGCGGAGCTGTGCCACGCTTACCCAGCCCAGCCCGGCCGCCAGCACCAGGTAAAGGCCGGTCTCCAGCCACTGCAGCGGCCAGAACCGGCTGGCCGGCTGCCAGGTGACAGACTGGCGCAGGTGCATGGCCGCTAGCACGCTCCGGCAAGCACGAAGCCCGGTGAGGCCAGGCCCGAATGCGCCGCTGCACCCCCCTGGCAGCACGGTGAGCTCCACGCCCGATGGTGTGAAGGTGACGTTCGGCAGCTGCGCGCCCGATGGCGTGGTGATGACGTCGGACAGGACCCAGGCACCCGGTTTGGCGAAAGGCCTGGCGAGCTGGATGCTCTCCTGGCCGGTGCCCGCGTTCACGTTGACCCCGATGGGGCTGTCTACCGGTGCCGTGAGGTGGGCGGGCGGGAGCAGGTGCGGCCTCACCAGGTTCGGCACCAGGAGCTGGATCACGGCGAACGCGACCAGCGTCACGGCCATGGCGGGCAGCGTGCGGCGCAGCAGCACGCCCGCGGTCACGCCGAGCGCGAAGGCGAACGCCGCATAACCGAGCGGGACCACACCCCGCGCGTCGAAGACGGGCGCGTCAAGCCGGGGCACGAGCCCGGAGATCTGCCCGCTGGACAACGATGCTGCGTGGTTGATCGGGCCGGCCCACCAGCTCACCATCAGGCTGAGCAGGCCCGCGGTCGCCATGGCGGCCAGGCCGACCAGGCCGAGCTTGACCAGGATCCAGCGGGTGCGCGTGACACTCTGGTTCCAGGCGACCCGGTGCGTGCCCGTCTCGACCTCGCGGGCGATCAGCGGCGCGCCCCAGAAGATCCCCATCAGCGCGGGCGCCAGGTACATCAGCAGGAAGCTGCCGAGGTAGAGGAGCAGGTCGAGCCGGTTCAGGCCGGCGATGAAGTTGCTCGCGTCCGTGCCACAGCTGGCGTGGCAGTCCGGCAGGCCCGAGGAGGTGTACGCGGCGGCGATGCCCGGTCCGGTCGCCGCCGCCACGATCGCGACCACGGCCAGCGCGATGGCCGCGACGGCGGCCTGGGGGCGGAACTGGCGCCAGGTCAGCCAGATCACGGCCTGGCCTCCAGCGTCCTGATGCCCGGCGACCCCGTGGCGGCCGGGCCCATATAGGCGAGCACCAGGTCTTCCAGGCTGATCTCCTCGGCCGTCCAGGCCGGGTCGATGACCGGCTCGCTGCTGCGGACCAGGAACGTGCTCTGCCGGCCGGCGTGGCTTTCGGTTATGACCTGCTGGCTGGCCGGCAGGCTGGCGGCCTCGCGGCGCGGGCCAGTCAGCAGGTGGTGGGTGGCCAGCAGGTGCTCCACCCCGCCCTCGACCCGCACCCGCGAGCCGACCAGCACGATCAGGTAGTCGGCGACCCGTTCCAGGTCGGCGACCTGATGCGAGGACATCACCACGCTGAGCTCCTGCTCGGCCACCGCATTCATCAGAACCTGCAAGAACTCACGCCGGGCCACCGGATCCAGGCTGGCGATCGGCTCGTCCAGGATCAGCAACTCGGGCCGCTTAGCCAGCGCCAGCGTCAGCGCGAGCTGAGCCCGCTGCCCACCCGACAGCTTGCCCGCCTTCTGCCTGAGGTCCAGGCCAAGCTCCTCGATCCGGCGCCGCGCCAGCCCGGCGTCCCAGCGCGGGTTCAGCCGCGCGCCCAGCCGCAGATGATCGGCCACGCTCAGCCCGGCGTAGGCCGGGGTGCCCTGCGCGACGTAGCCGACCCGGGCCAGCTGACCGGCACCGCTGGCCGGCGCGCCGCCGAGCACCTCCACGGTGCCGGTGGTTGGCGCCAGCATCCCGGTTGCCAGGCTGATCAGCGTGGTCTTCCCGGCTCCGTTCGGGCCGACCAGCCCGGTCACCTGCCCGGCCGGGATGGTGAGCGTGCAGCCGGCCAGGGCCCAGCGGCGGCCGTAGCGCTTGCCCAGGCCGCGTGCCTCAACCGCTGCGGTCGCGTTCGTCATACCGCTTCCTCCCGTGCGGCGGACTGGACGGCGCGCTGAAACAGCGCCTCGATGTCCTCAAGATCCAGGCCCGCCTGCTGCGCGCGGCCGATCCACGCCGACAGCTCCCCGCTCAGCCGCTGATGCGCGGCGACCGACGCGTCGCTGACCGTCTTGGTCACGAACGTGCCGACCCCTGGCTTGGCCGCCACCACGCCCTCGTACTCCAGCAATCGGTAAGCCTTCAGCACCGTGTTCGGATTGATCGCCAGCGACCCGGCCACGTCCTTGACCGTGGGCAGCTGATCGCCGGCCCGCAGCAAGCCCAGCCGCAGCGCCTGCCGCACCTGCCGGATCAGCTGCAGATATGGCGCGACACCGGACTTGCTGTTCAGGTGGAACTCGATCACCATCACTCCCTAACGACGCCATCAGGAGTTAATCTAGGTAGCTAGGACGATATAGTAATGAGTCGAGACGGACAACTGGTGCAGCGTCGGGCCCGGTGCCCGGCCGCCCGACACCCATCGCTGCCGGGCGTTACGCCGACCTGCGCGCCGAAGGAGCACAATCATGCAGCGAGCCGGCTGGAACTATCCCGACCAGGAGCTACGGGTATCCGACGCCGACCGCGACCAGGCGCTCGGTGAGCTGAGCCAGGCCTTTCAGGCCGGACGGATCACAGCCGACGAATTCGACCAGCGATCCGGTCGGGCCTTGGGCGCCCGCACCGGCAAGGAACTGGCCGCCCTGCTAGCCGACCTGCCGGTAGCTGACGACCCGGCCACGCAGGCCGCCGCCCTTCAACGAGCCCATCGCGTCCTCGGCACCCGGATCGCCATCGGCACATCCACCGCCGCCGCCATCGTCTTCGCCTTCGCTGCCATAGCCGCCGCCCTAAGCCACGGCCCCAGCCTCCAGCAACGCGAACTCGCACGGGAAATCATGACCCGTCAGGGCCTGCCGGTCCCCCCGGGGTTTCCCCCCAGCCCAGGTTTCGACTGGCCCGGGGTGATAGCACCAGGAGCAATCGCCATCCTGCTCGTCGTGCTGATCGCCTGCCTGCGTGTGCGCCTGGCCCGCGCCAGCCGCCCCTAGACCAAGGTGCCCAGCCCTTACTAAGAGAAGAGAATGGTGCCTCCACCATTGGCAGTGCAGAAAGGTGCGGGGCATGACGAATCCAGGAGCGGGACGGCCAGATCCAGGTGCGGAGCTGCCCGGTCCGCACGCGGCCACGCCGTCGGGCAAGCCGCGGGCCAGGTCGCTGGGGATACCGTTTTCCGGCAGGCCAGGGCCATGGAACGCGATCACCGACGTGCCCGGGGTCGAGGTCGGCTACGCGACGCTGATCCGCGGCACCTCGGTGCGAACCGGGGTGACCGCGGTCCATCCCCGTGGCGCCTCCGGGGCCGGCGACCCGGTGGCGGCGGGCTTCTTCTCCCAGAACGGGAACGGGGAGATGACCGGCGTGTCCTGGATCGGCGAGTCCGGCACGTTCAGCGGCCCGGTGGCGATCACCAACACCCACGCGGTCGGGACCGCGCACGCCGCCATCGTGACCTGGGCAGTCCGGCAACATCCGCACCTGGCCGACGTCTGGCTGCTGCCGGTGGCCGCGGAGACCTGGGACGGGTACCTCAACGACATCAACTCGCCGAACGTTACCGAGCAGGACTGCCTGGACGCGCTGCAGGGCGCGGCGGCCGGGCCGGTCGAGGAGGGCTCGGTCGGCGGCGGGACCGGCATGAACTGCTATCAGTTCAAGGGCGGGAACGGCACCGCCTCGCGGCAGGTCAGCTTCGCCGGCAAGACGTACACCGTCGGCGTCTTCCTGCAGGCCAACTTCGGCCGCCGCGAGGAGCTCACCCTGGCCGGACTGCCGGTGGGGCGGCTGCTGGCCGGCGACAACCCCATGGCCGCGCCGCGGGCCAATCCCGGCGGCGCCGGCTCGGTGATCGCGATCGTGGGCACCGACGCGCCGCTGCTGTCGCACCAAACCGCGGCCCTGGCCCGCCGGGTCACGCTCGGCCTGGCCCGCACCGGCACCACCGGCTCGCACTTCTCGGGCGACCTGTTCCTGGCCTTCTCCACCGGCAACCCCGGCGCGTACACACCCGGTGGGGAGGTCATGCTCGGCGCGGCGGCCGAAGGCTACGACCAGATGCGGTTCGTCCCCTGGGGCTTCATCGACCGCTTCTACGCGGCCGTGGTGCAGGCAACCGAGGAGGCCGTGGCCAACGCACTGGTCGCCAACGAGGACATGACCGGCCGCGACGGCCACCGCAGCCCGGCGCTGCCCAGGGACCGGGTTGCCGCGCTGTTCCGGGCGCACGACCGGCCCGGCTGCTAGACAGCCAAGCCCGTGGCCAGCACCCGGATCCACGCCAGCCGAATCCGGCCCCCGCCCCGACCGGGTTTTCGGTCGCCCGAAATAGGGTCGGAGCGGGTCAGGCCCCCGGGAGGCCGACTAGCACGGCGCGGTGGCTGGTCACCTGGGTGCTGCGCTGCGCTCCCCGGGCGCGGCCCACGGGGGCGACGCCTAGGACGCCTCTGAACAACTGACTCGCGGGGCGGTCTTGGTCGGCCTGGTTGGGTCTGGCGCCAGCGGTCGTGGCGATGTGGCTAGCGTTGCGGTGCGGGGCAGGT
>Ga0335075_10009308_pt1 | contig 15004 bp, 15 predicted proteins | sample Lox_Sample_24_FD_206723 | JGI IMG/M metagenome (GOLD analysis project Ga0335075, IMG submission 206723) | Soil microbial communities from Loxahatchee National Wildlife Refuge, Florida, United States - Lox_Sample_2.4 | ecosystem: Environmental > Terrestrial > Soil > Wetlands | place: USA...
TCACGGTTGCCGGACTGGCCGGACCTCGATTGTCCCGTACCACGCAGCGGGGATCCTGGTTGCCACCTCGATGGCCGCGTCGATGTTCCCGCACTCGATCACGCACAGGCCGGTGATCTGCTCCTTCGTGCCAGCAACGGCGCCGCGAGTGACCATGACATCGCCGCCCGGCCAGCAGCGCACCGTCGAAGCGGTAGCTGTCGGCTGCATCTCCTCGCTGGCCACCAGCACGCCACTCGCTTTCATGGCTGCCTCGAACGCCGCGAAACCGGCAGCGCGCGACTTCTCTTCTTCCGGGCTGGTCACGGCATTCTCGTCAGTGCAGATCAGCATTGCGTAGCGCACGACGCCTCCTCGCGGGCTGCTCAGTCGGTTCTCGCCACCAGTACTGACACCGGACGGGAGGCAGACTGGGCGGTCGACAGCGAGCAGCCGCGTGGCGCCGGCCTGCCGACGGCTACCCTGCCAGGGTGGCGACTAGGAACTCAAGGACGGGCGCCGGGGCGAGTGCCGGCGGCGCGAAGAGCAGCTCAGTCCAGGTCAGCACTGGCGCAGGACCTGCGCGCGTCGATGTGGACCGGCCCCGCCAGCCCACGTTCCTGGTCGTTATGACGCATGGCGCCGGTGGCGGTGTCGATACCAAGGACCTGCTGGCGGTGCGGGACGTCGCGATCGCACGGGGCGCTGCGGTCGCGCGGGTCCTGCAGCCCTACCGGGTGCGCGGTGCCAGGGCGCCCGGTGCGCCTGGTCCGCAGGATGCCGCCTGGCTGGAGATCGTCGGCGCCCTGCGCGAGGAGTTTGCGGGCCTGCCGCTGGTGCAGGGCGGGCGGAGCAACGGCGCCAGGGTGGCGTGCCGGACGGCGACGCAGGCCGGAGCGCAGGCTGTGATCGCGCTGGCGTTCCCGCTCCATCCGCCTGGCCGGCCGGAGCGGAGCCGGGCTGACGAACTGCGCGCCGCAGGCACGCGGGTGCTCGTGGTCAACGGCGAGCGTGATCCGTTTGGCATTCCGGCTGAGAGCGACGCGAGCCGTGTGGTCGTCCTGCCGGGTGAGACGCACTCGCTCAGCAGGCGGCCCGCCGCGGTTGGCGAAGCCGTCGGCAGCTGGCTCGACGAACTCGCCGGGCTCGAGTCAGGCAGCTGAACTGCGGGGGGGCAGTTCCGGGGGTACGTGAGCGGTCGTCACGAAAGCGGTCAGGTCCGTCGGCCGATGCGGTGCTATGGCTCCACCACCGGGAAGCAGCTCCCCGGTGTCTTCGAAAATGATGATGCCATTACAGAGCAGGCTCCAGCCCTGCTCGGGGTGGCTGACAACGGTTCGGGCCGCCTCGCGGTCCGGTCCACTCGGGTCCGGACACCGTGGCGTGTGCGGGCACATGTTCGTGCCTCCTGGGGGGTTCGGTGTTGTGCTCTTGATCACACCACACTACTGTGCCAGGACAGTGCTCAGTCACGGGATGGCCTGTTCTGACGGTTTTTCGCACCGGAGTTTGTAGGTTTCGGGTAGTCAGCTTTACCCGGCATGCCTGACCCGGTAGCCGACAGCAAAGAGTAATCGACGCCTTGCGGAAAGTAACCCACAACAAGGGGAACGCCCGAGGTCAGGCGTGATCGTTAGCCGGCACGTGAGCTATTTCCAGGCCCAGGGCGCCGACCTGCGGGCGGGCCGGGAATCCGGTCAGGCGGTGCGTCTCGCGTAGCGTGAGCAGCCGCTCAGCCTCGTCTGTCCAGCGGTGCACGGCTGACGTCGCCTTGGCCTTGCGCCGGTAGATCCGGTCCGCGTACCCGGCAGGCCCGATCTCTGCCCGCTGCGCCGCGTAAGCCGCTCTGGTCGCGTCCGTCAGCGCGGCGTCCAGGTCACGGGCCCGTGCGTACTGCACGTTGGCTGGTGCGCCTTCCGCTTGTGCCAGGCGGAACTCCTGGTCAGCGGACTGCGCGCGGCCCAGCAACTGCTCGAAGCTGGCAGCCAGGGCCACGTCCGCGAGATATTCCGCCTCAGCAGCGGCACTGATCTTGATACGACCTCTCTTCACGCCGCTTAGCTTAGCGAAAGCGCCTGACTGCGAGCGCTTAGGCCAGGCTCTCCTGCCAGCTCGCGTGAAGCGAGGAGTACTCGCCGGCAGAAGACAGCAACTCCTCGGGCGAGCCGTCTTCGACGATGCGGCCGTGGTCAAGCACGAGCACGCGGTCTGCGATCGCGACGGTCGACAGCCGGTGCGCGATGATCACGGCGGTGCGCCCGGCCAGGATCGTGAGCAGCGCCTCCTGGACCAGCCGCTCGCTCGGGATGTCGAGTAGCGACGTTGCCTCGTCTAGCACCAGCACGGCGGGCGCGGCCAGGAAGGCGCGCGCGAACGAGATGAGCTGGCGCTGGCCGGCTGACAGCCGGCCGCCGCTCTTGCCCACCTCCTCGTCGTATCCGGCTGGCAGCGCCGAGATGAACGAGTCCGCGCCGATCGCGGTCGCGGCCGCCACGATCTCGCTGCGGCTGGCGCCGGGCTTACCCAGCTCGATGTTGTCGGCGATGGTTCCGGTGAACAGGAAGTTCTCCTGCGTGATCAGGACTACCTCGTGCCGCAGCGACCGGTCAGCGAGCTGCCGCACGTCGACGCCATCAAGCTGCACGCTGCCCTCGAGCGGGTCGTAGATCCGGGCGAGCAGCCGTGCGATCGTGGTCTTGCCTGCCCCGGTCGCGCCGACCAGGGCGACGGTCTGACCGGCCGGGATCGTCAGGTTCAGGTCCGGCAGCACGGTGGACTTGCGATAGCCGAACGTCACCTTGTCGAAGCGGACCTGGCGCCCCTCCGCCGCAGGCCCGCGCGCAGCGGGCAGCGATACGGGACGCTCGGGTTCAGCCACCTTCGGTGCCTCGTCCAGGACACCGGAGATCTTCTCCAGCGCGGCGCCCGCTGACTGGAAGGCGCTGTAGAACTGCGACAGGTCGATCAGCGGGTCGAAGAAGCGCTGCAGGTACAGCAAGAACGTGACCAGCACGCCGACTTGCATCTGGTGGTCGATGACCCGGTAGCCGCCGTAGAGCAGAACCGCGCCGATGGCCAGGTTGCCGACCAGCGTGACGCCAGGGAAGTAGATGGCCAGCAGCCGCTGTGACCGCAGGTTAGCGTCGGCGTTGGCCTGGTTCAGCTCGGCGAAGATGTCTTCGTTGCGGTTCTCGCGGCGGAAGGCCTGGACTGCCCTGATGCCTCCGAAGGTCTCCACGAACTGCACGATGACTTGCGCGATCCTGGTCCGGGTCTGCCGGTAGGCGATCGCCGACTCGCGCCGGAACCAGACCGACAGCCAGGCCAGCGGCGGGAGGCCAGCCATAACCACGAGGGCCAGCCGCCAGTCGAGCAGCAGCATCCCGCCGCCGACCAGCAGCAGCGACAGCACCGCGGACACCAGAGAGGCCAGGCTCTCGTCGAACATGTCAGAGATCGAGTCCATGTCGGAGACCTGCCGCGAGATGACCCGGCCCGAGGTGTAGGACTCGTGGAAAGCGACGGGCAGCAACTGGAAGTGCCAGAACAGCCGGCGGCGCAACTCCAGGACGACCCGCCCGCCAAGCTGCCCGATTCCGGCAATGTAATAGCGCGTCGTCACCGCCTGCACGGCTACCGAGACCGTGAACGCGATGATGACCAGCGCGATCGGGCCCGCGTCGTGCGTCCTGGTCAGCGCCGGGATCTCATCGATGCCGATGCCGACCAGCCAGGGCCCGGCCAGAGCCGCGAGCTGGGCTCCGACGATCAGCAGGAAGATGACCAGGACCAGGCGCTTGTAGGGCCCGAGCAGGTCGCTGAGCAGCCGCCGTGAGCGCCGCCTGAGCAGCGTGCTCAGCTTGCTCGATATCTCGTCTTCCTGCTGCTCAGCCGCGACGCCGCGCCATGCCTCGGCCGGTGCCGTGCTCATCTGCTCGCCCCCGCTCGCAGGCCTGGCGCCGCGCGGCCGTCGTCGCCCGCGTCGCGGTCGTCTCCGCTCATCAGGTGGCGGTAGCGGGGTTCAGTTGCCAGCAGCTCGGAGTGCGTGCCGACGGCGGCGACGACGCCACCGGCCAGCAACGCCACCCGGTCCGCGAGCAGCACGGTCGACGGCCGGTGCGCTACGACCAGCGCCGTCGAGGTGGTGAGCACGTCGGTGAGAGCGGCGGTCACCTTGGCCTCGGTATGCACGTCAAGGGCGGACAGCGGGTCATCGAGCAGCAGCACCTGCGGCTTGGCCAGGATGGCCCGTGCCAGGGCAACCCGCTGCCGCTGGCCGCCGGACAGCGCCATGCCCTGCTCGCCGATCCTGGTATCGAGGCCCCACGGCAGGTCGGCCACGAACTCTGCCTGCGCCGCGTCCAGCGCGGCCTGGATCTCTTCCTCGGTGGCGTCCTGGACACCGAACGCAACGTTCTCGCGGACGCTTGCCGAGAACAAAGTCGGGTCCTCGAACGCGCAGCCGACGCGACTGCGCAGTTCAGTCAGCGGCAGCTGACGGATGTCGGTGCCGTCCAGGGTGATGCGGCCAGCCGTGACGTCCGCAAGGCGCGGCACGAGGTGCAGGAGCGTGGTCTTGCCGGATCCGGTCGCCCCAACCAGTGCGACCGTCTCGCCCGGCTCTAGTTCCAGGCTCACGCCGCGAAGCACCGGCGCGAGTGCCTCGGGATAGCTGAATGTCACTTGCTCGAAGACCAGCCGGCCCGCCCTGTGGTGGCTCGTGCCACGTCCGTCCGCCCGCTGGCTTGTCCCGCTTGAGGTCTCTCGGGCAGCTGACGCTCCCGCTTCGACGGGCGTCGCGGCTCGCTGTCTGGCCTTGCGTCCCGGCTTCCACCGGCCGGCGGCCAGGCCTGGCCGGTCGTAACTAGCGCCGCTTCCGGTCGCGGCCGGGTCGGTGATGGCCGGCGCGGTGTCGAAGATCTCGTAGATTCGCTGCGCGGCCGTTGCTGCTTCCTGGCCAGTGGCAATGATGAAGCCCATCGCCTCGACGGGCCAGACCAGCAGCAGCGTCAGCGTCACGAACGCCACCAGACCGCCAAGGGTCAGCTCGTGCCGGCTGACTGCCAGCGCGCCGAGCAGGAGCAGCAGTCCGATCACGGCGTTCGGTACCACATCCAGGCCGGCCCAGAAGGTGCCGCGCAACCCGGCCTTGTCCACCTGAGTCCGGTAGACGAGCTTGGCCTGGCCGAGGTGCCGGGCGGCCGCTTCGTCCCTGCGGCCCAGCGACTTGAGCACCCGGATGCCGGTTGCCGATTCCTCCACGTAGGTGGCCAGGTCGCCGGTCTCGTCCTGGTAGCGCCGGGACAGCACCCGGTACCGCTTCTCGAAGCGCAGGCAGATTATCGCGACCGGGGAGAACAGCACTGCAGTCAGCAAGCCGAGCCACCAGTTCAGCCGGATGAGCAGCGCGACGATCAGCAGGAACGTCCAGGTATTGGTGATGAAGAACACGACGCCGAAACCTGCGAAGCGGCGGATCGTGGACAGGTCGTTGACGGCGCGGGAGAGCAGCTGACCCGACTGCCAGGAGTCATGGAAGGCTGGGTCCAGCCGCTGCAGATGGTGGTACAGGTCGTCGCGGATCGTCTTCTCCATACCGGTCACGGCGCCGGACACCGACCACCGGCGGAAGAAGTTAAGGCCGGCCTGGATCGTGCCCAGACCCATTGCGGCAAGGCTCAGCGGCAGGAGCTCGGACCTGATGCCCTTCACCACCACGCTGTCGATGACCGACTTAGTGATGAGCGGGATAGCGATCTCCGAGCTCACCGCGAGTATCGCCGCCGTGACCATGAGGAACAGGTAGAGGTAGTACGGGCGCATGTACTCGCGCATCCGCCACAAGGCCTGAGCGGGCGTCTGCACGCGCGCAAGGCCGACAGCAGGCTGATCCTGGGCATGCTGCGGCGAACTGGCGATGGTGGGGGGCATTATCCGCAGGCTAACCGGAGAGCGGTAGTCCTGTCACCAGGGTTTCCCGGCCGCGCCCGGTCATGGCGCCTCTGCGTAGTTTGGCTTCCGTACGCCAGCCGGACGTGATCTCGCCGCCAGGGCGTCTGCTCGCGGTAGCGATTGCATTGATACGGTGCAGGGTGGCGAACAGCGGGTAACTCTGGCACTCTGGCCAGACGACGGCGCGTGTTAGTGCCGGAGTCCGGCTTGGAGGGGGCCCATTGGAGCGCACCCATTCCCGTTCCTGGGGCATGTCTGCGCCGGCGCAAGCGCCCGTTCCCGCCTTAGTTACTTTTCACGCGGGAGTCGAGGCCGTCTGCCAGATCGCCGAGCTGTTTGATGACGTCACCTGGTCCGCGCAGACCCCGTGCCCGGAGTGGCGGGCGTTCGAGGTAGCCGGACATCTCCGGTGCGTCGCTGATGACTTCAACGAGTACCTGGATGAGGCTCCGGTGAGCCGGTATGCCCGGCTGATGGCCACCGGAGCCCATCCGGACACCCTGGGCCGCAAGCTGGCCCGGCAGAATGCCGCCGAGCTGGCCGCGCTTTCTGACGCGTCGCCTGCTGAGCACATCGCCGCGTTCGCCTCGTCTGCCCGGACCTATGCGCACCGGCTGACCGCCGTGTGGGACCTGCCACATCACCAGTACCGCGACACGGTGGTCACCGTCGGCGGGATGGCTGGCGCGGCGTGCGCCGAATGGCACCTGCATGCCTGGGATCTGGCCAGGGCGCTAGGCACCGACTATCGCCCGGCCGACCCGGCTACGGTGCTAGCGGGCTGGCGGGCTGGCATGCCGCAACTGCCAGTACAGTTCGCTTCGCGGGGAGCCTGGGCGGTGCGCCATTTCGATCCCTGGCATGCTGTGCTTGCGGTATCGGGTCGCCAGCCGACGGGGCCGGCCGAGTCACGGGCCCTGCGGTCCTCACTGGCCGCGTGGCCAGGGCGACTGCGCCGCAGACGAAGGGACTGACTGTTGAAGCTCAACGTTGCGGCGGTGCGGGCGTGCTACCCGGCGCTGGCCGACGGTTACGCCTACCTGGATGGCGCCGCAGGCACCCAGGTACCAGCCGCGGTGATCGATGCGATCAGTAGCGTGCAGGCAGCCGGGCTCGGGAATTCGGGCGGAGCGTTCCCGGCCAGCCAGCGCGCTGACGCGGTCACTGCCGGGTGCCGGACGGCCATCGCCGCGCTGACCGGAGGTAATCCTTCCGGCGTCGTCCTCGGCCCGAATATGACGACACTGACGTACCGGTTTTCTCAGACGCTGGCCAAGGGCTGGCGGCCCGGTGACGAGGTCGTCGTGTCGCGGCTGGACCACGACGCGAACATCCGCCCGTGGGTCCAGGCGGCCGAGCAGGCCGGCGCCACCGTGCGCTGGGCTGAGGTCGATCCCGAGACCGGGGAGTTGCCCGTCGGCCAGTATCGCAACCTCATCACGGAGCGCACCCGGCTCGTCGCGGTGACCGCAGCCAGCAACATCATCGGCACCAGGCCAGACGTGCCGGCGATCACCTCGCTGGCCAGGGAGGCCGGCGCGCTCAGCTATGTGGATGGCGTGCACGCGACCCCGCATGTTCCGGTGGACGTGCATGCGCTGGGCGCTGATTTCTATGCGACGAGCGCCTACAAGTGGTCAGGTCCGCACATCGGCGCTGTCGTGGCGGATCCGGCGTTGCTCGCCAGCCTCTGGCCGGACAAGCTGAAGCCGTCACCCAGCGAGGTGCCGGACCGGTTCGAGCTGGGTACTCTGCCGTTCGCGAGCCTCGCCGGAGTCTCCGCCGCGGTTGCGCACCTGGCCTCGCTCACCGAACTGCCGGACGTTGCGGTCCCAGACGTCTGGGCCGATGTGGACCTGGCAGGCCTCCGCGGCCGGGTCCTCGCCTCGATGGCCGCGGTTCAGCAGCACGAGCAGGAGCTCTTCGAAGTACTGCTGGCCGGGCTCGACAGCATGGCTCACGTCCGCACCTACGGCCACGCCGCCAGCCGTACTGCGACCGCCTACTTCACCGTCGACGGCCGCACCCCGCTGCAGGTTGCCGAGCACCTCGCCAGCCGGAAGATCAACGTCTGGAACGGCGACAACTACGCCTGGGAACTCACCGGGGTGCTCGGGATCAGGGAGACCGGCTGTGCTGTCCGGGCGGGTCTGGTGCACTACAACGACGCCGCGGATGTAGACCGGCTGCTTGTCGCGGTGGCGGAGCTCGCAAGTTAGTCCCGGCGGCCCGTCTGCCCGGGCCGCCGATGCCGTCCTTCACAGTGTTGGCGCGGCGGAGGCGTGCTGCAAGAGCGGCGTAGCGGCCTCGGCGAACGAGACCTGGCGGAATCCGGCGGGGATGGGCACGGTCATCCTGGCCAGGTTCTGGATGGTCGGCCGGAGCCAGCTGATGTCTGCTGTCTGCAAGGGTCCTGGCTTGCCGCGGGCCGGGCGGATGACGACGCGCACTGGCAGGTACGTGCCCGGGCTGACCCAGATGGTCTCGGAGATCATGCTGTCCGGGCGGCTTTCCAGCTTGACCGCCTCGATCCCGTCGACGCGCTGCCGTCCGGCTCCGGCCAGGGTTCCGCAGGCCACCGAGGCTCGCAGATCTCCCACCACAGTCTGCGGCGGGCGATCGGAACGGCCACTATCCGGCAGCCCGGGTTGGAACAGCAACGGGAGGGCGGCGACTGTCGATGGGCAGATCTGCGCGTTGGATCGGCGTGCAGATGGGTGGCCAGACCGGGGCTCGCGTGCCCATGTCCGGGCCGGGTAGCTGACCAGAGTGTAGAGCGATGAGGTGCCGGAGCCCTCGTCGTAACGGAGACGCCCGGCCGGTGAGTCCGTGACCGAGCGCCACTGGTCGCCGAAGGACCATTCCTCGGCGATGGTGCCCTTGGTCTGGCCGTCAGGGGTCGCGCTGTCGCGGGTACTGACTGTCATCTGTGCGATCTCGCTTCGATCAGCCGGGCTCAGCGCGCTGCCGATGCGCTTCACCACGAATGCGGTCTTGGCCGCCGGTCCGTCGGTGCCGTTGTGAACTACATCAGGCACCATGGTGGCATCCAGGACCACGGCGCCGGCAGTGAGCGCCGCTACCACCGCGGCGGCCAAGCGCAGTACCAGTGGCCGCGGGGATGCCGCAGGTCCGGGCAGGCGAGACGTCGCCCCCGCCGATCCGGGCGTGGGGATCTGTTCGAGTGGCTCATAGGCTGCCGTCCCGGCACACCGGCCCGGGGCTGCGGCAGGCACATTCCTGCCCAGCCCCGCATAGACGCGGCCCAGCGCGGCGCCATCATCGATCACGTCGAGCGCGGCCAGCAAGTCGGCCATGCCGCGACTGACAGCGCTGTCTGCGACCTCCGGGCTGGACCCGTCGCCGATAGCTTCGCGAAGCCGCCTGACCATCATTTCTTGCTCCGTCCGTAGAACCGGCCAAGGTTCTTACGGGCCTTGGCGTAGCTCTGCCTGACTGATTCCGGGCTGACCCCCAGTTCGCGGGCGATCTCGGTGGCGCCGAAGCCGTCGATGATCCACGCCATGACCTGGCGCTGTCTTGGTGGCAGTGCCTGCAGTGCCGCGAGCACCTGGCGGGCTTCTTCGGTCAGCTCCACAGCCAGGGCCGGTGATATGGGCACGGGGGAGTCCGGCAGCGTAGCCTGCGGCATTTCCCTTCGGGCAGCCTGCCGTGCGGCGGTCAGTTCGTTTACGGCTACACGCCGGATCCACGCGCGCGGTGCCCGGATGGCATCCCAGCACTCGAATGCCTTGACGAACGTCATCTGCGCGATCTCCGCAGCCCGATCGCTGTCGGCGCCGTTTGCCATCACGAATCTGATGAGTTTCTTGTGCTCGGCGCGGAAGAACTCGGCGAACTCTACATCCCGCAGGCCCCTCGAGCCTGCGGGCAACGCTCCCGCCTCAGGTCCGGCCGTCGCGGCAACCACGATGCCTCCGAATCCGCCACGCTCGGGCGGCGAGCCGGCCCGCAGTTGCGGGGCCGGGTGACTCACTCTCCCGCCGCACGGCGCTGTTCCCAGGGCACACAGGTCGCATCTAAGACAGGTTCCTCCCGTGACTCGGAGAGACGCGCCGCCCGCGGCGGCGTCGGTCCCTAGAGTGGCGAGCCGCGCAGAACGTGACCTCTGCCGTGAAAAACTCTCCGGGGAATGTCAAGGTGCCCGCGTGGCGAGGGCTGGCAGGCAGCCGCGGGCTCGCGGCGTACATCCGGGGAAGGTCGGCTGTCTGAGCGGATCGCCGATCGGCTCGCCGGCAGATCGTCAGTTCCAGTTCCGGGACTGCCTAGCACCCCAGCGATCCCTTCTCCGGCACTGCGAGTGTGCGCCAGCGCTCCGTGAGGCCGCGCTCAGTCACGTTCGCTCGCTCATCGGCGGACGTCGAGTCCGGCTCGCCGGAGGACGCTCATCTCGCGGCGTTGCCCGCTAGCCCTCGGCCAGGCGGCGCACCCGGATGTCCCTGGGAGTTTCACGGCAGAGGTCACGTTCGGCGCGGCTCGCCACTCTAGGGACCGACGCCGCCGCGGGCGGCGCGTGTCCCCGAGTGCCGGAGGAACCCGTCGTGTATGAGGCTGTCTGTCTGCCCGCCCGCCGACCGCGTTGTCAGCGGCGGAGCCACGACACCATGACCTGCCCGCGCTCCGCCCAGATCGCCGAACTGGCCCCGCTGGCGGCGGCATGCTGACCGCCTTCATCGGCGCGCTCCAGACGTCTGACCTGCGCAAGAAGATCCTGTTCAGCCTCTTCATCATCGCCGTGTTCCGGCTTGGACAGCAGCTACCCACGCCCGGCGTCTCGGAAGCAGGTGTCCGCGTCTGCGCCAATGCCGCGTCGAGCACCGGCGTGTTCCAGCTGCTGAACCTATTCAGCGGCGGCTCCATCACGAAGCTGACCGTCTTCGCGCTCGGCATCATGCCGTACATCACGGCCAGCATCATTTTGCAGCTGCTCGCCGTCGTCATCCCGCGGCTCGAGACACTGCGCAAGGACGGCCAGACTGGCCAGGCGAAGATCACCCAGTACACCCGGTACCTCACGGTGGGACTGGCAATCCTGACATCGACCGGCACCATTGCCCTGGCCATGGCCAAGGAACTGGTCCCCGACTGCACGGCGACGCTGATCCCCAACCCGTCGATCTTCACCATCGCGACGATGGTCATCACTATGACGTCAGGCACCGCGGTGATCATGTGGCTCGGCGAGTTGATCACTGACAAAGGTGTCGGCAACGGAATGTCCGTCATGATCTTCACCCAGATCATCGCCGTCGTGCCCGGCCAGCTGCGGCAGATCTACGAGACCAGGCACATCTACGTGTTCGCGCTTGTGCTGCTGATGGGCGTGGCGGTCATCGCGTTCGTTGCCTTGATGGAGCAGGCGCAGCGCCGTGTCCCGATCCAGTACGCCAGGCGAATTGTCGGCCGCCGGATGTATGGCGGGGCGTCGACGTACATCCCGCTAAAGATCAATCAGGCGGGCGTCATCCCGGTCATCTTCGCCTCGTCGCTGCTGTACATCCCGGAACTCGCGGCGCAGTTGTTCGGGCACGGCGCCGTCACCGGCTGGGCTGGCTGGGTGCAGACGAACCTGGTGTTCGGCGACAAGCCCGCCTACGTGGTCTCATACTTCGTGCTGATCGTCTTCTTCACCTACTTCTACGTGTCGATCACGTTCCCGCCGGACGAGGTAGCGGACGGCATCAAGAAAGGCGGCGGGTTCATCCCCGGCATCAGGCCAGGCAATCCGACAGCCGGGTATCTCAGCCACGTGGTCAGCAGGCTCACGGTCGTCGGCTCGCTCTATCTCGCGGCCATCGCGCTCCTTACAGTGGTCGCCATCGCCAAGCTGGGCGCCACTGCTCAGTTCGCGCTCGGCGGCGCCAGCATCCTGATCATGGTGGGCGTCGGGCTCGACACGGTGAAGCAGATCGAAAGCCAGCTGCAGCAGCGCAACTACGAGGGCTTCCTGCGGTAGAGAGCGCGTTCAGTGAGGCACAAGCTGTCCGCATAGCGGTTGGAGGCACAAGCAACCCGACCCGTCGGCCCGTGCAGCGCCTCGAACAGGCTCTTATTCGAACGCGTACCGGTACATGCGCGTGTCGCGCTGCTTAAATCCCTCTCGCTCGTACAGCCGTCCGGCCGCAACTCTGGACGGCCGGGTCGACAAATCGACAGTGCGCACGCCGGCTTCCCTGGCCAGGCGCAGCGCTTCCCTGGTGAGCATCGTGCCGATGCCCTGGCGGCTGGCGGCCTCGTCGACTACGACGTCTTCGATCCAGGCGCGCAGCCCGGTCGGGATCCTGAACAGCACCAGGCTCAGCGTGCCCGCGATCCGGCCGTTGCTGCGGGCGAGCAACACGGTTACCGCCGGGGACGAGGCCACAGCAGCGATCCCGGCTGCGTCGAGTGGCTTGGCCGACCTAGACAGCTGCGGCAGCAGCCGGCCGAAGGCCTCGACTATCTCGTCGGTCACCTCGTCGAGAATTTCCACCTCGGTTGTCACCCGGCGCACTCTACCCTGCGCCCGTGCTGGCCGCCGACGCACCTTAACCATGATCACGAAGGTGTTCCGTCGGGTGCGACGCAGTCTTTACGTCTCTGCGACTTGACCGCGGCGGCGCCTTTGATTCGACCGAGTCGACGCTCTACTGGCCGAGGTCCTCTCCCGACTCCCCCAGCCGCCCAGTAATCGGCTGTTCCCGTCTGGTTCCAGCACTGCGCAAGCCCGCGGCTCACAGTCAGGAGATCCCGGTTGCGCGCAGTATGGCGGCTGTGGCAGCCGCAACGACGATCACGGCCAGGAACGGCGCCCGCAGTACCAGCGCGACCACGGCTGCGCCCAGGCCGGCCAGTCGAGCCGGATCGAGGCCAAACACCTGGCCGTTGGTTACGGTCTGCACTGCCGAGAGTGCCGCGAGCAACGCCACCGGGACCAGCTCAGCAAACCGGCGCACCCGCGGATCGGCCAGGACCCGCTGCGGCACCGTCAGCCCGGCGAGTTTCAGCGCATAGCAGCCGGCGGCCGTCGCCAGCACGGCGATCCAGGTCGCGGTCATATCGCGTCCCCTTGGGAGGAGATGTCCGGGGCGTCCGCCGTGCTCGTCATGCCCGCATCGCCCACCGGCCGGCCAGCCTTGCCTGCCGCCCCTGCTGCTGCCGATGACGCGCCGGGTCCGGATGCAGTGCCCCGCGACGATGCTTCGGCCGGAGAACGCCGTGCGGCAGGGGCAGCCAGTGCTCCCGCCAGTGCCGCGGTTGCTGCCAGGATGACTGGTACACCGACCGGTAGCACCGAGGTCGTGGCCAGCGCGATTGCCACGCCTGCCAGTGCCACCAGCCGTTCAGTGCGCCCGGTTTTAAGCCGCGGCCAGATCAGGGCCAGGAACGCGGCTGGCCCGACCACATCAAGCCCGAAGGCCTGCGGTGAACCGATCCGCCCAGCGCCGAGCGCTCCGCCGAGAGTGGCCAGGTTCCAGGTCAGGTACAGGCACCAGAACGTCGCCGTGAACGCCTTCTTTGCTGCAGCCGGGTCTGCCTGCGCGAGCGTGATGGCAGTGGTCTCGTCGATGACGGCGACTGCGGTCGGCACCCTGAAGAGACCACGCGGCTGCAGGACTTCGGCGAGTCGCAAGCCGTAGAGCGTGTTCCGGCTGCCGAGCAGGATCGCCCCGGCAGTTCCGGCCAGCAGGCTGCCACCGCTGGCGATCACGCCCGCGAGCGCGAACTGCGAGGCGCCGGTGAAGGCCAGCATGCTGAGCACGCATGCCTGCCAGACCGTGAGTCCGGAGCTGACAGCCGCCGCGCCGAACGCGACGCCGGATACCCCTACAGCGAGTCCGAGGCCGACTCCATCACGCACCGGGCGAGGCGGTCGGTCCGCTGGCCGGCCGCTGCGCGCCAGTCCAGTGCCCTCACCGCCCGGCGGCGTGGCTGACTCCGTTTGCTGCGTTGGCATGCGAGCCACCGTAAAAGCGGCCCTGCACGCGGGTCTTGTATGTTTTTGATCGGCTTACCGATGCCCGACTGGCACAAGCCGGGGGCTAGCTGCCGGTGCACTACGGGCTGGCCCACACGTACATCGCAATAACTACGCCGCTGCTGGTGGTGCTTGGCTGTGCAGGGTTTCTACTGCCGTCTGGCTAATGGCGTGGTGGTGCCTAGAGGGGGCTGTTTAGTCCCGCGCAACTGCGTCACGCTAGAGCATCAGCTCGCCAACTGTTTCGCCGCCCATTACCTCTCCGGTGGGAGTGAAGCCCAAGCGCAGGTAGAAGCCCTCTGGGCCGCCATCACCTTGCACCCACAAGACAGTGATGCGGTTGTGGCCGCGCCGCCTCGCCTCCGCGGCGACTGCCTCGACTGCAAACCGGCCGTAGCCCTGGCCCTGCTGATCGGCGGCGATGTTCAGACGCCAGATACCTGCCCGGAACGCGCCGATCTCGTTTTCGGGGTCAAAGTTGCCCATCACGAATCCTACGACGCGATCGTCGTCCAGGATTAGCCGTGGCCACGCCGTGCCGAAGTGCACGTACGCCTCGGCGATGGGTTGTCAACCGGTGCAACGAATTTCTGCTGCTCAGGTCTGACGTCAATACTGCACGCGGAGCGAACATTATCCGCGGTCAGCTCAACCAGGCGTAACGGCATGACGGCACGCTACCAAGGCGCACGCGCAACTTGGTCCCATCTGGGGGTGCAGGGGGCGGAGCTCGGCTCTCGTCATGCAGCCTGGACGGGCGGCGGATGACTGTGCAGGATGTTGGTGCCGTCGGGGCTGACCGCGGTGGTTGTTCCGTCGGGGTGCAGGGTGAATTGCCAGCCCCACCGGTGGATGGCCACAAGGTGGTGAAACCGGCACAAAAGCGCCATGTTTGAGAGGGCGTGCCGTCCGCTGTCTTTGCGGGGCTGGATGTGATGCACTTCGCAGCCGGCGGCGGGCAGGTCACACCCCGGGAACCGGCAGTGCTTATCCCGTCTGCGGACCGCGCGGCGCAGGTGGACGGGGATGGTGTCGAACGTCGCGGCGATGTCCAGCGGCAGGCTGATCGTGGTGACGGGGATGCCGGTGGCGCGG
>Ga0335075_10009309_pt1 | contig 15003 bp, 11 predicted proteins | sample Lox_Sample_24_FD_206723 | JGI IMG/M metagenome (GOLD analysis project Ga0335075, IMG submission 206723) | Soil microbial communities from Loxahatchee National Wildlife Refuge, Florida, United States - Lox_Sample_2.4 | ecosystem: Environmental > Terrestrial > Soil > Wetlands | place: USA...
CGCGCGCGGTCGCGGTGGCAGCCCGGGGCCGGGGCGTGAAGCGCTTCGTCTTTCACTCGGTGCTGCATCCGCAGATCGAGGCAATGCCGCATCACTGGGCGAAGATGCGCGTGGAGGAGATGCTGTTTGCCTCAGGCTTCGATCTGACGGTGCTGCAACCGACCGCCTACATGCAAAATATTCTCGGCGCCTGGGCCGGCGTCGTTACCGACGGCGTGTTCCGCATTCCCTATCCGGTCGAGACGCGGCTGAGCTTGGTGGATTTGGACGACGTCGCCGAGGCCGCCGCTTCGGTGCTCACGCAAGACGGCCATAGCGGCGCGACCTACGAGCTTGTCGGCACCGCACCGCTCAGCCAGAGCGAAATCGCCGCCGCGCTCGGCGTGGTGCTCAAGCGCGAAGTGCGCGCCGAAGCGCAAAGCATTGCCGCATGGCAGGAGCGCGCCCATGCCGTCGGAATAGGCGAGCACGAGTGCCGCACGCTCGCCGCGATGTTCCGCTATTACGCCGCGCACGGCCTGATCGGGAATCCGAACACGCTTGGCTGGCTGCTCGGCCGTCCGCCAACGAGCCTTGCCACGTTGCTCGGCCGCGTCGCGGCGGGCGCGGAGATCTGACCAAGAAGGCGAAGCCTTCGCGCGACGAAGAAGGCGACGCCTTCACGCCGACAACGGCAACTCGGCAGACGATGCGGCCTTCGCCGCGAGCCGATCGCGCGCGACATACCAGGCTCGAAACAGCACCACGAAGACCGCCCCGATCAGTCCGCCGCAAGCGATGACGATCATGATGCGGCCGGCGTTCCAGCCGGCGCCGAGCAGTGCTCCGGCGATCAGCGGACCGACGATCTGGCCGAAACGGCCCATGGCCATGCTCCAGCCGACGCCGGTCGAGCGGATCGGCGTCGGATAGATCAAGGCCGACAGGGCGATCGCCCCGGCCGTGCCGAGACCCAGGAACAACCCGACCAGCCCGATGCAGGTCGCCGCAAGCGCCACCGAGGATGCGCCGTAGCCCAAGCCGACCGTCGCCGCGGTTCCGAGCAGGAACGCCGGAAACAGCACGGCCAGAATCCCGAAGCGCTCCATCAGCCGCCCGGCCGTGGATTGGCCGATGAAGGCGCCGAGGCCGTTGAAGGCGACCACAAAGGCGGTAGCGGCCGGCGGAATGCCGTTTAATCGCAATAACGCGGGCGTCCACAGGGTCACCACGGTCAGCACGCCGAAGCCCATGAAGAACGGCACCCACAGCAGCAGCGTGCCCAAGGCGCGGCCTTGCGTGAACAGATGCCGAATAGTGGCGCCCGGCAGACGGTGCTCCTCGACGACAAAGTTCGAGGCGTTGTTGACGGCGATGGTGCGCAATCGCGCGACGATCCGCCGAACGGCGTCATTGTCGTGGCGGCGAGTCAAAAGGAATTTGATCGATTCCGGCAGGTAAAAAAACAGCACGACCGCGACGATGAGCGGCACAAAGCCGCCGATATAGAAGATCGCCCGCCAGCCGATGTGAGCGATCAGAAAGGTGTTCAACAGTCCACCGACCATGCCGCCGAATGGGAACGACGACCACATCAGCGTCACCAACGTCGCCCGCAGTCGCGCCGGCGCGTATTCGGAGGTCAGGGCGATGATGCACGGCGTCGCCCCGCCGAGTCCGAGCCCGGCCAAGACACGGCAGGCAACAAGGGCGGAAACGGAATTCGCCAGTGCCGTGAGGATGGTGAAAATCCCGATAAAGATCGCGGCCGCGACCAGCAGCGTCTTGCGGCCGAGTCGATCGGCGAGCGGACCGAACGAGGCCGCGCCCAGCGTCGCTCCGACCAGCGCGGACGAGAAAATCGGTCCGAAATGGGCAAGCTTAATGCCGAGCCCATCGGCGATGAACGGCGCGGCGACGCCGATCGATTGGGTGTCAATGCCGTCAAACAAATTGACCAGCGCGCAGCAAACGATGGTGCCGATCTGAAACCGGGTGAGCGGTCCCTCGTCGATCAGGCGGGTGACGTTCACCTCATTGGTAGAAACAGGCATTACCCTCGCCTTCAATCAATCGTCGTCTGAAGCTTTGCAGCGTCTGAGCTGGCGCCGCCGCCGATTCCGGTTACGACCGTATCACGCCGGATGCGCCGGTCGCCACGCGCATTGCAGCGATCGGGTCGGGGCAGTCAGAGATCTTGTGCGATCCGGCTTGGTCGAAGCGGCCGCTCTGCGATCATTCCGCTTGCCCTCGCGCAAGGCGGCGACCCGGCGATGGATCGCTTCGCCTGGTTTCCCGCGTACGCGGACAAGATCGAAATTTGACGGGCCGCTCTCGGCTGTGCCGCGTCTCACGGCGTCCTACGGGCGTCTTTCGGGCGCCGCGGGTCGCGGTCGCGGCATCGCAGCCGAACGGTTTTGCTTTGCACGACGGCCGGTTCGGATTATTTCTAATCAAAACGAATCAGTCCGCCGCTGGCGGGTGTTGCACGGGCGTCGCAAAGCGCGTGATGCGCTGGAGATAGGAGAAACCGGTGGGCTATTTTTCTCACGACAAAGCCGAGCGTGACAACAATCGCGTCAATGGAACGGCGGCCGAGGCCAAAGGCAAGGCCAGCGATGCATCGGGCGGCGCGAAAACGTCGGCCAATGCGGTCACCACACTCGGTGCCGGCACGCTGATCACGGGGAATATCATTTGTGAAGGTTCCGCGCAGATCTTCGGGCGCGTGGTCGGCGACATCGAGGCCAGTCAGGTCGTCGTCGGCGATGGCGCCGAGGTCGAGGGCAATATCACCGCGCATGACATCGCCATCAGCGGCACCTTCAAGGGCACCATTCGCGGCCACCACGTCAGGATGAAGGGCGCCGCTTTGGTGGACGGCGAAGTCTTCAGCCAGTCGTTGACGGTAGAGGAAAATGTGCAGTTCGAGGGCGTGTCGCGGCGGCTGGAAAAACCGATCGAACTGCAATCGTGTGCCCAGGCCGGCGCTATGAAAACCGCGTCGATCTCGGTGCTGCGTGCAGGTTCAAGTCCCGGTTCGCTGTCGGCTTCGCTATCCGGGCCGAGCATCTGACGCAGAGCGCACCAACGCGATTGTAAGGCGGCGCCACGCTACCCAAATACCGCGCGTTGCAGCGCCATCGAGCCGGCCTATCGGCGGCAGGTGGTGGACTTATTCGTCGACTTATTCAAGTCCAAACCGGCACCCGCTGTCGTCCATCGGCCAGTCGGAACTTGTGATGCCCAGTAGCGACGTCGATGTTGTCATTGTCGGTGGCGGTGCTGCCGGAATCGCCGCCGCGCGCCGGCTTCACCACGCCAAGATTCGCGGTCTGATCGTCGAAGCGCGTCCGCGGCTTGGCGGCCGCGCCTTGACGATCATCGACGGGTCGGGCTTTGCGCTCGACCTCGGCTGCGGATGGCTGCATTCCGCCGATCGCAATCCCTGGGTGGAGATCGCAACCGAGCAAGGCGCTTCGATCGATAAGGGCCCGCCGCCGTGGCAGCGGCAGGGGCCGGCGATCGGGTTTCCGCGTCCGCAGCAGCAGGAATTTTACGCAGCGCTCGACCAATTCCATGCCCGCTTGGAGAAGCTCGCACAGGGCGAAACTGACGTGCCGGCGTCGGCTGCGCTCGAACCGGGCAATCGCTGGAACGGCCTCATCAATGCGCTGAGCACCTACATCAGCGGCGCCGAATGGGACCGAGTTTCGGCCCAAGATTTCGACCGCTACGCCGACAGCAGCATCAATTGGCGCGTGGTCGAAGGCCTCGGCACGGTGGTGAAGAGGTGCGGCGCCGATCTGCCGGCCGTGCGCGATTGCCGCGTCCTTGCCATCGACCATCGCGGCAAGCGTTTGCACATCGAAACGACGCAAGGCGCGATTGCGGCCGATCAGGTCATCGTCGCGATCCCAACGACCCTGGTTGCGGCCGAGCAAATCGCGTTTACTCCGGCGCTTGCCGAAAAGACCGAGGCCGCCGCCGGGCTGCCGCTTGGGCTCGATGACAAGTTGTTCATGTCGCTCGATGGCGCCGACGAGTTCGAAAAGGACGTGCGGGTGTTCGGGCATACCGACCGCGCTGCGACCGCCGCCTATCATTTGCGGCCGTTCGGGCGACCGCTGATCGAGGCCTATTTCGGCGGACCATGCGCCGCCGCGCTCGAAGCCGAGGGCGAAGGGGCGTTCTTCGATTTCGCCGTGTCCGAGCTGGTAGGCGTGTTTGGCCATGATTTCGCCCGACGCGTGCGGCCGATCCGCATCCATCGCTGGGGCCTCGATCCGTTGGCGCTTGGCTCTTACTCGTTCGCTCTGCCGGGCGCCGTGGATGACCGTGCGAAGCTCGCCGCGCCGGTCGACAATCGGCTGTTTTTCGCCGGTGAAGCGTGCTCGACCCACGACTATTCGACCGCCCACGGTGCTTGGCACACCGGCGTCGCAGCCGCCGATCAAGTGATCGCCGCACGCGGCGACGCTACCGTTGCGCCGGCGAACCGTTAGCTAACGTCAGCTCACTTGTTTCCCGCGTGCCAGACGCCGAAGTGAATCGCTGCGGCTTCGTCCTCGAGCAACGGGCCGACGACGTCGACGGAACGCTGGCCGGCGGCGAACACCGTGCGGCAGGGCAGATCGAGCGTCGGGTTCTCGACGTGATTGCCGGTCATCGCCTTGAGGCGACGCTCGGACAAACCATAGACGACGCGGCCGATGCCGGCCCAATAGATCGCGCCGGCGCACATGGCGCAGGGCTCCGCCGAGGTGTAGAGCGTGGCGCCGGCAAGCACGTTCGGGGCGAATGTCTTCGACGCGTGCGTCGCCAACAGTCGCTCGGCATGGCCGGTCATGTCGCGATCCGGCATGAATCCGTTCTCGACTTCGAGCAGCACCTCGCCGAGCGGGCTCACCAGGATGGCGCCGAACGGATGATTGCCGTTGCGGTGCGCACGCTGGGCGACCTCGAAGCTGCGGCGAAGGAATTTCTCGTCAAGCGCTGGCGTCCGGTCCATTGGCTTTCACTCCGCTGTGCCGAATTTTTCCGCGATCGCCGCGAAAATCCGGTCGGGCTTGAACGGCGTCTGGCAAAATCGGATGCCGGTAGCGTCGGCGAGCGCGTTGCCGATCGCGGCGTTGATCGGATTATACGGGCTTTCGCTCATCGATTTGGCGCCGAACGGACCGAACGCATCCGAGGTATCGGCGAACAATACCTCCGTTCGCGGCACGTCGCCAAACTGCGGCAGGTGATAATTGCGGAAATTCGCATTGGTCACGCGCCCGGTGTCGTCGATGATCATTTCTTCGTACAGCGCCGCGCCGAGCGATTGGGCGACGCCGCCTTCGACCTGGCCGCGGCATTGCATCGGATTGATGACGCGGCCGGCATCGGCGGCGTGCACGCTACGCAGAATCTTGATCGCGCCGGTGCGTTTGTTGACGGCGAGACGGAACGCCTGGACGTTGAAGGCGACCGAGCGCGGCGTGCCATTCCATCGTCCGCTGGCGGCGAGGCTGCGTCCCTTGGCGCGCGCTGCGGCGGCAAGTTCGGAAAGCCCGACACGCCGCCCGCCGCGGACCACCGCGCCGGCGGCGAGCGACCAGGCTGCCGCGCCGCCGCCGCCGTGCTCGGCGGCAAAGCTCAAAATCTCCGCGCGCAAGGCTTCGCAGGCGAGTTGCGTGGCGCGTCCGGCGACGACGGTGCCGGTGCTGCCATAAGCGCCGGTATCGTGGCCGCCGTTGTCGGTGTCGGAGGTCAAGATGCGGATATTGTCGGTGGTCGTCGCCAGCACCGTGGCGGCAATTTGGTAATGCACGGTGCTGGTGCCGTTGCCGAACTCGGCCGTGCCCACCGCGACTTGGTAGGTGCCGTCGTCGCGCAACACCGCGCTGACGTCGGCGATGTGGCCGAAAGGCGGCACAGTGTCGATCATGCCGAGCGCGACGCCTTGCCCGACCAGCCAATCGTCCGACGGCGGCGGGCTCAGCCCGCCGCCGCGGTCGATCGCGTCCTTGACCAGCGCCAAGCATTGGTCGAGGCCGTAGCTGCCATACTTGACGTCGTGGCCTTCATCCGAACCGACCGAAATCATCGGATCGCCCGGACGCACTACGTTGCGTTCGCGAAACGCGATCGGGTCCATGCCGAGCTTGCGGGCGAGTTCGTCCATCGCCGATTCGACCGCGAAATTCGTTTGCGGCAGGCCGTAGCCGCGAAACGCGCCGGCCGGGATGGTGTTGGTGTAAACCGCGAAGCCATCGATCTTCTTGTTGTCGCACCGATAGACGCCGAAGCATTCGCCGCAGGAGTGAAACAGCACGGCGGGGCCGTGATTGCCGTAGGCGCCGGTGTTGGAGACGACGCGCATTTGCATGGCGGTGAGACGGCCGTCGCGGCGGGCGCCGACCTTGATATGCACCCGCATCGGATGCCGCGTGGTCGAGCCGATGAATTGCTCCTCGCGGGTGAATTCGAGCTTGACCGGCCGGCCGGTCTTGAGCACGGCGAGCGCGACAATGTCCTCGACCAGCATTTCCTGCTTGGCGCCGAAGCCGCCGCCCACACGTTCGCAGAACACGCGGACCCGTGCCGGATCGAGATCGAACAGGTTGGCGAGCGCCCGCCGGGTCAGAAACGGCGTTTGCGAACTCGAGCGCATGTTGAGACGGCCGGTTTCGTCAAGCCAGCCGATCGCGCAGTGCGTTTCCAGATGCGCATGCTGGACCCGCTGCGTGACGTAGGTTCCCTCATAGACGACGTCGGCCTGGGCAAATCCTTCCGCGACGTTGCCGACGTCGCCGTGGACCTCGCCGGCGATATTGCGTCGGGCATCGCGGATACGGGATTCCGGGCCCTTGTCGCCGTGGATCGCCGGCGCGCCGGACTGCATCGCTTGTTCCGGATCGAACACGGCCGGAAGGCGCTCGTAATCGACAACGAGCTTGCGGCAACCGGCTTCCGCCGCCGCCTCGCTCTCCGCAACGACCGCCGCGATGCGCTGGCCGCTAAAACGGGCGATGCGGTCGAGCACCATCGTGTCGTCAGGATCGCCGCTTTCGCGCTCGTGTCGGGCGCTCGAATAAAATTTCCGCGGCGCGTCCTGCCAGGTCAGCACGGCGCGCACGCCGGGAAGCGCCAATGCCTCGTCCGTGCGGATCGATTTGATGCGAGCATGAGCAAGCGGCGAACGCAGAAGCTTAAGGTGAAGAAGTCCGGCCGGCGCAACGTCCATCGTATAGTGGGCGGCGCCGCTGATCACCGCGCGCGCCGCCGGTGCCGGCATGCTGCGGCCACAGGCGTCGGCGGCTTCGGCTTTTTCAATGGCGCTGACGCCGCGAATGGCGTTTTCGATGGCGCTATAGCCGGTGCAACGGCAAATGTTGCCCTTGAGCGCCCAGGGCAGATCCTGTCGCTGCGACTGATTCAGGCTGGCCGCCGTGATGATCATACCCGGCGTGCAGAAGCCGCATTGGAAGCCCTGCGCTTGCAGGAAGGCCTGCTGCATCGGGTGCAGTTCGCCGTTGCGCGCCAAGCCTTCGATGGTGGTGACCGCGCGGCCGCGGGCGCGATAAGCGGGAAACAGGCACGAGTGCACCGGTTCGCCGTCGACCATCACGGTGCAGGCGCCGCAATCGCCGGCGTCGCAGCCTTTCTTGACGCCGAAACATCCGAGCTCGCGCAGAAACGTGCGCAGGCATTGTCCCGGCCGCGGCTCGGCGGCATGATTTTTTCCGTTGACGACAAACGTCATGGCGCGCCCGCCCCGCTGCCGGCGAGCTCGGCGCGGATGTCTTCAGCGAGTTGCAAGGTCACCTGCCGGCGCCAGGCCGGCGCGCCGTGGATGTCGTCGTAATAAAGCTCTCGCGGAATCCCGGCTTCGAGCACTTCGCGCAATTCAGCGCGCGCCGGCAGGTGCGAAAACGAAAAGCGCATCGGCCGCGGCGTCGCCGCCGTGACCGTCAGCGCGAACGAGCCATCGTCCGCCGATCGCGTGCCGATCACAAGTGCGCCGGAGCGGCCGAGCGGGCTCAGCGAGATCTGGCGGAACGCCGTGCGCCGGCGCAGCGCCGACAACGGCAGCTCGATCGCCCGCAGCAATTCGCCCGGCTGCAGCGCGCTGCGTTGCGGCGCCAACACGAAATCGATGACGCCAACGCGGCGCTCGCCGCCGTCCGGCGTCCAGATCGTGCACATGCCGTCGAGCGCGGCGGTGAGCGAGATCATCGGTCCCGCCGGCAACGCCATGCACAGATTGCCCCCGACGGTCGCCATGTTCCAAATTTTGAATGACGCCAGAAACGACCGGCAGCACGGATTGACTAACGCCACCGCGCTCCAGTTGGCGGGAAACGCCATCGCCTCCAGTTCGGCGATCTTGCAGGTCGCGGCGATGTGCAGGCCTTGCTCGGTCACCTGCAAAGCCGGCCAACCGAGATCGACAATGTCGATCAGCCGCGAGATTTTCCGTTGCGGCTCTGAAAACAGCCACGTGCCGCCGGCGAGCCAGGCGTCACCCGCGCTCCAAGCCGGCAAGTCCGCGCGGCGGCGCGGCCTCGCGATTTCGGTAATCGTATTGAGGTCCATCGCGGTCCGATATTGCACAATTCATGCCGCGCGAGGCGATCCAATGGCTTTCCCGGTGCGCGAGAATACACGCTAAGTATATTGCAGTACGGGCAAATCGCGCGCAAATGCCGCTTCGTCATCGCCGCGATGGCGGCCAGTGATTGCAGAATGCGCAACACCCGCCGATCGCCATGTTCGCGGTGCGAAACTAAGCGGCTCCGGCGATCGCGACCCCGGCCCCCTGCACCAGGTCGGCGCCACGCTCCGCGATCATAACAACCGGCGCGTTGATCATGCCGCCGACGAGATCGGGCATGACTGAAGCGTCGACGACGCGCAAAGCGTCGAGGCCGTGAACGCGCAAGTCCGGACCGACCACCGCGGCGGCGTCGATCGGTGGGCCCATCTTGCAGGTGCCGAGCGGATGATGCGCGGTCAGAGCGGTCGCGAAGATGTGGCCGTCGATATCGGCGTCGGATGTTTTGTCCGGCCCGGGCGCGATCTCAGCTTCGACAAAAGGCTTGAGCGAGGTCTGCCGGGCAAGCTCGCGAGTCAATCGTAGGCCGGCTCGCAGCGTCGCCAGGTCATCGTCCGCGGCAAAGAAGTTTTGGTAGATGCGCGGCGGCGCGCGCGGGTCGCTCGAACTCAATTTGACCTCACCGCGGCTCTTCGGCCGCAGCAAGATTGCGCGGCATCCGAACCCGTCGGGGAAAGCTTGTTTGAACGGCGGCAAGTACGGCCCGGCGCCGAGCGGTATGGCGCGAAAGATCAGCTGCACATCCGGCAGTTCGACATCCGGCCGGGATTTTACAAAGGCGGTCCAGCCGCTCGGCAGATCGCAGGCGAAACCGGTGCCGAAAAGCGCGGCCTTCGCAAGCTCAATGCTGATGCGATCAAGCCTCATGGTCCGACAAAACGGGCCGGGCTCGCGCCGGCGGTATTCGACGCTGGCGCTGATATGATCTTGCAGGTTCTTGCCGACGCCCGACAGCGGCGCTTTGACGTTGATGGAATGTGCGCTCAGCTCGGCCGGATCGCCGACGCCCGAGAGCATCAGCAGTTGCGGCGAGTTGACGACGCCGCCGGCGAGCAGCACTTCGCGCTCCGCCAGCGCGACGTTGCGCTCGCCATTGTGCAGATATTCAATTCCGACGGCGCGGGAGCCGTCAAAGACGATGCGCGTCGCGAGAGTCTTGACCAACACGTCGAGATTGGCGCGTCCCAGCACCGGCCGCAGATACGCGGTCGAGGCGCTGCAGCGCCAGCCGTTTCGAATGGTCATTTGCAACCGGCCGAAGCCTTCGGGGTTGGCGCCGTTGTAGTCCTCGGTGACCGGATAGCCGGCTGCTTGGCCAGCCGCGAGATAGGCCTCCACGAGGGGATCGTCGTAGCTGGAAGGACGCGTCGCCAAAGGTCCGTCGCCGCCGCGGTAGGCGCTCGCGCCGCCGGCCCAGGATTCTTGGCGCCGGAAGTAGGGCAGGACTTCCGCGTAAGACCAGCCCGTCAAGCCGGCCGCCGCCCAGCGATCGTAGTCGCGCGGATGACCGCGGCAATAGGCCATCGCGTTGGTCGTTGACGAGCCGCCGATAATCTTGCCGCGGGCACATTCGATCGTGCGGCGGTTCAAGCGTTGCTCGGGCTCGCTGAAATACTTCCAGTCATGGCGACGTTGTTGAAGAATTTTCCCCCAACCCAAGGGGATATGGATCCACGGGTCGCGATCCCAGCCGCCGGCCTCGACAACCAGCACGCGCCTCTGCGCATTTTCGCTGAGGCGGTTGGCCAGCGTGCAACCCGCCGAGCCGGCGCCGACGATGATGTAGTCGTAGGCCTTCATGCAGCCAACTGAGGTCCGCTTTCGATGACTCCAAGCGCCAGCCCGTCGATCCTGCTGCGCTTTCGGCTTAGTTCGTCAACGCGTACCGCCGCCGCGGCCTAACAATAAAAGCCCGGCGCCTTCAGATAGGTCGGAAATGATTGCGGATCGTGTGAACAAAAGATCTCAGCGTCATGCTGCGCGGCCAAGTCCTTTAGACGTTGCATAGATTTGTAGCTTTCCGTCGGATCGAGATGGAAACTGGAAATGATCATCCGATCCAAGTTCTGCTGGGAGTAGCTGGCGTCGCCGGTAAACAACATCGGTCGCCGATGCGACAGCTCCACCAGCAGGCTGTAATGTCCGGCGGCGTGGCCCGGCGTCTCGAATAGCCGGATGCCTTTTGCGATCTCCTGATCGCCCGCGACGGTCTGAAACGTCGGCGTATAGATTTCCGCCGCGGAAGATGGCGGCAGCGAAACGCCGCGCCGCGCGGCGATCTCCGGCGCGAACGAAAGGTCGGAGTAGGACTGAACCTCGAACGGCTGCGGGCAGGCGCACGCCTCCAATGCCTTGGCATGGCATACGGTGCAGGCCCGGCTCAGATATTTGTTGCCGCCGCAATGATCGAAATGAAAATGCGAGTTTATGATGTAATTGATATCTTGCGGCCGCAGGCCAAGAAGGGAAAGCTGACCGGGAATGGTCTGTGCTTTCGTTTGTATCGGCTTGATGAACGCCAGAACGCGCTGGACGTGATCAAGATCGTAGCCGGTGTCGTAGATGTAACGGCCATCGCGATGATCGATCAGGACGGAATAGCAGGGAAATCTGATCTCGCCGCTGGGGCCGGCGTTCCAGAAGGCATGCAGCCCGTCCATGACCAGCGTCCCGCCATCGAGCAGATACACCTTGGTGTCCGACATCGCTTCCGTGCTTGATCTGGCGATATCCGTAAATCGCGCAAAAAAATCCGCCGATGGTGGTCTGGTCACCCCGCCGCGGTGAGGCCTGGCAAAACATACCTCGCAAACAAGCCTTGCGAACAATCAACCGCCGCATATTGGTTGTCAACCAATTCTGGCGGCGTTGTCGGAAAGGAAGGCGCGGTTGCGCAAACACCCGGCGCACAGCTCTCATCGCGCTGGCCAATACGTTGACAATGCAACGATATTAGGCAAGGTTAAGAAACGACCGGGCGGCTCATGGGCGCCAACCATCAGCCGAATAGACAACAACCAAAGATGACCGTTCACCACATATGACCACTCATTTGACGGTGCGGCAGGTGAGGGACAAGGGGGCCTTTAATCGGCTGGTCGATACGTTGCGCCAGCGGTTCGCGACCGAGGGCAGTTTGCCGGCCGAGCGGACCATCGCGAAGCAATTGAACGTCAAGCGGCACCAATTGCGCGGCGCACTCGAAGTGCTGCGCGCCAACGGCGAAATAGGTCCCCCGACATCGCGGCGCGGCGGCTCCGGATTACGGCGCGAGGAAAGTCTGATCCGCACCACGAACCCTATCGAGGTGATCGAAATGCGGCTCGCCATTGAGCCGAACCTTGCGCGTCTGGCGGCGTTACGCGCCTCACCGCTTGAAATCTCCCGTATCTTGCGGGCGGCTACGACCTGCCGGGATGTCGATTCCGGCGCAGCCGATCTGATCTTCCATAAGACGATTGCCGCCAGCACACGCAATAACCTTGCCGCCGCCTTGTACACGCTGTTGCGGCAAATCGGCACCGACGTTCGTTTGCGCTTGGGCAACGGCGCGGCTGTCAACGCGCAGCGGCCCGCGCAACGCGACTCGGAACATCGCGCCGTCGCCGAAGCGATCGCCGCGCGCGATGCCGACGCCGCGGAGCGCGCCATGCGAGCTCACCTGAGCGCCGTGCAGCGCAGAATAATCGATCGTCTTGCGCCCGGATTGTCGGTTGCCTGAGTTGCTGGGAGCGCAGCGAGCGAGCGAATTTCAAGTCGTGATGCCCGCCCGCGCGGCCAACGGCCGCGCGAGCGGGTCCAAAGGAGTGGAGCAGCAAAAATGAACATTCATGCGCAGCCAAATCCCGTCAGGCTTCCTGAGCGCCGCGATCTTTTTTACGGCGGTGGTTGGCATGTGGCCGCCAAGGACAAGCGGATGGACACAACCAATCCTGCGACCGGCGGTTCGCTCGGCGAGGTGGGGTGGGCGGACGCCGAGGACGTCGATCATGCAGTGAAGGCGGCGTATCGGGGCTTTCAGGCCTGGCGGGTGTTAAAGCCGTTGGAGCGCGCCAAGATTTTGCGCGAGGCGGCGCAATTGATCCGCAAGCACGGTCGCGAACTCGCCTTGATCGATTCCGCCAACTGCGGAAATCCGATACGTGAAATGGTGCGTGATGCCGAATTCGGCGCCACCAGTATCGATTTCTTTGCCGGTCTCGCCACCGAGATCAAGGGCGACACCATTCCGATGGGCGGCGATGCGCTCAACTACACGGTGCGCGAGCCGCTCGGCGTTGTCGTGCGCGTAAACGCTTATAATCATCCGTTTTTGTTCGCGACGATGAAGATCGGAGCGCCGCTGATCGCCGGCAACAGCATCGTGATCAAGCCGCCGGAACAGGCTCCGCTGTCGACGCTTCGGCTTGCGGAGATCATCGGCTCACTCTTTCCGGCGGGCGTGTTTAACGTGATCTGCGGCGGCAGGGATTGCGGCGAAGCGCTGGTTACCCACCCGCGCGTGGCGAAGGTGGCGTTGATCGGGTCGGTGCCGACCGGCAAGGCTATTTTGAAGAGCGCCGCCGACACCATGAAGAAAGTGACACTCGAGCTCGGCGGCAAGAACGCCTTGATCGGCTTCCCCGACGCCGATCCGGCGGAGGTCGCGGCCGCGGCCGTACGCGGCATGAACTTCACCTGGTGCGGCCAGTCCTGCGGCTCGACCTCTCGGGCCTTTCTCCATGAGAGCATTCACGATCGGGTTCTCGACAAGATCATAGCGGCCGTGAGCGCGATAAAGCCCGGGCTGCCGACCGATGACGCGACGGAAATGGGCTGTCTCGTCAGCAAAGCGCAGTTCGAGAAAGTCATGGGCTACATCGCGGCCGGCCAGGCGGACGGCGCGAAGCTTGTAGCCGGCGGCAAAAAGCCCGCCGATCCGAAGCTCGCCAACGGCTTTTACGTCGAGCCGGCGGTCTTCGCCGGGGTAACGCCGCAGATGCGCATCGCCAAGGAGGAGATTTTTGGCCCGGTGCTTTCGGTGTTCAAATGGCGTGATGAGAACGAGATGTTCGAGGCGGTCAACGCCGTCGACTACGGCTTGACCGCTTCAATCTGGACCAAAGACCTCAAGACGGCGCATCGCGCGGCGGCCCGCGTCGAAGTCGGCTTCGTCTGGGTCAATACGGTTGGCGCACACTTCCTCGGCGCGCCGTTCGGCGGCTACAAGCAGTCCGGAATGGGGCGCGAGGAGTCCGCGGACGAGCTGCTCGAATATACGCAGATCAAAAACGTCAATGTTGCGCTATAGCCTGCATCGCCGGCGCGTCGTTATGAATAGAAGTTGGCGCCTTTCTGATACGTCGCGAAGCTGTCCGCGTCGTGCGAAAAGAACATCTCGGCATCGTACTTCGCCGCCAGGTCCTTTAGGCGCTGCATCGATTTGAGATTCGCCACCGGATCGATGTGGAAGCTCGAAATGACCATCATGTCCAGGTTCTTTTTGCTGTAGCAGGCGTCGGCCGTGAACAGCATCGGCCGACGATTGGCGAGTTCGACGATCATGCTGTAGTGGCCGAGAGTATGGCCGGGGGTTTCGAACAGCCAAAGCCCCTTGGCGATCTCCTGATCGCCTTGCAGGGTCTGAAAGGTCGGCGTGTAAATGTCGAGCGCCGGATCGGGCGGAAGCGTCTTGCCGCTTTTGCGGGCGATCTCGGGGGCAAAGGACAGATCGGAATAGCCAAGATGTTCGAACGGCTGCGGGCAGCCGCATACTTCCAGCTCCTTGGCGTGGCAGATGGTGCACGAGGTCGTGAAGTGCTTGTTGCCGCCGCAATGATCGAAGTGATAGTGCGAATTTATTACATAGTTGATGTCCTGAGGTCGCAATCCCAGCAATTTAAGCTCGCCGAGCGTCGTCTGTTCGGGGTTCTGCAGCGGCTTTTCGAACGGCAAGACGCGCATGACGTGGTCGTAGTCATAACCGGTATCGAAGATGTAACGGCCGTCGCGATGCTCGACGAGGACCGAGTAGCAGGGGAAACGGACTTCGCCGGCAGGCCCGCGATTCCAGAAGACGTGAAAACCGTCGATAACCAGCGTTCCGCCATCGAGCAGATAAACCTTCGTGTCAGCCATGACTCCCTCCGATCTGAAAACGGCCTCTCGCGCGTTATCCTCGTCGCCTCAGCGCTCGCCCCGGATATAGGGCAGGCCGAGCGCCGGCGGCAGCATGCTGTCGCGTCCGAAGATCACGAGCACCACGATGACCATCGCGAACGGCAGCATCTGAACAACGTCCGTCGGGATATCGATGCCGGCGACTTGCAACGCAGTGGTGAGTGACAAGCTCGCGCCAAACAGCAGGGCGCCAAGCAGCACCCACAGCGGGCGTCCGCGCGCCAACATGGCCAGCACGATCGCAATGAAGCCGGCGCCGTTGG
>Ga0335075_10009310_pt1 | contig 15002 bp, 13 predicted proteins | sample Lox_Sample_24_FD_206723 | JGI IMG/M metagenome (GOLD analysis project Ga0335075, IMG submission 206723) | Soil microbial communities from Loxahatchee National Wildlife Refuge, Florida, United States - Lox_Sample_2.4 | ecosystem: Environmental > Terrestrial > Soil > Wetlands | place: USA...
CCAGCCTGGCCCAGTCACCGACCGCTTCGCCAACCTCTTGGGGCGACCCCACGACTGACACCTTCACCGACGGCATCGACGTCGGGTACCGCTGGTACGAGGTCCACCACGTCAGCCCCCTGTTCCCATTCGGCTACGGCTTGTCCTACACCACGTTCGCGTTCAGCCACGAGCACGTGACAGCGCGCGGAGGACCCGACAACCCGTCGTTCACCGTCTCGGCAACGGTCACGAACACCGGGAGCCGGGCCGGGGCCGAGGTCACGCAGCTCTATGTGGGCGACCCATCGTCGACCGGGGAACCGCCCAAGCAGCTCGAGGGGTTCGCGAAGGTCACCCTCCAGCCTCTGCAGTCGACTCAGGTCAGCTTCACCGTCACCAAGAGCGACATCAGCTACTGGAGCACCGCGGCCAACGGGTGGGCGGTAGCGCCCGGCAACTACCGCTTCATGATCGGCGATTCGTCCGCGAGCACCCCCCTCCAGGCCGTCTCCGGCCTGCCCGCCGCCAGCGGGGCAACCCGGGTCACGGTGGCGGCACCCACGACCTTCCCGGCGGCGCAGCCGACTGCGGTCCGCTCGACGGTCACCGTGGTCGGCGACGCGATCCAGCAGAGCGTGCGCGTCTCGCTGGCCACTCCGGCCGGCTGGACGGCAGTGCCCACGACCCCGGACGTGTTCCATAACGTCGAGCCGGGATCATCGCTGGTCACCACCTGGAGCGTCATCGCGCCGCCCGGCGACTCCGCCCGCCTCGAGCAGCTCGGGGCCCGGGCAACGCTAACGGCAGGCCTGAGCAACATGACCATCACGGGATTTGAGCAGGTACAGGTGCCCGAGTTGGTGACTGGCCGGTTCGCGCCGGCGTCGCTTATGGTCACGGACGGAACCTCCAGCACCGTCTCTCTCCGCCTGACCAACCACACCGGGTCCACGGCCGCCACCACCTGGCAGGTCACAACACCATCGGGACTCACCCTGACTCCCGCCACCGGAACTGTTGTCCTGCCACCCGGCCAGGCCAAGACGGAAGCTCTCACCGTCTCGGCGACGTCGGCCGGGATCAATTCGACCCTCGACGTCGCCCTGACCACGACCGAAGGAGCCGCGGTCGATCACGGGGACGCGTTCATCGATGTGCAGACGCCTTACGCCTCGCTGGCGCAGGCGTTCAACAACGTCGGTATCACCAGCGACTCCGCCCCGACGGCCGGCAATTTTGATGGAGCGGGCAACAGCTTCTCCGCCGATGCGCTCGAGTCGGCTGGCATCACACCAGGAGAGACGATCAGTCACGATGGCGCGACCTTCACCTGGCCCAACGTCGCCGTCGGCACCGCTGACAACGTCCAGGTGGCCGGCCAGACGGTCGACCTCGAAGGATCAGGCTCTGAACTGGCGTTCCTCCTTTCCGGCACCCACGGGACGTCGACCGGCACGGGAACCATCACCTACACCGACGGAACCACCCAGTCCTTCACTCTCGTCGCCGACAACTGGACGGTCGCAGCCGCCGGGACCCCAGGTCCCTTCTCGGGGAACGGCGGTGACGACATTCTGGCGGTCACCGCCCACTGGAACCCGACGAACAGCCCTAACGGGGACTATCAGGTCGCCGTCTTCGGTTACACCGTCCCCATCGACGCGGCCAAGACGGTCGCCAGCGTCACCTTGCCGACGACCCTGGGCGGAGGAGACGGCTCAGGGTTGCAGACCGCTCATATCTTCGCAATGGCGGTTGGCTCGTGAAAGGCGTCAGCCCCACTGCGACGATCCGGGGATGGCTGAGCTCGTTGGGGTTAACATCTTGCGGGCGGCGGGGGGTGGGCGTTTGATGGTGGAACCATGCGGCCCGTCGCCCATCTCGCCAACCTTGACCTGAACCTGCTCGTCGCGCTGCGCGAACTGACGCGGGAGCGGAGCGTCACGCGCGCCGCCCAGCGGCTCGGGGTGACCCAGCCGGCCGCCAGCGCGGCGCTGGCCCGGCTGCGTCGGCACTTCGGCGACGAGCTGCTGGTCCGCGAGCACGGCGAGTACGCGCTGACGCCGCTCGGCGAGCAGCTCGCCGAGCAGGTCGAGGCGGTCTGCGGCGCGGCCGAACGGCTCTTCGCCGCCTCCGCCGACTTCGACCCGGCTACCTCCGATCGCGAGTTCACCCTGGTCATGGCCGACTACACGATCATGGTGATGGGCGAGGCGCTCTCGCACGCGCTGCAGCGGGCGGCGCCGCGGGCCCGGCTCCACATCCGGCTGGTGCGGGAATCGCTGGCCACCGAGTACGCCGACGGCATCAGGTTCGTCGACGGGATGGTCGCCCCGCCGAGCAATGGGTTCTCGCTGCCCGACACCCGGTCGGCCGAGCTCTTCCTCGACCGCTGGGTCTGCGTGATCGACGCCGACAACCCGGTCCTCGACGGCGGCAGCGCGCTGCAGCTGCGGGACCTGGCCGGGCTGCCCTGGGTGGCGCCCTATTACCGGTCGGGGCAGCGCGGGGTCGCCTCCGTTCCCGTGATGCGGCAGCTCGCCCTGCTCGACCTGCAGCCGAGGATCGCGGTTCGGGTGGAGAGCTATCTCGCGGTGCCGTACTTCGTGGCCGGCACCGACCGAGTCGCGCTGATGCAGGAGCGGCTGGCCAGTCGGCTCGCGACCACGGCCAACCTCCGAGTCCTCGAATGCCCGGGCGACGCCGAGCCGATCGTCGAGGCCCTGTGGTGGCACCGCCACTACGAGGACGACACCGCCCACGCCTGGCTCCGCCGCCTGATCATGGAAACCGCCCGGCGGCTGTAGCCCTAACCTGGCGGGCCAGCCAAGTGACCACCCCGGACGGGTCGCGGACCCATCCACCCCGAACGCGGCCTGTCGCCTACGCGTCGACTCCGAACGCGGCCTGTCGTCTACGCTGTCGACCCGAACGCTTCCCGTCGCGTGCGCCGTCGACACCACGAGGCGCTATCGATGGCGTCAGCGACAGAAGGCGGTTCATGTCAGATACGTCGGCGACCGCACCCACTGCGCTTTGAAAATTTGCTGTGTAATGATGTAATCAATGTATGGGAGTAAGTGAACCATTGGACGCCTACTCGACCATCGTCGCCGGCGTGGCCGAGTCGCTCACACCGAAGGTCGCGAGCGTGCGCGTGCCGAAGCGGGGCGGGGAGTCGCTTGGCTCGGCCGTCGTTTTCACGGCGGACGGGTTCCTGCTGACGAACGCGCACGTAGTCGGGCATTCGACCGGCGGGAAAGCGGCGTTTTCCGACGGCACGACAACGCCGTTCCAGGTCGTGGGGGCGGACCCGCTGTCGGACCTGGCGGTGCTGCGCGCGACCGGGGACACCCCCGATCCAGCCGAGCTCGGCGAGGCCGACGGGCTTGTGGTCGGGCAGCTCGTCGTCGCCGTCGGAAACCCGCTCGGGCTGGCCGGGACGGTCACCGCCGGGGTGGTCAGCGCGCTCGGCCGGTCGATGCCCGCGGGAGAGCGCGGGCTGATCGAAGACGTCATCCAGACCGACGCCGCGCTCAACCCGGGCAACTCCGGCGGCGCGCTCGCCGACGCCCATGCCCGGGTGGTCGGGGTCAACACCGCGGTCGCCGGGATCGGGGTCGGGCTCGCCGTCCCGGTCAACACCACGACCAGGCGGATCGTGTCGGCGCTGATGCAAGACGGCCGGGTGCGGCGCGCCTACCTCGGCGTCGTCGTCGTGCCTGCCCCGGTCGCTCCGGTCTGGCGACCGCGGCTCGGCGGCCGCGCGACCGGACTGCGGGTCTCCTCGGTCGTGTCCCAGGGCCCGGCCGACCGGGCGGGCCTCCGCCCCGGCGATCTGCTGCTCACCGCGGCAGGCCACGAGGTCGCGACCGCCCAGGACCTGCAGCGCCTGATGTTCGCCGAGGCGATCGGCCGTCCGCTTCCGATCACCGTGATGCGCAACGGCGCCCTGGTCGATGTCATCGCCGAGCCCTCCGAGTTGGTGGCCGCGTAACCACTGCCGTCGCATCGCTCTGCGGGCGTGCATTGTGCCGTATCGCCGCCATGATCGCAAGTGGTTGTCCACAGGTGGTGGACAATTCGGGCGCGTTATCCACAGGCACCGGATGGCCACTGCCGGGAACTCGGCCGCGCGGGCATCGTGGAACTGAGCGCCGGGCGGCGGTTGCCGCCCCGCGCGGGCAGAACACGTAAAGCACGCATGGAGGATGGCGATATGAGCCAGGAGAACACGATCAGCCTGCGCGGATTTGTGACCGCCGAACCGAGGTTCTGGCAGGCCTCGCCGTCGCAGACGCCACTGGCCGAGATCCGAATGGGCCACACTCCGCGGCGGCTGAACCGGGCCACCGGGGAATGGGAGGACGGGGAGACGTCGTATTACACGATCAAGTGCTGGCGTCGGCTGGCCGTGAACGTCAAGGGCTGTCTCCGCAAGGGCGACATGATCCTTGTCCGGGGCAAGGTCGTGATGCGCACCTGGGTGGACGACCAGCAGCGCAACCGGGTGCAGATGCAGGTCGAGGCGGACGCGGTCGGGCATGACCTCGCGTTCGGCTGGTCTCACTTCAACCGCGGCGACCAGTCGCCCTGGAACGCCACCCGGAATAAGGCGGACAGCGCGGCGACCGGAGCGGACATCGATGCGTACGAGGACGCCGACGACCAGGATGCCCAGGATGCCGCTGAGGCCCACGATGGCGTCGGCGAGCGGGGTGACCCGGTGGTGGCCGACGCCGATTTCGAGAAGCTGGCCAGCGATCTCGGAGCGCAGCCGGACGTCGCCCCGGTTTTCTAAATGCCGGCAAACCTGCCACGACGGGTGCCGCACTTTGGTTTATTGGCTCCTGCGGGAGATGCGTATCAAGCCGTGCGGCACCCTAATGGCGATGCGAGCCGGATCAGCGTGGCTGGGCACCGATTCCGGGACCGCTCGATGAGAGTCGATGAGCCCGGCATCGTGCAGGCAACAGCCGAACCGGGCGCTGGTCTAAGCCATGCCCATGCTCCTCAGGCGTTAACAGTCAGCGCCAATCTGGACGCCAGCATCATCAGTAACTCAGGTAACTGCGTCGGTCAAGCTGGGGGCAACTCGGTCGTCTGCAACAAGGGCGAAGGCCCAGCTTCGAGTGGCCCATCCGGAGACGAGTCCAGATGGCCGTGTGGGGAAATTCTTCTTTGTGATGGCGTAGCGACGGGTGTGGTTTGAACGGCCCCTGGCGGAATCTGTGCGAACTTATTGACCGACACCGGGGGCTGGCTGCCGTGGCCGCGTTTTCACAGTTCAACGACGTGACCACAGCGCCTGCACGGTGAGACGCACGCCCAGGCACCTCGAGGTGAATGGCAACCCGACACGATTCAACCGGTGCGCCTCAGTGACCTTGACACGGGACCTGTTGTATACCTGCCTACATACCTAGCTGTGTACTCCGCCTGAGCAGAGGGGGAACTTCGGCGGACGATGACAGTGACGCGCTCTTCGACCGCGCGCTGCTACGCGGCGGACGCCCAAGTTGGCGCCGACGACACGCGCGAGCCCGCGATGTTGGACACGGATTTTGAGAAGTTGGCCAGCCATCAGAACGCGCAGTCGGACGACGCCGCGACTTTCTAAATGCCCAGTGACCTGCCACTACGATGCCGCACGTTGTCATTGGTTACTCATAGTGACGATTGTCAAATCGCACGGCGCCCAATGTGCGTGCGACCAACATAGAAGTTCCGTGCACGCACGCCACAGTTTGCATCTATCGTGTCACCTAGAGTGACTTAGTTGCGCTGGGCCAGACCGGATGTCGGGGGATTCAAGGAAGGCGACAGCAGCGAGCATGTCAGCAGTCCAGGACGCGATGAGGCAGCGGCAGCAGGAGGCCCCAGAGGGCCTCATGTGGCCGTGGCGCTGCCCGCTGTTCGACGAATCGTTCCCTCTAGTCGTCTATGTGCTGACCGTGCTGGCCGGCTACTTCACGTTCACCGGCTTTGAAGTCGTGGGGACGGCGGTGACGGCGGGTGACATCACCCTATTTACCGGGTTGATGTGCTGCGGCGCCCTCTGCGTCGAGGCGACCAGGCGACTCGGCCAGCCCTCCGGTGTCTGGCGGGATCTGCTGTCCGCCTGGTGGCTGCCGGTGGCGCTGCTACTCCCGCCGGTGTACGCGCTGATCGCGCCGGCCGTCCTGGGCCTGCTGATCTACGTTCGGGTCCGCCGGGGCGCGGTCTACCGTCGGGTTTTCAGCACGGCGGCACTCGGCTTGGCCGGCGCGTGCGCGTCGGCCCTGTTCCGCTGGCTCGCCCCGGCGGTGGCGCAGGCCCAGGCGGCCGACTGGCTGACCTATCCCGGGCCGAAGGCGTGGCTGATGCGGCCGCAGCAGGCCGGGCTCGCGGTTGCCTGCGCGGTGGTCTTCATTGTGGTGAACACCTGCCTGATCGCGATCGCCGCCTGGCTCGCCGACCCGGACGCCCGGCTGGCCGACATGCTCTGGGACCGCGAGCGGATGCTGCTCGACCTGACCGAGACCTGCGTCGGCATCCTGGTCACGATCGCCTGCGCGCTGAGCGCCATCCTGCTCGTGGTGGCGCTGCCGCCGGTGATCCTGCTTCAGCGCAGCCTGCTCCATTCGCAGCTCAAGGCGCAGGCGCGGACCGATCCGAAGACCGGCGTGCTGAACGCGGGCGCCTGGCAGGGCGAGGCCGCCCTGGCCGTCGCCCGGGCGCAGCGCCACCGCGAGCCGCTGGCGCTGCTGCTGGCCGACGTCGATCACTTCAAGATGGTCAACGACACCCACGGCCACCTGACCGGCGACGCCGTGCTGCGGACGCTGGCGACGGAGATGCGCCAGCAGGTCCGCGAATCCGACCTGGTCGGCCGGTTCGGCGGCGAGGAGTTCGTCATCGCGCTCACCGCCACCGGCGCGGCCGAGGCGTGCCAGGTCGCCGAGCGGATCCGCCGCGGCGCCTGCGTGGTGAAGGTGCTCACCCCCGACACGATCGTCGGCGTCACCATCTCGATCGGCGTCGCGGTCCTCGGCACCCACGGCGCCGACCTTTTCGAGCTGCTGGCCGCCGCCGACATCGCGCTCTACCGCGCCAAGAACACCGGCCGCGACCGGGTCTGCCTCTACGACCCGGCCGACGCCGCCAGCGGCGCGACCGGCGCCACCGGTATGACCGGCATCCCCGGCATCATGGGCGCCCCCGGCATGACCGGCGCCTCCGGCGCACCCCAGCTAAATTGACCAGGCACGCGACACTAGGGCAACACCCGTGAATTGCCACCAAGCAGGGGAGGGTTCAGCCGCCGGGCAGACACTTCTCTATGGTGTTGGCCGGGCACGTAGACTGGTAGGTGGCAGTGGCGCACCGTCTGACTGACTGTGGACGGTGGCAGGACAGGTCACGTTTTTCGAGGATGACGCCGGTTCGGTAAGCCGCGAGTGCCATGCTTGCTGCCCCTCTGGGTTGCCCTGACGTAGACGAGGGTTGCGGGTCCGTTACCTGCGCCAATAGGTAGGTTTAGATACATGCCCGAGTACATTTACAGCCTGCGCGCCGTCCGTAAGGCGCACGGTGACAAGGTCGTTCTCGACAACGTCACGCTGAGCTTTCTCCCCGGGGCGAAGATCGGCGTCGTCGGCCCGAACGGCACCGGCAAGTCGACGCTCCTGAAGATCATGGCGGGGGTCGAGCAGGTCTCCAACGGCGAGGCCAAGCTGATGCCCGGCTTCACCGTCGGCATCCTCGCCCAGGAGCCGAAGCTCAACGAGGACAAGACGGTCCTCGGCAACGTCGAGGAGGGGGTCGCCGAGACCAAGCGGCTGCTCGACGAGTACAACGAGATCGCCGAGAAGCTGGGGACCGACTACTCCGACGAGCTCATGGACCAGATGAGCAAGCTCCAGGAGCAGATCGACCACAAGGACGCCTGGGACCTCGACAGCCAGCTCGAGCAGGCGATGGACGCCCTCCGCTGCCCGCCGCCCGACTCGGACGTCACCAGCCTCTCCGGCGGCGAGCGACGTCGGGTGGCCCTGTGCAAGCTCCTGCTCCAGCAGCCCGACCTGCTGCTGCTCGACGAGCCCACCAACCACCTGGACGCCGAGTCCGTCCTCTGGCTCGAGCAGCACCTGGAGAAGTACCCGGGCACGGTCATCGCGATCACGCACGACCGGTACTTCCTCGACAACGTCGCCCAGTGGATCCTCGAGCTCGACCGCGGCCGCGCCTACCCCTACGAGGGCAACTACACCACCTACCTGGAGACGAAGGCAGCCCGCCTCAAGGTCGAGGGGGCCAAGGACCAGAAGATGCGCAAGCGTCTCGACGACGAGCTCGACTGGGTCCGGTCGAGCGCCCGCGCCCGCCAGACCAAATCGAGGGCGCGCCTCGATCGCTACGAGGAGATGGCGGCCGAGGCCGACCGGAACCGCAAGCTCGACTTCGAGGAGATCCAGATCCCGCCGGGCCCGCGCCTGGGCAACACCGTGGTGGAGGTCGAGCACCTGGTCAAGGGATTCGGCGACCGCGTGCTCTACGACGGCCTGAGCTTCAGCCTGCCGAGGAACGGGATCGTCGGCGTCATCGGCCCGAACGGCGTCGGCAAGACCACGCTGTTCAAGATGATCGTGGGCGAGGAGAAGCCGGACAGCGGCACGATCCGGACCGGCGACACCGTCACCATCTCCTACTCCGACCAGAACCGCGCCCGCATCGACCCGGACAAGAACGTCTGGGAGGCGATCTCCGACGGTGAGACGTTCATCCACGTCGGCAACGTGGAGTTCCCCAGCCGGGCCTACGTGGCGGCGTTCGGTTTCAAGGGCGCCGACCAGCAGAAGCCGGCCGGCGTCATGTCCGGCGGCGAGCGGAACCGGATGAACCTCGCGCTCACCCTCAAGCAGGGCGGCAACCTGCTGCTGCTCGACGAGCCGACCAACGACCTCGACGTTGAGACCCTCGGGAGCCTGGAGAACGCGCTGCTCGAGTTCCCCGGCTGCGCCGTGATCACCAGCCACGACCGCTGGTTCCTGGACCGGGTGGCAACGCACATCCTGGCCTGGGAGGGCGGCGCGAACTGGTTCTGGTTCGAGGGCAACTTCGAGGCCTACGAGAAGAACAAGATCGAGCGCCTCGGCGCGGAGGCGGCCAGGCCGCACCGGGTGACCTACCGGAAACTGACCCGAGGCTAGTCACGGGGCGCCGAGGTAGCGGGTCGTGGCCAGCATGTGCTGCTGCAGCGCCACGGCCCGGCCGGGCCGGCTGTGTCCCAGGTAGTAGTCCGCGACGTGCCCGGTCGGGTGGCAGAACCCGCGCACGACGATCTGCAGCCACAGCGGCCGTCCATGCAGCCAGTGGTGGCGGGACGGATCAACCAGGTCGTCGTCCCCGTGCGCCGCCACGCCGTCGATCAGTGACGCGGTGACCTGGCGAGACTAGCCCGCCACGGCAGCCGCGGTCCGTGCCGCGCATCGCCAGTAGACGCCGGGGGACCGGTGATCGATCTCGCCGAAGGTCGGCGGGGCGCAGCCGGCGAGCACGGCCGCGATCCGCTCGGCCTGCTGGGCCTTGAACTCGGTGTTGTGCGCCACCGTGGGGACGGCGGCCCACCGTCGCTCGTTCCCTGGATCGGCGACGTCCGAGGCAGCGGACGCGAGCAGCATCTCTTCCTCGGCCGCGGCGAACGCGATCAGCCCGACCACGACCGCGCGCAGCTGTGCGGTGGCGCTCATGGCGACTCCTCGGCTTCCTTCACGGCGCGGAAGAGCAGAGTGTGCCCCACCGTGATGGTGATCTCGCCGAATCCGATCGTCTGCAGCCTGGTGAGCAGCGCGGCCGGCTCGACCGGGTTGTAGGTGTCGTCGGCATGAAAGTGGTGCAGCCCGTCGCTCGGCAGGCTGTCAGAGCCGATCAGCGTTCCGCCCGGGCGCAGTACCCGCAGCGCCTCCGCGAGGATCTTGTCCTGCAGGGCGCGGGTAGGGACATGATGCAGCATGGTGAACATGCCGACCGAGTCGAACGAGGCGTCCGGATAGCGGAGCGCCGTCGCGTCGCCGGTGACCGCCTCGACGTTCGTGCCGCTGAACCGGTCCCGCAGCGCCGCGGTGGCGGACGGGTCGAGTTCGAGCGCGACCAGGCGGCGGACTCGGTGCCGAAGCCATTCGGACGCGGCCCCCGGTCCGGGCCCGATTTCGAGCAGATCATCGCCAAGATCCACGCCGTCGGCGACGGCCGGAAGGATGTCTTCGTGTAGGTGCGCGGCCCATTCGGCCGAGCCGAGCAGCTTCGCATGATTCTCGTTCACGGACCCGACGCTACGACCGGCGACGGCGCGGGCATAGCGCGTAAGCTGCCAAGGTATGTCGCGAACAGGACAGCCTCCGGTCTGCTCGCCGGACGGCTTCTTCGTCGCCACCTTCCCGATGCCGGCCGGCACCCTGTTCGACTGGCATACGCACGACGACCATCAGCTCGCGTGGGCGTCCGCCGGGGTGCTGACCGTTCTCACCGATGGCGCGACCTGGGTGCTTCCGCCGTCGCGGGCGCTGTGGATCCCGGCCGGACTGCCCCATGAGACCGGCGCGTCGGGACAGGCCACGATGCGAAGCGTGTACGTGTCGCCCGGATTGTCGCCGGTGGACTGGACCGTGCCCACCGTGATCGCGGCCAGCCCCCTGCTGGCCGAGGTCATCGGTTACCTGGGCGGTGAGCTGACGGCGGCACGACGGGCCCACGCCGAGGCGGTGCTGAGCGACCTGCTCACGCCTATCCCGGTTACCTCGGTGGACGTGCGGTTCCCCGATGACCAGCTGGCCGGGCCGGTCGCGCGGGCGCTGCGCGACAACCCGGCCGACCAGCGAACGCTGGCCGAATGGGGCCGCGCGGTCGGGGCGAGCGAGCGAACGCTCGCCCGGGCCTTCGTGGCCGGAACCGGTCTGCCGTTCGGCCAGTGGCGGACGCTGCTGCGGATCCAGTCGGCGCTGCCGCTCCTCGCGGATGGTGAAGCGGCGGGTCGGGTCGCGGGCCGGGTGGGCTACGAGACGCCGAGCGCGTTCATCGCCGCGTTCCGCCGACTGACCGGGGTCACGCCGACCACCTACTTCGGCCGCCAATAGCTCGCCGGGCTAGGCGGGCGCGAGGCCAATGCCGCCGCGCCCGCCCTGGTCAGGGCCTCCCGACGGCGCCACGTTGACCAGCGAGTGCGCGGCCATGACGAGGTAGTCCCAGAACTGCGCGTCGAGCGCGGGCGGCAGGTCGAGCTCGTCGAGCGCCGTCCGCATGTGCTTGAGCCACAGGTCCCGCTCGGTCTCGCCGATGTGGAAGTGCACGTGCCGCATCCGCAGCCGAGGGTGCCCGCGCAGCTCGTTATAGGTGCTTGGCCCGCCCCAGTACTGCATGAGGAACAGCCGCAGGTGCTCCTCGGCGGGCCTGAGGTCCTCGGTCGGGTAGACCGGCCGCAGCACGGGGTCGGCCGCGACCTCCTGGTAGAAGCGGCTGACCAGTCGGGTGAAGGTCTCCTCGCCCCCGACGGCCTCATAGAAGGTGCGCGGTGCCCGCGCGGTCTCCTCGCTCATAACGGTGCCAGCCTATCCGTCGTCACGCGTCCGCTTCGCTGGGCGCGGGGTGGATGCCGGCCGCGGCCAGGGCCGCCTTCACCCGGGCGCGCAGCTCGCGCTCGACCTCCCACTGGCGCAGCGGCGCGGTCTTCGCGACGATTCGCATGGTGACCTCCGTACCGGATATCTCCTGCGCCCCCCAGACCTCGGGCGGGTCGAGCAGCACCATCCGCCAGTCCGGCTCGTCCCAGAGCGCCTGCGCGGCCTCCGCCAGCAGCGACCGGATCGCCGCGAGGTCCACCTCGTACGGCACCGGGTAGTCGACGACCGCCCGCGCCCAGCCCTGCGACTCGTTGCCGACCTGCTCGATCGCGCCGTTGCGGATGTGCCAGACGATGCCGCTGACGTCGCGGAGCCTGGTGACCCGCAGCGTGACGTTCTCCACGGTGCCGGTCGCGTCCCCGATGGTGATCACGTCGCCCACCCCGTACTGGTCCTCGACCAGCATGAAGATTCCGGCCAGGTAGTCGCGGACCATGCTCTGGGCGCCGAACCCGATCGCGATGCCGACCACGCCGGCGCTGGCGAGTAGCGGCGCCAGGTTGATGCCGAGGTCGCCGAGGATGACCACGCTGGCGATCGAGAAGATGGTGATCGACGCCACGCTGCGCAGGATCGACCCGAGGGCGCGCACCCGCTGCTTGCGGCGCTCGTCGACCAGGGCCCTTTCGGCCTCGGCGGCGGCGCCGTTGATCTCGCCCTGGCCGGCGTCGCCGGCCGCATCCGTCACCACGCCGCGGGCGGCCGCCGCGCCCAGGGCGTCGGGGTCGGTGATGTCCGCCTCGGATCCGGATGTCCGGCGTCGTCGCCCGACCAGCCGGGCCGGCGCGCGCCTGGCCGCCGCCGCGCCGTTGCGCAGGTTCGGCAGCAGGGAGTGCGTCGCCCGCTCGGTCAGCCGGTTGATCACCCGGTTCACGATGAACTGGATGACGAGCGCGAGCACCACCACGAAGATGACCCGCAGCAGCAGGTGGACCGGCCCGTTGAGGAATTCGGCCGTCACCTTGGCGGCGCGGGAGTTGTGCGACAGGTCCCAGACCAGCTGGCAGGTCACGCCCGGATTGGCGGTGCAGCTGGTGAGCAGCGTCGGTGGCGCGTGATCCACGCCGAGCGCCGTTACCTCAACACCGACCATCACGCTGACCCCTCCCGCGACCCAATCAGGAACTATGCAACCCCAGCGAGGCTACCGGGGCGGCGCACCTGCGCGGAAAAATGCCCGCAGTCTGGCCGCGCGGTGCTCGCGCTGCCGGTGAGGCGCGTATACCTGGAGGAACTATGTCACCACTCCTGCCCCGGCCCCGCGCGCACACGGCCGAGCCCGCGCCAGGCACGTTCCTGACCGCGGTCGGCGGGGACGCCGACCTGTTCGACGTGACCCACTATCCCGTTCGGGCGGAGTGCCGGATCTGCCGGGAGCCGATCAGGGCCGAGTCGTTCCTGCGCGCCTTCGAGCACGACACCGACGCTTAACCCCCGGAACCAATCGGGTCTCGTGCCCCCTGGGCCACGGCCGTTGGGGTGCTCCCTGGGCCACGGCCGTTCGGGTGCCCCCTGGGCCACGGCCGTTCGGGTCTCGTGGCCCCCTGGGCCATAACCGTTGGGGTCTCGTGGCCCCCTGGGCCATAACCGTTCGGGCCCTGGGGGCCACAGGCCCGCTAGAAGTGGGCCGGTGGGCCACAAGGCCCCGACCGGCGCCGCCCTCTAGCCGCGCTAGGCGTCGCGCAGACCGGTTTCGCGGGCCACGAACGCGAGGCAGTCGCCGGCCAGTGACGCCGACAGCGACACCGCGCGCTGCCCGTGTCCCACCTGCCCCTCAGCGCGCAGCAGCACCGGCCGCCCGGACGATGTGGCGTGCTGCAGCGCGGCGCACATCTTGTACCCGTGCAGCGGGTCAACCCGGGTGTCGTTGCTGAAGACGGTGAACAGCACCGCCGGGTATGCCGTGCCGTCGACCACGTGATGGTAGGGCGAGTATCCGAGCAGCCATTCGAGTTCCGTCGGGGAGGCCGCGGTGCCGTACTCGGTGTTCCAGGTCTCGCCGATCTTGAACCGCTCGTACCGCGCCATGTCGAGCAGCGGCGCGGAGCAGACCGCGGCCGAGATCAGCTCCGGCCGCTGGGTGACCGCCGCCCCGACCAACAGCCCGCCGTTCGAGCCGCCCCAGACCGCGAGCCTGGCGGGCGACGTGACCCCGGTCGCGATGAGGTGCTCGGCCGCCGCGTGGAAGTCGTCGAAGACGTTCTGCTTGCGGTCGAGCATCCCCGCCCGGTGCCATTCCTCGCCTTCCTCGCTGCCGCCGCGCAGCGCGGCGACCGCGTACACGCCGCCGGCCTCGACCCAGGCGAGGATGTTGGCGGAGTAGCCGGGGGTCATGCTGATGTCGAACCCGCCGTAGCCGTAGAGGATGCACGACCGTTCGCCCGGGCGGGCGGTCTCCTGGCCCGCAGCGCCCGCCTCGGCGCGCGGCTCGATGATCACCATCCGGACCTCGGTGCCGTCCGCCGACTGGTAGCTGACCTGCGAGGCGGCAACCCTCGGGGTGGCGACCGCGCCGGGCGACCTGGCCCAGGTCGACAGCTCCCCGGCGGCCGCGTCGTAGCGGAGCACGATGGGCGGCGTCGTGTAGTCCGTGTAGCCGAACCACGCCTCGTGCCCGCCCTCCGGCCGCTCGGCGATCCCGCCCGCCGACCCGATCCCGGGCAGCTCGAGCCCGCTTAGCCACTCGCCGGTGGCCAGGTCGTGCACGGCGACCTCGCTGATCGCATGCCTCATCCTGGAGACGATCAGCACCGGCCGGGGCAGGTCGTCGAGGATCGCGTAGCTGCGCAGCACCGAGGTGGCGTCCTCGGGTATCAGGTCCCGCCAGCCCTCGGGTCCCGGCACGGCCGGGTCGGCCACGCAGAGCCGGCCGCGCGGCGCGGCCAGGTCGGTCAGCACGTAGAGCCGCTCGTCCCGGCCGATCCGGGGCGAGGCCTGGGCGTCGAGCCCGACCATGAGCGGGACAAGCAGCGGGGACGCGGGGTCGCTGGCAGTGAGGTCGGCGATCCAGATGTCCTCCCTCGGAGCGGTCCCGATGGAGGCCGAGATGATCAGCCAGCGCCCGTCCATGCTGACGCTGGCCCCGTAGTAGGTGGTCTTGTCGCGCCCGGCGCCGAACACCTCCACGTCCGACTCCGGCGACGTTCCCACCTGGTGCAGGTACACCCGCCGGTGGTACTGCGCCTCGCCCTCCGGGACCTCGTCCGGTGGCAGCCGCCGCACGTAGTAGAACGCCTTGCCGCCGGGCAGCCAGGCGACCCCGGAGTACCGGCACCGGTCGATCGGCCCGTCCACCAGCTCGCCGGTCGCGACGTCGAGCACCCGCAGCAGCGACTCCTCGTCCCCGCCGTGCGAGAGCTGGTA
>Ga0335075_10009311_pt1 | contig 15001 bp, 7 predicted proteins | sample Lox_Sample_24_FD_206723 | JGI IMG/M metagenome (GOLD analysis project Ga0335075, IMG submission 206723) | Soil microbial communities from Loxahatchee National Wildlife Refuge, Florida, United States - Lox_Sample_2.4 | ecosystem: Environmental > Terrestrial > Soil > Wetlands | place: USA: Florida...
CACCAGCAGCTCATGGACGGCGCTGGTCATGGTCACTTCGCGTCCGAAGTATCCATTACCGCGCTTGTGGGCGGCGACGACCACATCCGACTGGCGCACCGGGAGAGCGTGCGCGCTGCGCTCGCAGAGTTGGAGCGCTACACGCAGGCGCAGATCGGAAACGTACATACCCCAGAGACGGCCGGAAGGCTCGTTGCAGCCACGTTCGAGCACGATACCGCCCGGCCAGTGGACGGATACGCCGCCCCCCCAAATTGCACACGCACGCCGTCATCTTCAATGTGACGGAGCGGGACCGCCGCGCAATTCTCGAATCAGCCCTGGCGCGCGGCATGGGCCTTCCCGCCACAGAAGCAAGATGGCGGATGGGCAGCATGTCGGATCTTGAGGATTCGTCGAACCAGACTGGTGCCTCCTGCGTGGTAGCGTTTCCATGAGACTGACAGGGGCAAGACACCCCGGCTTGCAAGGGGGAATCCGGGCCGCTTCCGCCGCCCGCGACCCGGAGAAATCCCTTGAAATTCAATGAATCGCAACTTTCACTTGACAACCTACGGAGTCCGGCGTTCAAATGCCGAACCAAAGCATGGAATCGATACCATGCAGTTGTAGAAATTGGTTCCCAGCCGCGGGTTAACGGTGGAGACGCTCCGCAACGAGCTTCTCCTGCCAGGCAATGCACCCGCAGTCTGTCTTCTCCGATCTGCAGAATCGTTGTCGTTTCGCCGGTTCGAAGCAAGACCGTCGTCGGGGCCTCACACTCGATCGCCTTCTCCGCATAAGGATGGTTTGCCATGACCCGTTCCAGCAGAAATTCCCGCATGTGCCGGATGTTCGCGGCAGTCTTCGCAGCAACGTGTTTGCTTCCGGCGTCGTTTGGGCAGGCTCCGCAGCGCCTGCTCACTCGCCATACCCGCGATGTTGTGCTGGACGGGCGGGCTCCCCGCGTTGGTCAGTTGCCTGCGGACCGCGTGCTGAAGCTCGCGATCATGCTGCCACTCCGTAACCAGGGCGCGCTGACTCAGCTTCTCAGCGACCTCCACAACCCCCAGAGCCCCAGGTACCTGCATTATCTGTCGGTGCAGGCCTTCACAAACGAATTCGGCCCCACGCAGACGGATGTGAATGCGGTAGTCCAGTTCCTGAAGGCGAATGGCATGACGGTGACGCGGATTACGCCGAACAACATGGTGGTGGACGTGGACGCCTCGGTGGCCAGTATCCAGCGAGCTTTTCATGTGACCATGGGGGTGTATCAGCACCCGACGGAGCCGCGGACCTTCTATGCCGTCGATCGCGAGCCGACGGCGGCGCTCAGCGTGCGGCTGTGGCATATCGCGGGATTGGATGACTACTCGCCGCCGCGGCCGCTGCTGCGGTTTGCTCCGAAGGGCAACGTGCGCACGGATCAGACGGGGTCGGGGCCGAGCGGGCAGTATCTGGGCAGCGACATGCGCGCCGCGTACTACGGTGGAACGGCGCTGACCGGAGCGGGGCAGACCATCGGGATCTTTGGGCTGAATTTCAACCTGAGCGACGTGGAAGCGTACTTCAGCTCGATTGGCCAGCCATTCAACCCGAGCGTCGTGATTACCGATTCTATCGACGGCTATGACACATCGTGCCCGGTGAGCTCGTGCAATGACGGAGAGCCGATCGCGGACATCGTCCAGTCGCTTTCGATGGCTCCGGGCGTCAATGCGGTGATCGAATACGAGGCGTCGAACGATGTGGACACGTTTACGCAGATGGCGACGGACGATATCGCGAAGCAGCTGAGCGCGTCGGTGGGATGGCTGCCGGCCGATCCGGCTTCGGATGAGCCGATCTTCGAAGAGTTCGCGGCGCAGGGACAGAATCTCTTTGTCGCCAGCGGAGACAGCGGCGCGTATTCGTTGCCCGGCTGCACCGGCAGCGATTGCAATCCGGCATTCTATCCGGCGGATGATCCGTACGTGACCGCCGTGGGCGGGACGCACATCACGACCACCGGGCCGGGCGGGAGCTGGGTGTCGGAAATTGCCTGGGGCGGGACCAATCCGGTGCTGGCCTGCGCGAATCCGACAGGCGGGAGCAGCGGCGGATACAGCACGAATGGATTTGCGATCCCGGCGTATCAGCAACTTCCGGGCGTGGTGAATGGCGCCAACCAGGGATCGACGACGCTGCGCAATATTCCCGACGTTTCCGCGGAGGCGGATTGCGATAACTGGTGGTGCGCGGACGGCAGCTGCCAGGGCGGGATTGGAGGAACGAGCCTGTCGACGCCGCGGTGGGCGGGATTCATGGCGCTGGTGAACGAGCAGGCGGCCAACAGCAACGCGCCCTCGGCGACGTTTCTGAATCCCGCGCTGTACGCTCTGGGGACCAGTTCGAATTACGACACGTACTTCCACGACATCACCAGCGGAAGCAACGCGAACGGCTACGGCCAGCAGTACTTTGCCGTGACGGGCTATGACCTCGTGACGGGATGGGGCAGTCCGAACGGCCAGGCGCTGATCAACACACTGGTGCCACCGGCGACCGCGCCGTGGTTCTCTCTTGCGGCCACGCCCGCGACGCTGACGATTCCAACCGGGGAAACCAGTACGACGAGCACGATTCAGATGAACTCGGGGAACGGGTTCAACGGGACGGTGAACCTGAGCGTGAACGTTCTGGGTGCGCCCGCTGGCGTGTCGGCGTTGCTGAACCCCACGTCGATTACCGGGTCCGAAACCTCGACGTTGACGATCATGCTGAGCGGGTCGGGATCGGGAGGCACGCTCGTGGTGGCGGTGATGGGGCAAAGCGCCGGCGGAGTGGAGACGCAACCGGCGTATCTGACGCTGGCGCTGCCGACGTTCGGTCTGGCGGCTTCGCCCAGCGCCATTTACATCAATCAGAATTCGTCGGCGATGTCGACGCTGACCGTGACGCCCGAGAACGGGTTTGAGGGCAAGGTGAAGTTCTCCGCGGTCGACGGGCTGCCCAGTGGGGTGAGCGCATCGATCGACCCTGCGGAGACGGAGAGCAGCAGCACCTTGCGGCTGACGGCGCGGAGCACGACGCCGACGGGGGCGGCAGTGCCGATCACTTTCCAGGCCACTTCGGGTGACATTGTGCAGAGCGCGTCCTCGCTGACGCTGGCGGTGAGCGCGGCGACAGGTACCGGCGGCGCGGGATGGCCGGTGGATTTGTCGTCGGCGTGGAACACTTATGCCATCTACACCGACGGCACGACCATTACGACGAGCGGCCTGGACGGCCTTGGCGATGCGTACTCCGCGAATCTGCTGACGCCGCATCGCATTCTGAGTGACGTGCAGTTTAACTTCGGCCCGGCAAACAAACTGGATGCGATCAGCAGCAGCGGGCAAACGATCGAGCTGCCGCACGGGCCCTTTACGACGCTGCAGTTGCTGGGGACTGGCTTTAACGGAGATCAGGCAGCGCAGACCGTCACGGTGACCTATATGGACGGCACGAAGTCGACGTTTACGCAGAGCTTCAGCGACTGGTATGTGCCGGAGTACAACAACGATGAGAGCTTCGCGGTTGTGATGCCGTACCGGAATCTGGCCAACGGCACGAAAGACAATCGCGTGTTCAATCTGTACGCGTATATCTTCCCGCTCGACCTCGGCAAAGCGGTGAAGAGCGTCACGCTGCCCAACGATCCGAATGTGATTGTGCTGGCCGCAACTCTGACTGGACCAACCGTTCAAAATCCGGTGAACCTGTCGCGCCTGTTCAATACGGGCGGCATTTTCAATAATGGCGTCACCTTCTCCGCAACCGGCGGCATGGATGGTGGAGGCGATGGCTGCACGCTGCCGAACGGATGCGCGGACGCGTATTCGGCGCAGCAACTGGGGATTGCGGGGCCGTTCCCGCACCTGATCGTCAAGGGTGGGCTGTTCGGGTTCGGCCCGATCAACAGGACGGACTGCACCACGAATTGCAGCGCAGACATGATCTCGCTGCCGGATACGGGCGCGACAGTTGTTGTTCCCTGGAACGAGCAGAAAGCCTACACGACCATGACACTGCTGGGCACGGGTGTGCAGGGGAGCCACACCGGAACGGTGACGGTGCACTACACAAACGGCAGCAGCGAAACCTTCAACCAGACGTTCAGCGACTGGTGCAGTTTTGGCGCGAACCCCAACGAAAGCATTGCGGTGGGCGGCATCAATCGCATCAACAGCGACGGGACGCTGAACGGCGCAACCTGCAACCTTTACTCCTATACGTATGCACTGGACCCGCGGCGGGTGGTGCGCAGCGTAACCCTCACCAACTCCGATCAAACCACCTTCTCTTACGTGCTCTCGATCACGCTGCAGTCGGCGAATGGGGGATTGGGTCTGGGTCATTGAGGATTGTGGGGCGGTCCGGAATCCCGGGCGCCTGGTGCCTCCGGCGAACTGCGAGGTAAAAAGGCGGGTAAGCGGAGCACTGTTGCGGCAACAACGAGACGTGCGGCGGTCGGGCCGAGATCGTGGTGTGTCCTTGACGCACGCCCGTGCCGCATCGGCGCGGGCACCATCGAGAAAGATGCTCGCGTGGCGGCTCCCTGGCCCAGCCCGCTGCTCATCGCGTATCTACAGGTTCCCAACCGGCACAAAAAAATATCATTCTTCCGAATGTGTGCTGAAGCCGTCCCCGCGAGTGAAATCCGCTCGCATGCCACGCACAGGTAACCCGTAACGTCCGAAATGTATAGTAATAGAAACATGAAGGTGATGTCATATTCATCTTTTGCTCCGCGGCGTGTACCCCAACAAAAGCGCGGCCAGCGCCGTGTGGCGGCCTTCCTTCGTGCGGCTGCCGAGGTCATGGCGGAGACTGGATTCGAACGGGCCACAATGACCGCGATCGCCCTGCGCGCGCATTCATCCGTGGGGTCGCTCTATCAATTCTTCCCAAACAAACTTTCGCTGGCGGAATCGCTGCGAGATAAGTACGTCAGGAGCATCGAGCAATCGTGGATCGCCCTCAGCCGACAGGCCGCGAGGATGAGCTCCGAGGTTCTTACCTGCCGGCTTGTCGAGTTGCAGATTGAGGTGATGAAGAATCATCCCGTCCTGCTCACCCTGCTGGATGTTCCCCCGATATCCCACGCGCGGCGGGAGTTGATTCGGACAAGAATCGCCGAGGTGCTCATCGCACACCAGCCGCGGATGCCCCGGTCCACGGCGCTGCGCATCGCCTCCGTCGTCCAGCAGATCAGCAGAGGTCTGCTCAGCTTGTACGCACGAACGGCGGCCGGCGAAAAGCGATCAATCATCAGGGAGTTCAACGCGGTTCTGACTGGTTACCTGGTGCCCAGACTGAAGTCCTGAGAAGGTAAATCCGGCCCGCAATGGCAGGATCTTTGGCGGGGCTATGGCCCACGCGGAAGGGAGAAAAGGTTGAGGAACATGCAACTCAACTCGTGGAAACTGAGTAGCCTCCTGATCGGGAGCCTTGCCATCTTCGCATCCGGCGGATGCGGGAAGAGCTCTGCTCCCGTAACGCCGCCTCCGCCGCTCACCGTTCAGGTGGCTACCGTTGTTCAGAAGGACATTCCTGTTTCCAGCCAATGGGTGGGGACACTCGAGGGCTACGTCAACGCACAGATCCAGCCACAGGTCACCGGGTACATCATCCGGCAGGACTATCTCGAGGGGTCCTGGGTGCATAAGGATCAGGTTCTCTTTCAGATTGATCCGCGCCCCTTTCAGGCGCTTTTGGATCAGGCAAAAGCGCAACTCGCCGAGGCGCAGGCCGCGGTGGGTGAAGCCACCCTGAACGTCAACCGCGATATTCCCGAAGCCGAGGCGCACGCGATCCCGCAAATGCAGCTCGAAACCGATCGGCAACAGGAGCTGCAGTCTGCAGCCGGGGTCAAAGCCGCTCAGGCCGCGGTCGAGCAGGCCCAGTTGAACCTCGGATATACCCAGGTTCGTTCCCTGATTAGCGGAATCGCCGGAGTTGCTCAGGTCCAGGTTGGGAACCTGGTCTCGCCGACCACGGTTCTGACTGGCGTTTCTCAGGTCAATCCAATCAAAGCATATTTTGAAGTCAATGAAGGCGACTGGTTGCGCATTGCGCCGAATATCCAGGCAGGCCGCCGCGCAAAGTCCATCCCGCTTCAGTTGATCCTTCCCAGCGGGCAAACCTACGGTTACCGGGGCCACATCCTCTTTGCCGATCGCGCCATGAATCTGCAAACAGGAACGCTGCAGCTTGTCGGGGCCTTTCCCAATCCTCAGCGTATTCTCAGACCCGACGAGCCGGCGACGATTCGCGGTATCACCGCAATCGAGCGTCATGCGCTTCTGGTTCCGCAACCCGCGGTCATGCAACTGCAGGGGAGTTTCCTCGTTGCGGTCGTCGGCGCTGACGACCGTGTCAGCATTCGCAGTGTTCAGGTGGGACCGCAGGTCGGGACCCTTTGGGTGATCGCGCACGGACTGGAACCCGGCGAACGGGTAATTGCCGTCGGCGCTCAGAAGGTGAAGGCCGGGATGCTGATCGAGCCGGTGCCTTACACGCAGGCGGCGGGAGAGAACTGAGCGATGTCAAAGTTCTTCATCAATCGCCCCATCGTCGCGATTGTCATCTCCATTCTTACCGTGATCCTGGGAATCATTTCCGCGCTTCGCCTGCCGATCGCGCAGTTTCCCGATATCACGCCCCCCGAGGTTAAGATCCAGGCGACGTTCACCGGGGCCGACGCTCAGACCCTCGCGGAATCGGTGGCGACTCCGATCGAAGAGCAGATCAGCGGCGTGGACAACATGAATTACATGTGGTCCGTCAACGCAACCTCTAACGGTCAGACGACCATGACCGTGGACTTTGCCGTCGGCACCGATCCGAACACAGACCTGATCCTGACGCAGGAGCGCGAGACCGAGGCTGCGCCTGAACTGCCCGCCCAGGTGGCCCAATATGGCGTCACCGTTCAGAAGTCCACGCACAATCCCCTGATGCTCCTCGCACTCTATTCGCCCCATGGCACCCACAGCGCGCAGTTTCTCGCTAACTATGCTTACATCAACCTCGATGACCCGATCTCTCGGGTGAAAGGGGTGGCGAACGTTCAGGTCTTCGGAGCCGGCCAGTATGCGATGAGGGTCTGGCTGGATCCACAGAAGCTGGCCAGGCTGGGGATTACCGCGTCGGACGTGATCGACGCAGTCGAAGCGCAAAACACTGTGAACCCGGCAGGGCAGATCGGTGGAGAGCCGGTGCCCCCCGGCCAGCAATATACCTACCCCGTGCTGGCCCAGGGACGGCTGGTCACGGCTCAGCAATTCGGCGACATTATCGTGCGCGAGAACCCCAATGGCGGCGTTGTCCGGCTCAGCGATGTGGCCAGGGTCGAACTGGGAACGCAGTATTACACGCTGATGGGCCGCCTGAACGGAAAGCCCAGCGCCGTGATCGCCGTGTTCCCGCTCCCTGGCGCGAATGCGATTGACACCGCCAAAGGCGTGAAGGCCCTCATGGCCCAGTGGAAGCAGCGCTTTCCGCAGGACATGTCGTATGCCGTTTCCCTCGACACCACCCAGGCCGTGACCGAGGGCATCCGGGAAATCGTCATCACGCTGGTGCTCGCCATCGCCCTCGTGATCCTTGTGGTCTATGTCTTCCTGCAGGGCTGGCGCGCCACGCTGATTCCGCTCCTGGCGGTGCCCGTCTCGTTGGTTGGCACCTTCATCCTGTTCCCCGTCTTCGGTTATTCCATCAATACGCTCACCATGTTTGGCCTGGTTCTGGCCATCGGTCTGGTCGTGGATGACGCCATCGTCGTCGTTGAGGTGGTCGAGCGCCACATTGAGGAAGGACTCGCGCCGAAGGCGGCTGCATTGAAGGCGATGGAGGAGATTTCCGGTCCGGTGATCGGCATTGCGCTCGTTCTCTCCTCCGTCTTCATCCCCACGATCTTTGTCCCCGGAATCACCGGCCAGCTCTATAAGCAGTTCGCGCTGACGATTGCGGTTTCCGTGATCATTTCCGCCTTCAATGCTCTCAGTCTGAGCCCCGCCCTCGCGGCGCTGCTGCTGCGGCCGCACAAATCGCGCGGGCCTCTGGGGTGGTTCTTCGATCGCTTCGACCGGGCCTTTGCGCGCGGGCGGGATTTGTACGTTCGCGTTTCGCGGCTCATGATTCGCAGGAGTGTCCTGGCCATGGCGCTCCTCGCACTGTGTGTGCTGGGAGCGCTCTACTTCTGGCAGCGCCTGCCATCGGGCTTTTTGCCTGTTGAAGACGAAGGCTACGTCTTCGTGAACATGCAGCTGCCGCAGGACGCTTCGCTTCAGGAAACCAGCGTCGATGCGCGCGTAGTCGAGCATATCCTTATCCAGACACCCGGCATCCAGTACGTCACCAGCGTGGTCGGCTTCAGCCTGCTCAGCTATGTGCAGACAACGTATAACGCTTTCTTCTTTGTCGTGGAAAAACCGTGGGGCCAGAGAAAGAAACCGGACGAGCAGTATCAGGCAATTGTCCATCACTTAAACGAAGTCCTTCCCCGGCTGCCGCAGGGGACCGTTTTCGCCTTTTCCCCTCCGGCGATCCCTGGCGTTGGCACTTCCGGCGGCGTGACCATGGTCCTCGAAGACCGCAGCGGGCGCGGCGTTCCCTGGCTGGCCGCGAACGTGAACAGGTTCATGGCTGCCGCCCGCCAACGACCGGAAATCGCCAGCATCAGCACCGCATTCAATCCCGCCGTGCCCCAGGAGTTTGTGGATGTCGATCGGGATCGTGCCATGAAGCTTGGAGTGCCGATTGCGGATATCTACCAGACCATCCAGACTTTCATGGGCGGCTATTTCGTCAACTACTTCAACCGCTTCGGCCGGCAGTGGCAGGTCTATGTCGAGGGGGCCGGGCCGTACCGGACCACCACCGCCGACCTGAACCAGTATTACGTTCGCAATAATCTTGCCCAAATGGTGCCCTTGTCGGCGGTCGCGCGCTTCGAGCCCCGCTACGGTCCGGAATACATCATGCATTTCAATGAGTACAACTCCGCCGAACTGAATGTCAGCGCGGCCCCCGGCTACAGCTCCATGCAGGCCATGGCCACCCTCGAGCAGGTTTTCAAAGACACGATGCCTCAGGGCATGGGCTACGACTGGATGGACATGTCTTACCAGGAACAGAAGGCTGCCAGCGGCGTCTCGCCGATGACGATCTTTTCGATGTCCTTCCTCTTCGTTTTCCTGATCTTGGCCGCGCTGTATGAGAGCTGGTCCTTGCCGTTCAGCGTTCTCCTTTCCACGCCGATCGCGGTCCTCGGCGCATTCGGCATGTTGTATCTCCGGCGCCTCGTCGACCTGGCGATCATGCCGTCGTATATGGTCGGCCTTGAGAACGACGTCTACGCACAGATAGGCCTGGTGATGCTGATTGGTCTCGCCGCCAAGAACGCAATTCTGATCGTGGCCTTCGCGAAGGGACAGTACGACAGGGGCCAGCCGCTCATGGACGCGGCACTCCAGGGTGCGCGTCTGCGATTACGCCCGATCCTGATGACATCTTTCGCCTTCATTCTTGGCGTTGCGCCTCTCTGGGTGGCCTCCGGTGCGGGCGCTGTTTCGCGGCAAATCATGGGAACCACGGTAATTGGCGGCATGATCGGAGCGAGCCTGATCGGTATCTTTTTCGTTCCCGTCATCTTCTGCGTGGTCGAAAAGATAGCCGGCGCGCCAGGCGCGCCTGCCTCTGCGGGAGATGCCGAATGATGCGTCCTGCTCGTTTTCTTCCTGCAGTAGCAGTATGCGTCCTGCTGGCCGGCTGCATGATGGGCCCAAATTATCATCGGCCTGCCGTGGTAACGCCTCCGGCTTATCGTGGGCAGGCCGTAAATTCTCCGCCTCAACCCTCCACTGCGTCGCTGGGCAACGAAAAATGGTGGCTGGTATTTCATGACCCTGTATTGCAGCAACTCATCCGTACTGCGCTCAACCAAAACTACAATGTGCGCATCGCCGCAACCCGGGTTCTTCAGGCTCAGGCCGCAGTCGGCATCACCCGCGCGAATGAGTTCCCCATGGCCTCTATGGGCGCTCAGGTGTTCAGCGAGAACAATCCAAAGGTCAGCAGCGCGTTTCCGGCCTATGAGGTGAATGCCGGGGAAGTCGACCTCTCCGCAATCTGGAATCTCGACTTCTGGGGAAAATACAGAAGAGAGACGCTGGCGGCCCGGGATCAGCTTCTCGCGACGGAGTGGGGCCGTCAGGAGGTCATTGCGTCGGTGGTTTCCAGCGTGGCCGCCGATTACTTCCAGCTTCGCGAACTCGATCTGGCGCTTCAAATCGCGCACCATACCATGACTTCGCGCCAGGAATCGCTTCGCCTCACGCGGATTCTGGAGGTTCACGGTTCGGCCTCGCTGCTCGATTTACGCCAGGCTGAAGAACTGGTGGATACCGCGGCGGAGCAAATCCCGGATCTGCAGCGCCAGATTCAGCATGAAGAAAATGCAATCAGCGTTTTGTTGGGCGAGAATCCGGAACCGATCGCCCGCGGCCTGACGCTGACCGCCGAGCCGCTTCCTGCCAGTGTCCCTGCAGGCCTCCCCTCGCAGCTTCTCGACCGGCGTCCGGATATCCGCGAGGCAGAGGCTAACCTGATGGCCGCGAACGCTGATATAGGTGTTGCCAAAGCTGACTTCTTCCCCAACATTTCGCTCACCGGTACTGCGGGACTGGAAAGCTACGCGCTCAATAGCCTGTTCACGACTTCCGCAGGTCTCTGGAACGGTGTGACTGGAGTGACACAACCCGTATTTGAAGCAGGCGTTCTCCGTTCCGGCATGCGGTTAGCCCGCGCTCAGGAAGAGCAGCTGCTGCTGACCTATAAGCAAACGATCATCGCCGCATTTCAGCAGGTTTCGGACGCGCTCGTCGCATACCAGATGGACCGGCAATTCCGCGAGCAGCAGGAAAAGCTGACTTTCGCGGCCGCCGATGCCGACCGGCTCTCGAAAATCCTTTACCGGCATGGCGGCGCGAGTTATCTTCAGGTGCTCACCAGCGAAACAAACTACTTCGCGGCGGAACTGAACCTCGCCCAGGCGCAGCTGAATGAGCGCCTCGCATTGGTTCAGTTGTATAACGCCCTCGGTGGGGGATGGCAGTAAGCAAAGGAATGCCGTAATCAAATTGGCTGCCTGAAGTTGCCGTTTCCCACTGGCCAGGCAGTGGTTGATTCTCTTCTTTGGCTGCCGAGCCTGATCCGCGCCATTTTCTCTGCCATTCAGACGAATAACGTCGAAATCCGGGCGTTTCCCGTCCCGGAAATCACTCTGGCATATCGACGGAATCGGCACGAACGTCTCCCACAATAACGCTGCCGCCCTTCGGTGCCGCAGATGCGGCGCCTCGAGTGGACAGGAGCACGCGGCCCGCTGAGCTGCGGAACGACAACACGCTTGTCGTAGACTTTTTGGAGGTGCGACATTCCCCTGCGTTAGCCTTCCACAGCCGGCATTGAGCTTCGACGGGACAACGCCGGCGCCGCTCGGCGGTCGTCAGGAAGAGACATGGATACACACTCTGAACTCGTGCGGCAGAATGAGCGACTTCAACTGCTCCTGCAGCTGACAAGCAAGATCACGTCAAACCTCGATCTGCGCGAAGTGCTGTACGCCATTGCGGCAAATATTCGCGCTGTGATGCGGGGGGACCTGGTGAGTGTGTCGCTTCTCGATGCGCCAACGGGACAATTCAGGGTCTACGCGCTCGATTTCCCCCAGGGGAAGGGAATCGTCAAAGAGGGCCTCCTGATCGAGCCGATGGAGCCCACCAGGAATGCCATCGACGGCCTGCGGCCTGTAGTCATCAGCTCGGCGGATTCTCAGGCCTTCCCGCCAGAAATTCGAGCTGAACTGGCGCTGGCCGGCGACGCCAAAAGCATCTGTATTCACCCTCTCGCCAGCCGCGGCCGCGCGCTGGGAGTTCTCGCGATCGGACGCACAACGGATATTCCTTTCGCCGAAGATGAGATCGTGTTTCTCGGTCAGGTGGCGGGCCAGATCGCCATTGCCATAGAAAACGCGCAGGCCTACGAAGAGATTTCGAGGCTGAAAGACAAGCTTGCTCAGGAGAAGTTGTATCTCGAAGAGGAGATTCGCAGCGAGTTGGGCTTTGAGGAGATCATTGGCAACAGCCCCGCGTTGAGGAATGTTCTCGAGCTGGTGGAGACTGTCGCTCCCAGCGACTCGACCGTTCTGCTGATGGGCGAGACCGGAACGGGCAAGGAACTGATCGCGCGCGCCATCCACGAGCGGAGCCGGCGCAGGGAACGCACATTTGTGAAGCTGAACTGCGCGGCCATCCCTACCGGGCTGCTCGAGAGCGAACTGTTCGGGCACGAAAAGGGGGCATTCACCGGCGCCATCTCGCAAAAAATCGGACGGATGGAACTCGCCGATCAGGGCACGTTGTTCCTCGATGAGGTGGGGGACATTTCCCTCGAGATTCAGCCGAAATTGTTGCGTGCTTTGCAGGAACGGGAATTCGAACGGCTGGGCAGCACGCACACGCGCCGAGTGAATATCCGGCTGGTGGCGGCGACCAATCGCGATCTGGAGCAGATGGTCGCCGACCGCGAATTCCGCAGCGATCTCTACTACCGGCTGCATGTGTTTCCCATTCGCATCCCGCCGCTGCGCGAGCGCAAAGAGGATATTCCGCTGCTGGTCAGCTATTTCGTCCAGAAGTTCACCCGCCAGATGCAGAAGCGGATCGACTCCGTGCCCGCATCGGCCATGAAGGCGCTCATTGACTGGGACTGGCCGGGCAATGTCCGCGAACTGGAGAACTTCATGGAGCGGGCGGTGATTCTGAGCAAGGGCAGGTCGCTGGACGCGCCGCTCAAGGAGCTTCGCAGGAATCATGTTGAACCTGCTCCAGGCCCCGGCACCCGGACGAGCGAAGCCGTGGCTGCGGCTCCAGCCGACAAGGCAGCTGTTTCCGCGGAGTACTCGAGGAAGCAGCGAGAAGAGATTGTGCTTGCCCTCACTCGATGCAAAGGCCGCGTCGGCGGCGCGGACGGAGCGGCAGCCCAGTTGGGTATGAACCGCACGACTCTGCTTTCCCGGATGCGGAAGTTCGGCCTCTACGCCAAGCAGTTCGCCTGAACTGCCATAGCTTCTCTCCTCGGCCGGCCTCTCACTCCTCCGACACTTTCAACAGATTCAACTCCGACAGATTCCACTCCTCTCGCTCCTCTCGCTGAAAATTCAGGCGCTTAGCCATTTCGGCGCCGTGGCAAGCGCGTTGCCTTCCTTTCCAGTGCGAGGGCAGCAACAGTGCTGAAGATTTCCGTCATCGACACCAGGACGCAGCGCCGGCTGGTTCTCGAAGGCAAGCTCCTCGGTCCCTGGGCGGCGGAGCTCAGTAGCGCGGGACAAAGAGCCGCCCTCGGGCGCGCCGACCGTGACCTTGTGATTGACATGAGGAACGTCACGGCTATCGGCGCGGATGGGGAAGCGGCGCTCCTGGAGCTCATGCGGCAGGGCGCGCGCTTTCGTTACTGCGGCCTGTTCACCAGGCAACTCGTGAAGCGGCTCGCCCGCATTGCTGGCAAAAAGCCAGGGGAGACAGAGGGATGAAAGAGGATTCGATCAGGAACCGAGCGCGCAGGGCAGTCGCCGCAATCGCGGTGCTTGTGTCCTGCACAACCCTGGGCGTGGCGCAAAGCAGCGCTTCGGCAGCAGGCGCAACGGCCAGTCTTCCGAATGCGCCTGCGGTGCAGGCTGGGGCTATCAGCGGAAGCGTGCCCAGCGGCCCGGCCACGGCTCAGGTTCTGCCCCTGACTTTGCAGGAGGCCATTCATCTCGCCCTGAAGTACAACCTGGGCGCGGTTGAGACCAGCGAGGATGTCCGCACCGCACGCGGAGAACGGCTGCTGGCTCTCAGCGCGCTTCTGCCTCACGTGAATGCGGACCTTTCCGAAGACGTGGAGCAGACCGATCTCGCCAGCCTCGGCCTGAAGGAGCCTGGACTTCCAAAAGTCATTGGTCCATACTCCTACAGTTCTGCCGACGTCGGCGTTATCCAAAGCCTGTTCAGCTTCTCCTCTGTCCAGCGCCTTCGTGCCGCGCGCAATGCCCAGCAGGCGGCCCAGCTCAATTACCAGGATACCCTCGATGTCATTACCCTGGCGGCAGGCAATGCCTATCTGGAAGCAGTCGCCGATGAGTCTCGCATCGAAGCGCAGGAAGCCCAGGTTCGCAACGCACAGGCGCTGTATGAACAGGCGGAAAACGAACTGCAGGCCGGCACCGCCCCGCGCATCGACGCGACGCGCACTGATGTACAGCTGCACACGGAGCAATATAACCTCAGCATCGCTCGGAATAACTTCGCGATCGCAAAGCTCACCCTGGCGCGAGCCATCGGACTGCCTCTGGGGCAGCAGTTCGATCTTGCCGACAAACTCCCCTGTTCCGATCTCGCATCCGTCAGCCTCGACGATGCGCTGGACACTGCGAACAGCTCGCGCAGCGACCTTCGCGCCGCTGTCAATGCAGAGAAGGCCGCTGATCGGGCGCTGTCCGCCGCAAAAGCCGAGCGCTGGCCCACAGCGGCTGTCAATGGCAGCTACGGAGACCTGGGGCAAACCTTTGACCACTCGCACGGTGTCTTCACCTTCCAGGCCGGAATCCATATTCCCATCTTCAATGGCGGCCAAGTCCGGGGCGAAACCACTCAGGCCGCAGCTTTACTGGAGCAGCGACGGGCGGAAGTCGAGAACCTTCGCGGCCAGATCGATTACGACGTCCGAACAGCATTTCTCAACCTCACCGCTGCGCGGGAACAGGTCACGGTTGCCAGGCAGAATGTCGCCCTTGCCAATGACAATCTCGGGCGGTCGAAGGATCGTTTTGCCTCCGGCGTGACCGACAGCGTGGAGGTCGTGCAGGCCGAACAGGCATTGGCCAGCGCTGACGACCAATACATCACCAGCCTCTACAGCTTCAATTTTGCAGAGCTCTCGCTGGCGCGCGCAA
>Ga0335075_10009312_pt1 | contig 15001 bp, 13 predicted proteins | sample Lox_Sample_24_FD_206723 | JGI IMG/M metagenome (GOLD analysis project Ga0335075, IMG submission 206723) | Soil microbial communities from Loxahatchee National Wildlife Refuge, Florida, United States - Lox_Sample_2.4 | ecosystem: Environmental > Terrestrial > Soil > Wetlands | place: USA...
ACTGCGGCGCGCGACCGGCCGGTCCGCCAGCGACGGCCGCCACAGCAGCGCGGCGCAGCCCACGATCAGCCCGAACTCCAGGACGCAGCTGACCACGTCCAGTGCACCGACCGACTCCGGGCTGTGCAGGTCAGGTCCGAACGGCAGGCCGACGGTGCGCGACAAGACGTACACCACGATGATGATCGCGTTCCCGGCGATGCCCAGTGACAGCCAGAGCCGCGATGGCCGCCACAGCAGGACCATGGGCCAGATCAGCTGCGCCCAGGAGATCACCAGGAAGAAGACCCCGTAGAGGGTGTACTCCGCGAAGTGCTCGAACACCACCGCGAAATGGATGGCCGCGGCCCCCACGGAGAACGCCGCCAGGCCGCCAAGCAGATAGGGCCGGGCAGTGGCCGGCCAAGTGCGGACATCCCCGTCCGCGGGGACAGGAGTGGTCATACCACGGATCGTAGGGTCGCGACGCATAGGACACATCGGCCGGGAGGCCGATTCCGGTAGCTCTCGGGATGTACTTCCTGGACGCTGAACAGGGCCCCCATTAGGCTGCGGTGCGTGACGGACTGGGCGACTGTCGCATCACTGGCGACGGCGGGCGGCACCCTGGTGCTGGCGGTGGCGACCTTCGCCTCGATCCGGTCCGCGAACCAGTCGGCCAGGATCGCCGAACGCGCCGCCCGCACGGCGGAACGGTCGCTGCTGGCCGGCCAGCGCCCGCTGCTAGTGACCTCCCGGCTGGAAGACCCGGAGCAGGACCTCCAGTTCACTGAGGGGAAACTGCTGACGGTGCGCGGCGGTGAGGCCGCGCTGGACGTCAGGGACGACGCTATCTACCTGGCCGTCTCTGTCCGCAACGTGGGCACCGGCCTCGCCGTGCTGCTCGGCTGGCACGTGCAGGTGGGCGTGCCGCCGGAGCGGACGCACGCGCCGCTCGAGGAGTTCTCTCCGCAGCGGCGGGACATTTACGTGCCGCCCAGCGATATCGGATCCTGGCAGGGCGCCCTGCGCGATCCGACGACCGAGGTGTTCAAGGCGGTACGGGCGGCGATCGAGGCCGCGCGGCCGCTGACGATCAGCGTGCTCTACGGGGATCTCGAAGGCGGCCAGCGGGTGATCAGTCAGTTCATCCTGCGGCACCAAGGACAGCGGTGCCTGGTGTCGGCGGGCCGGCACTTCCAGCTCGACCAGCCGGACCCCCGGGAGCGGGAGTAGCCGGGATCACCGGAGGGTGATCACGTTCGCGGTGATCAGCCCGGCGGCGTCGGAGGCGAGGTAGGCGATCACGTCGGCGACCTGCTGCGGGGTGGCGATGTGGATGAGCGTCCTGCTCGCCGCCACCTGGTCGCGGAGGGTGTCCGTGACCCACCCGGTGTCGGTGACCGGCGGGTACACGATGTTCGCGGTGATCCCGTACGGGGCGAGTTCGAGGGCGGCGGACATCGTGTAGTTCTCCTGCGCCGCCTTGGCCGCCCCGTAGGAGACCTCCTCGGGGAAGCCGAGCTGGCCGCCTGAGGTCATGCCGATGATCCGGCCCCAGGATGCCTGGCGTGCGATGTGCCGCCTGGCGAACTCGCTGATCATGAGGGCCGCCCCCATCGCGTCGACGGTGAACTGCTGGGTCCAGGTCGCCGCGGTCACCGGCTGCAGGGTCCTGCCCAGCCGGTCGGTCGCCGCCGCGGCGAACGTGTCCGCCAGCCAGCCCGTCGCGTTGTTGACCAGGATGTCAACCGGGCCCAGCCGGTCTTCGGCGATGTCGAAGAGCCGGGCCGGCGTGGCCGGGTCGGACAGGTCGGCCTCCACGGCGACCGCGGTGCCGCCCTGCTCCTGGATGCGCTCGATGACCGCCGCGGCGTCGCGGGCCCGGTTGTCCCGGTACGCCTGCGGGGTGCCGGGATCCTCCGGGTCCGGCACCCGGAGGAACGAGCACAGCACGGCGCAGCCGGCGCGGGCCAGGGCCTTCGCCGTCGCCGCCCCGATGCCGTGATTGGCGCCCGTCACGATCGCCGTGTGATGCTCGATGGTCACCCTGACCCCTTCCAGTTAATGTGCTGTCGTGGCCTTTGATGTCGCTCGTGCCCGGCGTGATACCCCCGGCGTGGCCAGGGTCGCTCATCTGAACAACGCGGGCGCGGCGCTGCCGCCGTCCGCCGTGACGGACGCGGTCATCGCCTACCTGCGGCTGGAAGCGGAAATCGGCGGATACGAGGCCGCCGCCGCACAGCGCGAGCAGGTGGAAGCCGTCTACCCGGCGCTCGCGCAACTGCTCGGCTGCCAGCCCGACGAGATCGCGGTGGTGGAGAACGCGACCAGGGCGTGGGACATGGCGTTCTACTCGCTGAACTTCCAGCCGGGGGACCGCATCCTGACGGCTCGCGCCGAGTACGCGAGCAACGTGATCGCCTATCTGCAGGTCGCCAGGCGAACCGGTGCGGTCGTCGAGGTCATCGAGGATGACGAGCACGGCCAGTTCTCCGTCACCGACCTGAAGGAGCGGCTGGCGCGCGGCCCCGGTACGGTGAAGCTCATCGCCATGACCCACGTGCCCACCCACGGCGGCCTGGTGAACCCCGCGGAGGAGGTTGGCGCCGTCGCGCGCGAGGCGGGCGTCCCGTACCTGCTTGACGCCTGCCAGTCGGCCGGCCAGCTGCAGCTTGACGTGCAGCGGATCGGCTGCGACATGCTGTCGGGCACCGGCAGGAAGTTCCTGCGCGGCCCGCGGGGCACCGGGTTCCTGTACGTGCGACGCGAGATGCTGGACAGGCTCGAACCGCCTTTTCTGGACCTGCACGCCGCGGACTGGACCGGGCCCGACACCTACGAGGTGCGGGGCGACGCGCGCCGGTTCGAGAACTGGGAGACCAACTACGCCGGGAAGGTCGGCCTGGGCACCGCGGTCTCGTACGCGCTGTCCTGGGGGATCGACGACATCGAGGCCCGGGTGACCGCGCTGGGCGACGGCCTGCGCGAGCGGCTGCAGGCCGCCGACGGGGTGCGCCTGCACGACCAGGGCCTGCGGCGCTGCGGCATCGTCACGTTCGGCGTGGACGGCGTGCCCGCCGAGGAAGTTCAGCGGCGCCTCGCGGCGAACAGGATAAACACCAGCGTGTCGCTCGTCGCTCACTCGCAGACCGACCTGCGGCACCGCGGCCTGCCCAACCTGGTCCGCGCCTCCGCGCACTACTACAACACCGATGCGGAACTGGACCGGCTCGCCGCGGCGCTCCCGGCTCCACGGGCTTAGCGGGAGCCGTCCAGCAGCGCGAGGCCGAGGTCGCTGGTCTGGTACAGCACCTCGCGGCCGGACCTGGCGCGGTCGACGAGACCGCAGCCCCGCAGCACGCCGAGATGCTGGGAGACGGCCGCGGGCGAGATTGCCAGCGAGCGCGCCAGCGCCGTGGTGGTCGCGGGGGACCGCAGCGTCAGCAGCAGCCGTACCCGGGGGGCGCCCAGCAGGCCTCGCAAGGCGGAACTCTCCGGCAGCGCCTTCTCCCAGACGGTGGCCGCGCCGCGCGCGGGATACCGGATCGTCGTCTGGGTGCTGGACCTCAGCTTGACCTTCATGTCGGGCCAGCTCAGCACGCTGGGCATCAGTACGAGGCCGCTCTGGGGGCCGAGAGTCATCGAGTATTCCGTCGGGCCTTTCCTGTTCACCTCGAACGTTAGCGAGCCATCAGACCAGCCCACGCCCGCATGCAGCCCCGCGAACAGCGCCTGCATGCCCGCGGTGGCCAGCACGGCGCCGCGGTAGGCGATGTCCGCCTCGAGCACGGCGGCCATGCGGCCCCAGTGCGGCGCGATCAGCCGCTGGTGCACGGCAGCGAGCTCCGCGGCCACCAGTTCCAGCCTGGGTCCCGGGTCAGCGGCCAGCTCGCGGGCGGCGTCCGGCCACGCGCTCTTGTCGCCGAACACCCGGCGCAGGCTGCCCCGTACCTGTTCCGGCGTGGTGGCCAGCATCCGGTCGAGTTCCTCAGAAAGCGCCGGTGCGCGCGTGACCGGAGCCGGCGTCAGGAACTCGGGCCTGGTGGGCCGGCCGGAATGGATCAGCGGCCAGAGCAACGGAAGGGCGAGGGACCGGGTAGCGAGCTCGGCGTGCGCCCAGTGGATCCAGGGCAGGTTCACCGGGTCCTCGTCCCTGGCGCCGAGCAGCGAGACCGCTGAGATCGTCTCTCCGAGCGGGGAGATCGCGAATCTGGTCGCGGCCAGATCGTTCGCGCCCAGTGGGACCGTCACTCGCATACGGACCATTAAGGCATGGGCTTAATCGTGGCGGCAAGCTAGCGGGCCGCCGCAGGCTGGCGCCGTGACTGGAACGTCCTCGGTCAAGCCGCCTGTGACAAGAGCCAGGCTGGGTGCGCCTTACTGGCGGCTGTGGTGGGCGAATGCCGTGGACAGCGTGGGGGACGGGGCGTTCGCGGCGGCGCTGCCGTTGCTCGCGGTCGCGCTTACGAAGGATCCCAGGCTGATCGCGGTCATCTCCGTGGCGACGTTCCTTCCGTGGCTGCTGGTCTCGCTGCCCGCGGGGGTTCTCGTGGACCGGTACGATCGCGCGACGCTGATGTGGCGGGCGCAGCTTGTCCAGGGCGGCGTCGTGACCGTGATCGTCGTGCTCGTCGCGACTCATGTGGTGAGCATCTGGGCCCTTGCCGCCGCCGGATTCCTGCTTGGCAGCGCCCAGGTTGTCTTCGATAACGCGGCGCAGTCCATGCTTCCCTCCCTGGTGCCGCCGGGCCTGCTGCCGAAGGCCAACGGCACCCAGTACGCGGTGCAGGTGGTCGGCGGCTCGTTCCTCGGCCCGCCCGCGGGCGCCGCACTCTTCGCGATAGCACCGTTCGCCCCGTTCGGGGTGGACGCGGTCTCATTCGCGGGGTCGGCGGCGCTGCTCCACGGGCTGCCCGTCACTCATCCGTCCCGCGGCCAGTCCGGTGGGCGGGGGAGTGGCGGCATCGCCGCCGGATTGCGCTGGCTGGCACGGCACCGGCTGCTGCGGCTCGTCGCCGTACTGCTCGCGGTGAGCAACTTCTGCAGCCAGATGGGCATGGCGACGCTAGTGCTTTTCGCGACGCAGGACCTTGGAGTATCGGCGCGCGGCTACGGCGTGCTGCTCGGCGCCTCGGCCGTGGGCAGCGTGCTCGGCGGGCTGGTGAACCCGGTGCTCGCCCGGCGTTTCGGCCAGGTCCCGCTGCTGGTGATCGCCTCGGCGGCCGGGGCCGTCGTCACGGCCGGGATGGGCCTGGTGCCAGACGCCTTCGCGCTCGGCGCACTGCTGGCCTTGCGCGGGTTCACGTCCACCTTGTGGAACGTCGTCACCGTCAGCCTCCGGCAGCGTGTCATACCTGGCGAGCTCCTCGGCCGTGTCAACAGCGTCTACCGGATGCTGGGCTGGGGCACGATCCCGCTCGGCGGGATAGCCGGCGGGTTCATCGCGGAGTTCGCGGGACTGCGCGCGCCGTATGTGGTCTCGGGGATCCTGCGCGGTGCGGTGCTTGTCGCGCTCGTGCCCGCGCTCCTCGCCGCCGCCCGGACGCAGGGGCCAGACAAGGGGGCTTAGCCGCCGCCCTCGGCGCAGCCGGAATAGGGCACATGGCTCAGGTCCGGGAAGCCGGGCAGGCTGACGGCGGCGTGCCCTCCGGGCCAGCTGTAGCCGACGGTGAACTCGACAGGAAGCGGTCCAGGGCACTTGATGAGGACCCGCACGGTGACGCTGAGCCAGATGCTGTCACCGGGCCCGAGGGTGTCCGGGATCAGGGCGGAGATGGCGCCGCATGGCTCCCATTGCTGCGAGATCACCTTGAAGCCGCCGAGGGGAAGCACCGTGTGGATCTGGCCGAGCCGGACCGCCGCCGTTGATTCGTTGGTGACCTGCACGCCGAGCTGGAGGTCCCGGCCGGACTGCTCGGAACAGGAACCAACGGTCTGGGTCAGCGCCGGGCCTGGCGAGAATATGACCCCGGTGCCCTGCGCCGGCGCGCCGGTCACGGTGATTGACGTCGGCGCCGGCGGGGGAGGGACTGAGCCGAGGCTGGCCGGCTGTGGTTCGATCTGCCGTGGCGTCTGCCGGTTCCCGGCCGCGTATCCCGCGACGAGCCCGATGACCAGCCCCACCGCGAGCAGGATCAGGGCGCTGCGCGGTGGGCGCCAGTGTGGCCGCCATCGCGGACGCCAGTCCGGCGACAGGAAGAAGCGGCGTCCGCCGCCCTGCTCCACCACATCGGCGCCGTCCTCGCTCACGTGGCCAGGCTATGCCTGCCGCCGCGGCGGAACCAGTGGCGTTAACCTGGGACGGTGGCGGATGCGACCGGCGGGAACCTGCTGGGGGAGCACGCGGTCTATCCCGGCACCTTCGACCCGATCACACCAGGTCATCTCGACATCATCGCGCGGGCACGGCACCTTTTCGCGCGAGTCACTGTGCTCGTGGCCGTCAACGCCGATAAGCAGCCGGCCGGCAGCCTGTCGCAGCGAGCGGTCCTGCTGCGCAGGGAACTTCCCGCGGGCTGGGACAACGTCTCCGTCGCCGCGTGGGCCGGATTGACCGCCGAGTTCTGCCGGCAGCACGGCGCCGGGGTGATCATCCGCGGCGTGCGCAACGTGCCCGACCTGAGCCATGAATCCCAGCTGGCGGCCATGAACGAGGACCTGGGCGTCACCACGCTGCTGCTGCCCGCACGGCCCGGGCTGGCGGCCGTGTCATCGACGGTAATGCGCGGGCTGAGCACCCGATGTGTGTAGCCCGTCCTGATCGGGGCAGGGGTCGCAGGTTCCTATACGCGATTCGCGCTGAGGAGGGCTCTCCCGTGACTTCTATTCCGGACATTAGCCTGAATAACGGTCAGACCATTCCGCAGTTGGGCTTCGGCGTCTTCCAGATTGAGCCAAAGGACACGGTGGCCGCGGTGAGCCTGGCGCTCGAGACCGGGTACCGGCACATAGATACGGCCGAGATGTACCGCAACGAGGCCGAGGTGGGGGAGGCCATCGCCAAGTCGGGCCTGGACCGAGGCGAGGTCTTCGTGACCAGCAAGCTGCGGAACGACGCGCACGAGCCCGACGACGCCCGCCAGGCCTTCGAGGAGACTCTCAAGGCTCTCGGCACCGACTACGTCGACCTGTTCCTGATCCACTGGCCGCTGCCGGCCAGGTACGGCGGTGACTTCGTGCAGACCTGGCGGACGCTGGAAGAGTTCTACCGCGAGGGCCGGGCCCGATCGATCGGCGTCTCCAACTTCCAGCCGAACCACCTGCGGCGGCTGCACGGCGAGACCGACATCATCCCGGCGGTCAATCAGATCGAGGTGTACCCCTACCTGACGCAGGACGACGTGCGCGACTTCTGCGCCGAGCACCAGATCGCGATCGAGGCCTGGTCACCGCTGGGGCAGGGGGCCGTTCTCGACGACCCGGTCATCCGCTCCATCGCCGACCGGACCGGCAAGACCCCGGCCCAGGTCGTCCTGCGCTGGCACATCCAGCGTGGCGACATCGTGTTCCCCAAGTCGGTCACCCCGGACAGGATCCGGGAGAACATCGACATCTTCGACTTCGAGCTGTCCGGCGCCGACGTCGAGGACATCACGCTGCTGAACAAGGACGAGCGCCGTGGTCCTGACCCGGACAAGTTCACTGGCCGGTAGCCGGCCTTGACATGCCCTTCCGGCCGATTACATGCTGAAGCAGTTCGGCCCGGAACAGGGGAGGGCAGGCTCATGGCACTGTCGCGTGGCGTGATGACCGATGAGCAGCGCAAGTCGGTCGCCCTCGAGTACCTGAAGGCGTTCGACAACGGCGGCGTCACGTCGACCGGCGGGCCTATCCTCGACCTCTTCGCCGAAGATGCGCAGGTCTACTTCCCGAAATGGGGACTCGCGAACGGCAAGGCGGAGATCGGCACGCTCTTCGGCGATGTAGGCGGGACGCTCAGGTCGATCACGCACCACTACTCGCACTTCAACTGGATCTTCTCCGGCAGTGACCTGGTGGTCGTGGAAGGCACGAGCCACGGCGAGCACCAGGACGGTCCCTGGCGCGCCGGAACTCCCGAGTGGGGCGCGGGCCGCTGGTGCGATGTCTTCGAAATCCGTGACTGGCTGATCCAGCGGTGCTTCATCTATCTCGATCCCGACTACGCCGGCCAGGACACCGCCCGGTACCCATGGCTCAAGACCGAGGGCCAGCGTCCGGCTGGCGGCTAGCAGCCCTCGAGCAGCGCTTGGGCAACCTTCTCGCCGATGACTGTGGTCGGCATGTTCGTGTTGCCAGCGGTGACGGCCGGCATTATCGATGCATCCGCTACGTAAAGGCCTTCGATCCCGTGTACGTGACCGTCGGAGCCGGTGACTGACTCCGGGTCGCTTTCCGGTCCCATCTTGCAGGTCCCGGCAGGGTGGTAATAGTGCACAGCGGCGCGGTCGATGTAACGCTCGATTGCCTGTCGCCCGGCGACGTCCGGGCCCGGGAGTGTCTCCCGGCCCAGCAGCCGGCGCAGCTCCGGCGTTTCCGCTATCTCACGGACGCGCTCGACGCCCTCGGCGAGCCGTGCACGATCGTATCCGCCGGAGTCGCTGAGGTAGCGGTGATCGATCAGGAGCTTGTCGTCGAGACCAGCTCCCGTCAGGCGAACTCTCCCGCGCGAGCTCGGCGTCAGGCACGCGGCGCCCAGGAACCAGAACCACGTCGGGGTGTCTGTGCTGCGGCCGCCGACCGGATAGATGTGCATGTCGAATCCCTGCTGGCACCGTGCCGAAGGATACTTCGCGATGACCTGCTCGTGCGGTAGCCAGCCCGTTTCCGCCTGATGGCGTCCCATCATCCCGGCCAGCTCACCGGATCCCTCGTAGTGGAGTTCCACGCACGGCTGGTCGTGCAGGTTACGCCCGACGCCCGGGAGGTTAAGCACGGGCTTCACTTCGACAGCGGTCAACTCATCGGCGGGCCCGATGCCGGACCGGAGCAAGATCGCGGGGCTTCCGTAAGCGCCGGCGCAGACTACGACCCGCGACGCGCCGACCTCGACCAGTCCTTGTCTTTCCCGCACAGCCACGCCGACAGCCCGGCCGCTGCGGATGAGCATCCGCTCGACAGGGGCATCGCCAACCACGAGAAGCCGGTCACGCACAGGGTCGATGTAGGCGAACGCGCTGTTGACCCGCGTGGTGCCCTCAATGTTCACCGGGAAGGGTGCGACGCCGGCGTTTTCCTCAAGGTCATTGAGGTCCTCTACCGCGGGGATCCCGTTCGCCACGAACGCGTCCCTGCAGGCGCGCTGGAACGGGGTGAGCTCAGTGAGGTCTACGCGCCGCACCCGAAGCCGCCCCCAGGCCGCGGCGAACAGCGGCAGGAGTTCCCGTGCCGACCATCCTGGGTTACCAGCGGAAGCCCAGCCGTCATAATCGAAACGGCTCCCGAGCAGCACAGCGCCAGCGTTGTGCGAGGAACAGCCGCCGATGACGCGTGCACGGCTGAAGTGGATCACCCGGCCGCCGAACTCACCTGTGTAGCCCCAGTCGTGGGACTGCGCGACGCGTGTCGCGTCGAGAAGATCCCGTGGCCAGTGGCCGCTGCCAGCTGGACCGTAATCCGGCCCGGCCTCCAGTAGCAGCGTTTGCTCGTGGCTGCCAGCTGCGAGGCGTCCGGCAACCACTGCACCTGCCGTCCCGGCCCCGACGACGATAGTGTCCACTACTGCGGGGAAGCGCGCCCTGACGCTCACGCAGTCCCTCCTTCGCTATTGCTGATTATCACGTGCGCGGCGTGGGACGGTGGGAGCCAGGGAGACAGCGACATGGTCAGCGGGCACGCCTGCAACCCCACGTCAGCTACGGAAGCCCAGTAAGGAGTCGATGAGCGTTGACCGACAGTAAGTCCGCCAGCGAGGAGAACGAAACGCGGACACCCGCGCCGCCCAGCGATGACCTGACGGAGACGCATCACACCCTCGCGACCCCGGCGGGAGAGATCCGCTACACCGCGAGTGCCGGGCGCGTCGTGCTGCGCGAGCAGGTGCACGAGGATGGCAAATTCAAGGGCCTCGATGCCAAAGCCGAGATGTTCATCACCGCGTATACCCTCGACGGCGCCGACCCGACCACCCGTCCGGTGACCTTCGCGTTCAACGGCGGCCCCGGCTCCTCCAGCGTGTGGCTGCACCTCGGCCTGCTCGGCCCGCGCCGGGTGCTCATGGGCGACGCGGGATCGCTTGCTCCGCCGCCGTACGGGATAGGCGACAACGCCCAGTCGCTGCTCGCCCACACCGACCTGGTGTTCATCGACCCGGTCTCGACCGGCTACTCCAGGGTCGTCACCGGCGGCAAGGCATCGGAGTACCACGGCTTCAAGCGCGACCTGGAGTCCGTCGGCGAGCTGATCCGGCTATGGACATCGCGGAACGGCCGGTGGCTGTCACCCAAGTATCTCGCCGGCGAGTCCTACGGCACGGTACGCGCCAGCGCGCTCGCCACCCACCTGCAGCGCGAGTTCGGCTTGTTCTGCAACGGCATCATGCTCATCTCGTCGGTGATCGACATGGGCACCATCCGTTTCACAGAGGGCAACGACCTGCCTCATGTCCTGTTCCTGCCGACCTATGCGGCGCTAGCGCACTACCACGGCCTGCACGGCAGCAGGCCGCTGCGAGAGGTCATCGACGAGGCGGTGGCGGTGGCGTCGGGACCGTACCTGCAGGGACTGGCGAGCGGCAGCCGGCTTCCGGCAGCCGACCGTGCCGACCTGATCCGCCGGGTGGCGGGAGTGACCGGCCTCGCTGAGGACTACGTCCGGCGGGTGAACCTGCGTATCGAGCACATGCGGTTCTTCCGCGAGCTGTTGCGCCACCGGGGGAGGGTCATCGGGCGCCTCGATGGGCGCTTCACCGGCTACGAACCCGACGACGGTGGCGAGAAGCCGTCTGATGACCCAAGCAACGTCGCCATCCGGGGCCCTTACGCGGCCGCCTTCAACCACCACGTCCGGGTGGATCTCGGCTATTCCTCCGACCTGCCGTACGAGCTCCTGACCGGCCGCGTCCAGCCATGGAGCTACGCCGAGTTCGAGGGCCGTCACGTGTCGGTCTCCTCGATGCTCGGCGAGGCGATGCGGCACAACCCGCACCTGCGGGTCTACGTGGCATGCGGCTATTACGACGGCGCTACTCCGTTCTTCGGCGCCGAGCACGCGTTCGCGCATCTCGATATCCCGGACGAGCTGCGGGCCAACATCAGCTTCGAGTACTACGAGGCCGGCCACATGATGTATGTGCACGAGCCTAGCCGCTTGCGGCAGAGCACCACGCTTGCTGCGTTCGTGGGCGGCACCGCTTTACGTAGCCCCGGCCATCAGCTCCACTACTTAACATAATGTACATTATCGGCACTTAACGCGACCACCGCGTATCCCAATGCCGATTCCGCGATTGTCCCGTCTCACGGAAGATGTCGAACGAACGGACGCGGGGCACCCAGCATCCGTTCAGGTTCCTCGCCCCGACTTGGGAGATGAGAAGATTAGCGGCGGTCAGCGCCGGGCTGGTGGCCGAGCCCGGCGTCGCGGGCGCGGACGATGGCCTGGGCCCGGTCGGCGACCTGGAGCTTGGCCAGGATGTTGGAGACGTTGTTGCGGATGGTTTTCTGGCTCAGCTGCAGCCGGGCGGCGATGGCGGTGTTGGAGCGGCCTTGGGCGACGAGCTCGAGTATTTCCCGTTCACGCTCGGTCAGCTGGGGGAAGGGAGCGTGCGCGAGGCCGGGCTGGGCGGTGAAGTAGGCGATCACGTGGGTGGCGATCTCGGCACCGAAGATGGCTTCCCCGGCGGCGGCGGCGTGCACGGCGCGCCGGATCTGTTCCTGGTCGGCACCCTTGAGCAGGTAGCCTCGGGCGCCGGCGCGCAGCGCGGCGAATACCGAGTCGTCGTCGTCGAACATGGTCAGCACCACGACGGCGGTGTGCGGGCTGTCGACGACGATCTGGCGGGTGGCCTCGATACCGTTCAGGCCGGGCAGGCGCAGGTCCATGAGCACGACATCGGGCTGGACCCGGCGGGCCAGCTCAACCGCCTCCGTGCCGCTGACGGCAGCGCCTACCAGCTCGGTTCCGGGAGAGGCGCGCAGCAGGGCGGCCAGGCCGTCGCGGAAGAGCGGGTGGTCGTCGGCGATGAGCACCCGGACCGGGTCGCTTCCCTCTCCTCCCTGGCTCATCGCGGCCCTTCGAGTGGCAACTGGGCCATGATGCGGGTGCCATGCGGGGCGAGTGCCTCGATCCCGAGCCCGCCGCCAAGCTCGGCGGCCCGTTCGCGCATCGCGGTGATACCGACTCCGGCCCGCCATCCCTCGGGCATGCCCGTGCCGTCGTCATCGACTTCCAAGAGCAGGTCCTGGCCGCTCGCGGTGACGCAGACCCGGCAGCAGCGGGCAGCGGCGTGCCGGGCCACGTTGGTGACCGCCTCGATGACGATCCGGTAGGCGGCCACCTCAACCGCGGCCGGCAGCGCGGGCAGCTCCGATCCAGACAGGCTCAGGGTCACCGCCAGCCCCGCCGCCTGGCGTTCCGTGCGGGTGATCTCCTCGCGCAGCGCTCCTTCCAGGCCGAGCTGGTCAAGCGCGGGCGGGCGCAGCCCGTAGGCGATGTGGCGGACGTCCTCCAGTGCCTGCCGGGTTTCCGCCTTGAGCCGGGTGAGCAGGTCCTCAAGCTCGCGTTGCCCGTCGGCCAGCGAGCGCGCGGCGTCCAGGCCCAGGGTCAGCCCGGCGATCGTGGGACCCAGCCCGTCATGCAGGTCCCGGCGCAGTCGGCGCCGTTCTTCCTCCCGCGCGGTGACCAGCCTGGCCCGGGAGGCGTCCAGCGCCTGGCGCAGCGCGACCGCGTGCGCGGCCGGCGCCACCTGCCGGGCCAGGTTCCCAAGCAGCCGTTCATCGTCGGGGTTCAGCTTCTCGCCTGGAGCGCGCCGGCCGGTCATCAGCCGGCCCACTGCCTCCCGCTGGAACATGAGCGGGAAGCACTCCACCTCAGCTGGATCGGTCGGAGGCAGGCCGGACGCCGCTGCGGGTACCCAGTCCTCACCGACCCGCAGTTCCACAGCCGCGTACGGCAGCCGCAGGCTGGCCGCCACTACCGCCGCCATCGAAGCAAGCACCGGCTCGGTGGCGGCCGCGTCCTCCACCTGACGACCGAGCCGGGCCATCGCCACGTACGGAGTGCCGCGGTCGCCGAAGAACACCCGGTCCACGCGCCGCTGCAGCCGCTCCCTGACCGGCAGCAGCACCGTCGCGGTCAGCACCGTGACCAGCACCGCCTCGCTCAGCCCCCGGCCCGGGGCGAACGGCACCCCGGCCACTGCCACTGCGGCCAGGTACACCCCTGCCACCGCCACGGTCAGCAGCCCGTAGACCACCGCCCGGCTGACCAGCACGTCGATCCCGTAGAGGCGGTACCGTAGCACCGCCAGCCCCACTCCCAGCGCAAGCGCCATGCCCGCCGCGGCACCGCAGGCCAGGCCGGCCGCGATGGCGTCGGGAAAGAACTGCACCATGACGAGGACCGCGACGTTGAGCGGGATGACAGCCGCCAGCCACTTGAGCTGCTGCCGCTCCACGTGCCCCGCCCGCCGCCACCGCTGCGCGACGCTCGCGGCGGCAGCCGCCGCTGTGACCAGGGCGAGCACACCGGCCGCGTCGATGAGCAACCCGAACGCCGGCCCAGGCACAGCGTACGGGTTCGGCCGGTCGCCGAACCATGCGCCCATGCTCTCCGTCGCGAACGCGTTGCCCGCCAGCGCCACGACGGCGAACGCTGCCGCCGCCCACAGCGCCGGCCGCCACCGCGCCGACAGCAGCCGTCCATCCGGAAATACCAGGGGAAAGACCAGCGCCAATGTGGTCGCCGGAACGAAGTCCCAGGCCGTCATCCACATCGCCTGCGCGGCGAACGGCAGCGACCCGTGGAAGTGGACCACCGCCACCTGGGAGTAGGCATAGATCAGCAGGGCCACCGCGCCCGTGAACGCGTAGCCGACCAGCAGGACGCCCACCAGATGACCGGGACGGCGGGAAGCCACCAGCCCGCCCATCAGCGCCGCCACGGGAGCGCTGGGGACCAGCGGGAGAAGGAGCAGGTCGCCGTAGGCGACGATGATCGAGGTACTGGCAAGGTTAAGCAGCAGCACCGCCCCGGCCAGCCACCAGCAGAACCGCGCCGACAGCAGCCACCGCAGCGAGCCGACTAGCCGCTGCGCAACGTCCGGCCCGGCCGTCGGCCGGTGATCAAGGCCGGCGGTCCCCGGGGTAAGCGGCCTTGTTCCTGTCACGTCACCCATTACGCACCCAGATCCCGTCGGCCGGCAACAGTCCCGTGGCTGACTGCCAGAAATTCCCGTCCGGCGCGGGACGGATAGCCCGTGCTGACGGGACGCCTTCCTAGCTTTCCTTAGGTACATGGGGGAAATGTCATTGCCGGGCATCGCAAAGGCAACGCGATGAGCGACTGGCGGCCTCCCCAGCGGGCGCCCGCACCAGCCGGCCGGCCAGGGCCTGACAGCGCCGCCGCGCAGCCGACTGCGCCGGCCGTGCCCCTCCCGCCGACGGGTCAGCAGGCCGACCGCCGTGTCCCGGCCAACGGTGAAGCCGACAGCCGGCCGCGGCCGGCCGCTGACCTGCTGCCCGCGGTGACCGTGCCAAAGGGCGGCGGAGCCATCAGGGGGCTTGATGAGAAACTCGCCGTCGACGCGGCGACCGGAACATGCTCAACATCGGTGCGAATTCCGTTCAGTTCTGGGCGCTCCGGTTTTACGCCGGGGTTTTCGCTCGCCTATGACTCGGGGGCAGGGAATGGCCCGTTCGGCTTCGGCTGGAGCATCGGGCTGCCCGAAATAAGGCGCAAGACCGATAAGGGGCTGCCGCGCTACTGCCACGGCGACGAGTCCGACGTCTTCATCCTCACTGGCGCCGATGACCTCGTCCCGGCGCTGAACGCCGACGCTGCCCGGGTGACGCTCAGCCGGACCGTCTACGGCGCCGGCTAC
>Ga0335075_10009313_pt1 | contig 15000 bp, 10 predicted proteins | sample Lox_Sample_24_FD_206723 | JGI IMG/M metagenome (GOLD analysis project Ga0335075, IMG submission 206723) | Soil microbial communities from Loxahatchee National Wildlife Refuge, Florida, United States - Lox_Sample_2.4 | ecosystem: Environmental > Terrestrial > Soil > Wetlands | place: USA...
GCTTCTGCATTGTGACGCCCTGGGAGATTGGCGTGATTCTCACGGCGAACTACACGTTTCTGAATTATCTGGTGCTGTCGCTCGGGTTTCTGTTGCTGGATGACCGGTCACTGGTGCGGTTTGTGCCAGCGCGCCGGCGACCGAGGGCGGCGGTTGAGACTGATGTCGGGGAGCCTGAGGGGGCGGAGAGGCCGGTGTCGCTCTTCCAGCCTCAGGAGACGGCAGACGAGCCTCCGCTGGAGCACCGCAAGCCCTCGCATTTTGCGGCGATGCGGCTGGCGGTGACGGCGGTGATGCTGACGTGGGTGGGATACGCCACCCTGGCTGAGCTGATCCGCATGCCGTTTTCCGAGTCAGTGCTGCCGATGGCGCCGGTGAGCATGCTGGAGCCTTTCCGGATTGCCAACCAGTACGGTTTGTTCGCGGTGATGACGAGGGGACGATACGAGATTGAGTTCCAGGGGTCGAATGACGGGACGACGTGGACGGCGTATCCGTTTCGGTATAAGCCGCAGGCGCTCAATGAGGCTCCGAGGATTTATGCCCCGTACCAGCCGCGCTTCGATTGGAATCTGTGGTTCGCGTCTCTGGGCGAGTGGCAGCAGAACTCCATGGTTCCGTACACCGAGGAGCGGCTGCTCGCGAACAGCAAGGATGTGCTGGCATTGTTCCGGGGGAATCCTTTTGGCGACGCGCCGCCGAAGTATATCCGCGCGGTGCTTTGGCAGTACTGGTTCACATCGATGCAGGAGAAACGAGAGACGGGCAACTGGTGGCGGCGGCAGCTGCTGGGTTTGTATGCTCCGGTACTGACATTGCAACCCGATGGCAAGGTGGGAGTGATTGCGTGGCCGCAGGAGCTGCCACCGCATAATTAGCTATGGCGCAAGCTTCGGTTATCGGATCGGGACCAAACGGGCTGGCAGCGGCGATCGTGCTGGCGCAGGCCGGGCTGCGGGTTGAGGTCTTTGAGGCGGAGGAGGTGCCGGGGGGTGCGGCGCGGACGCTTCCAATGACGCTGCCCGGGTTCCGGCACGATTTCGGGGCGGCGGTGCTGCCGATGGCGGCAGGGTCACCCTTCTTCTCTGCCCTGCCGCTCAAGTCGCATGGCTTGGAGTGGGTTCATGGAGATGCGCCGCTGGCGCATCCGCTGGACGATGGGACGGCGGTAATGCTGGAGCGGGACCTGGATGAGGCGGAGAGAGCTTTCGGGGTGGACGGGAAGGCCTGGCGGAGCATCGTCGAGCCGCTGGCGGCGAATTGGAAGGCGTTTGCCGGTGAGATACTCGGGCCGGTAGTACATCTGCCGCGGCATCCGCTGCTGCTGGGACGGTTCGGGATGAATGCGGTGCTGCCGGCGACATTCTTCTGCAGGCTGCATTTCAAGAGCGCGCGTACGCGGGCTCTGTTTTCCGGGCTGGCGGCACATTCTTTTCTCTCGCTGGACGAGCCGTTGAGTACGGCGGTCGGGCTGGTGCTGGGGGGTGCCGGGAATGCGGTGGGGTGGCCGGTGCCCCGCGGTGGGGCGCAGGCGATCACGGATGCGCTGGCGGGGTATCTGGGGGAGCTGGGCGGCCGAATGCAGATGTCGCGGCGAGTCGGGTCGGTCAGCGAGCTGCCGGAGGGGCCGGTGCTGTGCGACCTCCTGCCGCGGGGACTGCTGGCGATCGCGGGAGATAGACTCTCGGGATCGTATCGGCGGGTGCTGGGACGGTTCCGGCTTGGGCCGGGGGCGTTCAAGGTGGACTATGCGCTGTCGGAGCCGATTCCATGGCGGGCAAAGGAGTGCGGTCGGGCGATGACGGTTCATCTGGGCGGGTCAATGGAAGACATTGCCCGGTCAGAGTGGGCGATGGCGCATGGGCTGCATGCCGAGCGGCCGTTTGTCCTGGTGACGCAGCCGAGCCTTTACGATCCGACGCGGGCTCCGGAGGGCAAACATACGGCGTGGGCTTACTGCCATGTGCCGAACGGGTCGGCTGTGGACATGACGGAGCGGATCGAGGCGCAGATCGAGCGGTTTGCGCCGGGGTTCCGGGATTGCGTGCTGGCGCGGCATGTGTCGACGCCAGCGTGGCTGGAGTCGCGGAACGCGAACCTGATTGGCGGGGATATCAACGGCGGGGCGATGTCGATCCGACAGATGCTGTTCCGGCCGGATATGCGGCAATATGCGACTTCAGATCCGAATCTATATTTGTGCTCGTCGTCGACGCCTCCGGGGGGCGGAGTTCATGGGATGTGCGGCTACTATGCGGCGAGGGTGGCGCTGCGGCGGATGAGAAAGGCAGCGATCAGGGATTAAGTCTAGGGATTAGCGGGTAGTCTTCTTTCCACGTTCGGAAATCCGGACGTGGGGCACCCGGCATCGCCGGGGGCACAGAGGAGGCGTGCTACACTGGCGTCCCCCGCACAGCCAGGCCGTTGAGGCGCGACAGCGCTTGATGAGGCCGGAATCTGCGCTGTTGAGCCAGCGTCAAAAAAAATTCCCAAATTGAGGAACGGTAGATGTCCCCTCACCCGCTCTTATTGACCAGCGATGAAGTGGAGATTGTTCGCGAGATTGAGCAGCCCGATGCGCCTCCTAACCTGGCAAGGCCGAAACTGGCAGTTCGAGCGGAGATGGTGCGCGCGGTGGTGCTTGGGCTGACGGTGGAGTTTCCGCAGAGCGACCCGGCCAAGCCGCGCGAGATACGGAAGGCGGAGGTGACGCTCGCGGGATGGCGATTCCGGCGATGCATCGTTACCGGGGATCTGAATCTCGGAGACGCCGGCGCACCGGATGGAAGGGCGCTGCCGCCGCTGGTGATGGAGGAATGCACCTTTGCCGGGAAGATCGAGATGCCGCGGGCGCGTTTCCGGTCGCTGTCCTTTGCAGGCTCGCGGATTACTGAGATTCATGCGAAGAATCTGAAGCTGGAGGGACCGCTCGATTTAAGCGGCATGCGCTCGTCAGAGGCCGCGGCGGAAGCGGCTCCCTACCGGAGCGATGCCGGGGAACGGACAGGGTGCAAATACAAGGGCAGGCGCTTCGGGCGAGCGTGGGTTGAGCTGGGCAACTCTCAAATCGAAGGAGCGGTCAGGGCATCGAAATCCTGTTTTGTTGCGCCCGAGCCTCGGCCCGGATTCGATTACCGCATCGAGGCTCCGCAGTTTGCTCTCGGGCTGCAGGGCTGCACGATCCGGGGCTCACTTGAGTTCAACGAAACTTTCGCGATGGGCGGGATATCGGCCAGCATGGCGCAGGTTGGCGGGGACGTGCTGGGAAGCGGGGCAAGGCTATTCGGCGTGGAAGGATCGGCGCTGAGGCTGGACGGAGCACACATCGGGTCGAGCATTTATCTGCGTCCGTGGTCGAGCGGTGACTCACGAGTAAGGCGCTTCCAGGCAAGGGGCCGCGTAGGGCTGCGAGGCACGGTGATCGCCGACAGCCTGGGCATGGAAGGGGCGTTGCTGAAGGGCGACAAGGGCGAGATGGCGGTGTATGCGGACCGGGCAGAGGTTGGCGGCATCTGCATTTTCAGCGGCTACGTGATCCCAACGCGACCTGGCGCCGGAGGATCTGCCCGGCATTTCCGTTTCGAAGCTCATGGCGGTTTATATCTGGGGAACTCGACGTTCAAGGGCGACCTCTATTTGTCGGGCGCCTATCTGCGAGCACCGGCGGAAGGTGGATCGGCGTTCATCGGAACGGGGATGACGGTCTGGGGCAGCACGAACTTTGGCGTGGAACAGGCTGAGACTGCGGGCGGCACGAAGAGCTTCCCGTTTGTCGCCAAGGGGCCGGTGGCTCTGGATTACGCCGATTTACGGCAAGACCTGAATATGGGCGGCGCGAAGCTCTACATTGAGCGGAAACTGTGCACCCAGGCGGCACTCTGGGCAGAAGGGCTGCGGGTGCGCGGTATCTGCCGGCTCAATACTGTGGTCGGACTCCGGAAAGGCAAATCGCGTCCGATGCGCTTCTGGGCCGCAAGCGCGGTCTATCTAACTTCAGTCGATATCGGGGACACGCTTTTCATGCACGGCGCGCACGTTCGTGCCTGCGCGGGAGACACAGACAAAATTGCGCTGGAACTCTTTGGCGCGAAGATAGGACAGGAGGCGTCGTTTACCTCATTCTCGTATTCGGCCGATGGGCATAGTTTCCCGGTGCGATTCGATTCGTTCGGGACGGTCAGCCTGCCTTATATGACGACGGGCACGGCTCTGCGCATGAAGGGAGCAAGAATCCGGAGGGCCGGGTATAAGGGAGCCATCTACGCCGATTACGTTGAGGTGGGATCTTACGTCGATCTTGGCCCAGAAGATCGTTTACCCCTGGAGAGCGAAGGCCAGATCGATTTTTCGCATGCTACGGTGGGCACAAACCTCAGACTTTCCGACGCGCAGATCCGCGTGGATGAAAAGACAAGACCCGCGTTAAGGATCGTGAGCTCGAAGATAGGCGGCGCGTTGTCGATGGACGATACGGTACTGATAGGAGCTGGACAAGAAGCCGGACGAAGCCTGGTGAGTCTTTCCTTCAGCTCCGTCGAGGGAGAGCTGTGGGTCAGGCTCTCGGTGCAGCGAGCAGAGAGCGAAGCGAAGGATGGCAATGACATTTTTGACATCGATCTGAAAGAACTGCACGTTCACCAGCTCAATGACGCCGAGGGGCGCGGATGGGGAAACGGGGTAAGGCTGCTGGTGGATGGATTTGTCTGCGACCGGCTGCCGCATCGGCTCACCAAACCGAGGCAGATAAATTTCCTGTCCGACGCGTCTCTCGAGCGAATACCGCGAATCCTGCGAGGCCCGGTCTCCTATTTGCTGCGGTTGATCGTGTTTCTGATTTCATGGGCGTTGATGCCGGCTTTCTTCTTTCTGTCGCTGGTGTTCCTGCTGTTAAGGCCGGTTGTCGGTCCGAAACCGCGGAAAACCATGTGGAGACTTTTCCGGCAAAGCTGGCAAGCAATCAAGGTGCTCGGGGCTGCGCTTCTGGGGCTCAAGGACCGCGTGGCGCAGCACATTGCGTGGCTGAATCTGCACTACAAGGATCCGGAACACCCGACACAGGATGAGTTCACACCGAGCGCCTATGACGCGCTGGCGAAGCTGCTGAGAGATGAAGGGTACGAAACGGAGTCGAAGAAGGTTCTGGCGGCGAAGCTGACGGTGAAGCGCAAGGTCTCGACGCCGTGGTATGCGATGCCGGGCTGGTGGGTGTATCACCGGTTATTTGGGTATGGGCTGTCGCCGCTGAATCCTTTTGCGACGATGGTCACGCTGCTGCTCTTCGGGTGGGGCGCGGCCTGGGTTGCGGACCACGATCTACCCTGGCTGTGGCATCACGAACACGTCCTGGTGGTGACGACGAGCACGGTGAATACGCTGGCTGTCGAGGATCCGGAGACCGGGAAAGAGTTGACCACCGCGGTGGAGTATGGAGGCAAGACTCCGGGACAAGGCACGGGGCTGGTTCCGGTAACGAATGAGATTCCATGCGGCAAGCGCATCGATCCGCTGCTTTATGCCATTGAGGTGTTTGTTCCGGCGCTCGATCTGCATCAGACAAGCCTGTGCGAAATATCGTATGAGGCGAATGCTCGCTGGTGGCGAATCGGACGGGCGATCTACGCGATTCTGGGCTGGATTGTGACTTCGATCACGGTGCTGACAATTCCCGGCATCCTGAGGAGGCGTGCGGAGGAATAGGGCTTCGATCGACTACTTCGCGTCGGTCCAGTTGAAGAAGACGTTGTTGAGGGATTCGGCGAGGGTGGGGTGGGAGAAGATGCCGTCGCGGAGGGCGGTGTATTTGAGCTTCCCTTCCATGGCGATCTGAACGATGGTGGCGATTTCTCCGCCTTCGATACCGAGGATGGCGGCGCCGAGAATCTGCTCTGAATCTGAATCGACGACGATCTTCATGAAGCCGCGCGTCTCATCGGTCTCGATGGCACGGGCAACATAAGACATAGGCATTTTGGCGACGCGGATATTCAGGCCGCGATCACGGGCTTCGGTTTCGGTGAGGCCGATGCGGCCCAGCTGTGGATCGATGAAGACGGTATAAGGCAGGATACGGTCCTTGATGCTGCGGTGCTCGCCGTGGAGGAGATTGGCCTGGATGATGCGGTAGTCGTCGTAGGAGATGTGGGTGAAGGCGGGGCCGCCTTTGACGTCTCCCAGGGCGTAGATGCCGGGGACGGTGGTTTCGAGATACTCGTTGACCTTGATGTAGCCATGGTCGTCGGTGGCGACTCCGGTGGCGGCCAGGTTGAGGGCGTCGGAGTTGGGCGTGCGGCCGGCGGCGATGAGGAGATGCGAGCCGGTGAGGGTGCGGGTGTCGCCGGAGTGGCGGACGGTGACCTGGATATCCTTTCCGTTTTGCGCGGAGCCGACGGCGGCGGTGTCGGCTTCGAGGAGAACTTCGATGCCGTCTTCGATGAGGATCTTGCGGACTTCGTCGGAGACGTCGGGGTCTTCCTGATCGAGAAGCTGATGGCCGCGATGGATGATGGTAACGCGAGCACCGAAGCGGCGGAACATCTGTCCGAATTCGAGGCCGACGTAGCCCCCGCCGAGGATGAGGAGATGCTCGGGCACTTCGCCCAGTTCCATGATGGATACGTTATCGAGGAATGGAACCGAGTCGATGCCGGAGATCTGAGGAATAGCGGCGCGAAGTCCGGTGTTGATGAAGATCTGTTCCGCCTGAACGGTGCGCGTGCCTCCGGCGCGGAGATCGATCTGGATGGTTTTCGGGCCGGTGAACTTTGCGAGCCCATAGATGAGCTCGAGGTTCTCGCCGTTCAGGCGCTTCTCGTTGCGCGTGCGGCCGTCGTCGACGATGTCGCGCTTGCGCTGGCGGACTTTCACGAGATCGATGGCGATGGGGCCGGTCTGGACTCCGTAGTCAGCGCCGCGGCGGGCGAGATAGGCGACGCGTCCGCTGGCGACCATCGTTTTTGTCGGCGTGCAGCCTTCATTGATGCAGGTGCCGCCGGCATGTTTGCTCTCGATGGTGACGACCTTTTTGCCGGTCTTCGCGATCGCGCCTGCAAGGGTGTCGTTGGCTTGTCCGGAGCCTATGAGTATGGCGTCAAATTGTTCGGTCATATTGCTCCTGAGATGAGAGCGGGCGTGCGTTCGTTACGGGATTAGCAGCAGTTTTCCGGTGGTCTTGCGGCCGGCGATGTCGAGCTGGGCCTGCGCGGCCTGGCTGAGCGGATAGACGTGCTCCATGCGGACCTTGAGCTTGCCGGCCTCGACGGCGTCGAGAACGTCTTTTGCGCGGGCGAGCAGGGCGTCGCGGGTGAGGATGTAGTGCTTGAGGGTAGGGCGGGTGACGAAGAGCGAGCCCTTCGTCGAGAGCTCGATGAGGTCGAAGGGGGGGACGGCTCCGCTGGAGCCTCCGAAGAGGACCATCATGCCGCGCGGACGGAGAACGTTGAGGGACTTCTCGAAGGTGGTCTTGCCGACCGAGTCGTAGACGACGTCGACGCCGCGGCCGCCGGTGAGGCGCTTAGTTTCGGCTTCGAAGTCGGACTGGGTGTAGAGGATGATGTCGTGGGCCCCGGCCTGGCGGGCGAGGGCGGCCTTTTCTTCGGTGGAGACGGTGGCGATGACGCGGGCCCCGATCTGCGAAGCCATCTGCGTGAGAAGCAGTCCGGTGCCTCCGGCAGCGGCGTGGATGAGAGCGGTGTCTCCGGCCTTGAGCGGGAAGGTGGAGTGCGAGAGGTAATGCGCGGTCATACCCTGGAGGATGACGGCGGCGGCGAGCTTGAGGTCGAGGTGCCTGGGGACAGGCACAACGCGGTCGGCGGTGACGACGGCGTATTCGGCATAGGTACCGAGGATGTTGCACCAGGCGACGGGGTCTCCGGGTGAAAAGCCGGTAACGTCGGGGCCAAGGGCGTCGACGGTGCCGGCAGCTTCCTGTCCATCGATGAAGGGAAGCGCGGACTTGTATCGGCCTTCGCGGTAGTAGATGTCGATGAAGTTGACGCCAGAGGCGGCAATTTTGACGAGGACCTCGCCCGGTCCGGGAGTGGGGATGGGCAGCTCGGTGAGGGTGAGGACTTCGGGACCGCCGGTCTGCGTGATCTGTATCGCCTTCATAACCTGCCGAGTTTAGCAGAGGCGCTTCAGATGCGAATAAAGAGAGAGGCTGCAGGGGGTTGCGGCTTCGCGGACGAGATGATGCGCAGAAAAGGTAAAATTGTGAGAGACAGCGATTCTGCTGTTGTGATTTTTCTATGCCGGCGATGTCCATCAAGCCGCCGGGACCTGCGGATACAGACTCGAAGTTGCTGCCATCTCAGGTGACCAGCGCTCAAACTGTAGTCGCATGGTCCGGCTTCATGTTTGCGCTTCTGCAGAGTGTCTGCACGTTCTTTGCAGCGCTCGATGGGCTGCGGCTTTTGATTGGTGCAGGAGCGCTGGCGGCGATTCTACAGGCTGGGACGTTCTGGGATCACTTTCATACGAACTGGATTCGGGTGCCGATGGTGGTGCTGGCGTTTGCTGGCTCAGTGCTGAATCTGCTGATCCTGAGACGCATCTGGCGGCTTCGCAATCATCCGGCGGCGCAGTGGCGGAGGGTGCCGATGTCTCCACGAAGGATCAGAATGGAGCGATTGCAGTTCGTGCTGTCGGTGATTACGCTGGCTCTCGTCGGTATCGAGGAGGTCTTGCACTTCAGGACCTTTCATCATTTCTGAAGTTGTTCGAGATCTCCATCCTTCATGAAAACGGCGGCAGTTATAATCGGGCGCCAGCACCGAAAGAGAGGAATGCACTTGAAGAAAGATCTTGCTGCAGTCGTTCGACGTTTCGTCACGGAAGCCATCAACCAAGGTCAGATGGATCTGGCTGCGGAGTTTGCGTGGGAGGACGTCGTCGAGCAGGTTCCGCTGCCCGGTCAGGGGCCGGGGCTGGAAGGATTGAAGGATATTCTGCGCGGCATGCGCGCCGCCTTCCCGGATCTGAACTTCTCGATCGAAGAGCAGATCTCAGAGGGTGACAAGGTGGCGAGCCGCTTCGAATGGACCGGCACTCACCAAGGCGAGTTTCTCGGTGTGCCGGCAACGGGCCGCCAGGTCCGGGTTTGGGGGATTGTTATCGACCGCTTCGAAGAAGCTCGTATCAAAGACACACGCATCATCATGGATATTTTCGGATTGATGGCGCAGCTCGGAGTTCTTCCTCCGCCAGAAGCATGACACTGTTCCTTCGATGGGCCCTAGTCTTCGTGCAGAAGGCTTTGTTCGCCGGAGGCGCGCAGGCGGACGAGGCGATCGATCGTGTACGGGGCGCGCTGTGACGAGGTGTGGTAGTGACGCACCTGCAGCTCGCCGAGTAGCCCGATGGCAATCAACTGGATGCCGGCGAGGATGAGGACTCCGGCGATCACGAACAGCGGTCCGTGCTGATCCATGACGTGCTGATGGGTGAAGACCTTGAGACCGGCGAGGAAGACGGAGATTCCGCCTCCGAGCAGGACGCCAAGCGCGCCGAACAGCCCGAAGAAGTGCAGGGGGCGCATCATGTACTTGAGCAGGAAGCGGATGGTCAGCAGGTCGAAGAAGACGCGGAAGGTCCGGCCGATTCCGTAGTGCGATTTGCCGCGTTCGCGGTTCACGTTCTTGATGGGGATTTCGCAGATGCTGGCGCCGTACCAGGCGGCGAGCGCGGGAATGAAGCGGTGCATCTCTCCATAAAGCGGGATGTTGTGGATGACTTCGCGGCGGTAGGCCTTGAATGTGGTTCCGAAGTCGTGGATGTCGACGCCGGACAGGCGGGCCATCAACCAGTTGGCGACGCGCGAGGGGAAGCGGCGCATGACGAAGTTGTCGATGCGCTCCTTGCGCCATCCGCTGACCACGTCGTAGCCCTCTTCGAGCTTTTCAAGGAAGTTGGGGATCTCGGCGGGGTCGTGCTGGAGGTCGCCGTCCATGGCGAGGATGTAATCGCCCTGGGAGTGGTCGAAACCGGCGGCGAGGGCCGAGGTCTGTCCGAAGTTGCGGCGCAGCTTGACGACGAGGACGCGGCTGTCAACGGCGGCGATCTCCTCGAGGAGCTTGTAGCTGCGGTCGGTTGAGCCGTCGTCCACGAGCACCAGCTCAAAGCTGTCTCCGACCTGCTCCATGACGGCCTTGAGGCGGTCGTACATGGCGGTGATGTTCTCTTCTTCGTTGTGGAAAGGGACGACGATAGAATACTTCGGCATATCCATTGATTATATAGAGTGATTCTGGCCGTGCGAGGGTTCGGGATTTCTTTTCGGTATCGTCGGAAGTACCCTCGCGGCCGACGTATTTTCAGGAGCTTGCGATCACTTCAGACGCGATCCGGGCGGCTTCTTCGCAGGCGGCGCGGTCGACGTCGTTATGGGTGACGAAACGGATCTGGTGGTCGGCGGCGGTTCCGGCGATGATGCCCCGCTTCCTGAGCTTGTCGAGGATCGGCGTGGGGTCGGAATAGCCGCGCACGGTGAAAATGACGATGTTGGTCTGGACGGTGGTGAGGTCGATTTCGACCTGCGGGAGTTCGGCCAGGCTTTCGGCAAGGAAGCGCGCGTTGGTGTGGTCTTCCCCTAGTCTTTTTGGCATTTCTTCGAGAGCGATGAGGCCCGCGGCGGCGAGGATTCCAGCCTGACGCATGCCTCCGCCGAGAGCCTTGCGGACGAGACGTGCGCGGTCGATGAAGTCGCGGCTGCCGACGAGCATGGAGCCGACGGGCGCGCAGAGTCCCTTGGAGAGACAGAACATGACGCTCGAGAAGCCAGAGGTGAGTTCAGCGACGGGGATGTCGAGGGCGGTGGCGGCGTTGAAGATACGGGCCCCGTCGAGGTGGACAGGGATGCGCAGCTCGGTGGCGCGCCACCAGATGTCCTGGTAGACGTCGAGGGGAGTGACGGTGCCGCCGGCCATGTTGTGGGAGTTTTCGAGGGTGATGAGTCCGGTGCCGGCGCGATGGAAGTCTCCCTTCTTGAGCACCTGCTCGATGTGGCTCCAGGTAACGATGCCGCGGTCGGCGAAGACGGTGCGGAGCTGAACGCCGGAAAAGGCGGCGGCCATGGCCATCTCCCAGTCAACGACGTGTGCGCGGGATTCTGTGACGAGCTCCTGGCCGTGATGGGTGTGCAGGCGGATGGCGATCTGGTTGCCCATGGTTCCGGTGGGAAGGAAGATGGCGGCCTCGCGTCCGAAGAGCTGGGCGGCGCGAGATTCGAGGAGATTGATGGTGGGGTCCTCGGCGTAGACGTCGTCTCCTACCTCGGCGGCGGCCATGGCGGCACGCATGGCGGGAGTGGGTTTGGTCACGGTGTCGCTGCGCAGGTCGATGGTGGAGGTGGCGGCGGCGGGTTCGGCGGGATTTACGACGATTTCGGCGGGGTTAAGGAGCATGGGGAAATTTTACGGCATCGCTTCCCCCCACCCTTCGCAAAGACGCGAAGGATGGGGCATCCGGACTGGCCTAGGCGGCGGGGACGGAAATGAAGCGCTCAAATACCTCATTCGAGACGAGTCGGCCACGCGGAGTGAGGGCGATCTGGTCGCCGGTCCAGGTGATGAGACCGTCGCACTCAAGGTCGGTGAGGATGGGGTCGATGGCGTCGATGGCGGCGCCGAATTCGGAGCGGAGGTCGCTGAGGTTGATGCCCGCGTTGAGGCGGAGGCCGAGGAACCAGGCCTCTTCGAACTCCTCGTCGCGGGAGAGGCAGATTGGGTTGTTCCGGCCGGGCGATGTGAGGAAAGGTTTCAGTTCGTCGATGGTGGCGAAGCGAAGGGCGGCGCCGGAGGGGGTTCTAAGCATTGAGTGGGCGTCGAGTCCGAGTCCGAGATAGGGCTTGCGTTGCCAGTATTTGAGGTTGTGAAGGGATTCGCTGCCGGGAAGGGCGAAGTTGGAGATCTCGTACTGGGCGAGGCCGTTGGCGGCGAGGAAGTCGATCGCTTCGGAGTACATCTCGGCGATGGTTTCGTCGGGCGGGACTTCGGGCGCGTAGTACCTGAGGCCGCCAGAGCTGATTTCGCGCCCGAGGCGGGAGTCCTCGTCGACTTCGAGCATGTAGATGCTGGCGTGGTCGATGCCGATATCGGCGAGGACGCGGAGGGATTCGCGCCAGGAGCCGGAGGTCTGGCCGGGGAGTCCGGCGATGAGGTCGACGTTGATGTGCGGGATGCCGGCGCGGCGAACGCGTTCGATGTCGCGGAGAGCGATTTCGCGGGTGTGGAGGCGGCCGGTGTGTTTCGCCTCGGAGTCGATGAAGGACTGAACGCCGAAGCTGATGCGATTGACGCCGCACTCGACCATGGCGGCAAGGGTTGTGTCTTCAAGCTGGCCGGGGGCGCATTCGACGGTGATTTCGGCGTTGGGCAGAACGACGAATTCGCGGCGGATGGCGGAGAAGAGGCGGTGGATGAGATGGGGCGGCAGGATTGAAGGTGTCCCGCCGCCGAGGTAGACGGTGTCGATGACTTCAGGGAGCGCGGCCTTCCAGCGGAGGGCGCGGTCGCGCATCGAGACGAGGTCCTGTTCAAGGCGCGCGATGTATTGCTCGTGATAGCTGGAGGGGAAGACCCCTGAGGCGAAGTTGCAGTAGGTGCACTTGGACTTGCAGAACGGGATCGAGAGGTAAAGGCCGAGTGAATCCATCTGTGGGTATTTTCGCATCTTGCCGTTGAATTGGGACATCGGATGGAGATGGATCCCGGGAAAAAGCCTGAGATGAAACGCGCCGCGATCGGCGTTCGCATGCACTCCGGCTGGGGAGCGCTCGTGGCTGTCTCAGAGGATGCCGGCACAGTGGAAGTGATTGAACGGCGGCGCATCGCGGTGACTGCGCCTGGGGCGCGAGGAGGAAATCAGCCATATCACTTTGCGAAGAATCTTGAGCTAACGGAGGCGGAGAAGTTTCTGGAGGAGTGCTTCGAAGATTCGAGAGGCATGGCGGCAGCGGCTCTCCGGGTTCTGGAGAAGGAATTGTGCAGGCAATATCGCCTTGCGGGCGCTGCAGTCCTTCTTGCTTCGAGCCACCCTCTGCCGGCTCTGGCAAAGATTCTCGCGGCGCACACGCTGATTCATGCAGCCGAGGGTGAGTTTTATCGCGAAGTATTTTCAAGAGCGTGCGCCAGTCTGAGCATTCCAGTTACTAGACTGCGCGAGCGAGACCTTGATGAACGTATTCGGGCGGCCTTCGCTGATTCGGCGAGCCGAGTGTTGCACGAGGTTGCTGACGCCGGACGATCCCTCGGACCTCCATGGACTGCTGATCAAAAAATGGCTGCACTGGCTGCGCTGTTGGTTCTGGCAAATGAGCATCAGTGATTGCGACTCAATGGTCCCGTAAAATAGAGACAGCGTTCATGGCTCGATCAGATAAAGAGAAGTCTCCGCAGGAAGAGAAGAAAAAGTCGGCTTCACAGCAGGACGACGACGTTATCGGCAAGGCCTACGACGGGCGCCTAATGCGGCGGCTGCTTACCTATCTCTACCCCTACAAATGGGCGGCGTTCATCTCGCTTGCGGCGATCCTGATCAAGGCGGCGTGCGATGTGCTGGGGCCGTACCTGACGGAAGTGGCCATTGACCGGTACATGGTGGCGCGTCCCGGGGAGCGGAGCACATTTCTGGCGCGGTGGCTGAGCGCCGATCCCTTTCGCGGCATTACGCAGATTGCGCTGATCTATCTTGGATCGCTGCTGTTGAGCTTTGCGCTGGAATTTATCCAGACCTACCTGATGCAGTGGACCGGGCAGAAGATCATGTTCGACCTGCGGCGGCAGATCTTCGGGCATCTGCAGCGGATGCATGTCGGATTTTATGACCGGAACCCTGTTGGGCGGCTGGTGACGCGGCTGACGAGCGATGTGGATGCGCTGAACGAGATGTTCACGTCGGGCGTGTTCGCGATTTTCGAAGATATTTTTGTACTGGCCGGGATCGTCTTTGTGATGCTGCGCATGAAGTGGTGGCTGGCACTGCTGGCGTTCTCAGTGCTGCCGCTGATCTTTATCGCGACGCGCATCTTCCGAAAATATGTGCGCGATTCGTATCGAAGAATTCGTACAGCGATTGCGCGAATTAACAGCTATACGCAGGAGCACATTTCGGGGATGAGCCTGGTGCAGCTCTTCAACCGGCAGCGGCGGGCGTATCTCGATTTTGAGGCGGTGAACAAAACGCACCTGGTGGCCTTCAAGGATTCGATCCTGGCATATGCGCTGTATTATCCGGTCGTCGAAATTCTCAGCTCTACGGCCATTGCGCTGGTGATCTGGGTTGGCGGCCGCGGGGTGATGCGCGAGGCGGTATCGATCGGCGTGCTGGTGGCGTTTATTCAATATGCGCAGAGGTTCTTCCGGCCGATCCAGGATCTGAGCGAGAAGTACAACATTCTGCAGGCAGCGATGGCGGCGAGCGAGCGGGTCTTCAAGCTGCTGGATACACAACCGGAGATTGTGTCGCCGGCGCATCCGAAGAAGACCGATAACTCCGGCAGCATTGAATTTGTAAACGTGTGGTTTACATATCAAAGACTGGACGAGGAAATGAAGGCGCTGGTGGCGAGGGCGACTCCGGGCGAACTGGCCGCGATGACCGAGATCGAATGGATTCTGCGCGGGGTATCGTTCCGGATTACGCCGGATCAGACGGCGGCGATTGTGGGGCATACGGGCGCGGGCAAGTCGACGATCATCAGCCTGATGATGCGCTTCTACGATATCCAGCACGGGCAGGTGGTGGTGGACGGCGTGGATGTGCGCGAGCACGATCTCGAAAAGCTGCGGCAGCACTTTGGTGTGGTGCTGCAGGATCCGGTGCTGTTCAGCGGGACGATCGAGAGCAATATCCGGATGGGAACGGAGTCGATCACCGGGACACAGATGCAAATGGCGGCGGAACAAGTGAACATCCACGACTTCATCCTGAGCCTGCCGGGCGGATACCGGGAGCCGCTGCGGGAACGGGGCAATTCCCTGTCCACGGGCCAGAAGCAGCTAATCAACT
>Ga0335075_10009314_pt1 | contig 15000 bp, 11 predicted proteins | sample Lox_Sample_24_FD_206723 | JGI IMG/M metagenome (GOLD analysis project Ga0335075, IMG submission 206723) | Soil microbial communities from Loxahatchee National Wildlife Refuge, Florida, United States - Lox_Sample_2.4 | ecosystem: Environmental > Terrestrial > Soil > Wetlands | place: USA...
ACCCGGGTGAAGTCGCCGCTGCCCATCTCGGCGGCGAGGATCTTGCGCCCCGTCGGGTTGATGCGCTCGCCGATCATGACGAACGGGCGGTCGAAGCCGATCACGACTTCACGGGTGGCGGAGCTGAGGAGAGTGTCGGTCATGAGGCGAGCCTGTTGGAGTTGCGTTGCGGATCGCGGCCGGGATACCACGGGACTCGGCCTCCGAGTACGCCGGAGCGATCGATGATTTCGGGGACGCTGTCTTCCTGCCGGTAGGCCATCACGTGGACGCCGCTGACGCCGGGCACGGAGCGGAGCTCCTGGATGAGGTCGACGCAGAGGTTGCGTCCTTCGCGGGCGGCATCGGCAGCGCCCTTGAGGCGCGCGATGACCGCATCGGGAATATGCAGGCCGGGCACGTGCGTGCGCATCCATTCGGCCGTCTTGGCGGAACGCAGCGGACCCACGCCCACCAGGATGAAAACCTTCTCGAACAGGCCGAGGTCCTCGACGCGGCGCATGAAGGCCTTGAACAGCGGTACGTCGTAGCAGTATTGGGTCTGGATGAACTGCGCGCCGGCGGCAACCTTCTTCGCCAGCCGGTCCGCGCGCCACTGTGTCGGGTGAGTGAAGGGGTTCTCGGCGGCGCCGAGCAGCACGCGCGGCGAATACGTGAGCTTGCGGCCGCTGAGGAAGCGGTGCTCGTCGCGCATGGTGCGGGCGGTCTCGAGCAGGGTCATCGAGTCGAGGTCGAACACCGGCAGCGCCTGCGGATGATCGCCGGCCTGCACGCCGTCGCCCGTCAGGCAGAGAATGTTGCAGACGCCCATGGCCGCGCCGCCCAGGATGTCGCCCTGGATCGCGATGCGGTTCTTGTCGCGGCAGGAGATCTGCATGACCGGGGCGTAGCCAACCCGCGTGAGCAGCGCGCAGACCGCGACGCTCGACATGTGGCAGTTGGCGCCGCTGCCGTCAGTGGCGTTGATGGCATCGACATAACCGTCGAAAATGCGCGCGCGGTGATAGACCTCTTCGGGATCCGCGGAATCCGGCGGCGCCATTTCCGTGGTGACGGCGAACTGGCGGGCGCGCAGGACCCGCTCCAAACGGCCGGGGGACGTATGGCCCGGCAGAATCGGCAGCGGATATCCGGGTACCGGCTCGTCCTCGAAGATCAAGCGCTCTCTCCGGCACGCTCGCGCGCCACGCGCAGCCAGGAGGATTTTCCGGTGAGCCGCCTGTCGACCGGCAGCTGCACGTGGCTCAACGCCTCGGTGCCGCCGGGAATGCGATGGCTGCCGTCGACGGCCAGATTCCAGACGCATTTCATGTCCGGCTTGACCTCGCAGTTGCCGTTGGCGCGCACGCCGCCGCAGGGCCCGTTGCGCAGGCTCTTCGGACAATTCATGGGACAGGACATGCCCGTCGAGCTGAGGATGCACTGCCCGCACATCCGGCAATCGAAAAGGAGTCCCTTGACGGAGTGCTCGAGCGCCGCCACCGGACGCTCCAGACGCTGATAGCCGATACGCTTGAAGAGTGGATGCAGCGCGGTCAGGGCGCGCTCAAACCCGCGGTAGAAGCTGTTGAGACCGCGCGCATGACGGACCGACCAGAGGCGTACGCTGTACATCAGGCACCGGCAGGTTCCGTCGGTCCAGTGCCGCCGGATGGCGCGTCCGGATCGAGGCCCTTGGCCTTCACCATCCGCTCGAGATACTCGTCGGTGTAGTGCGCCTCGATGCGCGCGGCTTCAGCGGCCACTTCCGCCGCGATGTCATCGCTGCACGGCCGGGGAGGGCTGCGTTTCCAGTCCTCGAGATAGGCGTTGGAGGTGCCGCGCCCGGCGCGCATGGCCGCGCGGTCCACCGCCTCCTGGAATCGCGCCGACAATTGCACCTTGGCGGTCTCGCGCCCTTTGCGCACGACCACCTGCGCCGGGATGTCGCGCCAGGAGATGATGATCAGGTTCGCCATGAGGGCGTGCGGTCGGCGCGGACGAGGGCCGCGAGGTGCGTGCCGAGCTCGCCGTAGCCCGTGTGGCGGTGCTCGAACTCGAGGCCGAGATCGGCAGCGATCCGCCGCGCCTGCTCGAGCAGCGGCGCGGAGCGGATCTGCGCCAGGTAGACGACTTTGCGGTAATTGCGGAAATACTCCTGCGCGAGCTCCGGATGACGATCGATCCCGAGGCCGCGCACCACCAGCCGCTCGAAGTGACGCGTGAGGAAGTCCGTCAGGTAGAAGGTGCCGGGCTCGGCGTCCGACAGCTCGGCGAAGGCCCGCGCGCCGGCGAAGAACTCATAACAGTGGGCGCCGGGCAGGCGCTCCACGCCTTCCTCCCGCAGCACCGCATCCAGGCGCCCGCCGGTGCCGCAATCGCCGTAGGCGACGAAGAGGCTGCGGTACCGGCCGCGATGGGCGCGGATCTTGTCGCGCACCGCCGGTGCGATGCGCTCCGGCCGATTGTGCAGCTCCGGCGGCAGGCAGACGACGTCGATCGCCGTCCAGCCGCTCGCCCGGCGCAGGGCCGCGATCTCGTGCGCGAGCGCGCCGCAGGCGATGATCAGCGTTCCGCTCGGTGTATCCACGTCAGGCGGCGTGCATGGCCCGGCGCGTGGCGATCAGGCTCTTCGCCGTCTCGACCGCGATCGCCGCGTCGCGGCAGTAGGCATCGGCGCCCACGGCCTTGCCGAACTCCTCGTTGAGCGGCGCGCCGCCGACCAGGACGATGTACTTGTCGCGGAGGTTCTCTTCGCGCAGCTTGTCGATCACGACCTTCATGTAGGGCATGGTGGTCGTGAGCAGCGCCGACATGCCGAGGATGTCGGGCTTGTGCTTCTCCAGCGCCTCGAGGTATTTCTCCACCGAGTTGTTGATGCCGAGGTCGATCACCTCGAAGCCCGCCCCCTCGAGCATCATCGACACGAGATTCTTGCCGATGTCGTGGATGTCGCCCTTGACCGTGCCGATGACGACCTTGCCGATCGGCTCGGCGCCGGTCTCGGCGAGCAGCGGGCGCAGGATCTCCATTCCCGCTTTCATGGAGTTGGCGGCGAGCAGCACTTCGGGAACGAAGAGGATCCCGTCACGAAAGTCGATGCCGACGATCCTCATGCCCTCGACCAACGCGTCGTTCAGCACCTTCTCCGCGCCCCAGCCGCGCTCGAGGAAGATGTTCGTCGCCTCCACGACCTCGTCGCGCAACCCGTTGTACAGGTCATCATGGACCTGCTCGGTGAGCTCCTGGTCGTTCAAGTCACGCAGGTTGAACTCGGACTGCTCTGGCATGCTCGGTCCTCGAATCCGGGGCGTACGCCCTCGAGAAAAATGGTATCCGAGGGGTGGCGGCGCATGGGGTGAATTTGCGACGTCGGCATGTCCGCAGGCGACAGGCGTGACGCCGCGCTCATGCGGAATTGCACGGCATTATGCCAATACGAGATAACGGGCCTGAGTATGATGCGCTGGATCGGGGCATCCTGCCCCGCCCAGCGCGCGTTGAGCAAAAACGCGTGGTTTTTGTGCTCAACGCCCGCCACCTGCGGCGGCGGGGCACGTCCCTGTGCCTGTCATTGGTGTCCACGGGCAACTAGACGGCGCTCTTGCCCGGCCCGTAAGGCTGCTTACGCTCCGGCGGCGCGCGGCGCATCTTGCGCCACTGGTTGTAGATGCTGAGGAGGCCCGTGAGCCCGGCGAGGCTGCCGAAGTAGGCGGGCGGGCCGAAGCGCGAGATCAGGCCGCCGACCAGCACCGGGCTCAACGCGGCGCCGATGCCGTTGAGGCGCAGCAGGGCGCTGCTCGCGGCCACCATCTGCGCCGGCTCGAGATGGTCGTTGACGTGAGACACGCTCAGCCCATAGAGCGTGAATGCGAGTCCGCTGAACGCGGCGGCGAGCACCAGCACCAGCCCGTGCGGCAGGCTGCGAAAGGCCGCGGGTATCGCGGCGCTCACCGTCGCGAGAAAGCAGATCCCGGCGATCACCGTCCGGCGGTCGATCCGGTCGGAGAGGCGGCCGACCGGCAACTGCATGATGACGGCAGCCAGGACGCTGACACCCATGAAGGTCGCGACACCCGACGTGTCGAGGCCGCTCAGCCTGGCGTACACCGGGCCCATCGCGTAGACGTTCGATGTCACCATGCCCGCGACCATCACCGCGACCACACCCAGCGGCGAGTCGCGGTAGAGATCGCGATATCTCACCTTCTGCGGCAGCGCAATCTCCGGGGCGTGTTGCGCGGCGATCACGATGGGCACGATGGCGAGCGAGATCAGGATCGCCACCAGCATGAAGGGCACGGCGGTATGCGGATCGGCCGGGATCAGCAGGAACTGCGAGCTGCCGAGCCCGATGTAGAGCACCGCCATGTAGACGGCGAGGAGGCTGCCGCGGGTGGCACGGGTCGAGCGGTCGTTGAGCCAGCTCTCCGCCACGACGTAGATTGCGGCGAAGGCGAGTCCCGAGAGTCCGCGCAGCACCGCCCAGGGCAGCGCGGCGATCAGCAGGCCCTGGGCCAGGATGGCCACCGACGCGAGCGCTGCCATCGCGGCGAAGACGCGGATGTGACCCACCCGCCGCACCAGCCGCGGGGCTAGAGCGGTGCCGGCCAGGTAGCCGACGTAGTAGCACGACATCACCGCGCCGGTGAGCGGCGCTGGCCATCCCTCGAGGGTCGCGCGCAGGCTGATCTCGGTGCTCTGCAGCCCGGCGCCGAGCATCAGGATGCCCATGCCGAGGAGCAGTTGCCAGGTGGCTGCGATCGCGCCCATTGTTGAAAGATTCTACTGGAATGCGTCGGCGCGATCAGCGTATGAGTTTTTGCGATCGGCGCATGACGTGCGCTTGGCTATAGTGGAAGCATGCGGCAGAACCGACGCCAATCCGCCCCGGGGGCCCGTCCTCAGGGCCACGCTCGCGCGACCGCGTATCGGCGGTTGCGCAATCCCTTCGCTCCGCAAGGCGTCTTTTCGGACGACGTCATAGCGTCGCTGCACGAGAACGCTTTGAAGGTTCTCGAGACGCTCGGCATCAAAGTGCTGCTGCCCGAGGCGCGCGAGCTATACGCCCGCGCCGGGGCTCTGGTCGATGAGAGCACCGAGATCGTGAGGATCGGCCGCGACATCATTGCCGCGACGCTCGAAAGCTGCCCCCGCGCATTCGAGGGCTTCGGCGGCGACCCCGGCCGTACGGTGGAGTTTGCGGCAGGCTCGCTCATCTTCATCGGCGGCTCGAGCTGCCCGAACGTGAGCGACCTCGACCGCGGGCGCCGCCCGGGCTCGCTCCCGGACTTCATCGAGCTCATCAAGATCAGTCAGCACTTCGACGTGCTGCACGTGCTCGGCAATCATACGGAGCCGCAGGACGTGCCGGTCCACCTGCGCCATTACGCCATGATGCGGGCGCAACTGACGCTCTCGGACAAAATGCCGATCGTGATGGCGCGCGGCACGGGCCAGGTCGAGGACAGCTTCGAGATGATCCGCCTGGCGCGGGGCGTGTCCGCGGAGGAATTCCGCAGCCGCACGTTCACCTATACGGTGATCAACAGCAACTCGCCGCGCGTCCTCGACCGGTCGATGGCGCAGGGCATCATCGATTTCGCGCGGCACGGCCAGCCGGTGATCATGACACCGTTCTGCCTCGCCGGCGCCATGGCGCCGATCACCATTGGCGGTGCGCTGACCCTGCAACATGCGGAGGCGCTGGCCGGCATCGCGCTCGCGCAGCTGGCCTGCCGCGGCGCGCCGCTGCTCTACGGCAGCTTTCTATCCAACGTCGACATGAAATCGGGATCGCCCGCCTTCGGCACGCCGACGCACCTGCAGGCGACGCTGGGTGCCGGCCAGCTCGCGCGCCTCGTTGGATTGCCCTGGCGCGCCGGCGCCGGCACGGCGGCGAACGTCGTGGATGCGCAGGCGGCTCTCGAGACCCAGTTCTCCCTCTGGGCGAGCATGCTCGCGGGCGCGACCGTGTGTCTGCATGCCGCCGGCTGGATGGAGGGCGGACTGACCAATTCCTACGAGAAGTGCGTGACGGACGTGGAGATGCTGCAGATGCTGGCGGAGCTGTGCACGCCGCCGGAGTCGGACGAGGATGCCCTGGGATACTCGGCCATCGCCGAGGTCCAGCCGGGCGGTCATTTCTTCGCGGCGGCGCACACCATGGCGCGCTACCGCACCGCGTTCCACGAGCCGATGATCGCCGACTGGTCGAATTTCGGCACCTGGACGGAGCGCGGCTCGCTCACGTCCACGGACCGCGCACACGCCAAATGGAAGCAGGTGCTCGCTGAGTTCGTCGCTCCGCCCTCGGCAGTCGCCAGCACGGAAGCTCTCGACGAATTCATCGCGAAGCGCACCGCCGAGGGGGGCGCCCCGCCATTGACTTAGTCAGGCACAAGGATGTGCCCCGATCCAGCGCATCATTGACTCGCCCGTCGCTCGTCCTCGAGCACGTGGCGGGCCGATATGAAGTAGTGCCATGCCGCCCAGAATCCCGTCGGCACCAGACACAACATCGCGAGGCGCAGCGACTCCGCGTCGGCGACGTGATGGGGCGCGAACCAGTCGCTCAGGAACCCCACCATCTGCGGGGCGATGATGAGATTGCCGAGGTTGGCGGTGAAGAGCACGGTGGCGCAGTACACGGCGCGCATTCCCGGACGGGCGAGGTTGTTCAGGATGCCGAAGCCGGGACCGATGTACACATAGATCGATGGAATGTAGAGCCAGAAGAGCGCCCGGGTGAGGGCGAGCGAGTGGGTGGAGTAGATCACCGCCGTGACCACCGTCGCCAGCGCAACGTTGATCCCGATGAGGCGCAGGACGCGTTGCGGGCTCGAAAGCCACGGCCGCGACAGCAGCCACGTGCTGCCCACCATCGCGAGGCTGCCGCCGAAGAGGTGAATGGGGCCGAGCATCGCGCCCGCCTGATCGACGTTGAGCCCGTAGCCGCGCATCAGGAATGCAGGCGTCCACCACATCAGGCCCCAGCCCCACAACGCCACCACGGAGCTGCCGACGATCAGATGAATCGCGGACGGCTGTCGCAGCATGAAGCGGATCGTGTCGAGGAAGGGCGGCGCCGGCTGACAGTTCTCGTGGCGGTCGAGGCAGCCACGGGACGGCTCGCGGATGGTGAGCAGGACGAGGGCGCCGATCACGATCCCCGGTACCCCCAGCGCCAGGAACATGGTGCGCCACCCGAACCGGAAGGCGATCGCGCCCGCCACCTGCGAGCCGAGCCAGGCGCCGATCGGCGCTCCGAGCGAGAACACCTGCAGCGCCATCGGGCGGCGCGCCGCGGGGAAATAGTCCGACAACATCGAGTTGGCCCCGGGCGTGCCGCCCGCCTCCCCGACGCCGACGCCGATACGCGCCAGGAGGAGCTGCCCATAGCTGCGCGCCAGTCCGGTGGCGACGGTGAATGCCGACCAGATGATGAGACAGGCGCCGATGATCGTGCGGCGGCTCTTGCGGTCGATCAGCCACGAGAGCGGGAACCCGAAGATGACATAGAATATCGCGAGCGACACGCCGGTCAGGAATGCGATGTTGGCATCGGAGAGGTGGAGCTCCTTGCGGATGGGCTCGAGCACCGTCGAGATCGAGTAGCGGTCGCAGATACTCAGCGTGTAGACCACGCACATCGTGATTGCGACGTACCACCGCTCCGTGAGCGAGGCGGTATCCGCGCTCACGCGCCGCTCCTCGGACGCTGCCGGGTGATCGATTTCAGCTCTCGTCTCGCTCATCCGCCGGCGTCCTCGAGTATGAGATCGGCTGCCTTCTCGGCGACCATCAGCGTCGGGGCATTGATATTGCCCGAAGTGACGGCCGGAAAGATGGAGGCGTCGACTACACGAAGATTGGCGACTCCGTGCACGCGCAGCCGCGGGTCGACGACGGAGCTGCCGGCGTCCGAGCCCATTGCGCACGTGCCGCACGGGTGGAATACCGACCCCGCGCGGTGGCGGAAATCCTGAAGCACTTCGGCGTCGGAGCGGACGCGCTCACCGGGCAGCAGCTCCGAATCGATCACGGCGGCGAGCGGCTTCGCAGCGGACAAGCGTCGCAGCACTCGCGCCCCTTCGTACACGTCCGCCACGTCCTCCGGCGTCGACAGACTGTTGGGTGCGATCGCGGGACTCGCCAGCGGATCGGCACTGCGCACGTGCACGCTGCCGCGGCTCGTCGGGCGGCAGGTGTTGAACGACATCAGAAAGCCCGGGAACGGATCGGGATTGAGCAGCCGGCGGGTCTCGCCGCCGGCCGTCATCGTGCTGTAGCTCGCGGGATTGAAGTAGATGTGCAGGTTGGGGCGGCCGAGGTCCGGGCGGCTGCGCACGAAGGCGCCGGCCTGGTTGACGCTCATCGACAGGGGGCCGTCGCGGCGCACCGCGTAGCGCACCGCGGCTCGCACTTTGCCGAGGAAGGGCCCGAGCACGTCATTGAGGGTCGGCACCCTGGAGCGGTAGAAGTAGGACACGCAAACGTGATCCTGCAGGCCGCCGCCGACGCCCGCCAGGGGGGCGACCACCGGGATCTGGAGCTGCCGCAGCCGCTCGGGGTCGCCGAGGCCGGAGAGCTCGAGGAGCTGCGGCGAGCCGATCGCGCCCGCCGAGACGAGCACTGCGCGGTGGGCGGTCGCGGTCAACCGTGCCCCCGCACGCAGATATTCCACGCCGGTCGCCTGCTTGCCGGAGAAGAGTACCCGGGTCGCGCGCGCGGCGGTCGTGACCTCGAGGTTGCGCCGGCGCAACGCGGGCCGCAAGTAGGCCCTGGCGCTCGAGACGCGCACGCCATCGCGGATCGTGACCTGCCAGAGGCCCGCGCCCTCGGGCTCCGCGCCGTTGAAGTCGCTCGTGCTGGGGATGCCGACCTCGGTGCAGGAGTCGAGGAACGTCCTGCAGAGCGGGTGGACCGCAGCGGAAGGATCATGAACGCGCACGGGGCCGCCGGCCCCGTGATACTCCGACGCGCCCCAATCGTGATCCTCGAGCTTACGGAAGTACGGCAGCACATCGTGCCAGCCCCAGCCCGGGTTTCCGGCGTTGCGCCAGTCTTCGAAATCCGACGGCTGCCCGCGCACGAACACCATCGCATTGATGGAGCTGGAGCCGCCTAACACCTTGCCGCGAGGCCAGAAGGCAGTGCGGTTCTCCAGCGCAGGCTCGGGCTCGGTCTTGAACATCCAGTTGTAGCGCGGGTCGGTGAACGTGCGTGCGTATCCCACCGGAACGCGGATCCACGGGCTGGAGTCGCTGCCGCCGGCCTCCAGCAGCAGCACGCGATGCCGGCCGCTTGCCGTGAGGCGGTTGGCCAGCACGCAGCCCGCGGAGCCGGCCCCGACGATGATGTAGTCGTATTCCCCCATCGATCGTGGCAGCATAGCTCGCCGCAGAGCGCAGCGGACCCGCGGCGGCATGCCTTTTTCCGATGGGTCCATAGAAATTCTCGGCTTTCACACCGTGGGGCCGATATGGAAGCCTGGGACCGGTCGATCCGCGGGGTGTCGTAAATCCGCAATCCACGCGTCGCGAACTCACAAGCCGTGACGCCGCGATTACGCGAGCATCGATCAAGAGCCGCAGTGACGGGGCGCCGGCGAGCCACAGGGGGCGGACGGCTGGGCGCCGGGATGACAATAAACTCGCAACCGACCGAGGTAGCGCCGAATGAAATCGAACCAGAAGCTGTCGCGGACGATCGCCGCAATCCTGAGTGCATCGGCCGCGCACGCCATATTGGCCGCGGACGCTGCTCCAACGAGCGCCCAAGCGACGCCGCCGACGACGGCGGCTGCCGGCGCGACAGCGGCCGCCGCAGCCAGCAGTCCCAGCGGCACGACCGGGACGCTGACGGAGGTGATCGTCACCGCGCAGCGCCGGTCGCAGAACATCCAGAACGTGCCCATCTCGATGCAGGCCTTGACCGGCTCGACCCTGAAGCAGCTGGACGTGCAGACCTTCGACGACTACGTGAAGTACCTGCCGAACGTCTCCACGGGCAGCCTGGGACCCGGCCAGGGCGTGGTCTTCATGCGGGGTCTGAGCACCGGAGTGCTCGGCACGCAGGGCCAGGGGTCGGTCGGTAACTTCCCGAACGTCGCTGTCTACCTGGACGACCAGTCCGCGCAGCTGCCGGGCCGCAACATGGACGTCTACGCGGTGGACCTCGAGCGTATCGAGGTTCTGGAAGGACCCCAGGGAACGCTCTTCGGCGCCGGCGCCCAGGCCGGTGTGATCCGCTACATCACCAACAAGCCGGTCCTCGACATGACCGAGGTCGACGTCGACGCGGGCTATGGCACCACCGCGCACGGCGACCCGAACAGCAACGGCACCGCGGTGTTCAACGTCCCGATCATCAGCGGGGCGGTCGCGGCGCGCGTGGCCCTGTTCACCGACCGGCGCGGCGGCTACATCAACAACCTGCCGGCCACCTTCGCGCGCGGGGACGAGGATCTCGGCGTCGTCAACAATTTCGGCGGGGTGGTGCCCGCCAACAGCGTGTCGATCAACAACTACGACATCGCCGCCAACGCGATCAACCCGGTCACCTACCAGGGCATCCGCGCCGAGCTGCTGTATAAGATCAACGACGACTGGAACGTGCTCGTCTCGCAGATGTACCAGAACATGGATGCGGAAGGCGTGTTCTACGAGATGCCGAACGGCTCCGAGGGGGCCGGGCTCACGTCCTCGGGCGTGCCCATCGGCGGCCAGGTGCTGCCGGCGTATTCGGTGAACCTGTTCAACCCGTCCTACGACAAGGACAAGTTCGAGAATACCGCCCTCACGGTCAACGGCAAGGTGGGACCGCTGAGCCTGGTGTACACCGGGGCCTACCTGGTGCGCAACGTCGACCAGGTGCAGGATTACACGAACTACGCCCGCGGCGTGTACGGCGTCTATTACCAGTGCTCGAACGTCTACAACCAGTCGGCCGGCGTTACCTGCTACTCGCCGAGCTCCGTGTGGACCGATACCGAGCGCAATACGCACCTGTCCCAGGAGCTGCGCCTGAGCACCCCGTCCGACTGGCGCGTACGCGGCCTCGTCGGACTCTTCTGGGAGGATTACAAGGTCTACGACGATACCGAGTGGCACTACAAGAGCGTGCCGGACTGCGCGCCCGGGGGCCCGACGTCGTCCTGCTTCCTGCCGGTCGAGCCATGGCCGAACGTACCGGCGAACGATCCCAACGTGCGCGATTCGTCGACGGGATTCTTCGATGACTTCCAGCGTACCTTCATCCAGAAAGCGGCTTACACTTCGGCCGACTACGACATCATCCCGAAGGTGCTGACGATCACCGGCGGCATCCGCTATTTCGACATGTACGACTCCACCCAGGGCGGAGACGTCGGCAGCTTCTACTGCTACCAGTACTCGACGACCAGCTACTTCGGGCCCTGCCAGACGCCCTACGGCACGGATCTCAACACGCAGAATCCCCACAACCTGGTCGAGACCGGCAAGCGCGGCCGCGCCGACATCAGCTGGCACATCGCGCCCGACATCATGGTGTATTACACCTACTCGCAGGGTTTCAGGCCGGGCGGGTTCAACCGCGGCAGCTCGGCGGAATTGCCGGGCCCCGACGGGAAAGCGCAGTACGAGACGCCGAAGGACTACGTGTCGGACGATCTCACCAACAACGAGATCGGCTACAAGACGCTCTGGCTCGACCATCGGCTGGAGCTCGACGGCGCCATCTACCAGGAGAACTGGAGCGACGTGCAGGTCGGGGTGTTCTGCCCGCAGTGCGGCCTGGGCAACCTGACGTTCGGCACCAACGGGCCGAGCTACCAGGTGCGTGGCACGGAGATCCAGCTCGCCGCGCGGCCGATCAATGGCCTCACGGTCCAGGGCTCGGCCTCCTGGAACAGCACCAGGCAGACCAACTCTCCGGCCCTCATCGACAACAATCCGCAGAGCATCAACTACGGCAAGCCCATCACGAGCGCAACGATCAATGGCACGCTGCAGACCGTCCCGAATATTTTTGGCGCCGTCGGCAGCCCGCTGGCGAATTCGCCGCCGTTCCAGGCTAACCTGCGGGCACGGTACGAGTGGGTGGTCAACGACTATCTGCCGTACTTCCAGATCGGATTCCAGCATCAGGCGCACTCGGTGTCGGCGACCGGCTACGTCGAGTCGTACAACCAGCCGCCGTGGACCACCGTCGATGCCTCCGCGGGAGTGTCGAAGGACAACTGGACGCTCTCGCTGGTCGGGACGAACATCACCAACGTCAACAAGAGCCTGTTCACCTCGAGCCGGCAGTTCATCCTCACCGAGACGCCCATGCGGCCGAGGGTCATCGAATTGACGTTCAGCTACCATTTCGCCAAGCCGGACTGATGCGGGGCGGCGGCCGGGCGTGGCTGCGGTAGAATCGGCCTCTCGACCGGACGGGAGAGCCCTTGGGAGCACCGACGCCAGCGCCAGTTGCGGCGCCCAGCGCTGATGGCGAGCTGAAACGCATCCGCGGACTGCTGGACCGCAAGCAGTTCGCGGCGGCGTCGCAGGCGGCCGAGGAAGCCCTGGCCGCGGAGCCGGAGAGCCGCGATCTTCTCTACGTGCTGGCGGTGAGCCAGCGGTACATGAACCGAGTGCCCGAGGCGCTCGCGACGCTGGAGCGCCTGCAGCGTCTTCACCCCGATTATCCGCGCCTCTACCAGGAAAGAGGCCACTGCCACATTGCGCTGCGGGCGGCGGATCAGGCGATCGAGGCATTCGACCGCGCCGTGACCCTCAACCCGTCGTTGCCGGCGAGCTGGAAGGCGCTGGTGATGCTTTACCGGATGACGGGCCGGAGCGACGAATCGAAATACGCGGCCGAGCAGGCCGCGAAGCTCGCCAACCTGCCGCCCGCGATCGTCACCGCCTACAGCATGTTCGCCGACGGGGAGATCGCGCAGTCCGAAGAGCTGGTGCGCCAGTATCTGCTGACGCATGGCGATCACATCGAGGGGATGCGGCTGCTGGCGCAGATCGGTGTGCGGCTCGACATCCTGGACGATGCGGAGCTGTTGCTGCAGAGCGTCCTCGAGCGCGTTCCCGATTACCATGCGGCGCGATACGAGTATGCGGTGGTGCTGATGCTGCGGCACAAGCACGTCGAAGCCCGGCAGCAGATGGAGCAGCTGCTGCGGCTCGACTCCAAGAACCGGTTCTACCGCACCACGTACGCCACCATCTGCGCCGGACTCGGCGACTTCGAGCGCGCGCTGCCGCTCTACCGCAAGCTCCTGGTCGAGGCGCCGCACGATGCCGACCTGCACCTGTCGATGGCGCATGCGCTGAAGACGCTGGGCCGCCAGGAGGAAGCCGTGAAGTCCTACCGCGCCGCCACCGCGGAACGACCGGCTTATGGGGATCCCTGGTGGAGCCTCGCGAACCTCAAGACCTTTCGCTTCACGTCCGAGGAGCTCGCCCGCATGCGCGCCGAGGAGGCGACGCCGCGGATCCGGTCCGTGGACCGCTTCCACCTGTGCTTTGCGCTGGGCAAGGCGCTCGAGGATCGCGGGGAGTTCGCCGAGTCGTTCGCCTACTACGCGCGCGGCAACGCGCTGAAGAAGGCGGAGTGCCGCTACAAGCCGGGCATCACCGAGCGCAACACGCGCCTGCAGAAGGCGGTGTGCACGCCGGAGCTCTTTGCCGCGCGGGCGCATTTCGGCTGTGACAGCGCAGCGCCCATTTTCATCCTGGGGCTGCCGCGCTCCGGATCGACGCTCATCGAGCAGATCCTCGCCTCGCATTCGCAGGTCGAGGGCACGATGGAGCTGGCGGAGATTCCCCGGCTGGTGGGCGAGCTCGAGGGCCGCGAGATCGCGGGCGCCGAGCCGCGCTATCCCGCGGTGCTCGCCGAGCTCGCGGCCGAGGACGCGCGGCGCTTCGGCGAGGGCTACCTCGCCGCCGCGGCGGCATATCGTGCCGGCAAGCCGCGCTTCATCGACAAGATGCCGAACAACTTCCGGCACATCGGCCTCATCCATCTCATCCTGCCGAACGCGAAGATCATCGATGCGCGCCGCGGCGCGATGGCCTGCTGCTTCAGCAACTTCAAGCAGCTGTTCGCGGCCGGGCAGCAGTTCACGTACTCCTTCGAGGACATCGCGCGCTATTACCGCACCTACCTCGAGCTGATGGCCCACTGGGACCAGGTGCTGCCGGGAAAGGTGCTGCACGTGCAGCACGAGCAGCTGGTCGGCGGCCTCGAGCCGCAGGTGCGCCGCATGCTCGAGTTCTGCGGACTCGAGTTCGAGCCCGCCTGCCTCGAATTCCACAAGACCGCCCGCCGGGTGCACACGGCGAGCTCCGAGCAGGTGCGCCGGCCCATCAACACCGAGGGCCTCGAGCAATGGCGGCATTTCGAGCCCTGGCTCGGCCCGCTCAGGGAAGCGCTCGGGGACCTCGCGGAGAACTGAACATGACCGAGCCTCCGGCAGCGCCCGCGCGGCGCCGCGAGCGCGGACGCGGCGCGCGCTCCACGGGTCCATCACTCGCTCCCATTGCGCGTCTCGAGAACCGCTGGCCGCCGCTCGAGATCCTGAGCGGCGAGCAGGTGGAGCGCATCGTGCTCGCCGCCTTCCGGGTGCTGGAGGAAGCGGGCCTCGAGATCCGCAGTACCGCGGCCCGTGAGGTCTATCGTCGCGCCGGCGCGCTCGTGGACGAGGGCACCCAGCTCGTCCGCCTCGGGCGCGACCTCGTGGAGGCGCATCTGAGGCTCGCGCCGGCGAGCTTCGTGCTTCATGCGCGCAATGCGCAGCGGCATCTGCACGTGGGCGGCGAAGTAGTCAACTTCGGTCCGGTGACGGGGGCGCCCCACATCAACGACCGGGAGCACGGCCGGCGCTACGGCGACATCGAATCCTTCCGCAACATTCTGCGGCTCATCCACTCGCTCGGGGTGCTGCACTGGCAGGGCGGGATCGTGGTGGAGCCCGTCGATCTGCCGGTTGCCGTGCGGCATCTGGCCATGTACCAGGCGCACATCGAGTATTCCGAC
>Ga0335075_10009315_pt1 | contig 14998 bp, 11 predicted proteins | sample Lox_Sample_24_FD_206723 | JGI IMG/M metagenome (GOLD analysis project Ga0335075, IMG submission 206723) | Soil microbial communities from Loxahatchee National Wildlife Refuge, Florida, United States - Lox_Sample_2.4 | ecosystem: Environmental > Terrestrial > Soil > Wetlands | place: USA...
AGCCAACGCCCGATCCATCGCCGCCGTCTGGCATCGCATCGGTGCACTCCTCCGCTACTTCACCCCTGCCGAGTGCAGCAACTATCTCCGCCATGCCGGATACGCTTCATCCTGACCCGATCAGGCTCTAATGCCGCATATTTGAGAAAACTAGGCCGGGAAATTCTCGTTTCAAAGGACAGTACCGGGGCCAACCGGCTCTTTTCTCCGTCCAAGCAGCAACGCGACATCAAGATAGGCTCCGACCCAGCTCAGTCGGCGGCGTTCTTCTCGATCCATCTAGCAAACTCATGCTGCTAGCGGCGGTGGTGGCTGTGGGGTTGTGGGCAACGCTCGACGTTGTCCATCAAGCCCACAGCCTAGCCGATCGATTAAAATGATGTCTATGAACTGTACAGCTCAAGCCTTGGTATGACGTCCTAGCTGCGCCTCGCACTCAGCCTGCTTTGGGGACCGAGTCACGCAGGCGAAACATCCGGCGGCGAGCGGATGCGAACGGGCAGCAGTACGACCAACGCCAGAGCCGCCAACGCGCCCGCCAACATGAATACTTGTACCGGGCGCAGCGCGGAGACAACCGGCGCCGCCAGGGCTGGCGCCGCTGCTTGGGCCAGTAATACAGGGACAGCCAACCAGCCAATTAGGGTGGGATAACCGGCGGGGCCGAAAACCGCCATCGGCAAAGTGCCCCGATTGATCGAGAGAACACCGTTACTAATGCCATACAGCAATGCAAATGCATAGGCCGCTGTCGCACCACCAAAGCCAAGCACCACCGCGGCGAGTGGAATGAGCGCTGCCCCCATTCGCGCCCTGGCTAAAACGTTTAACCGCGAACCGAGGGCCCAGTCAAAGATTCGGCCGGCGACCTGGCCAGGTCCAATGAGCGCCGCCGCGATAATCGCCTCGCCGGCAGTCAGCCCGATCCCCCGGAAGAGTATCAGAACGTACACCGCGATTGCCGAAGTAATCAGCCAACGCAGCGTGAAGAAGCCAGCGAGGCACGACAGCGCCAATCTTCTAACGCGTCTAGTGCCTACCCAAGTCGGTGCGTCACCGATGACAAGCTGCGGATCGGCGTGCGGCACATACACAAGCACGAGTGGAAGGTTAATAGCGAGCTGTATTCCGGCATAGACAAGGAGCATCTCACGCCAGCCGATAAGATCGAGGATTTCGATGCCAGACGACCAACCTACCGTGCTCGCGAATCCCGCAATCAGGGTAACTCTAGTGATAACGGACCCGGCCTCGGTACCAACGAGTCGCCCGATGGTGGCAAACGCAGCATCGTACAACCCGAGCGCCATGCCTACGCCGAGCACAGTCCAACCCGCGTACCACAATGTCACATCAGATGCAGAGGCAAGCAGTACTAGTCCGAGCGCAATGATGACCGTGCTTGTCGCCAAGACGCCACGGCCACCCCTGCGGTCGACCCAGCGTCCCATGCGCGGTGCACAGAGCCCCGCGATCAGTAGCGACCAGGAGAAAGCACTGATTACGACAACTCGTGAGGCCTCCAACCCTTCGGCGGCAGCTCCAGCGATCACCGCAGGCAAATAAAATGTAGTTGCCCAGGACAAGAGCTGATTGAATCCGATCACCAGGGCGAGATGAGGAGCTTCTTTCATACGGTGCTCCGCGGCGGCACTCGGTCACCTGGGGCCAATTCCCGCTGGAGCAAAACGGTATCTAGCCAGCGCCCGTGCTTGTAGCCGACTGAGCGCAGCACCCTAACCAGACGAAAGCCAAGCCGCTTGTGCAGGCGGATCGAGGCAGCGTTGCCGCTGTCACCGACAACCGCCACCATCTGGCGAAACCCGCGGGTCTTGCATTCCGCGACCAGGGTTTTCAATAACTGACGGCCAATGCCGCGCGCGATTGCATCGATGCGGAGATAAACGGAGTTTTCGACGGTGTCACGGTATGCAACGCGTGGACGATACGGGCCCGCATAGGCGTATCCGACCACCCGCCCTCTCTGATCGGCGACAAGATGTGGGTAGTTGCCGCCGATGAGAACTGCCCATCGGCTACGCATTTCATCGGGAGTGGGCGGCTCGGTCTCGAAAGAAGCGATACCGTTCAGCACGTGGTACGCGTAGATTGCTGCGATCGCCTCAATATCCTCTTCAGCACTTGGACGAATCGCGATCTTGTCTGCTGTAGGCGACTCATACGCATCAGGCATATTGGGGCATCTCTCATGGCGACGGTGAGACGATTGAGCTGCTTGAACTACAGCCCGGTCTCTGGTTTTAACAAAAGGAAAAGTTTCTAATGCTTGGCATTAGGATAATTTTCGCTTATAGCTTCCGTGTTTGGAATATACTAGCGGCTATGCCGGACCCCACCTTTCGTCAGCTGCGAAGCTTCTTGACGGTCGTCGAGACCGGAAGCGTATCGGCCGCGGCCCGGCTGCTCAATCTGACCCAGCCAGCGCTTAGTCAGCAGTTGCGGGAAGTAGAGCGTATGCTAGGGGCGCGGCTGCTTAACCGCGCAAGAGGAAAAATAACTCCTACGGCTACAGGATACGCTCTCCTCGGCCTCGCGCGCCGAGCCCAGACAGTGATGGAGGACATCGCTGCTGCAATAGTTGCACATCGAAGCGGTGATCGCGGGCGCGTTCGCTTAGGAACGGGAGCCACTGCATGCATTTATATCCTTCCACCCGTGCTTTCTGCGGTAAAGCGAACGATGCCGCGGCTAGAAATCATCATTGTTACTGGGAACACGCTTGATATTCTACAGCGGGTGGAGGCGGGTAATCTGGATCTTGCGCTCGTAACTCTACCGGCAACGATTGAGCGCTCATTGATGGCCACGCGCGTATGCCTGGACCCGCTCACGGCCGTCGTTCCGAAGGCAATGGCACCCGACAGTCTTGGCATGGAACCCCGGCAGCTGGCGCAACTACCGCTGATTTTGTACGAGGCAGACGGAGCTACCCGGGACATCGTAGATGCTTGGTTCCGGCACGCCGGCCTGAAGCCGCACCCGATCATGGAGCTCGGAAACGTTGAAGCTATCAAGGGACTAGTCGCCAGCGGTCTCGGCGCATCAATCCTTCCGCAGCTAGCCGTTAGCGGTGGCGTTCAAGACGCCGTATTGCGATCGCTACGTCCCGTGGTGCAGCGTCCGCTTGGAGTTGTATTGCGTCGGGATAAAATTGTGGACCGCGGCCTCCGAGTCCTTCTCGACGAGATTTCGCGATCGCACGTATTGGAGCGACCAGTCTCCGCCGCTACTGAAAGCATTTTTCGTCGATCCACATCCCGGCTGCGGAGTGCAATTCCGGGGACGCGCTAAGTGAACTCAAAGTGTAGCCCCGGTTTGCGGGGTAACGGCGAGTCCGGACGAAAAAGGTCGCCCAAACGCAACCAGTTCTTATGTACTGTATAACAAAATTTGCCTTCTCTGTCTGCCGATGGGCGAACAATGTTGCCTGAAACTGGGAGGTGATCACACGATGCCCTTCGACGGAAGCGTTCCAGACAAGAGGCCAGAGCGGCATGTACCATCAGAACGGGTACGCGCGATCTTGGCTGGCTGGAAACCCTTGAATCCTGCCCCCAGTAAGGCGTCAAGCCGCGGCGTCAGCTATCGCGCATCTGGGTCCGGACGAGCTGTGCTCGCGACACTCGGCTTCCAGCCTGCTATCCACCTAACAGCAAGAATCCACCGTTTCCTACAATTTTAGGGCGGAAGGCCGCCGCGCTGGACGCTAGTGGACACTTTGCAAAAATCGGATATGGTGAATCGCGTGGGAGTCGCCTGTTGCGGCGTCCATCCTGCAAGCAGGATTGATGCTTACTCCCTGACCTTGTGCGCGTGCCTCGTCGTGGGAAGCGGCGTATTTCGCCACCATGCGTCGAAGATGCCTTTCCCAAGGTGCCACGACGCGATCGAGGCACTCGCGGGCTGACCCGTTCGGCGCTCAGCATGGCCATTCCGCCGCGGCGAGCGCAAGGCAATTAGCCGGTCGCGAATGCCGATGCACATGAAATCGTACTGGTTGTCCGGTGCCGGCGCGAATCGAGCGCACTACCGCGGCCCGTGATCCCGCTCGGCGAGGCACGGCGACTTTATTTCACCGCCCCGAAGGTGAGGCCCGCCACCAGGCGCCGGCGCAGGATCATGGTCATCGCCAGGATGGGTGCCACTGTGACCGTGGCTGCGGCCGTCAGTTCGCCCCATTGCGTCCCGTACATGCTGGTGAATTCATTGATCCCGACCGGTGCCGTCTCCACGTTGGAGCGGGTCAGTGCCAGGGCAAAAAGAAACTCGTTCCAGGAGAGAATTGCCGACAGCAGGGCAGCAGCGACGATGCCGGGCATCAGGAGCGGTACCACGACGCGGCGGATCAGTGCCAGGCGTGAGGCCCCATCCACCATCGCTGCTTCCTCGATCTCGATCGGGATCTGCTTGATGTAGCTACGCAACATCCAGATCACCATCGGCAAGGCGAAGGCGGCATAGGGAATGATGAGCACCGGATAGGTATCCATCAGGTGCAGCCGCCCCGCGAAGATGAACACCGGAATGACCGACACCGCTGGGGGAAACATGATGGTGGAGAGGATCCACATAGCGGTCGCTCGCTTGGCGCGGAAGCGGAGACGGGCGAGGGCGTAGGCGGCGGGGACGCCGACAGTGAGCGCCAACAAGGTGCATGCGGCGGTGACGACGGCGCTATGGAGGAGCAGGATGCTGAACGCCTGCGAGGTATAGGTGTGGCCGGTCAGGACGTTGACGTAGTTGGCCAGAGTCGGGGTGAAGTCCCACACGGGCGGCAGCGCCTGGCTGACATCGGTGGGTTTGATGGAAGTCAACACCATCCAAAGGATCGGAAAGAGCACGCCCAGCAGCACCATCCAAACCGCCACTCGCAGCAGAATCGCGGTGATCCGTTTCATGGTGTCAGTCTTCCAGAATATCGGTGTTGCGCCCGAGCACGTTCAGGAGCTCCGTCATCACGACCGAAAGGCACAGCAGGAAACAGATGCCGAGTGCCGCGGCCGCGCCGACGTTGAAGTCCTGCAAGGCCACGCGGTAGAGATCGAGAGTGATGAGTTCGGTCGAGGTTCCCGGCCCGCCTGCGGTCAGGATCCAGACGCTGCCGAAGGTCTTGAACGCCTCGATCGCGCGCAGCACCAACGCGATCGCGATGAAGGGGCGGAGCAGCGGCAGAGTGACATACCAGAAAAGCGCGATCGGGCTCGCCCCGTCGACCACGGCGGCCTCCTTCGGTTCGCTCGGGATGCCCTGCAGGCCGGCTAGCAGGATCAACGCCACGAACGGCGTCCATTGCCAGACATCGAGCCCGATCAGGGCGATCCAGGCGGTGACGGGCTGGCTCAGCCAGTCCACCGGATTGCCCATCAGCCCCCAGGATTGCAGGTACCAATCCAGCCAACCGTAGGCGGGGTTCAGCAGCACGCGGAATACCAGGGCGGAGACCACCGGCGCCACCCCGAGCGGGACGACGAAGAGGGCAGTGAGGAGGTTGATTTCCCGCATTTTGCGGCTCAGCAGCAGCGCTAGAGCGAGCCCGAGGAGCAGTTCGATGCCGACGGCGAGAGCGACGAAGAGTAGGGTCGCCGCGGCGGACCAGCCGATCGAGGGATCAGAAAGAACTTCGAGGTAGTTCCGGAATCCGACGAAGGTGGAGCCGGTACCTAGGAGGTTCACATGTTGAAAGCTCGCGCCGACGAGGTACATCGTGGGCGCGATCGTCATCGCGAGCAGGATGACGAGGGCTGGGGCCAGGAGGCCCCAGGCCAGGGCCCCGGTGCCGATCGGCCGCCGCGGCCGGCGGGCGAATTTCGTCGGGACGAGCCGTGCCGCGATAGCCGCCAACTCAGTGCGTGTAGCCGGCCTGTTTGAGCAGGCGCGCTACCTCACCCGCGGCCCGATGCAGTGCCGGAGCCGGTTCAGCGGCACCGCGGGCGGCGTCATTGACGGCGACCCAGATTGCACGATCGACGTCCGCGTAATTGGTCAGCCGGGGGCGGCCGACGCCCACCTCCAACGATTTCCCGAGAACGTCGTAAAAGTTGCCAAATTTGCCGGCCAGCGTCTGGTCTTGAGTGGCGATGGCGTACGCGGAACGCCGCGTCGGATGCAACTGGGTCGTCAGCATCTTCGCCTGAGCGTCTTTGCCGGTGAACCACTGGACCGCTTGCATGGCCCATTGCTTATTGGTCGAATAAGAATTGACCGAGAGCATCCAGGTGCCGAAATGTGGTCCGTGCTGCACTTTCTTGGGAACCATCGCGTAGCCGATCGAGCCATGCACGTTGCCGCTCAACGTTTCCGTGTGATAGTTCATGCTCATCGCCGTGAGACCGGTGCCGAATTCGGTCGCCGCGGTATCCCAGCTTGCGGCAGTCGTGCCGGGCGGCACCACCTTGAGCTTGCGGATCAGCTCGACATAGAAGCTCAGCGCCGAGACACCTTGCGGTGAATTGAAAACGGTCTCGAACTTGTCGTTCACCATATGACCGTCGCCGCCGAAGCAGGCGAGCAGGGTCTTGAAATCGTCGGTCGCCCAGTCTCCGGCGCCGGCCATCAGCGTCGTACCCCAGAGGCGCTTGGAGGGGCGGGTAAAGAACGAGGCGGTAACCGCGAACTCGTCCCAGGTTCCGGGGGGGCTGAGCGGCTTGCCGATTTTTGCCTTGTAGGCTTGCTGCTCGGCGGGCTGGCTGAACAGGTCGTGGCGATAGGCCACGGTCAGCGCGTTGGCCTGGATGGGCAGGCCGTAGATCTCGAAGCCGGCCTGTTTGATTGCTCGCGGATCGATCGTTTCGGCACCAGGCCAGTGGAGGTAGCTCGCGTCAGTCTTATAGACGCAGGTATCGAAGAAAACCTTAGGGATAAAATCCTGAATGTCGAGCGTTGTTGCGTTCGTGAGGCTGCTGTCGAGCAGCATGTCGGTAATCGGCTGGATCTTGCGCGTCAGTGCCGGCATCCACGGCGTATCGACCAGAATGATGTCATAGTACGAGCTTTGCGACGCAAGCTCGGCAAAGGCCTTCTGCTGAAGCGAGTCGTACGGCATCGTATCCAGATGGAGGGCGATGCCGAACTCGCGCTGGAAATCCGGCAACGCTAGCTTAATGGCATCCGAATCCGCTTCGACAGTGGCGTACAACATGTTGAGGCGGGCTGGCTTGGCCGGTATTGCGGAGGTGGCGGCACGGGCGCCGTCTGGCAGGATTGTCGCGGTTGCGGCGGTGCCCACTGCGGAGATCAATGCCTGGCGGCGCGTCAACTGCGGGCGGCCGGTGGTCTTTCGAGTCATGGTTTTCTCCTCATTCAAGGTACGGACGACGCCGAGGCGTCTCTGTTGGCCGGGCTCAGCCGAGCTCGCTTTCGATCCGCTTGAGGCAGATGAGCGCCCGTCTCGCGCAGCTGTCTGGATCGACGCTGCGTTTGTTGAAGCCGATCTCCATTGTCAGATGACCGGCGAAGTTGATCTCTTTCGCCGCCTGGAGGACGCCGTGGAAGTCCACGCTGCCCTCGCCCGGTGGCAGCCGGTCGGTGTCGGCAAGGTGGATGTGCGCGAGGTGCCGGCCCATGATGCGCACGTAATCCGACGACACCTCGTTGCGGTAGAGCGCATGGTAGGTATCGAACATGACTTTCACGTTCTGCTGGCCAACCGCGCGCATCAGCTCGAGCGCGTCGTCCGCCGTCTCGATCAGGTTGCTGTCGGCCGCTGTCGGCTCGACGGCGATGGTCACGTTGCGAGTCGCCGCATGAGCCGCGATGGCGGCCAGGCTGTCGCGACTGTGCCGCCAGGCGTCCTCGCGGGTGGTGCCGAAGATTTGCCAGCCGGCGATGTAGAGCACGAGGCCGGCGCCGAGATCGGCGGCGAGTTCGATCACCTCCTGGTAGTGCTCAACGGTGGCGCGGCGTTCCTCGGGCAGCGGCGAGGCACCGTTGAAGCCGGGGCCACCGCCGGGGGCGGGGAGCAGGCTGACCACGGGAAGGCCCTCACTTTCCGTAAGGCGCCTGAGTTCGCGGCGCCGCTCGGCTGAAAGGTGCGCCGGCCAGGCGTGGGGCGCGGCACAGCCGATCTCGATCCCGTCATAGCCGATCTTGGCGAGACGACGAATAACCTCGTCGAGCGGATAGGATGGCAGCCAGGTCGGAAAGCTGCCGTAGACCCAGGTGTTGAAGGCATATCGGAAGGGCATTTTTGCACCTCGCTAGTACGTCATTTCGGTCATGCGTGACCCGCCCTCACGCCGGCCTCTCGCTCGGCTCCCATCGTGCGAATGCCGTGGGAACTCGCTCGAGAAAGAGCAGAGAATGGTGCCGATCGGACGGGCGGAATCTGCCTCGCAGATTGACAACCCCGGGCACTCGTACGGAGTTTCCATGACCAGAATCATATCGGGGACGCGCGGTTGCGTGGCAGCCCAGGATGGCGGAATTCGCTTCGCTCTTCCGCCCTGCCTCTTCGTCGCGACTCGCGGGGATGCGAAATGCGCAGTTGCACGCAAGCGCTCTCCTAAAGAACGAACACGGCTTTTTCGGTCTGCCGCTCATCGAACATGCGAAACGCCGACTCGGCCTCCTCCAGGCTGAAACGGTGTGTTGCCAGCCGCTCCAGCTCGATGCCGTGTTCGGTGATCACGCGGACGATCTCGCCGTATTCGGCAATGTTGAAGTACCAGGAGCCGATCAGGGTCAGCTGTTTGCGAATGAGCTGATCACTCGGGTGGATCGTGGTCTCGCGCGATTCGCCGATGAACGCGACACGGCCGAGCGGGCATGTCGCGTCGAGTGCCATGTTCTGGGCGGCTGGGTTTCCCGAGCAGTCGATCGCCGTCGTTAATCCCGGCTCACCCGCGAAGGCACGGATCTGTGCCAATGTCTCCGGCAGGGTAGGATCGAGCGTGAGATCAGCGCCAAGCGTTTCGGCGAACTTTCGTCGGCTGGCGATCGGGTCGAGCGCCACCACACGGCCACCGAGTGCCTTGACTGCGAGAACGCCGCTCGATCCCATCGGCCCAAGTCCCCAGATACCAACACTGCTTGCGCCAGAAACCTGGAGCTTGCGGCAGGCGCTGTAGAGAGTGCCGAAGGCATCGGTGGACACCGCAGCGGCAATGAAGGACATGGCATCCGGGATGCCGAGGCAGTTGCGCGCAGGCACGACCACGTACTCGGCATTGCCGCCATCGGCGGTGAAGCCCAGGCATTTCCAGGCCGGGCAGAGATGAAAGTTGCCCATGCGGCAAAACGTGCAGGCTCCGCAGCCGAGGCCGAGATAAATTGCGACCCGGTCGCCGGGCTTGACTGAGCGTACGCCCGGTCCGGCGCGGCTCACGATGCCAGCCGGCTCGTGGCCGCTGATGCAGGCGCCGGACGTGGTGCCGCTGAGTACCGCGTTGCCGTAGTAGAGGCTGAGGTCGCTGCGACAGATGCAGGAGGCCTTCACTTGCACGAGAACCTCGCCCGGGCCGGGCTCGGGAATGGCCACGGCACGCAGTTCGACCCGCTTGTTGCCCGGAAGAAAGATCGCCTTCATCGCCATTCCTGTAGCTTCCGAATGCGGTTCTCGGGCGTCGCCGAAATGGAGTTTCGCGGGCACCCGTGACGCTCAGGCAAGCTCAGCCGCCATCCGTGGCCAATGCTACCTGTGTTTTGCTCAGTGTTTCACCTGATTGCCCCAAAGCGCTGGGTCATCGACGTTCGCCTTGGTGATCACGATCGGCTCGATCAGTTGGCTACGCTCATATGGCTGCTTGGCATAAAAGGCGACGATCGCATTGACCATGTCGCTGCCCATGCCAGAGGGATTTTGTCCGATGGAAACATCCTCGATCCCTTGCCGGATGCGTGTCAGGGCGAGCGGTGTGCCGTCGAGACCGACGATCGGCACGTGACCGGCACTGCCGGCGGGATGCAGGCGCCCGATCTGACGCAGCGCCGCCACTACTCCGCGCACCATCTCGTCATTGTGTGACCAGATGGCGGCGACTTGGGGGTGGCGGGTGAAAGCGTCGAGTACCAGCGTGTAGGCCTTGTCGGCAACCCACTGGCATTTGAGGGTATCGATGGTCATCCCCGGATATTTCGAAGCAACCTCTTCATGAAAGCCCTTGTAGCGCAGGTCCGCTTGGGTCGAGCCGATCGCTCCGCGGCACTCTAACACGTACCCCTTACCGCCGATGAGCTTGGCGAGCGCGTCGGCGCCCATTCTGCCGCCTTTTTCGTCGCCGAAGGTTACGAACGCCTCGTACGAGCCCTGGGGTGGAGCGTTTTCAAGGACGAACACAGGAATCTTGGCCCGGTTGGCATCCTCGATGCCGCCGATCAGCAGTTTGGCATCGACAGGATCGACGAGGATACCGTCGGGGCGCTTGCTGACAGCATCGAGCATCTCGGTTGTCTGCGTGTTCGGATCGCCCTTGCCGTCGACAATGCTGAGAGACAGGGCCTGCTGCTTTGCAGCGTTTCTGATGTCATTGACGAGCGCCACCTGATATTCGAATTGCAGGCCGAACGCGACATAGGCAACGCGCTTGCCGGCAGCCGGTCCCGCCGCGGCCCGGGCGGTATTGCCCGGTCCTGCCAAGGCACCAGCAAGCCAGAGGCCGAAGGCGGAGCTAGCGGCAAGGAGCGAGCGGCGGCGAAGCATGCTGAGCACGCGCCGATCATGATCTTCGTGGTGCACCGTGGCTTTCATTTCGACATCCCTCCTGTTGCCTGGTCGTGAAGCGAATCGGGCAGCACGCTTGCCTGCTCTGAGCTTTCCAAGGCCCGCGAGTTGCTTGCTGATGGCGATGCTTGCTTGCCGGTGCCTGTCCGCCGGCGAAGGCTGGCCTCGACATAGTAGCGGCGATAAACGTCCAGCGCAGCCGCACCGGCGATGACGAAGCCGCTGACCACCGAATCGTAGTTCGGGGGAACGTTGAGGAGATCGACCGCGTTTTGTACGAGGCCCAGCAAGAGTACCCCGAGCAGCATGCCGCCGATGCTTCCCTCCCCCCCGAACAGGCTTGTGCCGCCGATCACGACCGCGGCAATGACCGTGAGTTCCATGCCCTCGCCGGAGGTCGCCGCTCCGGCTTCCAGTCGGGCCGTGATCATGAGGCCGCCGATGGCAGCGGTAATGCCGGAGATGGCATAGCAGCCGAGGACCACACGGTCGGTTCGTATCCCTGACAACCGGGCCGCCAATGCATTGCCGCCTGTTGCGTAAACGGACCGGCCGAACCGGGTTCGAGTGAGGCCCAGATGCGCCAGCAGTGCCAGCAGCAGGGTGAACAGAATGATGACGGGGAAGCCAAGAACCTTGGCATTTTGCGCAAACACGAAGAAGTGCGGGACAGGTGCGATATTCTCGCCACCGGAATAGATGAATGCGAGGCCCCTGGCGATGCTGAGCGATGCCAGGGTGACGATCAGGGCGGTAATCCGAAGCTTCGTACAGGCGAGACCATTCGCAACGCCGATGATCGCGCCCGCCAGGAGCGCGGCGACGATGCCCATTGCCGGAGGCAAGCCCTGATTCACCACGAGTCCCACCGAAAGGACCGAAGACAGTGCGAGCACGGCGCTGACCGACAGGTCGATGCCGGCAACCAGGATGACGAACGTTTCGCCGATCGCGACCACGGCGATAACGGTCGCGGAGTAGAGGACATTCTCGAGGTTCGCTGCGGTAAAAAAGACCGGCGTTGCGAGCCCCAGAACCACGCTGCCGGTGACAATGATGACCAGAAGACCGAAGCTCTGAATGGCATCGAACCATGCTTGGCCTGCTGCCTGGCGCCGGGCACGCGATGTTGCCCTCACTGTGCGCCGTTCAGCGGCCGCCCCGTCGGGCTGGCGGTGGCGATGGCTAACCACTGGTCGCATGGATCATGATCTGTTCAGCGGACAGCTTTCTCCGATCCAGCTCAGCTACAATCCGCCCCGTGTGCATCACCAGAACCCGGTCGGAAAGCCCAACCACTTCCGGCATTTCCGAGCTGATGAGGAGAATTGCGACACCTTCCGCGGCGAGTTGCAGGATGATCTCGCTGATCTCCGCTTTCGCCCCGACGTCCACCCCCTTTGTCGGTTCATCGAGAATGAGCAGATGCGGTCGCCGAGCCAGCCATCGGGCGAGCACGACCTTCTGCTGATTGCCGCCTGAGAGCGCCGAGACCCGCACGTCGGGCGATGGCATCTTGATCGCCAGCGCCTGTGCCTGGGTCGCAATCGTCTCGGACTCCTTGCGAAAGGATAACAAGCCGTAGCGTGAAATTCGGTCCAGCACAGCCAGGGTGGCGTTGGCTGAGACACTCAGCGTTTCGACAAGCGCCTGCAGGTGGCGGTCTTCCGGCACGTAACCGAGCCCGAGGCGAATGGCCTTCGCGGGATTGCCGGGTGGGAGAGGCTTGCCGCCGATGCGCACTTCACCGCTGTCGTACGCCTCCGCGCCGAAGATGCAGTTGGCCAACTCGCTTCGCCCGGCGCCGACCAATCCGGCCAGACAAACGATTTCACCGGCGGCAACCGTCAGCGAGATGTTATGGAGGAGTCCCTGTCGGGTGAGCCCACGCACGTCCAGCGCCGTTGCTCCGGTCTGGCGGCGGCTGCGCGGGATTTCGCGCAGACTGCGGCCCACCATCATGCGGATTACCGCGTCCGTATTCAGCGCTGTTACGGAGTGGGTGCCCACCAGGCGGCCGTCGCGCAGAACGGTAATGCGATCGGCGATCCGGAATACCTCCTCCAGCCAGTGGGATACGAAGACGATCCCGATCCCATTCTCCTGCAGGTCGCGAACCACCGAAAACAACCGGTCGATCTCCGGCGGCGAAAGCGACGAGGTCGGCTCGTCCATCACCAGCACCCGCAGCTCCTCCGACAGTGCGCGAGCAATTTCTACAAGTTGTCCGTCCGCCGGAGAGAGATGGCGGGCAAGGGTGAACAGGGAGAGCTGCGGGGCGACCAGCGCCAAGGCACGCATGGCCAGGGTCTGCTGCGTTTTGCGTGAGATCAGTCGGAACGAAGTCGGCCAGCGGCCGAGCAGGATATTTTCGGCGACGTTCATGTTTGGGACGAGGTGATGATCCTGGTGGATCGTTGCCACCCCTGCGGCGTGGGCGGCCGCGGGATCGGCCGGCAGAAGCCGGCCATCGACCCAGATTTCGCCGTGGTCCGGTGCGTAGAGCCCGGCCATGATCTTGATCAGCGTCGATTTACCCGCCCCGTTCTCCCCGAGCAGGGCGTGTACCTCACCCCTTCGAACATCGAAGGACACTCCGTCCAGTGCGCGCACGCCGGGAAATGATTTCGAGATATTGCTGGCAACGAGGATTGGCCCCGCGGGCGCCGGCGGCGCCATGGTCGCTTTGTCGGAGATCGCTAGGCTGGGGTCTGGTTCGGCCGATGTCGTGTGTGCCGGCATGGTGCCCCTCAGAGCTGGGTACCGAGGTGGAACGCTTCGGCAATATTGTCTTGGAGTAGTCTTGGCGCGACGCAGTCGCCGACTCGTTCGAGCCGACACCCGGCGAGAGCGATCTCGTTCCTGCACTGATACCAGAGATCATCGCGAGAGCATCGCCCGAGTACCGGAACGATGAAGTCATAACCCTCGAGCCACGTCTCGTCGCCGGGCAGGAGCATATACTGGCCCCACCTTCCGTCCGCTTGCGTGCTGAAAGAGGCGGCGACCAGCACCCGGCCAGGCTCGATCGCGCGTACCAGAGTGCCGGGCCGCATGCGAATGCCTTTGATGGCCGCCCGCCGGTAAAACAGCGTGCGTGTTCCGCCCTCCAGATCCGAGGCGATGAGCGGTCCCGGCGCGGCAATCTCGACCTGGCATCCATGGTCGGCAAGATACTCTGCGGTTCCCGCAGCTTCCCAATGGCCATTGAGGTCGATCACCAGGACGCGCCCGCATGGCGCGTCGGGGAAGGAGAGGACCTGATCGGCAGACACTACGAAGGGTAGATCGAGACCGGGGAGAGCCGTCGGCACCTGACGTCCGAGTTCGCGGCTGGTGGTGCTCTCACGGTGTGCGGGCAGATTGGGCTCGGAGCCGGTGGCCAATACCACGATGTCGGGCGAGAGTGCCGCGAGGCGGGCGACATCAGCGGGTTCACCTGACCGCACTGCCACCCCGAGTTCTCGGATCGCCGACTGCAGGTATCGGGTGACTTCCCCAATCAAAGCGTGCTCCGACTGCCGGGCCGCCAGCCTGATTTGCCCGCCCAATTCCGCTTCTCGTTCGAACAAGATGACATCGTGACCGCGCCGCGCGGCAGTCTCTGCCACCTTGAGCCCGACGGGCCCACCGCCGACCACCACGACCCGCCGCTGGCGGTCGGCCCGGGGAAGGTTCTGTTCGCTGACCGTACGTTCCCGGCCCGCCGCCGGGTTATGAACGCATCGGATCGCCTTCTCCTGCCCGACCTGATAGATGCAGGCGTCATTGCAGGCGATGCAAAGACGGACCCGATCCGGGCGCCCTTCGCGCAGCTTGTTCGGTGTTTCGGGATCGGTGATGAGCTGGCGGGCCATCCCGATCAGGTCGGCTTCGCCCGCGGCCAGAATTTCCTCTGCGAGCGAGGGTGGACTGATGCGTCCGAAGGCCACCACCGGGAGTCGGCTCGAACGCTTCAATTCCTGGTGCAGCTTACGAAAGGTGCCCGCCGCGACTGAAGCGGGCGGGATTTCCATCCAATAGCTGGAGAAGGAACCGGCGTCCGAATTGAAGTAGTCGACAAGTCCGCTTGACTCGAGTGCTTCGGCCAGGCGCAAGCCGTATTCCAAGTCATACCCAAAGGGCGTGAATTCATGCAGACAGATGCGCACGCCCAGAGGATATTTGTCGCCGACCGCCTGCTTGATTGCAGTAAGAACTTCAACCGACAAGCGGATCCGGTTTTCAAACGATCCACCGTAACGGTCGGTGCGTCGGTTGAAGAATGGCGAGGCGAAGGACCGGAGCAGCCCGTCATGGGCAATCTTGATCTCGATCCCG
>Ga0335075_10009317_pt1 | contig 14996 bp, 17 predicted proteins | sample Lox_Sample_24_FD_206723 | JGI IMG/M metagenome (GOLD analysis project Ga0335075, IMG submission 206723) | Soil microbial communities from Loxahatchee National Wildlife Refuge, Florida, United States - Lox_Sample_2.4 | ecosystem: Environmental > Terrestrial > Soil > Wetlands | place: USA...
CGGGCCACTTCCGCGGCGTCACCACGATCGTCGCCAAGCTCTTCAACATCGTCGGCCCCGACGTCGCCTACTTCGGCCAGAAGGACGCCCAGCAGGCCGCCGTGATCAAGCGGATGGCGCGCGACCTCGACTTCCCCGTGCGGGTCGAGGTGATGCCGATCGTGCGCGAGGAGGACGGCCTGGCGATGAGCTCGCGCAACGTCTACCTCGAGCCCGCCGACCGCGCCCGCGCCGTCGCCCTCTCGCGCGCCCTCGCCGCCGCCGAGCAGCAGGCGCTCGCCCGCGACTCGCTCGACGCCGGCCTCGCCGCCGCCCGGATCGAGCTCGCCGCGGCGGCGATCGAGCCCGAGTACCTCGAGGCCCGCGACGCCGAGACCCTGGAGCCGGTCGAAGGGCTGACCGGCCGCCCGATCCTGATCGCCGTCGCCGCCCGGGTCGGCGGCGCCCGCCTGATCGACAACGTCGTCGTCGAGCCGCTCGACCCGGACCACCAAACCGACCAGTAGGGAGACGAAATCGTGCAGAGGCAGATGCTGAAGTCGAAGATCCACCGCGCCACGGTGACCGACTGCGATGTCGACTACATCGGCTCGATCACCATCGACACCGAGCTGATGGCCGGCGCCGACCTGCTGGTCAACGAGCAGGTCCACGTCTGGGACGTCGACAACGGCGAGCGCTTCGTCACCTACGTGATCGAGGGCGAGCCCGGCTCCGGCGCGATGCAGGTGAACGGCGCCGCCGCCCACCTGGTCGAGCCCGGCCACAAGATCATCGTCGCCTCTTTCGGTGCCTACGACGAGGCCGACCTGGAGCGCTACGCCCCGGTCGTCGTCCACGTCGACGACCTCAACCAGCCAATCGCAATCGACGACCGTCCGGAGGTGTTGGTCGCATGAGCTCTGGAGTCCTTTCCCACACCGTCCCGCAGGCCGACCGCGTCGCGGTGACCCTGCCCCATCTCCAGGAGATGAAGGAAAGCGGCGAACCGATAGTGATGGTCACCGCCTACGACTACCCCTCGGCGACGGTCGTCGAGGCGGCGGGCGTCGACCTCGTCCTGGTCGGCGACTCGGCCGCCAACGTGGTGCTCGGCTACGACCGCACCGACCTCGTCTCGATGGAGGAGATGATCGTCCTCGGCAAGGCGGTGCGCCGCGGCCTGAAGACGGCGCTGATGATCGGCGACATGCCGATGGGCAGCTACGAGGCCTCCGACGAGCTGGCGATCGTCAACGCCCAGCGGCTGGTCAAGGAGACCGGCTGCCAGGCGGTCAAGCTCGAGGCGGGCGGCGTCTCCGTGCAGCGCGCCCGGGCGATCGTCGCCGCGGGCATCCCGGTGATGGGCCACCTCGGCCTCACCCCGCAGACCGCCACCGCGCTCGGCGGCTACAAAGCGCAGGGCAAGTCGGCGAAGGCGGCGATCCGGATGGCCGAGGACGCCGAGGCGCTGCAGGCGGCGGGCTGCTTCGCGGTCGTCTTCGAGGCGGTCCCGGCCGAGATCGCGACGACGATCGCGTCCCGCCTCGACATCATCACGATCGGGATCGGCGCCGGCCCGGCGACCTCCGGCCAGGTGCTCGTCTTCCACGACCTGCTCGGCATCACCACCGGCCACATGGCGAAATTCGTCAAGCAATACGCCGAGGTGCACGAGGGCATGGTCGCCGCGGTCGGCCGCTACGCCGCCGAGGTCCGCGGCGGCTCGTTCCCCGGCCCTGAGCACGCCTACGCGATCGACGAGGACGAGCTGGCCGACTTCCGCCGCCACGTCGACGACCACACCACGCTGGCCTCGGCCAAGTCGTGGGAGTGGGAGCCGCTCGTCTGATCCCGTCTAGGAGGTCCGGCAGCCGGAGTCGGCGCAGATCGACACCTGCGTCCCGGGCCGGGCGAGGGGGACGACGCCGAAGCCGGGCAGATCCAGGCGCAGGTTGCCGTCCCAGCTGGGCTCGGAGGACGGTTCGCGGCGCAGCGTCGCGCTGCCGAGGAAGGGGGCCGGCGGCGTGATCACCGCTTCCGAGGTCAGGTGGGTGAGGTCGGGGACCTGGAAGTGCGGCCCCCGGATCAGGAGGTCGAGCACCGTGCTCTCCTCCTCGATCCGCCCGCGATCCCGGGTCGCGGCGGCGATGAAGGTGTCGAAGGCGATTTCCCTGCCCTGCTTGCCCGGCCCGGAGATGCGCGAGGCCTCGAACTTGACCGCCGGCTTTTCGGTGGTCGCCCGGAGGATCAACCGGTGGGGCTCCGCCGCCGCTCGGCGGGCAAGGGCTGCCGCCGCGTCGGGACGAGCCGTGCGCAGGGCCTCCAGGGTGGCCCCGACGCGGCCCTGATGATGAGGCGGGCGCCGGTGCGGCGCGGGCTTCGAGGAGTGGTGACAGGTGCTCGCCGGCGTCGTGATGACGCTGCCGAACGCCCGACTCGCCCGCGCCTTGGTGTAGCCACGCTCGCCGCGGAATTCGAACCGGCCGACGAAGCGTCCCGTCTCGACGAGTGCCATTTCGCCCTTGCAGAGCGGCAACAGCGGTTCTTCTTCCCGCGTGGTTTCGGGGATGAAGCGCATCGCGATCCGGCCGAACTTGCCCAGCGACGCGTCGATCCGATCCGACCCGGGCGCCTGCGGCGCGTCGAGCTTGATGCCGGAGACGATGATGCTCGGGCCGTCGAGCGACACCGCCTCGACGGCGAGCACGCTCCGGTTGCGCAGGTTGACGCCGACCGAGAAGCCGTTCGACCCTTCGACGGCGAAGCTGGCCATGATGGTCGGATGCCCGCGCCCGCTGGGCCCGGTCCGCGCCGCAGCCGGGCCGGACAGGAGCAAGGCGGCGACCGCGACCGCCGCAGCGACCGCCGCGAATGCTTTTGCCCTCACAAAGGCAGAGTATTTGTTATTTCGCCGCCTGGCTTTGCGACACCCGGGAGTGGGCGTGGGCGGGGGAGACGCCGGCGACCTTCAGCGCGGTAGGTTCGAAGAGGCGAAAGCGCAGGGGGCTGCTGACTCCCTCGCTCTCCTTGCAGCGGGGGCAGTCACCGGAGGCGGCCGCGACGGTGGCGTTGAACCTGCTTTCGCATCGCTCGCAGAAAAACACGGGGTACGTCCTTTGTTCGGTGGCCGGTTGGCCGAGTCGTGGAGCGAGGGTAGTCCCCCTTGTCCGGGCTGTCCAAACTTTTGCCTGGAGATCAGGAGGCGCGCCGATCCCGTGGATGGGTCGGGACCGGCGCGCCTGGCGATCACGAAGCCTTCGAGATCGAGACCGCCGGCACGGTGCTGCTCAGATCCGAGATCTGCATGTGCTCACCCCCTCCCTGGTTTTACGAACTCACGTGTGCACTGGCACTCGACCTCGAAGATGCTGGACGGGATTCCATTGCTGGAGCAGATTGCTGCATAAAGTCGCTCCATCGGTCGGAAATACATTTACGATCTACTGGGTTCCACCATTCCGAGGAGGCAGAGCAATGAAATCGGCAGCGATTCGCCGCGGTCCAGATGCCACGTTGGGCGCGACCGTGGCTCATCCACTGCGTTGTCGATGTTTGGCGATCCTGGCCGACCGGGTCGCCAGCCCGGCCGAAATCGCTCGGGAGCTCGGGCTCGAGGTCAGCAACGTGGGCTACCACGTGGGCGCCTTGGCGGACGCAGGGTTGATCGAGGAAGTCGGCCAACGCCCCGTGCGCGGCGCCGTGGAGCACTTCTATCGGGCGGTCGTACGACCGATCACGTCGACCGAAGAAGAGGAAGAGCTGTCGATCGACAAGAAAATCAGCTTCGCCCGCACGATCTGGTCGCTGATCACCGCCAACGCGACGACCGCCCTCCAGTCAGGGATCCTGGTCGAGCGACCGGAACACCACCTCACCCGCACGCCGGTCCGCGTCGACGAGGCGGGCTGGTCGGAAATGGCCGAGGCCTACATGGAGCTCTACGAGCGTGTCTACGAGATCCAGACCGCGTCGGCCGAGCGGCTCGGCCACGAGCCGGACGACCCCGGCATCTCGGTGCTCTCGGTCCTCGCCTTTTTCGAGACCCCGGAGGCGGCGCCGGCGATCGAGTTGGCCAGGGCGACGGAGGAGGAGTCGGCCGGGTCATAAGATCGGCCGATGCCGATCGATGTCGCCAACGCCGACGAGCTGCTCTCGACCACCCGGTCGGTGCGCAAGCGGCTCGACTTCGCGCGGCCGGTCGAGCGCGAGGTGCTGCTCGAATGCCTGCAGCTCGCCGTCCAGGCGCCGACCGCCTCGAACCGCCAGACCTGGCGCTGGATGATCGTCACCGACGCCGACCTGCGGCTGAAGGTCGCCGACTACTACCGCGAGGCGGCGCTCCCTTACCTGCGCGAGTCGCTGGCGGCGGCGGAGGCCGAGGGCGGCCAGGACAAGCGCGTCTTCGACAGCGCCATGTACCTGGCCGAGAACCTCGAGCAGGCCCCGGCCTTCGTCATCCCCTGCATCGCCGAAGACCTCGAGGAGAAAGACACGGCGGGCACGATCGTCGCCCTCGGCTCGATCGTCCAGGCCGCCTGGAGCTTCCAGCTCGCCCTCCGCGCGCGCGGCCTCGGTTCGACCTGGACCACCCTGCACCTGCGGCACGCCGCCGAGGTCGCCGAGCTGCTCGGGATCCCCGCCGGGGTCACCCAGGTGAGCCTGATCCCGGTCGCCTACACCAAGGGCACCGACTTCAAGCCGGCCAGGCGGCCGCCGGTCGGCGAGATCACGCACTGGAACCACTGGGGCTCCTGAGCCCGGCCGGCGGACGGCGGCTTCAAGAAACTGGAGGCCGATGAAAGATTGGGCCGAAGGGGGACACTTCCTAGACAGTGTCGGAACGACAGACGCGGCCCCGGGCGGGTCGCGCGCGAGAATTCGAAGCGATCTTCAGCGCCTGCTACCCGCGGGTGCTCGGATACGCGATCCGTCGCACCGAGGATCGGACCGCCGCCGAGGACGCCGTCTCCGAGACCTTCCTGATCGCCTGGAGGCGGCTCGACGCGGTGCCCCGGGACGCGCTTCCGTGGCTGCTCGGCGTCGCCCGTAAGGTCCTCGCGAACCAGCGCCGGGCGGCGGGGCGGCGCGCCCCCGACGGGCCGCTGATCCCGCTCGACGCCGTCGCCGACCTCGATCCGCGCGCCGCCGTCGCCGACCTGGTGGCGGACCGCCACGCCTTCGCCGCCGCGTTCGGCGCCCTGCGCCCGGCCGACCGCGAGGTGCTCGCCCTGGTCAGCTGGGACGGCCTCTCGGCGCGCGAGGCCGCCGCGGTGCTCGAGTGCAAGCCGGCGACCTTCCACCTCCGCCTCCACCGGGCCCGCCGCCGGCTGCTGAAAGAACTGGCCGCCGCCGGACACTCCTTTGGTGAACGCGCCGCGGGATCGCCGAACCACCCGCGGCCCGACGCCACCGAGCCGCGATGCGAATAAACGACGACAGGCTGATCGAGGAGCTCCGCCGACTCGACCCGGTGGGGCCGGGGGAGCTCGACCGGGCCGCCGAGGGCGACGCCGCCGCGCGGCTGCTGGAGCGGGTCGTCGCCGCCGATCCCGTGGCCGAGGCCGCCGCGGCGCGGGGCGAGGACCGCGTCCCGCTCGCCGCCCGCGCCCGCCGACCCGCCCGGGTGCCGAAGCTCGCGCTCGCGGGCGGCCTCGCGGCGCTCGGCGCGCTGGCTCTCGTCGCCGTGCTGCTCGTCTCGTCGGGCGGCGGTGGCGCCGCCGGCGACCCGAACCGCCTCGCGGGCACGCTCGACCGCGCCGCCGCGGTTGCCGCGGTGCAGCCGCAAGCGGGCGTCGGGCGGCCGTGGAGCTACCTGAAGACCCGCGAACTCGCGGTCGAGGCGCGGCGCTCCGACCAGCGCGCGTGGCACGTGTCCCAGGAGACGACCCGCGAAGAATGGATGACCCCCAATGGCCCGGGGCGGATGCGGATCGTCGCCGGGCCGACGCGCTTCGTCGGCTCGAGCGACCGCGCCGAATGGGAAGGGGCCGGGCGGCCGAGCTTCCTCACCCTCGGCTTCGGGCCGCGCACCGAAGTCCACTGGATCGCCGGCACCGTGATGCGCGCGCGGGTCGCCGATCTCCCCACCGAGCCGGTGCCGCTCGCCGATCGCCTGCGCAAGGAGGCCGAAGCCGAGCACGCGGGCCTGGCGCTGCCGGCCGCGACCCTGCAGCTGATCGCCGAAGACCTGCGCAGCCCGGTGGCCACGCCCGCGCTGCGCCGGGGGCTGTTCGAGGCGGCGAAGCGGGTGCCCGGCATCCGCTATCTCGGCGCGCGGACCGACCCCGAAGGCAGGCGCGGCATCGCGGTCGGCGTCGGCGAGGGCGCCGGCGGCGCGGCCCGCTTCGCGCTGATCTTCGACCCCGGGACGGCGATGCCGCTGGCCACCGAGGCGACCGCCCGCGCCGCCGGCGGCGGCGAGGCGGCCGGGCCGACGATCTCGCGGGCCACCGTCTACCTCGAAGCGCCGGAAGACACGCCCTACCTCGTCTACCGCATCCCGCCCGAGGGGACGTCGCTGTGACCCACCAGCCGGCGCTCGGTCGGCGCCTGAAAGCGCTGCGCGTGAGCCGCGGCCTCTCGCTGAAGGAGGTCGGCGCCGCGACCGGCGTCTCCTCCTCGTTCATCTCGATGGTCGAGACCGGGCGCAACGACCTCTCGGTCGGCCGGCTGATGATGCTCGCCGAGTTCTACGGCGTGGGCCTCGGCGACATCCTGCCCGCGCGGGACACCGACCAGCCCGTCGTCCTGCGGCGCGCCGAACGGAAGGCCGTCGACCCCTCCGTCGCCAGCGTCACCACCGAACCGCTGGCCTCCTGGCCGCATGGCGACGTCGCCACCGGCTTCCGGCGCTTCGACATCGGCGCCGAGCTGGCCGAAGCGGGGACGCAGGCGGGTCCGGCCTTCCTCTTCGTCCTCAGCGGCGAACTGATGATCGATTTCGCCGAACAGACCCAGGTGGTCCTCGGCGAGGGCGACTCGGTCTGGTTCGAGGCCAGCCGCCGTCACCGGCAGGTCAACGTCGGCGACGGGGCAGCCGAGGTCGTCACCTTCAAGAACTTGTCTCGTCCCGATGTCTGAAGCGAACGAACTGAAAGGGTGCGTGTGAAAGTCAGATCCATGATCCTGGCCCTGGCGGTCGGAGCGATCGGCCTGATCGCCGTGGCCGGCTGCGGCGGCGGTGGCTCGAGCTCCTCCGCGGGCGCCGGGAACAGCGAAAGCGGTGGCGGCTTCGCCGCCACCGCCGAAGCCGCCTGCGCCAAGGCCGACAAGCAGATCGCCGCGCTCGGCACGCCGCAGCAGGCCGACGTCCTCGAATACATGGAACGCACCGAAGCGGTGATCGAGGAGCTCCACCGTCGGGTGGGGGCCGCCGCCGGTGACGGCGCGGCCGAAGCCGCCTACGTGAAGGGCCTGGCGACGGCGGTCCCGGTGCTCGACCAGATGACCAACGCGGCGCGCAACGAAAACTACGACGCGGTCCGCGAACTCTCCGCCGGGCTGGTCGAAATCCACCTCGGCGAACTCGCCGAAGCGGCCGAACTGAAGGTCTGCGCGGAAGTCCCGGTGAGCACCTCATGAGGCGGCTGAAGCTGGTCCTCGCGCTCGGCGGCGTGATCGCCCTGCTGGGCTCGGCAGGGGTCGCGATGGCGACCACCGGCGCCACCACCGGCTACCCGCAGCCCAAGGTGGTGGTCCCGGCCTCGGTCTCGACCCCGTTCGAAAACCGCTACGTGCTGACCGCCGTCGGCAGCGGCGCCGGCATCCGCTCGGGCGAGATGAAGTTCGAATTCGAGGAGGGCTCCTCGCCCGAGTTCCTGGTCGGCATCTCCCAGTTCTACGTCTACGGCCCGACCGGCGAAATCGAAACCGCGCTCTTCACCTTCTACCCCTTCACCGAGCTGCCCGGGGGCAAGGGGCTGAAGGCCACGGCGCTCAAAGTCGGCGCCGCCGCCAGCTACGGCCAGGTGACCCCGGACGGCGAACTGCGGATGTTCGACCCCGAAGGCGACCGGGTGAAGGGCGAGATGCGCCTCCACGGCGACGGCCCCTGGCCGGTCGAATTCCGCATCCTCGACGAGGACGAAAGCACCGGCGGCCACCCGCCCGCGGCGAGGCAGCTGCCCGAAGCCCGGCCGACCGACCCCGGCTGGGGCGCCGACGCCGCCGAATACGAAGGCGAATACGAACTGACCGACGGGGCCGAAGACCCGACCGAAAAAGCGGGCACCCTCGGCGCCGTGATCGGCGTCGCCCAGGGCCTCGGGGTCAACGGGGCGGTGGTCACCGGCGGCTCGATGACGGTCTCCGGCAGGCCGGCGACCGCCGAGGTGGAGCTGCAGACCGGCCAGGAGAAGCGCTCCTTCACCCTCACCGGCCTCGCCTGGCAGGGAGACAGGCGCACCGCCCAGGTCCACGACGAAGGCGCCGGCAGCCCGCCCGTCGGCCGCTTCGAAGGCACCGGCGGCAACGGCGTGGTCAAAGGCTCCCTGGTCTCCGGCCACACCCTCTACAAGGTCGAATTCAAGCTCAAGTAGCCGGCCGCCGGCCACGCCGGCCGTCCCCTTCGGTCCTCCGAAGACCGAAGGGGACGGCGGCGGTCGGCGGCCAAGGTGCGTGACCAGATCGGTTCTCGTCGGCGACTCCAGCTGTACATCCGGCCACTCGGGCCGGCAACGCGCATCGAAGCCGGGTCGGCGGGGTAGGTTCGAAGGATCTTCCGTCGGAGGTCGAGACTCGGCTTGCTCATGGGGATCCTGGCGATGCTCACGATCCCCGCGACCGCCTCGGCCCGGCCGCCGGCCACGGGGTCGGCGGGCGGCACCGGCCTCCTCGTCACGGTGGCGGCGCGCGAATGTCCGAGTTACAAGGACATCCGCGCCAATCTCGCCCGCAACAACATCCAGGAGAGCCTCGAAGACCTCGGGGAAGACACGCTGTACGAAAGCGGCGAGCCGATCAACCCGAAACTCGAGCTCGAAGGCCAGCCCAGATGCAAACCGATCACCGGCTGGCAGTTCACGCTCGGCTCGGGGATCAGGGAAAAAGCCTCGACCGGGCCCTGGGGCGCGCTCTCGATCGTCACCGGGGCCGAATCGCCGCCGGTGACCACCGAGGCCTCGACGCCGCTGCTCGGCTGGAACGGGGAACCGATCGAAGGGATCTCGATCAAAGGCGCGACGACCTTCGAACTCAACCGGGCCCAGGCCGAACGCTCGGCCGGCCACTACCTCTGGATCCAGGGCGGCACGACCACCGACCCGGTGCTCTACACCTCAGGGCCGTTCGCCGGCAAGTACGGCTTCGGCGCCCTGCGCTGCTCGATCGACGACCTGAACGGCGACAACGTCGAGACGATCGACTTCCCGGTCGGCACCACGCATGCCTTCTGCTACGCCTACTACGTCACGCCGCCGCCGAAATCGGGCACGATCGTGATCCGCAAGGAAGTCGAAGGCTCGGGGTCGGCGCCCCAGAACTTCAACTTCGGGGGCAACGTCTCCTACAACCCCGGCGGCACGTTCGACCTCTCGGCGTCCCCGGCTTCGGCGGGTGCGCAGACCTTCTACCGCGCCGAAACCAGGGCCGGGGAGGAACCGTGGAAGGTCGACGAGGAAGTCCCCGAAGGCTGGGTCCTCGACGAAATCCGCTGCGAACACGGCGCCAGCCAGGTCACCACCGACCGCGGCAGCGCCTCGGTCGACATCAGCCTGGCCGCCGGCGACACCGTCACCTGCACCTACGTCGACCGGCTGCGGCCCCCGGCCGGGTCGCTCCTGCTGGGCAAGGTCACCGAAAACGGCGTCGGCAGGTTCCGCTTCCGCGTCCGCGACTCCTCGGGAGACGTGGTCAGGCGGACCTCGATCACCACCGCCGCCGAAGGCGCCCCGGCCTACGCCGGGCCGCTGACCCTGAGCCCGGGGGACTACGAAATCGAAGAGTCCTCGCCGCGGTCCGACCGCGGCGACTGGCGCCTGGTCGGGGTGAGCTGCAACGGAGAACGTGAGCGCGGGTCAGCGACCAAGGTGACGGTGGCCGACGGAGGGGGCGTGCTCTGCACCTTCACCAACCGCCTCGACTTCGACGGCCGGCTGACGATCGCCAAGGAAGCGATCGGCAACACCGGCACGGCGGCCTTCCAGATCACCACGCCCTCGGACCCGGAACTCCAGCTCGATCAGACGGCGGTGGTGAAGGAGGAAAAGACGAGCGTCCGCGCCAAGGGCGACCCGACCGACGGGCTGCCGTACGGGACCTACGTGATCCAGGAGGGCGCCGGGCCGGGGATCGATCCGGCCGACTGGTCGCTGATCGAGGTCGTCTGCGACGGCCAGGACATCCCGTTCGAGCAGGGCCGCGCCGTGGTGCGGCTCTCCCGCGACGACCCGAGCGAGGACTGCCGCTTCGTCGACCTCTTCTCCAAGCCGCCGCCCAATCCGCCCGGCCCCGAGCCCGGCCCCGGCCCGCGGCCCGGCGAAGGCGCCGAAATCGCCGTCTCGAAGAAGCTGGTCGACCCCGGCAGCGGACCCACCCCGACCGAGACCTACCGGATCGCGGTCAAGAACCTCTCCGGCGCGACCGCCTCCGACGTCGTCGTCACCGACCAGCCCGGGCCGGGCCTGACGATCCTCTCGGTCGATCCCGGCCCGAGCGGCACCTGCATCCACGACGACCGCTACACCTGCACCTTCTCCGCGATCCCCGGCCACGGCGAAGCCACCGTGATCGTGAAGGCGAAGAACTACGGGGGCAAGACCTACAACCGGGCCGTGGTCGGCTCGGGCACCCCCGACGAAGAATCGGCGAACAACGTCGACTCCGCCCGGGCGGAAAAGCCGAAGCGCCACTACAAGGCCTGCGGCTCGAGCCTCCCGATCGCCTACCGCTGCTGAGGGGACCGCGGCCGCGTCATAAGATCGTCGAGGTGCCGATCTACGAGTTCGAGTGCGAGGGGTGCGGGGCGGTCTTCGAGGAGCTGGTCGCGGCCTCGGCGGCGGCGGTTCCCTGCCCGGAGTGCGGGTCGGAGCTGACGCGGCGGCTGCTGTCGGCGGTGTCACCGCCGGGGCGGATGCCACGTGGGGCGGGGGTGCGCTCCGATGAATCGCGGCGGCGGGAGCGGGAGGCGGCGCGGCAGGATCGGCTGAGCGAGTCGCGGAAGCGGCGGGCGGCGGGGGAGAAGCCGTGAGCGCCGGCGATGCGGCGGAGCGCCGCGAGGAGCTCGTCGCGCTCTACAAGGAAGTCTCCAGGTGCACCAGGTGCCCGCTGCACGAGACGCGGACCAAGGCGGTCTTCGGCGCCGGCAACGCGGATGCCGACCTGATGTTCGTCGGCGAGGCCCCGGGCGCCGAAGAGGACCGCCAGGGGCTGCCGTTCGTCGGTCGCGCCGGGCAGCTGCTGAACCAGATGCTGGAAGGGATCGGGCTCTCGCGCGAGGACGTCTTCATCTGCAACGTGCTCAAGTCGCGGCCGCCAAACAACCGCGATCCGATGCCGGCCGAGATCGCCGCCTGCGAGCCCTACCTCTGGGAGCAGGTGCGGCTGATCGAGCCGCGCGTCGTCTGCACCCTGGGCAACTTCGCCACCAAGCTCCTGACCGGCAGCCCGACCGGGATCACCCGCGTCCGCGGCACCCCGCAGACCCACCAGCTCGGCGGCCGCACCGTCTTCCTGCTGCCGATCTTCCACCCGGCCGCGGCGCTCCGCACGCCGGCGGTGAAGGAGCAGCTGCGGGCCGACTTCGCGACGATCCCGGCGCTGCTCGAGCGGGCGCTCCCGGCGCCGCTGCCGAGCGCCGAGGAACTGGCCGAGGCGGAAGCCGGGCCGGCGGGTGAGGAGGAGCCTCCGCCGCCCGCCGACCAGCTCGGCTTCTTCGGCGACGCGAGCGGCTGATGGCCGGCGACGAAGCCGGCGTCCGCCGCGCCGAAACCCGCTCCGCGGCGGAGACCGAAACGGTAGGCGCGGAGTTGGCCGACCGCCTCCGGCCCGGCGACGTGGTGGTCGTCTCCGGCGAGGTCGGGGCGGGGAAGACGACCCTGATCCGCGGCGCCGCCCGCGCCCTCGGGGTGGTCGAACCGGTCACCTCGCCGACCTTCACGATCGGGCAGCGCTATGCGGGCGGCCGGCTGCCGATCTCCCACCTCGACCTCTACCGGCTGGAAGACCTGGAGGGCGAGGACCCGGCGCTGCTCGACGACTACCTCGGCCCCGACGGGGTCGCCTTCGTCGAGTGGCCCGCGGCCGGCGCGGGGCGGCTGGGACGGCCCGCGCTCGAGGTGCGGCTGGAGCACGCGGGGGAGGAGCGCCGCACGATCGAGATCGCCGCTCCGGCGGGCCGCTGATCGGGGATGCCGCTCCCTTCGTATGCTGGAAGGGTTAAGGGGGAGGCGCATCGAACATCGATGTGGACGAAAGACGTTTCACCGAATCGAGACAGGAGGGGTTCACGGATGAAGAAGGGAATGCTGTCGGCGTTGGCACTGGCCGCCTTGGTGACCGGGCTGCTGATCGGCGTCAGTCCCTCGAGCGCCGGGACCCCCGCCTACAAGCACTACATCGCCTGTGGGCTGTCGCGGAAGGCGAAACCGGCGACCGTCTGCCCGGTCGGCAGCAAGAAGGGCGCCTTCTTCAAGAGCCTGAAGGGCGACGTCAAATACACGGTCTGCGTCAAGTTCCCGAAAGCTGAACATCTCTGCACCGAAAAACCGCAGGAAGCTGAACAGGGGACGCTCTACGTCAACAAGATCACCTCGACCAGCGTCGGCCGCCACCAGGTCACCTGGTTCGTCAAGGGCAAGAAAGTCGGGACCTCCGTCTTTCGCGTGAAGTAGGGGAGGTCCCCGCTGGTCGTCGTCGGCTTCGACACCGCGACCGCCGATACCGCCGCCTGCGCCTGGCGTGACGGCGAGGCAGTCGCCGAGGCCCAGCTCGGGCGCAACGAGCGCGGCCGGCCGCGCCACGCCACCGGGCTGCTCGCCGAGGTCGAGCGCTGCGCCGACGCCGCCGGCGGCTGGGCCGGTGTCGACCTGGTCGCGGTCGGCCTCGGGCCCGGCTCGTTCACCGGACTGCGGGTCGGCATCGCCACCGCCAAAGGGCTGGCGGTGGGCCTCGGGCTGCCCGCGCGCGGCGTCTCGACCCTGGCGGCGCTCGGCGCCGGGATCGCCGCCGCCGGCGCCCCCGGCGAGTGCCTCGCCGTGCTCGACGGCTACCGCGGCGAGGTCTTCGTCGCCCTCTACGACGCCGCCGGCGAAACGCTCTGGGAGCCCGCCGTGATGCGCCCGGAGGAGCTGGCGAAGCGTCTCGACCAGGCGTCGGCGGCCCCCTCGGTCGGCGGTTCCGGGGCGGTACGATTTCGTCACGAGCTAGAAGGAGCAGGCGGGATCCGCATCCCGGACGACGCCGATCCCGTCCACCGCGTCGCCGCGCGCCACGTCTGCGCCCTGGCGGCGGCGGGGAAGGGCTCCGAGTCGCTCGAACCGACCTACCTCAGACCTCCAGACGCGGAACGTTGGCGTGAGCGAGATTCTTTCCAGAGAGCAGACTGACCGCCCGACCGGGGATCGGACCCAGGTGCGCCGGCTCGCCTACAGCGACCTGCCCGCGGTGATCTCGATCGAGCGCCGCTCCTTCCCGACCCCCTGGTCGCTGGCGATGTTCGTGCTCGAGCTCTCCAAGCCGTCGGGCATCTGCCTCGCCGCCACCCGCGGCGAGGAGCTGGCGGGCTACGTCGTCTGCTCGCGCTACGACCAGGTCTGGCACCTGATGAACGTCGCCGTCTCGCCGGACCACCGCGGCCACGGCGTCGCCGGGGCGCTGCTGCGCAAGCTCTTCGAGGAGGGCCGCGGCAAGCTCCCGTTCACGCTCGAGGTCCGCGTCTCCAACCGGCGCGCGATCGGCATGTACGAATACTTCGGCTTCCGTTCGGCCGGCGTCCGTCCGCGCTACTACCACGACAACGGCGAGGACGCGCTGATCATGTGGCTGGACTGAAGTGCGGGACCGAGGATCCGAGGGACCGCGCGTGCTGCTCGCCGTAGAGACCTCCTGCGACGACACCTGCGCCGCCGTGCTCGACGGCGGGCGGATCCTCGCCAACGTGATCTCCTCGCAGGCGGCCGCCCACGCGGGCTTCGGAGGCGTCGTCCCCGAGGTCGCCGCCCGCCATCACCTGGAGCTCGCCGCGCCGGTGGTGGAGGTGGCGCTGAACGAGGCCGGGGTGACCCTCGACGACATCGAGGCGGTCGCCGCGACCGCCGGGCCGGGGCTGATCGGCGCGCTCCTGGTCGGCGTCTCGACCGCGAAGGCGATCGCCGCCGCGCGCCGGCTGCCGCTGATCCCGGTCGACCACCTGCAGGGCCACGTCGCCGCCAACTTCCTCGAGCCCGAGCCGCTGGAGCCGCCCTTCCTCTGCCTGGTCGCCTCCGGCGGGCACACCATGCTCGCCGCGGTGCGCGACCACGCGGGCCACGAGGTCCTCGGCCAGACGCTCGACGACGCCGCCGGGGAGGCTTTCGACAAGTCCGCCCGCCTGCTCGGCCTCGGCTACCCGGGCGGGCCGCTGATCCAGAAGGAGGCCGAGGGCGGCGACCCGGAGGCGTTCGCGATGCCGGTCGCGATGCAGCGCGACCCGGGCCTCGACTTCTCCTTCTCGGGGCTGAAGACGGCGGTCCTCTACCGCTGCAAGGAGCTCGGTCCCGAGGGCGTCCAGGAGCGCCGCGCCGACCTCGCCGCCTCGTTCCAGAAAGCGGTGGTCGACCAACTCGTCGCCAAGCTCCGGCGGGGGTTGAAGAAGGGGCGCTGGGAGGCGGTCGCGCTGGGTGGCGGGGTCGCCGCCAACGGTCCGCTGCGCGCCGCCGTCGCCGAGCTCTGCGAGCGCGAAGGCGTGCGTCTGAAGCTGGTCCCGATCTCCCTCTGCACCGACAACGCCGCGATGATCGGCTCCGCCGCGCGCTATGTGCGGTCGTTGCCGTACCCCGAGTACCTCGATGTCGACGCGTACGCGACCGGGGAACGCCCGC
>Ga0335075_10009318_pt1 | contig 14995 bp, 9 predicted proteins | sample Lox_Sample_24_FD_206723 | JGI IMG/M metagenome (GOLD analysis project Ga0335075, IMG submission 206723) | Soil microbial communities from Loxahatchee National Wildlife Refuge, Florida, United States - Lox_Sample_2.4 | ecosystem: Environmental > Terrestrial > Soil > Wetlands | place: USA: Florida...
GCCCACGAGGCGGGAACGCCCCGGATGCCGGACGGCAGCCCCGAGGCGGGGAACGCCCGGAATGCCGGGCGGCGGCCGCCGAGGCGAGCCTTCCCGGTCAGGGCGCACGCTCGCGGGCGGAACCGTGGAGCGCGACCGGGGCTATGAACTCGCCCGCTGGTTCCCGTTCCCACCAGGCACCGGTCCGGCGGAGCCGGTCCCAGCTAGAGAACCGGTAGTGGTACCGGCAGACCCGAACGAAGGCGGGCGGCGCCTCAGGGAACGGGTTGCCGCGAAGCATCCGTAGAACGTTCTTGTCCCCGGTCAGCAGCCGGGTGAGCAGCGGAAACAGCCATCGCTCGGCGTATCCCGGCGACAGCGCGGCGAACCACATCAGCCAGTCGAGCCGCAGGTGGTACGGCGCGACCTGCGGCGGTGTCCGGTACGGGTTGCCGGGCTTGCCCTTGAACTCGTACTCCCGCCATTGAGTGGCCTCACCCGGCGCGGGGTCGTTGGTCCCCTCGATCACGAGCTCGTACCGGCGCCGGGTGATGCTGCCGAACGCCCCGTAGGTGTTGACCAGGTGGAACGGGTCGAAGCTGGCGTTCATCAGCTGTTGCCGGGACACGAGGTTCCGGGCCGGACGGTAGCTGAGCACGATCACCCCGGCGGTGCAGGCAAGCACGAGTGCCACGTACCACGGCGGCGCGGGCCCGAACCGCGGCGGTGCGGGCAGCGGCAGGACCCGACGGGCGAACGGGGTGTTCACGGACGGCAGCGCGATGATGATCGTCAGCCAGTTGAGCCAGGCGAAGTTGCCGGACGCCACCAGCCACAGCTGGGTGACGATCATCACCACGGCGGCCACGCTGGCGACCGGCTGCGGCAGCAGCAGAAGGAGCGGGGCGGCGAGCTGAGCGACGTGGTTGGCGAGCACCTCGATCCGGTGCATTGGCTCGGGCAGGTGGTGGAAGAACCAGCTCAGCGGGCCGGGCATCGGCTGGGTTTCGTGGTGGTAGCGCAGGCAGGTGAAGTCACGCCAGCAGCGGTCGCCGCGCAGCTTGATCAGGCCCGCGCCGAACTCGAGCCGGATCAGCAGCCAGCGCAGCAGCCAGAGCACGAGAACCGGCGGCGGGGTCCTCGCGTTGCCGATGAAGATCGCCAGGAACCCCGTTTCCAGCAGCAGCGATTCCCAGCCGAAGCCGTACCAGACCTGCCCAACGTTCACGATCGACAGGTAAAGCGCCCAGAGCACCAGCCAGGCGAGCATGCTGGCCCACAGCGGCACCGCGTCGCCCAAGCCGGCCGCCATGGCGGCCGCGAGCACCGCGCCCGACCAGGCGACGGCGGCGAAGATCCGGTCCGAGTAACGGATCTTGAACACGCTGGGCGCCTGCCAGAACGTAACCCGGCGCAGGTACCGCGGGATCGGCAGCAGGCCGTGGGTGCCGAGCAGCCCGCGGAACTGCAGCGCGGCCCCGACGAAGGCGATCGCGTAGATCGACGCCAGGCCCCGTTCGAACGCCAGCCTGCCGAACCAGTAACCGGGTGCCCAGAACCAGCCAGCAGAGAACCAGTTCATGGCACCACCGGCCGCGGCCGGGCACGGAAGACCCGCCCGAGCGCGGTCCGGGCGGCGTGATAGCCGCACATGCCGTGCACCCCGGGACCCGGCGGGGTGGCGGACGAGCACAGGTAGATCGCCGGATCGGGCGTGGCGTAGGGAACGGGGAACGGCGTGGGCCGCAGCAGCAGCCGGAACTGGTCGCACCGCCCGCACGAGATGTCGCCGCCCACGTTATTCGGGTTGCGCGCCTGGCTGTCGGCCGGCGTGGTGACCGTCCGGGCGAGGACAAGATCGCAGAAGCCGGGCGCGAACCGCTCGATCTGCTTCTCGATGGTGACGGTGAAATCGCGGTCCCAGCCGTTCGGCACCTGACCGTAGACCCAGAACACGTGCTGTCCGGCGGGCGCGCGGGACGGGTCGAACACGCTCGGCTGCGCGGTGATCAGGAACGGCGGGTCCGGCGCGCTGCCCCGCTGCGCGGACTTGAGCGCCGCCCCGATCTCGGCCATCGTCGGTCCCAGGTGAACCGTGCCCGCCCGCCGCGCCTCGGGAGCGGTCCAAGGCACCGGGCCGGACAGCGCGTAATCGATCTTGAAAACGCCCGGTCCGCGCTGGTAGCGGCCCAGCAAGCCGTCGGCGTACCACGACGGCAGCCGGGATCCGGCGATGGCGGCCGCCTGGGCGGGGTCGGTGTCGAGCAGGTAGGCCTGCGCCGACGGCAGCTCATCAAGGCCGTGCACCCAATGGCCGGTCTCCACCTCTCCGCCGAGCGAGACAAGCAGCCCGGCGAGCGCGTCGGAGATCGCCTGCGTCCCGCCCCGTGGGAACGGCCATCCGACCTCATGGGCCGCGAGCGCGAACATCAGCGCGATGCCGCTGGTGACCGGAGAGGTCAGCGGCGCGGTCACGTGCGCGGCGAGGCCCGACATCATGCCACGGGCCCGCTCGCCGGAAAAGGCACGGAACAGCACGGCGGCGGGGAACGCGGCGAGCAGCGCGAAACAGCCGTAGAGCACCGGCTGGCGCGGCCAGCCGCTCAGCGGGGCGCGCAGCACGTCGGCGGCGATATCGTCCCACCGGCCGCGGAACGGATCGAGCAACCGGAGGTAGGTGTCGCCGTCGCGGTCAAGCGACTGGGCGGTCTCCGCCGCCGAGCGGGCGAGGATCGCGGCCGTTCCGTCCGGGAACGGATGCGCCATCGGCAGGTCCGGGTGTACCCAGGAAAGCCCGAAGCGTTCCAGGCGCAGCGCGTTCAGCACCGGAGACCCCGCGCCGAGCGGATGGACCGCCGAGCACGGGTCGTGCCAGAACCCCGGCAGCGTCAGCTCCTCGGTCCGCGCGCCGCCGCCGATCATCGCCGCGCCCTCGTACACTCGCACGCGCAGGCCTGCCTGGGCCAACGTGACCGCCGCGGTGAGGCCGTTCGGGCCGGCGCCCACCACGATCGCGTCAAGGTCTGTCATGCGCGTGCGATACCCAACGCCGCTAGTCCCATGCCGGGGCGGCGAGGGTGACATGACCACGCGGGGGTATGGATGCCGTCATGTATTCCGTCACCGACCCGGAGGTTCGCGACTTCCTGCTGGAAGGGACACGGACGGCAAAGCTCAGCTTTAGCGGCGCCGACGGGCGCCCGCTCGTCACCCCGGTTTGGTTCGTACTCGACGGCGGCAAACTGGTGTTCACCACGGGGAAGGAGTCGGCCAAGGGCCAGGCGCTCGCCCGCGATCCGCGCGCAGCCGTCTGCGTGGATCTCGAGCGGCCGCCCTACGCCTTCGTCCAGATCCAGGGCGTCGCGGAACTCTCCGAGGATCCCGGCGATCTGCTCGACACGGCGATGGCGATCGCGGTGAGGTACGTAGGACCCGAGCGGGCCGAAGAGTTCGGCTGGCGCAACGGCGTGCCGGGCGAACTGGTGGTCCGGCTCCGACCCTCCAGGGTGATCGCGACCTTCGACGTGACCGGCTGAACGCCGCGCTGCCGGGACGCCGGAACTCAGCGGAAGAACCGGACGAGCTGGTCGTTGACCTCGTTGGCGTGGGTCCAGCACAGGCCGTGCGGGGCTCCCTCGATGGGCATGTACTCGCTGCCGGCGATCATCTCGTGGGTACGCGGCCCGCAGGCCTGGATGGGCAGCACGCGGTCCTCGGTGCCGTGCAGGACGAGCACCGGGATGTCGATCTTCTTCAGGTCACCGCGGAAGTCCGTGCACCAGCTCGGCACGCACGCGATGGCCCCAGTCGGCGACGCGCCAACCGCGGTGTTCCAGGAGTCCTGCACGACCTCCTGGCTGACCCGGCTGCTTGGCATCCCGTCGAGGTTGTAGAAGTCCTTGTTCCACTGGGTGAAGAACGCGGGCCTGTCGGCGGTGAGCCCGGCCACGATCTTCTCGAGCACCTGCTGCGGGACGCCCTCGGGATTGTCCGGGGCCTTGGGCAGGTACGGCGGGATGCCCGAGACGATGGCGGCCCGCCTGACCCGTTCCGAGCCGTAGGCGCCGAGGTAACGGGCGATCTCGCCGCCGCCCATCGAGTGCCCGGCGATATCGAAGTCGCGCAGGTCCAGCATGGTGACCAGGCGGTTCAGGTCCGCTGCGAAGGTGTCGTAGTCGTAGCCGATCGTGGGCTGGCTTGACCTGCCGAAGCCGCGCCGGTCGTAGGTGATGACCCGGTGACCGGCGGCGAGCAGCGCCCGCTCCTGCCGTTCCCAGGCCCGGCCGCTGAGCGGAAAGCCGTGGATCAGCACGACCGGCCTGCCGGAACCGTGATCCTCGTAGTACAGGCCGATCGGCATCGAGTTCTCTTCGCCGACGTTGACGTAAGCCATGAGCCTTCCCCTCTCCGTGATCCCCCGTGATCCCCGTGGCCGGATTGCTGCCCACGAGCCGCGGTTTTAGGCCACCCGGGTCAGCTGGCCCACGAAGAGGGGAAGGCCGGAATCCGTATCGGCGATCACGAACAGGAACGGGCGGTCGGCCACGAACGTGATTTCCGGCCCGGGCCTGCGGACCGCCGCCAGTGCCCGCATCACGGTGCCGGTCGCAGCTGCCGCCTCGGTGCCCTTCTCGCCGACGTCGATGTAGGCCCGGTGCACGACCTCGCTGATCGCCAGCCGCTCCGGCGTGATGCCGCCGAAGTCGGCGCTGTCGCTAAAAGCAACCCGCACCCCGAGCGCCGCCAGCGTGTCGCGGAGCATGAAGCCGGAGTTGATCCGGAAGCGGGGCAGGGAAAGGTCCACCTGGCGTTCGGCGCCAGCAGAGAGCAGACCGGCCAGCAGGCCGCCGACGCCGCCCAGGTCGTCAAGCCGCCCGGACAGCTCGCCGAGTGGGCCGTCGGGAAGCACCACGGCCATCGCCAGCGAGCCGCCGCGATAGGGAAGCAGCACGGCCTGATACCCGTCGCCCCGCTGGTAGGCCAGCCGCGCTTCGAGGCGCATCATGTCCGTGGGAGACGCCACGGACCGTTCCGCATAAAAGGGCTTTTTCTGGGTCTGATGCGCGGGGAACTGGTATGCCCAGAGGGCGTTGAGGTACACCGCGTTGACAAGCACCAGCCGGGTGTCCCGGCCGATCGCCTCGGGCGGCAGCAGGTCCGCGATCTTGCCCCCGGTCTGCTCCGCTACCGCGCCGTTGATGGCCTGCCGCGCCGCCTCGGGCTCGCGCACGAAGTCGCACCGCCGGACGGAAGCCACCGCGCCGAGCTGCTCAAGGAACTCTTTCCGAACGGTGACGGCGGTCTCGATCCACATCGTGTTGGGCGCTCGGAACGTGAGGTCCTTGCCAGGACGAATCCCGGCCAGGTCACGCAGCCCGTCGGCGGCGGTCTCCGGGCCCGGCAGGTGCAGCGCGGCGGCCAGTTCCGTGGCCGTGTCGCCGCGGGCGCCGGCCAGAGCCATCCGCAGCGAGGCCGCGACGCTCGCCGGGGAGAAGACCACGTTGCCGCCGGCCGCGGCGAGCTCGGTGTACAGGTCGGTCCCGAACGCCGCGTCGGCCCGGACGGCCTGGGCGATACCCGCCATTGGGCTCCTCCTGTTACCTGGTCAGTGCCGCCAGCCTGCTGAGGGCCTCTTCCAGTATCTCCTCGCGCTTGCAGAAGGCGAAGCGCACCTGAGTGCGGCCCACCTCGGCGTCGTCGTAGAAGACGGCGTTCGGGATCGCGACCACGCCCGCTCGTTCCGGCAGGTTCAGGCAGAACTCAATGCCGTCCTTCTCTCCCAGCGGCGCCACGTCGGTGGTGATGAAGTAGGTACCGTCGGGCCAGTACGCCTCGAAGCCGATGCCGGCGAGGCCGCCAGCCAGCAGGTCGCGCTTTTTCTTGAGGTCCGTCGCGAGGCCCGCGAAGTATTCGTCCGGGAGCGCGAGCGCCTGCGCGACCGCGTACTGGAACGGGCCCCCGCTGACGAACGTCATGAACTGCTTGGTGGTCTTGACCGCGCTGACCAGCTCGGACGTGGCGGTGACCCAGCCGATCTTCCAGCCGGTGAAGGAGAACGTCTTGCCGGCGCTGCTGACCGAGACCGTGCGCTCGCGCATGCCGTCGATGGTGGCGATCGGGACGTGCTCGCGGTCGTAGGTCAGGTGCTCGTACACCTCGTCGGTGACGACGAGCAGGTCGCGGGCGATCGCGATATCGGCGATGGCCTGGAGCTCGTCGCGGGTGAAGACCGACCCGGTGGGGTTGTGCGGGCTGTTGAGCAGGATCAGCCTTGTTTTTGCTGTTACCTTGCTGGCCAGCTCACCTAGATCGGGACGGAAGTCCGGGGCTCTGAGGGTGACCGGGACCCGGGTGGCGCCCGCCATCGCGATGTTCGCCGCGTACGAGTCGTAGTACGGCTCGAACGCGATCACCTCGTCGCCGGGCTCGAGCAGGGCCAGCAGGGAGGCTGCGATGGCTTCGGTGGCGCCGGCGGTGACCAGTATCTCGGTGTCGGGGTCGTAGCTGAGCCCGTAGAACCGCTGCTGGTGATGCGCGATCGCGGCGCGCAGTTCCGGGATGCCCGGGCCGGGCGGGTACTGGTTGCCCTTTCCTTGCATGATGGCGTCGGCGGCTTTCCGCGCGATCTCCGGCGGGCCGTCGACGTCGGGGAAGCCCTGGCCGAGGTTTACCGCCCCGGTAGCGACCGCGCGGGCGGACATCTCCGCGAAGATCGTGGTGCCCAGCCCCTCGAGGCGCCGGTTCAGCAGAGGACGTTTCACCCCACCATGACATCACGCCCAGGCGGGTTTCCGCTCGTCAGTGGCCGCTCGGCTACCGGCACGCCGCTCCCACCTGGCGATTTGCCCGTAATACGAGGAATGCGCGATATGCGAGCGCATTTTCAGGTAAACATTTTTTACCGCGAAGGTATTTTGTACCTATACGATGAATTATCTTCGCCAGGAATAAAGTCTTCGCGATCATGGAGCCTGCCCAAGAGTCCATTCCCGCGGATAACAAGGATTGAAGTGCTGAGGTCTTTGCCTGGCCATCCGCCACAGGCGGAAGGCTGCCCGATATGCCAGAAACAACACACCGTAGCGAATCGCAGAAGTGATGGAGGAAGTTATCCGCTTCCTGGCTCGATTGGTCACTATGGTCCTTCAAACTCTGTAACCCCCTTTGGGTGCTGCTGGTCTACATCCCGCGGCGAGCCGCTGTCCATGGGTTACTCAGCGGCGAGGCGGCGTTCTCGCACCATCGTGCTTACGGGCTCTCAAGCGGGGCAGACAACGCCTGGAATGCCACTTCCGCGCCTCGGCAGATTCTTTGATTGCAGTTTCCGGTGTTATAGCACCGCAAACTGCAATCAAATCGCGGGCAGGCCACGGAGCCCGCACGCTGGGAACCAGAAAACGCGGTCAGTGGCCCATCCACGACGGTGCCGAGACCGGAAGAGGCGGGCCGAATACGTCGTCGCGGCGGTTTGCAAGCGACGGAAGCGTGGACCGGACCGAATCGACAAGCGCGAGGTCAGCCTTTGCGACGACGACCGCGGGCGACGGTCCGAGATCGGTGCGGACGACGCCCATCGGGTCGATGAGCATGCTCCGTCCGATGCCCGTCGGGGCCCGGGTCGGCTTGGCGTCGGGATCGGGCACCTGGCCGACCGCGGCGATCCATACGGTGTTCTCGATCGCCCGGGCACGCAGCAGCGTCACCCAGTGCTCTTCCTTGAACAGCCCGGCCTGCCACGCGGCGCTGACCGTGAGCAGCAACGCGCCACCTGACGCGAGGGCACGGGACAGTTCAGGGAACCGGACGTCGTAGCAGGTCTGCAGGCCAACCTGAGTGCCCGCCAGGGACGCGGTGACGGGCGAAGAACCGGGCGCCACTAGATCGGACTCGCGCTGGCCGAGCGCGTCGAACAGGTGCAGCTTCCGGTACGCCGCTACCAGCGTTCCCGCTCCGGAGAACGCCACCGCGGTGTTGTACACCCGCCCGTCCGGCGCGGGCTCGAAGACGCCGACGACCGCGGACACGCCCGTCTCACCGCACGCTGCGGCCAGCGCCGAGCAGAACGGCCCGTCGACCGGTTCCGCCGCGGCGCGCAGGTCGCTGCCGAACCGGACCATGGTCGCCTCAGGGAACACCGCCAGGTCGGCACCATCAGCGGCGGCCTGCTGGAGCGCGGTGCGCACCCGCGACAGGTTGACCGGAGGATCGGGGCTTACCGGGATCTGGCACAACGCGATACGCATGCCGCCACGATAACCGCGAGAACGGTGATGGCGATATGGCGCTAGACGATGATGCCGCGGACTTGGAGAAGGGGCTCGGCAGCCGTCCGCGTTGCGCCATCAGCGGCCCGCGCACGTCAACGGCGGGAACCTCCCATATCCGCATGCCGCCTCCCGGCGTCGCACCTGGCTACGAACCGGCCTCGCGGGCGACCTGGAACGGGGCGAAGCTCTGCGCGGTCGCCATGATCTCCATCGTGTTGACGTTGACGTGCGCGGGGAGCGTCGCCGTCCAGTAGACCGACTCGGCGATGTCATCCGCCGTCAGCGGCTGCATGCCCGCGTAGACGGCGTCCGCCTTGGCCTTGTCGCCGCCGAACCGGACGGCGGAGAACTCCGTGTCGGCCATCCCCGGCTCGATGCAGGTCACGCGAACGCCGGTGCCGTGCAGGTCGCTGCGCAGGTCCAGGCTGAACTGGTGCACGAACGCCTTGGTGCCGCCGTAGGCGTTCCCGCCCGGGTATGGGTACGTGCCGGCCACCGAGCCGAGGTTGATCACGTGCCCCCGGCCGCGGGCCACCATCCCCGGCAGGATCGCCCGGGTGCAGTAGGTCAGGCCTTTGCAGTTCGTGTCGATCATCTGGTCCCAGTCGTCCAGGTTGGCCTCCTGGGCCGACTCGAGCCCGAGCGCGAGTCCCGCGTTGTTCACCAGGACATCGATCTCCGCGAACTCCGCCGGGAGACCGTCGATGACTTCGGCGACCGCCGTCCGGTCCCGCACGTCTAGGGTCACCGGCAGCACTTGCGAGCCGAGGTCGCTGGCTAGGTCCTTGAGCCGGTCCGCCCGCCGGGCGGTGGCGACTACCCGGGCACCCGCCGCCGCGAAACGGCGCGCGATCGCGGCACCGAAGCCGCTGCTCGCACCGGTGACGAAAACGGTGCCCGGCTGCGTACTTGTCATCCCGATATTCCTCCCAACTGACCCAGAAATCCTAACGAAGGGGCGGGTCAGTTACGGACCGGGGACTGCCAGATGGTCGGCTCCTCGCTCGCGGGCGTGGCGATGAAGCCGATCCCGGTCAGTGTGGAGCCCGCGTTGGTAAGCGCCGTGATGGCCTGGATACCCGGCCCAGCCAGCCCCGTGCCGGTCGGCGCCGCCGCGGTCCACGTGGTTGCCGGCGCGGCGCCGCGCGGCAGCATCCACACCACCACGTTCGCGTTGCCTCCCGTGCCGAGCGTGCCGGTCGCGGTGAAGCCTCCGCCCGCCGCCGCGAGCGCGGTGACCGACATCGGGCTGGCCGCCGTGTTAGGCGGCAGCGGGAGGGTGGTCTCGGCCCAGGTGGCACCGCCGTCAGCCGAGGCGGCGGCGAATGGCACCTGTCGGCCAGCCGCGGTGGTTTCCGTGCCCGCCGCCGCGACCTCGTCGCCGCTGGTGGCCACGTACTGCAGTTCGGCCCTTACCGCCGAGGCCGGCACCGGGAGCGTAGCCTCGGACCACGTCTGTCCGTTCGCCGACAGCCAGGCCGCCGGGTGCGCCCCGGCGGATCCCACCGCCACGAAGCCCTTCATCGTCGCCGCGACGGCGTTCATCTGCCGGTTTCCGCTGCCATCGAGCGCTCCGGCCTGCACGTTACCAGCCCGCTGCCATCCGGTCAGGCCTGGCGCGAACCAGGCCGCGGCGATGGTGCGACCGCCTGAGGACTGCCGCCCCACGATCACGTACCCGGCCGGCCCGGCCGCAACGGCGGAGGTGACCAGGCCAGGCTGGGTGAAGGCGGCCTCGCCACCGGCCGCCCGCCAGGTCTGGCTGTCGGCCGAGGTGACCACGACCGGCTGCTGCCCCGTCGTGGTCGCGCCGCCGACGGCGGCCCAACCCGCCGTTCCGTGCGCCACCCCGGTGAGCTGCTCGTCTTGGTTCCGCGCCCCCGACGTCGGAACAGATGCCCTGGCCCACGTGGAGCCACCATCCCCCATGGAGGTCCAGATCGCCGGGAACCCGTCCGCGCTGCCGGCCGCGACCTGGTTAGCACCTGACGCGGCGACCGCGTTGACCGCCACCTGGGGCAGGATCGCGCCGGGGATGGCGCGCACGTCGATCTGATCAGGTTCGCCTTGCGCGCCGATCAAGGTCAGCATCGGCTGCTGCAGCGTGGGGTCACCCGCGCTGGTGCCCGCGATCATCGCCTGCCCGCCGGACGTCAGCACGGTGCCGGAGACCTGCTCGGCTGCCGAGGAGCTAACCGGGTTCGTTCCGGTCCATTTGACGCCGTCCGCCGACAGGAAGGCGATCACCAGCCCGTCCGCTTGCCCGGTCACCACCGCACCGTTGGGCCCGCCGCTCACCGGCCCGAGGGTCAGCGGCGCGCCATTAGTCGTCTGGAACGTCCCGCTCTGTGTCCAGGCCGTCCCGTTACCTGAGGTGTAATCGGCCGCCCCGATGAGGCCGTCAAGATCTGCCCGGCGCACGGCGATGAAACCGGTCCTGAACGGCGCCAGCCCGGCAATGGTGTCGCTCGCCCCGTTTCCGGCGGGCACGGTGACCGCGGTCCACGACGTCCCGCCGTTGGCCGACCGCCACGCGCCGGAGCTCGTGGCCGCACCCGACACCGTGCCGGACATGATGATCACGCCGCCATTGGCCGCGGCGCTGGTGATGCCGAGCACCCTGCCGGTCCCGGCGGCCAGGCCTAGCTGAGTGGCGCCGAGCCGCCGCCATGTCACGCCGTTGCTTGACACCCAGACGACCGGGCTGGCCTTCGCGAGGTCGCCACCCGGGATGTTCTGGCCCGCGGCGAGGAAGCCGGAGGCAGTGCTGGTCAGCGTGGTGATCTTGTCGCCCGCGAGCTGGGGAAGGGCTGCCCTGAACAGCCAGTCCTGTCCGTTCGGGCTAGTCCAGACGGAATCAGGTCCGACCGCGACCCAGCCGTGCGGCCCCCCGGCCACCAACGCGGCGGCATGGCCTGGCGGCGGGTTGCCTTGCACGGAGCCCAGCTGCCATGTGCGGCCGGCGTTGGAGGAGACGAAGAACCGCGCGCGAGAGATCCGAGTCCCCGACTGCGAACCGACCGCGACGACCGTGCTGCCGAAGGTCGCGACCTGGCCGAGCGGCGCGCTAACCCCGCGGCCGGCCAGCGCGGCGGTGTCGGTGAAGTCCGCGGTCGCGGCCGTGGCGGGCGGGAAGCCCGTCGACAGCGACGAAGGGGAGGGACCGCCCGTGCCGCTGTTCGCGCCGACCACTATCACCGCGGCGAGGCCGACGGCGATCGCCGCCACGATCGGGATGGCCAGGCCGGTGACCACGTTGCGGCCCCGCATCGCCGCCAGGATGGCGGCCCCGAGACGCATGGCCGAACTGGGCTCGCCTTGCTGGTCTGCCCCCTCGCGAAGCCGACGGAGTGTGCCCTGGCCCGCCATGCCGTCGAGGCTGTCGCGGTCCCGCGGGCTGCGGCCTCGGCCCGGACCCCGCGGGCCTGGGCTGAGGGCGGGCATGGCGTTGCCGTCTTGCCGGGTTGGCCCGCGGTCCAGCCGGGTCGCGCTGCGATTCCACTCATCCGGGCGCCGAGGTGGCCGGGAGGTGTACCTGGGGCCGGTGAACTCGGCCGGAGGCGGCACCGGCGCCATCGGGCCACTGGTCGCGATCGTCGGCGTGTAGCGCAAGTTGTGCGTTGGCGGCTGATCACCGCGTCCCTGTGGGAGAGCCGGCGGCCCTGCGGGCGGCAGTTCCCGGCTCGGGCGCTCCGGGCGGTATGGGCGCTCTGGGCGGTATGGGCGCTCTGGGCGTGGGCGCTCCCGGCGTGGTGCTTCCGGGCGCGGCGATCCGCCCGGCACGGCGTTGAACGAGCCGGACCTCCGGACCGCGCCGAAGGCACCGGAGTCGCGGACCGCGCCGAATTGCCCGGAGTCGCGAAGGGCGTCAAAGTTGCCGGTATTCCGGGGGGCGCCGAAGCTGCCGGTATTCCGGCGGCCGTCGAAGCTATCGGAGTCGCGGACCGCGCCGAATTGCCCGGAGTCGCGGACCGCGCCGAAGGCACCGGAGTCGCGGACCGCGCCGAATTGCCCGGAGTCGCGAAGGGCGTCGAAGCTATCGGAGTCCCTGAGGACGTTGAAGCCGCCGGTGTCGCGACGGGCACGCGGGGTGTCGAATTCGTAGCCCGGTACCTCGTTGGAAGGCTGCGGAGCAGCACCAGGCCGACCTGGATCGGGGCGCGCCGGACCGAGCGCCCGGGGGGCGCGAGAGCCGTGTGGCTGCGCGCGCGGATAGCGGGGACGCTCGGCGTCTCCTCTCCCGCGATCGCTGTTCGTACGGCTGCTGCTCACCTGTTTCTACCTATGCAATCGCCAGGCCAGGGACAGGTCGTGAAGCCCAAGTTACCCATCCGTATTAGCGATGATCGTACCTGTCATGGGTGCGATCGAGCGGGAAAACGCCATTACGTAAGCGTTTCCTCAGCGACGGACCGCAATCACCCGATCATGCCCCGTACGTCACGGCTTGGGAGCGAACAACCGTGGCCCGGCGCACCGTCCCCGTGCCGCGGCTGAGGGCGTGCTGAACGACCCCATACGCTGGCCGCGGCAACACCCGCGTGCGACCGACAGGACGGGCCAACGCTACACGGCAGAAGCCCGCGTCGGCCTGCCGGAATACGCAGCGTCACCCGTGATTGACGCCACATACGCCCCGATGGTCGCCGTGCTGCCATCGAGCCACTCATTGAGGCTGCTCCGGGTAGCCTTATCAGGGGAGTAAGGAAATCATGTCGAATCTTTCGGAAGAAGGCGATGTCCGCCGTGTCTTCTGAGTCGCCGCGTGCCGCCGCGGATCTCAGCGAGCCCTCACCCACCCCCGCGCCGAACGTGCAAGGCGCACCGGCCCACCAGGCCGCGCCGCCAGGCAACGGCCACTCGGCTGGCACCGACACCGACCCGGCGGACCCAGGCGGTTCGGGGGCGGGCCAGGCCGATTTCGGGGCCAACGAGTGGCTTGTCGACGAGCTGTACCAGCGTTACCTTGAGGACCCGGGATCGGTTGACAGGGCATGGTGGAGTTTCTTCGCCGATTACCGTCCCGCCCGGCGAAATGGAACACAGGGAAACGGAAGCGGCTCGCAGCCCGTCATCGCGGAAGCAACGCCGGAGGACGAAACATTGGCGCCGCGGGAGGCACCCCCTGCCGTTCCGCAAAATGGCACGTCCGCACCTGCCGCAGCGGCGGGCAAGGCCCCGGCGGCCCAGCCGGCCACGGGCCGGCCGGCCCCCGCGCAGCCGGCCGGGCCAGCCACGCAGCCGGCCGCTGATGCCGAGCTGATCAGGCTGCGCGGCGCGGCCGCCCGCACCGCGACGAACATGGTGGCCAGCCTCGCCATGCCCACCGCGACGAGCGTGCGCGCGATCCCCGCCAAGCTGCTCATCGACAACCGCATCGTCATCAACAACCACCTGCAGCGCGGCCGGGGCGGGAAGGTCTCCTTCACTCACCTGATCGGTTACGCGGTCGTCCAGGCCGTCAAGGCCATGCCTGAGATGAACGCCGCGTACGCCGAAGAAGACGGCAAGCCGGTCCTCGCCGCCCCACGGCACGTGAACCTTGGCCTGGCCATCGACGTCAAGAACCGCGACGGCAGCCGCCAGCTCCTTGTGCCGAACATCAAGAGCGCCGAGGACATGGACTTCCGCCAGTTCTGGACCGCGTACGAGGACGTGATCCGCAAGGCCCGCAGCGGCAAGCTGACCGTCGCCGACTTCCAGGGCACCACGATTAGCCTGACCAACCCCGGCACGATCGGCACCGAGCACTCGGTGCCGCGCCTCATGCCTGGCCAGGGCTGCATCGTCGGCGTGGGCGCCATGGAGTACCCGGCCGCCTACCAGGGAGCGAGCGAGGAGACCCTGGCCAGGCTGGCGATCAGCAAGGAGGTCACGCTCACCTCTACCTACGACCATCGGATCATCCAGGGCGCGCAGTCCGGGGAGTTCCTGCGGATCATCCACCAGCTGCTGCTCGGCTCCAGCGGCTTCTACGACGACCTGTTCGTCAGCTTGCGGATCCCGTACGAGCCGGTGCGCTGGGTGAAGGACTTCCCCTACGGGCACGAGGACGACGTCACCAGGTCCGCCCGCGTGCAGGAGCTGATCCACGCCTACCGGGTCCGCGGCCACCTGATGGCCGACACCAACCCGCTGGAGATCGTCCAGCGCAAGCACCCGGACCTGGACGTCAACGAGCACGGGCTGACGTTGTGGGACCTGGAGCGAGAGTTCGCCACCGGCGGCCTCGGCGGCAAGCCGCGGATGACGCTGCGCGAGATCCTCGGCGTGCTGCGCGACTCGTACTGCCGCACGGTCGGCGTCGAGTACATGCACATCCAGGATCCCGAAGAGCGCAAGTGGATCCAAGGCCACATCGAGGTTCCGGCCAAGCGCCCCGGGCACGACGAGCAGATCCGCATCCTGTCCCGGCTCAACGTGGCCGAGGCGTTCGAGACGTTCCTGCAGACCAAGTTCGTCGGCCAGAAGCGGTTCTCGCTGGAAGGCGCGGAGTCGCTCATCCCGCTCATCGACGCCGTGATCAGCGAGGCGGCCGAGGCCAACCTCGACGAGGCCGTGCTCGGCATGGCGCACCGCGGACGGCTTAACGTGCTCGCCAACATCGTCGGCAAGTCCTACGGGCAGATCTTCAAGGAATTCGAGGGCAACCTCGACCCTAAGTCCACGCAGGGCTCCGGCGACGTGAAGTACCACCTGGGCGCCGAGGGCACGTTCACCGCCGCCACCGGCAAGCGGATCCGCACCTC
>Ga0335075_10009319_pt1 | contig 14995 bp, 13 predicted proteins | sample Lox_Sample_24_FD_206723 | JGI IMG/M metagenome (GOLD analysis project Ga0335075, IMG submission 206723) | Soil microbial communities from Loxahatchee National Wildlife Refuge, Florida, United States - Lox_Sample_2.4 | ecosystem: Environmental > Terrestrial > Soil > Wetlands | place: USA...
CAGCCTGGTCGGCATAATGGCCATGCTCGTGCTCGCTTCGACCGTTTTCGGCCTTTCATTCTTTGTTTATGGGCTGACGCTCATACCGTTTGTGATGGTGCTGTTTCTGTCGGGCATCGCGCTCGGTATTGCGGGCAGCGCCATGGTGCTTCGTCTCGGCCCGGCCTCGGAATGGTTTGTCTGGCCGCTGCCGGCCCTCATTGCGCCATTCGTCGGCGTCTATTATCCCGTCACGGTGCTGCCCGCCTGGATGCAGGCGGTCGCGCATGTGCTGGCGCCGTCCTATGTCTTCGAGGGCATGCGGGCGACCATCCGCCATGCACCCTGGCACGCCTCCGATCTGCTGATCGGCCTTGCGCTTTCCATTCTTTATATTCTGGCGGCTGCCATATTCTTCCGGCAGGTCTATCGCACTGCCGTGCGCACCGGTCTTCTTGCCCGCTACAGCGCCGAAAGCGCGATCTAATAGACACTCCCGGGCGGACTTTCGTTCCCCGTGCCGGCATCGAGAAATAAAGCAAATCGGCCGATCTATTTGTTCGGCGGTGGAAGCCTTGGTGCGGGCGGCAACAGGCCATCATCGCCGATATGGACCACAAAGCCGCTCTGGCCTCTGGTATTCGTGGCGGCGAAGCCGGCTTCGGTAAGGCCGCGTTTGGTGCAGCCGGTATTGCCAAAGATTTCGAACGCGACATCGGTAACGCAGAATGTCGTCGTGCCACTGACGATCCTGTTGTTTCCGTGTTTCTCCGCCAGGAGATAGACGGTGTCGAAGCTGAGTGCGATGGTCAGCAATTTCGCGCATGCGCCGGGCGGGACGTCCCACCAGCCGCGCGCCACGCTTAGATGTGGCGAGCGCAGTGCGATGGCGGCCCAGAGTTCGGATTGGCCGTCATTGCAGACGGAATAGCCCTCGGGTGCCGCTGTTTTCTGCGCCTCGGTTTCGAGCGCATCGAACAGATCGGCGTTACTGATATTGGACGGCAACCGCAGCCGCGCGCGGAAGTCCGCAAGCGCTTTGGCATCCTGGGCAGGACCACCCTCGGGGCTCACGTGATAGCCGATATCCGAAAGCAGCCGGCCAATGCCGGCCGTGCGCGCGGCTTGGGGGCTCGAGAATCGTCTCGTTCCGGTCAGCGTCGTTGTCCATGAGGCCTTGTGGCCGGTCGAAAGCGAGGCGAACGGCATCAGGAAAGCATCGTCCGAGCCGCAATGCGCATCGCCGACCGGCACGTCTATTGCAAAATTCGTTTCCTTCGCGCACAGCCGGATACGCCCACCCCAGGCACGCGCCGGCCCGGCATGCGCCCGCGAACTTCGCGCATAAAGGAAATAGGATGGCTCGCTCAGCGGTCCGACCAGCGCCGCGCCGCAATCGCCGGGCACGATGCGCGTCCAGCCGCGCGTCAGCATCTGCAGGCCGGACTCATAACCGACTGCTGCGTATATGATATAGCTCGTGCGGTTGCAGACACGCAGGTCAGCCAGGGCCGGCGCGGCCTGGAAGGTAGCGGCCATCACAAGCGCCCCGCAAAACAGCGCGAGACGTCTCATTCCTGCGTGATCATCGTTCCAGCGCCGTGCTCGGTGAAAAGCTCCAGCAGCAGCACGTGTGGAATGCGCCCGTCAAGAATGACGGCAGCGCGCACGCCCGTCTCCACGGCTTCGATGGCTGTTTCGATCTTCGGTATCATGCCGCCTGAGATGGTGCCGTCCTCGATCAGCGCGCGCGCTTCGGCAATGCTGAGCCGCGGAATAAGCTTGCCTTCACGGTCGAACACCCCCTCGACATCGGTGAGAAGCAGCAGCCGCGCAGCTTTCATCGCGCCGGCAACGGCGCCCGCCACCGTATCGGCGTTGATGTTGTAGGTTTCGCCCCGCCGGCCAATACCGATCGGCGCAATCACCGGAATGAGATCCGAATTGATGATGGTGCGTAGCACCTCCGGGTTGATTTCATCCGGCTCACCGACGAAGCCCAGATCCACCGGCTGCATTTCGCGGCTCCGCGGATCGCGCTTCAGCCGCTCGAGCTTCTTCGCAATGACGAGATTGCCGTCTTTGCCAGAGAGTCCGACGGCGCGGCCGCCGGCCGCATTGATGCCGCTCACGATCTGTTTGTTGATCGCGCCGGTCAACACCATTTCGACGACTTCGATTGCGGCCTCGTCGGTCACGCGCAAGCCATCGACGAAGGAAGAGGGAATGGAGAGCTTGGAAAGCATCAACCCGATCTGCGGCCCGCCGCCATGCACCACAACAGGGTCGATTCCCGTTTGCTTCATCAGCACGATGTCCTGCGCGAAATGTTCGGAGACGCCACCTTCCATGGCATGGCCGCCATATTTCACCACGACAGTCTCGCCGTCATAGCGCAGGATGTAGGGAAGGGCTTCGACGAGAACGCGGGCCGTCGAGCGCCAGCGCGCCATGACGCGCAGGTTCCGATCCTGGCCAACTTCGTCCTGTAGCGCCATGTTATGATTCCAGCGGATTCTGCTGCTTATAGCCCATTGCGCCACGCCCCTGCCAGCGCGGCGACATGATCGCGGAGGGGCTCCAGGCCCTCCGCCTTGCGCGCGGAAGTGGCAAACAGCTCGGGAAAAGCCGCAGTGCGCCGGGAGAGTTCTCCGGCTGAAGCCACGCGGACGCGCTCCTGTTCCTGTTTGGCGAGTTCATCCAGCTTTGTGAGTACGCCGGCATAGGATACGGCGGATTGATCGAGCAGATCCATGGCCTCACGGTCGGGCGGCATGATCCCGCGCCGGGCATCGATGAGCAGCAGCGCGCGCACGAGATTTGACCGGCCGCGGAGATAGGTGAAAATCAGATTCTGCCATTCGCGCGAAAGCGCGCGCGACGTTTTCGCATAGCCGTAACCGGGCAGATCCACCAGCATGCAGCCTTCGCCCAGCCGAAAAAAATTTATCTGTCTGGTGGCACCGGGCGTGTGCGACACCCGCGCCAATGTGCGGCGGCCCGTCAGCGCATTGATGAGACTCGATTTGCCGACATTCGAGCGTCCGACGAATGCGATTTCGGGCAAACTGCCCTTCGGCAGCGCCTCCGCCGTGGCAGCACCGGCCACGAACGCGCACGATCCCGCAAACAGCTTCCGTCCGTTCATGCGTTGTTTCCAGGTTTCTCACGCGGAGGCGCGGAGGAAGTTCAATACCACGGCACCAGGTACACCAAGAAAATTAGTTGTGCGCGAAGCGTGCGACTCTTCCTTGGTGCCTTTGTGGTTAAGACTCCTCCGCGGCTCCGCGCCTCCGCGTGCCATAATTACTCGCCTGGTGGCGTGGACGCACGGGCACCGGGCGAGCCGAGTCGTCTGAGGAATGCCGGCATTTTCAGATTGTTGAAGAGATGCACTTCGACGCCCTGACGTTTCATCATCACGTATTGCTGCGCAGTCGAAAGCAGATTGTTCCAGGTCCAGTAGATCACCAGTCCGGCCGGAAAGGTCGCAAGCATGAAGGTGAAGATCAGCGGCATGAACGTGAACATCCGCGCCTGCACGGGATCGGCGGGCGCGGGGTTCAGCCTGGTCTGCAGCCATTGCGTCACGCCCATGATCATGGGCCAGATGCCGATATGCAAAAAGCCCGGAATCCAAGCCGGAATGGCAAAGGGCAACAGGCCGAAGAGATTGATGAAACAGGTGGGATCTGGCGCTGACAGATCGCGAATCCAGCCGAAGAACGGCGCCTGGCGCATCTCTATGGTGACGAATAGCACCTTGTAGAGCGAGAAGAACACCGGAATGGTGAGGAGCATCGGCAGGCATCCTGAAACAGGATTGACCTTCTCGCGCTTGTAGAGCGCCATCATCTCCTGCTGCTGCCTGAGCTTGTCTTCCGCAAAGCGTTCGCGGATGCGCTCGACCTCGGGCTGCAATTTCTTCATACGGCTCATCGAGCGATAGGACGCGTCGGCGAGTGGAAAGAAGACGAGCTTGACCGCGACGGTAAGCAGCAGGATTGCCACCCCGAAATTGCCCGTGAAGCCGTAAAAGAAATCGAGCAGCCAGAACATCGGCTTGGTGAGAAAGATGAACCAGCCCCAGTCGATGGCAAGATCGAAGCGTTCGATATGAAGCGTATCTTCGTAATGGCGGATGACGGACACGATTTTCGCGCCGGCGAACAGCCGTTGCGTCAGATCAAGCGTAGCGCCCGGGGCTATGGTGTGGCGGTCGAGCCGGTAATCCGCCTGATACGCCTTGGTGTCGCCGAGGGGCGCGGCGCGATATGAGCCGTCGAAAGCCTGATTTTGCGGTGGAATGGCCGCCGCCATCCAGTATTTGTCAGTAATGCCCACCCAGCCGCCGGTTGACTGGAAAGTGATCGGCGGCTCGTCCTTCTTGAAATCGTCGTAACTCGCGTCCTTGAGCGCGCCGTCGGCCGCGCCGACAAAGCCTTCATGTAGTACCCAATAATGCTTGGTGTCGGGCACGCCGTCACGTGCGACATAGCCGTAGGGATAAAGCTCCACCGGCTGGCCGCTTCGATTGGTCACGGAATCCTTGACAGTGAACATGTATTGGTCATCGACCGCGATCGTGCGCGTGAAGACGAGGCCGTGGTCATTGTCCCAAGTGAGCGTGACCGGATGGCCCGGCGCCAGCGTATTTCCGTTCGCAAGTTTCCACGGCGTGGCTTCACCGGGGACGGCAATACGTTCTCCCGGTGCTCCGACGAAGCCAAACACGGCGTAATAGGGGTAGCGGGTGCGAACTGGCGAGAGCAGCGTGATTTCGGCGCTCTTCGGATTGACGGTTTCGTGATAGCGCTTAAGTCGCAGATCGTCGAAGCGCGCGCCTGTCAGGCGCAGCGAACCGTCGAGCGTGGGTGTATCGATCAGGATGCGTGGGCCCGACGACGCGAGCGCCTGCTGACGCGAAAGCTGGCCGGAACCGATTTGTGTCGGTACCTGTGCGACAGGTTGATGCGTCGCCGTCTGTGCGTTTTCTTTATGGACGAGGACCTGACGGGCGCGTTCAGCCTGCATCTGCGGCTGGGCAACGAAATATTCCCAGCCCAACAGCACGATGGCCGAAAGGACGATGGCGAGGACAAGATTGCGGTTTTCGTTCATCGGTCTCTACCGGCGCGGTGGCACGGGATCGAAGCCCGACGAACCGCCGAGCCAAGTGAAAGGATGGCACCGCAAAAGACGATGGAGGGCGAGGCCTGTGCCCTTCCATGCTCCATGTGTTTCAAGCGCTTCGAGCGCATATGTCGAACAGCTGGGCGTAAAGCGGCACACATTGGGAAGCACAGGTCCTATGAACCAGCGATAGAAAAAAATCGGCGCCTTCAGGAGCACGAGCGCAGCCCCCTGGGCAAGCCGAACGAAGCGATTCATCTCCGGATACTTTCCGTCCGCAACCGCCCCAGCCTTTCATGGGCCGCTGCAAGCGCCGATTCGAGATCAGCGAGCAAGTCGCCGAATGGTCGGGTCAGCGTCTCCCGCCGCGCGACGAGAACATAATCATTGCCCGGCATGCCATAAAGGGGAAGTACCTGCTGCGCCGCCGCTTTAAGCCTGCGCCGCGCGCGGTTTCGCGTCACCGCATTGCCGATCTTCCGGCTCGCCGTGAAACCCACACGGATGGTTTCCTGCCCATCGTCAGGCGTCGGGCACATCTCGACGGTCAAACCGGCAACGACGCGCCGAAGCCCTCGGGCGACGCGCAGGAAATCCTGCCGTTTCTTGAGGCGTCCGATCTTAGGCCGCAGCTCGCTCACGCACTGCCCGGCTCCGTCGCAATCAGGCCGAGAGTCTCTTGCGGCCATGGGCGCGACGGCGGGACAGTACCTTCCGGCCGCCGGCAGTGGCCATACGGGCGCGGAAGCCGTGCCGACGCTTACGCACGATCTTGCTTGGCTGATAGGTGCGTTTCATGGCCCTGTCTCCCGGTCGGCCCGCAGAAAGAGCCGGGTTTTTAGGGACCAGCCAGGAGCCTGTCAACCTCCGGTGTCGGCCCAAAAACGCCAGTGGACCTGGACAGCCCTAAACGCATTGCCAAGGAGCGGTATTTAAGAGGAGAGTCTTTTCCCCCATTTTTCGGGAGAACATCGGGCGAATTCGGTCATGGTTATGTTGCGCGTGATCAAGGGAGGTGCGGAGACGGGACTGGCGCAGCCACCAGCAAACCCTTCCCGCTTTGCCAAAGATGCCGGACCCGAGCCTCATTCGCCCGACGGAGGAAAATTTGCCTTGGATTGGCGTCGGCGCGCTTCGACCGCGTGGGCGCTGGTGGCGCACAGCCTTTCGGGCCGGTTGCTGCTGCTAACAATTCTTTATGTGCTGCTTACCGAAATATTGATTCTTCTTCCGACGCTCGGGCGCTACTACACAAGCCTTCTGGAATCCCGCATCGCCAGCGCCGAGATCGCCATCCTGCCTTTCACCGAGCCGGGCGGTGCCCAGCTTTCCGAAAGCCTGCGCCAGCAGCTGCTCGCGCGCGCTGGCGCCGCCGCGGTGATGCTCACGCGCCCCGATCAGCACGAGCTGTTTCTGGCTCATGACGAGCCCAGCCATTTCGACCTGACGATCGATCTGCGCGGGCAGAATCTCTTCAGCCAGATCGCCGGCGCGCTTGATTGTCTTTTTGCGGGCGGCAACCGCGTTCTTCATGTCGTGGCGGCAACCCGCATCTTGCACGCGCAGACTGTCGAGCTGATCACCGACGAACAGCCCGTCCGTGCCGATCTGCTCGCCTATGGCGGACGGCTGATGCTCGTAGCGCTCGGGATTTCGCTGGCAACAGGCGTGCTCGTTTTCCTGAGCCTCTATGCCGTACTGGTGCGGCCCATGGGTCGGCTGACGCGCGCGATAGAGCGCTTTCGCGAAAATCCCGAAGACGCAAGCCGCATCGTCACGCCCTCTGAGCGGCAGGACGAAATCGGCCGGGCCGAACGCGAATTGGCCGCCATGCAGCGCGACATTCTGGGGTTCCTGCAGCAGAAGGCGCGCCTCGCGGCGCTGGGCGGCGCGGTGGCGAAAATACAGCATGATCTGCGCAATATTCTCGCAAGTGCCCAGCTCGCATCCGACAGACTCGCGCGCGTCGAGGATCCAGTCGTGAAGCGTCTTGCGCCGCGCATCGTTGCATCGCTTGACCATGCGGTGACGCTGGCCACGCGTACCATGCGCTTCGGCCGCGCCGACGAACAACCGCCTCGCCGCGAACGTTTCGCAATCGCGCCGTTGATCGACGAGTTGGGCGAGGTGGCGATTGCCGGCGAGCCCAGCGAAACGAACCTCGTGTTCGAAAACACCATAGATCCGACGCTGGAAATTGATGCCGATCGCGAGCAGTTGTTTCGCGCTCTCCTCAACCTGGTCCGCAACGCGGCAGAGGCTGCGAAGGAGCGCGAGCGCGGTTTTGTGGAAGTAAAGGGGGTGCGCGAAGGCGGCCTTGTCTGCATCCGCATTTGCGACAACGGCCCGGGCGTGCCCGCCGCAGTACGCGAGAAATTGTTCCAGCCTTTCGCGGCTTCCACGCGGTCGTCGGGAACAGGGCTCGGACTCGCCATCGCCCGCGATCTCGCCCGCGCGCACGGCGGCGACGTCGCGCTGGAATCGACGGACAAAACGGGCACCTGCTTTCGCATCGAGATTCCCGACCGGGCGTGATCTGAAGTGGCCTGGGATCCCAAAGCCTATCTCGCGTTCGGTGGCGAACGCACTCGGCCGGCCGCGGAACTCGTCGCGCGCATTCCGCTCGAATCGCCCGAACGGATCGCCGATCTCGGCTGCGGTCCGGGAAATTCTACGGAACTGCTGGTGACGCGGTGGGCGCAGGCGGTGGTTGATGGGATCGACAATTCGCCTGCCATGCTGGCTGCGGCGCGCGCGAGCGGCGTACCGGCGCAGTGGATCGAGGCCGATGTCGCACATTGGGCGCCGGATCGCTCTTACGATGTCATTTATTCGAACGCGACCCTTCAATGGGTAAGTGGCCATGAATTGCTACTGCCGCGGCTTGTTTCATTTCTCGCGCCGGGCGGGGTGCTCGCCTTCCAGGTGCCACGCAATTTTGGCCTGCCCAGTCATACGATCGCGCAAGAGCTTGCGAAAAACGCGCGTTGGGCGGACAGGCTTGCAAATGTTCGCGACTGGTGGACGGTGCGCGAGCCAGAACAATATTACGGCATTCTCGAGCCGGTCGCGGCAAAGATCGACATCTGGGAAACGCGCTATCTGCAGACGCTCGAAGGAACGGATGCGGTCTATCGCTGGGTGCTGGGTACCGGCCTGCGCCCGTTCGTGGACGCACTCGAGGGTGAGGAGCGTGAAGCTTTCCTCGCCGAATATCGCGCCCGCGTAAGCCGGGCCTATGCCTCGCGCGTCAGCGGCATCACGCTCTTTCCCTTCCAGCGCCTCTTCTGCATCGCCAGCCGTGCAAAATAATTCCACCGCAATGAGCACAAGGCACACAAAGAACAGTACAGGCTTGGCGCGTCGGTTTCCTTGGTGCTCTTCATGGTGAGATTATTTCGCGTGAATCACTCACCTTTGGCGATGCCATCGCGGCGCGGGTCGGAACCGCCGATATAGCCGCCTTTCACGCGCTCGATGACGTTGAGGCCGCTTTCAAGCTCGCTGAAGACGACGTGGTGGCCCATCGCGGTAAGCTCCGGAGCAAATTCCGTAATGGGCGTATCCGCTTCGAGTATGGTCGGGCCGTTCGGATTCGCGTGATGGGGCAGGGCGACAGCCTCTTGCGGTGACAGCCCGCCATCAAGCATCGCGACCAGCGTTTCTCCCGTGTAGTCGATAATGAGCGGGCCGCCAGGCGAGCCTGCGGCAATGCGAAAGCTGCCATCGCCATTGAACACGATAGTCGGCGACATCGCGCTCATCGGCCGCTTGCCGGCTGCGGGCGCATTCGCCACCGGCTTTCCGTCGATTACAGGTTCAAGGGAAAAATCGGTCAGCTCATTATTCAGGAAGAAACCCTTCGCCATCATCTCGGCGCCAAAGATATATTCGACCGTCGTCGTCATCGATAGGACTTCGCCTTGCCCGTCCACGATTGACATATGGCTCGTGCCGGGCAGCTGCGCGCTCCGCTGCGGCGCGAAATCGAGCCCGGCATGTTTGACCGGCGGCTCGCCTGCGCTTGCCGTACCCATATCGTGCTGCGGATCGATGAGCTTCGCGCGCGCGGCGAGATAGTTCTTGTCGAGCAGGCCCGCGACCGGCACATGCACCACGTCCGGGTCAGCAAGCCATTTCGCCCGATCAGCGAAGGCGAGTCGGCTCGCCTCCGAAAAGAGATGGATTTCGGACAGCGTATTCGGCTGCAGCTGTTTCGGCGAAAAGCCTTCCAGCATGCCAAGAATCTGAAGCACCGAAATGCCGCCGGAAGACGGCGGTCCCATCGAGCAGAGGCGATACCCGCGATAGGTGCCGCAGACGGGCGGGCGTTCCTTCGCCTGATAATTCGCAAGATCGGCAAGTGTCATGCGTGCCGGGTTGAGCGGCGCGCGATTGACCTTGTCCACGATCGCCTGCGCGATCGGACCCGTGTAGAAGGCCTTCGCACCGCCCGCTGCAATCAATCGCAAGGTCTTCGCGAGTTCGGGGTTGCGCAAAATATCACCCTGTTTCAGCGGCGTGCCGCCGGGCTTGTAGAAATAAGCTTTGACGTCGGGCATGCGCGCCATTTCCGGATGGTCGCGCAAGGTGGCGGCGAGCTTTCGGCCGACCGGAAAGCCCTTTTCGGCGAGCGCAATCGCGGGTTCGAAGAGTTTGGCCCAGGCGAGCCGCCCATAGCGCTTGTGCGCCAGCTCAAGCATGGCAATGTCGCCGGGCACGCCCACGGAAAGACCGCCGGGTATGACTTCACGTTTGGGCCGCGGATTTCCGCTTGCATCGAGAAACATGCCGGGTGTCGCCGATGCCGGCGCGGTTTCGCGGCCATCGAAACTCGTTACCTGTTTCGTCGCCGGATCGTAGAGCAGAACAAACGCGCCGCCGCCTATTCCGGATGATTCCGGCTCGACAAGCGTCAACACCATTTGCACGGCGATGGCGGCATCCACTGCCGAGCCGCCTGCATGCAGCATCTGCAGCCCGGCATCCACCGCATACGGATTTGCCGCCGCCACCATGTAATGCTTCGCCGGCGTTTCCGCTGCGCGGACGGGAATCGCAACTGCGCAAACGAGCGCCAGAAGGCACAGCAGGAATTTTCCTCCCCGGCTTGCGCAACAGGTCAGCGATTGCTTTGGTACTGTCGGCATCATCATTCCTTTTTTGCGTAGGAGGCGTACCGTTGCCAGCCATGACGCAGACGGGCAAGCGCAATCTCATCACCGATGTGGCGGGGATTTGGGTGGGCCAGGCAGAGGATGCCGCAGCCCGCACCGGTGTCACGGTGATTCTTGCGGAGCGCCCTGTTGCGGCCGCGGCGGATGTGCGCGGCGGTGCGCCGGGCACGAATGAGACCGAAATCCTCGATCCGGGGAATCTCGTCGGGGCCATTGATGCGATCACGCTGTCGGGTGGCTCCGTCTATGGGCTTGGCTCCGCATCCGGAGTCGTGGCGTGGCTTGGTGCAAGCGGCCGCGGTTTTCGCTTCCGCTCCGACATACCGTCTGCGCCCATCGTACCGGGCGCGGTGATCTTCGATCTGGCCAATGGCGGCGACAAGAACTGGGGCGCCCATCCACCCTATCGGCGTCTCGCCATCGCCGCCGCAGAACGCGCAGGGATGGATATCGATCTCGGCAATGCGGGTGCGGGCCTCGGCGCCACGGCTGGTATCTACAAGGGCGGAACGGGAAGCGCGTCCATTGTAACCGATGAAGGCTTCACGCTGGGTGCGATTGTCGTCGTCAATTCGGTCGGTTCGCCGATCATTCCCTACACGGATGTGTTCTGGGCTTTTCCGATGGAGCAGGGCGAGGAATTCGGCGGCCGTCGTCTTGCGCCCGATTTCAAACCGGTCGCGCCTGTACTGCCGCCGGATGCGAAACAAATTCCGCGCGCCGGCGCAAATACGACGATCGCAGTGATCGCAACCGATGCCGATCTTTCGCGCCTCGAATTGAAGCGGTTTGCGATCATGGCCGCCGACGGATTTGCGCGCGCGTTGCGTCCCGTTCATACGCCTTTCGACGGCGACACGGTTTTTGCGGTGGCAACTTGCGCCCGCCCGCTTGCTGAGCCGCGGCCCTTCGCGCTGCTGCAGCTCGGCAATGCTGCGGCCGACTGTCTCGCCCGTGCCATCGCGCGCGGCGTATATGAGGCGGAGAGCCTTGGCGAACATCTGAGCTATCGCGAATGCTTCCTCGCAGGAAAGAAACACTGATGACCGGCATCTCGCACGCGATTAGCCGCCGCACTTTCGCCGCCACTTCCCTTGTCGCGGGCTTTACGCTCGCGGCGGGCCCACTACGCGCCGGCGCGATCATTACCGATGCCAACGGGCTCGTCGCCGGAGAAGTGAGGGTACCGGTGAGCGATGGTGTCATTCCCGGCTATCGTGCACGGCCGGAAACCGGTGCGCATTGGCCGGTGGTGCTGGTGACGCAGGAAATCTTCGGCATTCACGAACACATCAAGGATATCTGCCGCCGCTTCGCCAAGCTCGGCTGTTATGCCATCGCCCCCTCGCTCTATGCGCGCTACGGCGATCCCGGCAAATACACCGACCTGCACCAGCTCGTCGCCGACATTGTTTCCAAGGTCCCGGATGCGGAAGTGATGAGCGATCTCGATGCCGCGGTGAAATTCGCCGGCACCGAAGGCGCCGATACGGCGCGGCTTTCGATCATCGGCTTCTGCTGGGGTGGCCGCATTGTCTGGCTTTACGCCGCGCACAATCCCGGGCTCAAGGCCGCCGCCGCATTTTACGGCGCGCTTCGTGCGCCCAGTCCGCGCAACCCCTTGCGCCCGCTTTATCCGCTCGATCTCGCATCGAAGGTTGATGCGCCGGTGATTGCCTTCTATGGCGGCAAGGACGATGGCATTCCGGTCGGCGATGCCGAAGCGATGCGTGCCGCCCTGGGCCAGGCCGGAAAGCATGATTGGCACATCGATGTGTTCATGGATGCGGGCCACGGATTTTTCGCCGACTACCGCCCGTCCTACAACGAAGCCGACGCCAAACTCGCCTGGTCGCGCACCCTCGCCTGGTTCCGTCAGCACCACGCAATGTAATCAGCATCGTGGAATAATTTTACCACAAAGAGCGCAAAGCACAGTAGGTATATCGCGCTCTTCGCGCAATTCCTTCCTGGCGCTCTTCGTTTGCTATGTGGTAAAATTACTCTGCGACGCAGTGTTATTATTTCACGAAGACGCGCACTTCGGTGGAAGCGATCGCCGGGTCGCTGGACGACGTGGCCGACATGCGCGTCGCCGGTACGCCCATCTCGCCCATGGCGCGCATCACATCCGCCGCGTCCTTGTCGGCGCCGCTCTGCGCGGAATCGCTGGCGCCCGGCGACACGCCGACCACGCTGAACGAAGCGCTCGGCTTTGCCGACAACGCCTGCGACAGCGCCGAATAGAGCTGATGATCATAAGCGACATGGGCGCGGCCGAACTTGATGGTGATGATCGGCGCGCCCGCCGCGATGGCCGCAGCGATGTCGGGGGCCGACTCGCTGCCGGATGGAGCTGCGGTGGCCGCGCGCGTCCTCGTCGGCGCACGAGTCGCGGCTGCTTCACGGCGCGGCGCTACTGTCCCGGCATAATTACCTGCCTTGATCGCGTCAGCGAGCCTGGTGAGATTGCCGCGCTCCGTCGCCACGTAAGCGGTCTGCCGCTCGAGCGTCTGTTTCACTTCGCGCAGCAGCCGGTCGAGCAATACGATCGTTTGGCCCGTTTCATCGGAAAGCACGCTCAGCTGACGGTGATCCTCATCCACCGCGCCCGGAACGTCGAACGTTGCCTGGATCGTGTCGAATTCCTGATGCGCATCAGCGGCGTCTTTCGACACGTCGCTCGCGAGCTGGCCCAGCGCGTTGATGTTGCCTGTGAGCGAATCGAGCGCGCCCTGCGCATTGTTCCATTCGCTGATCAGCTCGGGATTGCTGCGGGTCGTTCCCCCCGCAAGTCGCGCCGAGATTTGTCCTGTCGCTTCCTGGTAACTCCCGGCACTCTGCGCGCCGCTGTTGCGCAGATCGGTGAAATGCTGCGCGTTGCTGGCAAGCTTCGATTCGAGCCCTTCGAGCTGCGAGCGCAGGCTGGCGATCGTATGGCTGACCGTCGTGCCCGTATCGGAGCCGGGCGCCACGGTGACGGGCGTGAATTCGCCACCCACCACCGGCGGCGTCAATTGCTGGGTCGAGACCGCGGCCGGAGGCGGCGCGGCGGGGATGGCCGGCTGCGGCGGAGGCGCGGTCTGCGGCGCCGGTGCTGCTCCGGCTCGGGCCTGTGCCGGCCCGCCGGTGTTTTCCGCGGGCGCCGGCTGTTGCGCGGCATTGGCGGGCGGCGGAGCTGCCTCTTCCGTCGCGCCGAACAGCGCCTGGTCGATCGCGCCGCAGCCCGAAAGACTTGCCGCCGATGCGGCTGCCATGAGGCCAAGCGCAAGAATCCGCAATCCTGCCGCCCTTGTGGGTGTCATGCTGTATCTCCGCTCCGCGGGCTGGCGATGCCGCTTGCGCCCCTTTGGCCTGCCCGCGCGCGCCCCGCACGGCAAACCGAATTCGATCCAGTCTTAACCACGCTGCGTCGCGGGAACAAGGGAGCGCGGGAACGATAGCCGGGGATTTTTCGCCGGTGTTGCCGGAACTTGGCGCCGACCAGCCGCATGCCGCTTGCACTTGCGTTTCGCGCTCACTAGGTTTCGCGCCCCCGCCGCACCGGTAGCTCAGCTGGATAGAGCACCAGACTACGAATCTGGGGGTCGCGAGTTCGAATCTTGCCCGGTGCGCCAATTCATCAATAAAACACAAACACTTAGACAAGCTTAGCGACGTGCGAGCAAGGCGCCTTTTCGCCTGTCAGCCAACTGTCAGCAAACTGAATGTCCCGTTTTTGCGGGTGCACGCTTAGGTGGACAAGCTGCGTCGCGCGGGCAGGCGACAATCCAAATCGCCGATGAACAAGGCTTGCGCATCGGTTTGCTAATGCGCGCACCGCCGTCCCATGCCCTGCCGACCTGCCTGTTCACTCAGGCTTTCCGCCAGTAATCGCAGCAATCTCGCGATCGCACTGAGGGCCTATCCGGCGACTCCCGTCATATCTTGCCGCGAGCGGCGGACGGGGCCCACACCGGCAGGTGCGCCTCCGATACCGGTTGGGGAGAAAGATGTCTGATGCCTCGCGTGGTCGGGTTGGGAGCTTCGAGGACAGGGTTTGCAGTGGGGGTAAGGGATTGGGTGCCCAGTGTAGAGGGCATTGTACGACGCTGGATGGCGATTAATTCAGGGCTGCGGCGTCTGATGAACAACCGCGATGACTTTTCCGAGAAGACGAAGCTCGCGGTCGCTCTCCGCGCGAGCTACCGATGTTCTTTCGAGGGATGCAATCGCTCAACCGTTGGCCCGAGCGACGAGTCGAATGCTTCCTTAGACAACATTGGAAAGGCAGCACACATATCTGCCGCCGCGCCCGAGGGCCGACGGTAAACCCAAGCATGTCTTCGGAAGAGCGGAGCAACATCAAGAATGCGATCTGGATGTGCACAACCATGCGGACATGATCGACCGAGATGACGCCCAAATACACCGTTACCGTTCTGCACAAAATGAAATTCGATCAGGAGTCGCGATGTGCCTCCGAGCTTGCCAAACAGATTGCGCCCGGCGCCCGCCACGAGGAATGGTCGCCGTCGGGCCTGATGTTGTGGCCCTTGCGAACTCGCAAATATCGACCGGAAAGCATGGTCATTCCAGATCAACCACGTTGTGATCGGCGATCTCGGAACATTGGTCGGGTTTATAGACCGAGAAGCGAAACCCGTGCCAAGAGACGCCTATATCCTGGCAGCCGCCTCACCAGACCAACACCTTGCTCTTGAATC
>Ga0335075_10009320_pt1 | contig 14994 bp, 17 predicted proteins | sample Lox_Sample_24_FD_206723 | JGI IMG/M metagenome (GOLD analysis project Ga0335075, IMG submission 206723) | Soil microbial communities from Loxahatchee National Wildlife Refuge, Florida, United States - Lox_Sample_2.4 | ecosystem: Environmental > Terrestrial > Soil > Wetlands | place: USA...
GATCTAGCCGGGCGGTCACGTACAGGGCCTGTGACGTCGTGAACCCGAACAACAGCTGTGTCATCCGCAGCGAATCATCGGGACTGGGCTGAACACTCATGATCCATCTCCTTGTCGCGTTTCCGTCGACAGGAATTAGATCCGCCCGGTATCGACATCCCGTCGGAACTCCGTCAACATCCGCCGCGATACCTGTGCCTGCGGGAATGCAGCACCGTGTCTATGCGGCGTCGTCCTGATGTCGATTGCCCGCTGGTGAAGTCGGATCGCCATTCAATCCAAGGAGGATGTGTGATGTTGCACCGACTTCGACCACCTCGCCCCGTGGGCCTGATCGCCGCTGCCGTGGCGGGACTCGTGCTCACCGCGCCCACAGCGGCACTGGCGAGCTCAGGTCATCACTATGGCGGCGGCAAACGTGACTACCAGGCCGGCCGAGCCGACCTGACCCTCAACCAGGTCAACCTGTTCTCCACCGAACCCGATGTCGGGCAGGCCGACAACAGCCTTGTCAACCCCTGGGGCATCGCGCTTACCCCGGAGTCCGGACTGTGGGTCTCCGTGCAGGGCGGCGCGGGCGCCGGCAGCGCCCAGGTCTTTAAGCTCGACCCGGGCTCGAGCACCGCGACCCAGGCGGCGGTAAACGTGACCTTCCCGTCCTCGGCGGGCGGCCCTACCGGGCAGGTGGCCAACCCGGGCACCGGATTCGACCTCGCGGACGGCAACCCGGCGCAGTTCATCTTCGACACGACCGGCGGCAGCATCGATGCCTGGGATGAGGGCGACGGGCTCACCGGCAGCGTCGAGGTCAAGGCGACCGTCCCGAACGCCGGCTACACCGGGCTCGCGATCGCTAGCACGGCGGACGGCGACGAGCTCTTCGCGGCTGACTTCCGCACGGGCCGGGTCGACGTCTTCGATTCCGAGTTCCACCAGGTCACGCTGGCTCCCTGGCAGTTCCGTGACCCCCGGCTGCCGGACGGGTACGTGCCGTTCAACACGCAGGCGCTGGACGGCCGCATCTTCGTGACCTACGACCTGCCCAACCCGACGACCCACCTGGAAGGCACCGGTGAGGGCGACGGCGTCGTGGACGAGTTCAGCACCGACGGCCGGCTGATCGCTCGCATCGCCGCCGGCGGTCCGCTCAGCGCCCCCTGGGGCCTGGCGATCGCGCCGGGCAGCTGGGGGTCCGCGGCGGGATCGCTGCTGGTCGGGAACTTCGGCGACGGCAGGATCAACATCTTCGCACACCGGGGCGGCCACTTCGCACACCACGCCACCGGCCAGGTCCTCGTCGAGTCCACCGGCCAGCCGTTCGCGGAGCCTGGGCTGTGGGGCCTGCTGCCCGGTACAGCGAAAGCCGGCGGCACCGGTGCCCTCTGGTTCACCGCGGGCATTAACGCCGAGTCAGGCGGACTGCTGGGCGTGCTCCGCCCGTAAGCGGCGACAGCTCAGGGGCCGGGGGCCGCGGTTCCCGGCCCCTTGAGTGCGCCCAGGCGATGTGACCCGGTAGACATCGCTTTGTTGAAATATCAATCAGCCTACGTGAGCTGCAAGCGGATGGCGGCCGAGAGACCGCCCGACGAGCCGGACGGACACCTTCCGGGTTGGTCACCCTCAGGGTGCCCGCCAACGACCCGCCGTCTTAGGACACGGGAGGCGCCTGCCGAGGCAGGCGCCATGGAGGTGCTCAGTCATGAAGCTCAGCTCACGGTTCCAGCTCGACGGCCTGTACGTCGTCGCGGCCGCGTTCCTCACCGTCGCCGCCATGGCCTGGTCAGCCGGGCGAGCCGGGTGGACCGCATTCGGGGTATCCCTGGGGATCGCCATGATCGCGGCGGCTAGCGCGGCGCTGGCCAAGAAGACATCACACCGCTTCGGTCACGGGCTCATCGCGCTCGTCGCGGTGTGGTCGGTCATCGCGGCCCTGATCTTCAGCGGGTCGCTGCTCACCTGGTTCGTCTTCAGCGACGCGATCGCGCTGGGCGTCCTCGCCCTGACCGACCTGGCCTCGCACGAGGCAACCACCGAGCGCGTGGTCCATGCTCTCGAGGTGCGGGACCTGGCCGGCAGCCGGTAACGGCCGCACATCATCCGTCTCGCCAGTCACAAGTCAGACACACTTCTGAAGATAGGGGATCGGCAGGCACACTCCGGTGTGCTCGCCGATCCCCTATCATGCTCGGGCGGTGTTGCCGAGGGCCGCTACCCGAGGTTGTGGCGCTGGGCGTAGCCGATCGCGGCCACCCGGTCGCGTGAGCCGGTCTTGGCGAAGATGCGGTTGATATGCGTCTTGACCGTGTGATTGCTGAGGAACAGGCGTTCGGCGATCTCGCCGTTGGTCAGGCCCTGGGCGATCAGGCTGAGGATCTCGGCTTCGCGCTGCGTCAGGCCGTCGGGCAGGTCGGGCGGCCGGGCGGCGGGTGTCTGCCCGGATCCGGCCGGCAGGGCGCCGGGCCCGGGCGCGAGGGCGGGGGCGGCGGGGGCGGCGGGGGTGGCGGGGGCGGCCGAGGAGGCGGCGGCGAGCAGCGTGGCGTGCACCCGCGGGTCGAACACGGTAAGCCCGCCGGCCGCGGCTCGCAGCGCCCGCGCGATGTCGGTGCGGTCGGCGTCCTTGGTCAGGTAACTGCGCGCGCCGGCCAGGAGCGCCTCGAGGACGGACGCATCGTCCACGTACGTGGTAAGCACGACGATCGCGACGCCCGGATGCTCGGCGACCAGTCGGCGGGTGGCCCCGATGCCGTCGAGCACCGGCATGTGCAGGTCGAGCAGGATCGCGTCCGGCTGGTGCTCGGCCACCAGGTCAAGCGCCTGTTCGCCGTCCGCGGCGGCGCCGACCACGTCAATGCCGCCCACCCCGCCGAGCAGCAAGACCAGGCCCTCGCGGACGCTGGCCTGGTCGTCGGCGATGACGATGCGCAGCGGCCGGTCGCCAGTCATCGGTCAACCCTATCCTCGGCGGCTAGCCCGCCATTGGCGGCAGCTAGCGGAACTCTCGCGGTCACGGCCCATTCATTCTCTCCCGGCTCTCCCGGCCCGGCGGCCAGCGTGCCGTTCAGCAACCGTAGCCGCTCCCGCATGCCGGTGAGCCCGTAACCGCCGGTGGTGCTGCCCGGCCGCGGGACGGAAGCGGGCACGCCGTCGAGCGCGTTGACGACGCTGAGCCGCACGTCGGTTTCGCCGTAGTCAAGCTGGATCGCGATCCGGCCGCCGGCGGCATGCTTGGCCGCGTTGACCAGCGCCTCCTGCGCGGTGCGCAACAGCGCGAGCGCGGCGTCTGGCGGCAGCGCCCGGGTCTCGCCCGCGGTTTGCAGGGTGACCGGGACGTGATAGCGCTGCCGGTGAGTGTCCACCGCGGCGGCCAGTTCCTCGCCGAGCGGGAGCGTGTCCACCCGCAGCGCGTGCACGGCCCGGCGGGTCTCGGTCAGCCCGTCCGCCGCCATCCGTTGCGCGGTGGTCAGCGCCTCGACCGCCCGGTCGACGTCTCCCTGATCGGTCAGCATCGCCTTGGCCGCCTGGATCTGGATGCCGAGTGCGCCCAGGGAGTGCGCGAGCACGTCGTGGATCTCGCGGGCGATGCGGGCTCGCTCGTCGAGCACGTCGCCGCGCCGTTGCTCGGCGCGCAACTGCTGGTGCTGCGCGAGCAAGGCCGCGGACTGCTCGGCGCGCAGCCGGTCGGAGCGCCGGTTGAGGCCGAACATCACGCACACCGCGATCAGCAGCGGGTCCCCGGCCCAGGTGCCGAAGCTGACGTTGACGAACGCGGCGGCGGCCCAGATCGGGATGATGCCGGCCGCGGCGACCGCGAGGCTAGCCGGCATGCCGAGGTTCCAGCCCGCGTAGCTAGCCGCGATGCAGGCGAAGATGAACAGGCTCCCCCCGTTGCCGCTGGTCCCCACGGCCACCCCGCCGGCGATGGCCATCAGGCTCAGTGCCGCCGGCAGGCCCCAGGCCCGGTAGCGCGGGAGCGCGTCGGCGGCGATCCAGCCAGCCAGGGCCACGCCGACGGCCGCGAAGCAGGCGATCTGTACCGCCTGCTGCGCGGCCGAGTGTGGCGGGCTGATCAGGGCCAGGATGCCGACCACCGCGAACACGGTGATCCGGAGCAGCCAGTAGACCCTGGACATCATGGGATCAGTATCGCCCGGCGCTGCCACGGCCATGCCCGCCGAACGAACCTGCGAGGAACGTGCTGCCGTCCTTCTCCGGGGCGAACGGGATGCCTGCCAGCATTGCCCGGGGCACGATCACGGCGGCCTGGGCCAGCCGGTTCAGACCGAGCGTAAACAGCAGCGGGGTGGTGGATGCGGCGACGTGCGCGCCCGTCTGGTGGGCGAGCACCATGATCAGCACCCGCCAGCCGACCAGCGCGACCCACAGCCACAGGCCGCGGGCCGGCAGCTTTCCCCAGAGCACACCGTTGCGGGATTCCAGCCGCGTGATCAGGCCGAAGGCCAGCCCGATGAGCACCGATCCGACGGCTCCGGCGGTGATCCATCCGATGTCGGCCGGCGTCAGATGGTGGCCCCGCAGGCTGAGGAAGCCGAGGACGGTGACGATGGCGGGCAGCAGGACTACGCGCTTGCCGCGCAGCAACTGGCCGGCCACCTGCTGGTAGATGACGAAGGCGATGATGCCGATGACGACGAGGATTTCGAGCCAGGACACGGTGCACGCTCCTTAACGTCCGAGGTCCGGTGAACGACTGATCCCGACGCTACGGATCGGGCCGGTACTACCGCGTCGCCCCGCGGTACCAGTTCCGGGTTGACAGGAAAGCGGTCCTGGGTGGACAACCCGGCAGTCCCCGGGTGGACAGCCCGGCGACCTGACCTGGTACCGGGGACCAACCCGTGCTCCGACGCCCTGGCGGGGGTCCTCGGGTGATCGTGGGTGACGTCAACCGACAGCACCCAGCGAAAACAGGAGCCCACCGCCATGTCTCCCCTTACCGAAGCGATGATCGTCAACGGTCTCGTGCTGTTCGCAAGCCTCGAGGCCGACCTCGGCCGGCACCGCAAGGTCGGGGCGTTCCGCATCCTGCGGACGCCGCTGACGGTCGCCGCGGTCATCCCGCTGTTCTTCGTCCGGCCGGTCACCCACGGCAACGGACTGCTCGTCGAACTGGCTGGCGTCGCGGCCGGCCTGCTGTGCGGCCTGGTTATCACCACGCTGATGCGGGTCTACCGCAGCCCGAAGACCGGCAAGCCGGTCAGCGCGGCCGGCCTGCCCTACGCCATCGTGCTGACGCTCATCGTGGCCGCCCGGGCCGTGTTCTCCGTCGGCGCGATCCACTGGTTCCCCGCGCAGCTCGACCTGTGGTGCGCCACGCACCAGGTCACCGGCGCGGCAATCACCGACGGCCTGATCTTCATGGCCATCGTGATGGTGCTGACCCGGACGGCCGGCCTGGCCGCCCGCGCCAACCGGCTGCCAAGCGCGCCGCTAGCCGCGGCGGCTGCCTGATGCACATGGAAACCGCGGTTCGTTTGGTAGAAAGAGATTTTTCTTCCGAACGGACCGCGGTTCCTTTTTCGCGTCTAGCCGTCCCGGACGCCGACGACTGGACGCGGAACAGCGCTGGCACGCGGCCATCCCGCAGCAGAGTTTTCCGGTAAACGGATGGTGTAAATCGGCCGTATAACAACAAGCCAGCACCGAATTTGAACATAGCAGCAATTAAACCCGCGTCAATATGCAGCGGCTTGCGCGCGAGGTGGGTGCGGCCAATAGCGCGTAACGTGTCGCTAGTGGCTACGGCAGTGGGACCGGCGAAGGCGAGCGGCGGTGGCAGACGGCCGTCGGAACGCGTGCTGAGCGTGCTCGCCGTGGTGCTGACGTTCGCTTCCGGAGGACTGGACGTCGTTATCTACGCCCGGCTCGGGAACGTGTTCGCGAGCGTGATGACCGGAAACATCGTTGTGTTCGGCCTGGCCCTGGCACGCGGGTCGCTATCGCTCGGGTTGCATACCGGAGCGGCGGTCTGCGGATATGTCGCGGGTGTGGCGGCGGGGGCCAGGTTCGACTCACGCCGTACCCGCGACGCGAGCGCCACGGGATCCGCCTGGCCGCCCCGGGTACTGTCGGTGCTGCTCGCCGAACTGACGCTGCTGGCGGGTTTTGTCATCGGCTGGGAGGTGGCCGGCTTCCATCCGGCCGGCGCCGGACAGATTGTCATGCTGGTTGTCGCGGCCTGCGCGATGGGCCTTCAGTCGGCGGCGGTTGTCCAGATGAACCTGGGAAGCGTTTCCACCACCTACCTGACCGGGACGCTCACCAGCCTGGTCGGTTCACTTGTCCGGCAAGAGGCAGCCTCCCGGGGTGCGGCCGGCCTCCGGCGGCCCGGCGTGCTGCTCGGCCTGCTGGCCGGCGCGACGCTCGCCGGACTGCTCGTCGCCTACTCGGACGCGATCGCGCCAGTCCCGTCGCTGCTGGCGATCACCCTCGGGGCGGTACTCGCGTCCGGCCGCCCGCGCCGCGGCGGTCGAATTGGGCCCGCACGTTCGAATCGGCTCCGGGACAGGCCCGGAGGCGCTCACCAGGTAACCGCCCAGTACCTCCGCGATTAGCCACCGCGCGGCCGCCAGGCGGCTGGCGGCGGCGGTGCGGCATCGACGGCGTCGGCGAGTTCGGCGGCCTGCTCGCTGCCTACGATGGGCGTGAGCCAGGCCTCGACCCGCGCGGCATCCGGGCTGGCGAACTGATGAGTGCTGTACAGGTCCTCGGTGCCGCCCGAGCCAGGCCGCAGGATCTTCCAGGCCGCGGGCTGACCCGGGTCCGCCGTGTAGGTCAGCGCGCACGACAAGCCTGTCTCGTCGCGGAGCTCGTACCTGGTCTGGTGGCCGACGAGAGTTCTCTCGACGCTCATCTGCGCCCTCCGGTGCCGGTGGTGTCGGATTGTGCCTGAGAGTGCTGGCGCTGGGTACCTACCCGTGCCCGGCCCGATTGTCCCGGCGGAGGCGCGGTCGAGCCGTTCGCATAGCCGCCGCGCCCAAACCGGCGCGGAACCGGCGCCAAGCTGGCGACGGTTCTCGGGCGAGGGATCGGGCGGAGCGGCGGTTCGTTCAGGATGATAAAGAAGATGTAGCCGAACGGACCGCTGCTTCGCCTGGCAGGGCACGCACACGACGAGGAGGCTCAGGTGACGCTGCGCTGGGGAATTCTCGGGACCGGCGGCATCGCCCGGCAGTTCACCCGGGACCTGCTGTTCACCGGTCACCCGGTAGCGGCGGTCGGGTCGCGCACCCGGGAGAACGCCGAGCGCTTCGCCGCGCTGTTCGAGATCGGCGCGGCGCACGGGAGCTATGAGTCGCTGGTCGCCGATCCCTCGGTCGACATCGTTTACGTGGCGACGCCGCATCCCTGGCATTACCCGAACGCGACGCTCGCGCTCAACGCCGGCAAGCACGTGCTGGTCGAGAAGCCGTTCACGCTCAACGCGGCGCAGGCGCGACGGCTGGTGGCCCTCGCCGCCGATCGTCGCCTGCTGGTGCTCGAGGCGATGTGGACGCGGTGGCTCCCGCACATGGTCCGGCTGCGGGAGATCCTCGCCGCGGGGACGATCGGCGAGATCCGGTCGATGAGCGCCGACCACACCCAGCTGCTGCCCAGCGATCCGGGCCACCGGCTGAACGCGCTCGAGCTGGGCGGCGGGGCGCTGCTCGACCTGGGGGTGTACCCGGTGTCGTTCGCCTCCGAGTTGTTCGGCGCGCCCCAGTCGATCCAGGCGACCGCCACGTTCAAGGACACCGGCGCCGACGCCCAGGTCGCGACCATGTTCGGTTACCCGGGCGGCCAGATCGCCACGACGTACTCCGCCAGCACCACCCGCGGCCCGAACGTGGCCGCCGTGCTCGGCACCGACGGCCGCATCGAGATCGACAGCATCTGGTACACGGCGACCGGGCTGCGCGTCTACGACGGCGCGGGCACGCTCATCCAGGACGTGCGTCCGGCCGTCGAGGGCCGGGGCATGCAGTTCCAGGCGGCCGAGGCCGAGCGCCTGGTCAGCGAGGGCCGGATCGCCAGCGACGTGCTGCCGCCGGCGGAGATCGTCGCGATCATGGCCACCCTGGACCAGATCCGCGAGCAGATCGGGCTGCGCTACCCGAACGAGTAACCCGCTCAGGTCGGCTTCTCATCCAGCCGGAAGCCGACCTTCAGCGTCACCTGGTAGTGGCAGCGGGCGTTGTCCTCGATCCGGCCACGGATCCCGCTGACCTCGAACCAGTCGAGGTTGTGCAGGGTCTTGCTGGCCCGGCCGATGGCTCCCTTGATCGCGTCGTCGATGCTCTCGCTCGAGGATCCGACGATCTCGCTGACTGAGTAGACGCTGTCCGACATCGATGTCCCTTTCGCCGTACCGTCGGTACAGCGCTTACCCGCTGGCGCGAACGTGAAGCACGGGTGACGTCCATGGTTCCCGGGCGGCACGTCCGGACCTTACCGCCGATATCGAGGAATATGTATCTTCGGATTAATCTTCTACAGAACTAGTTTCCATCGATTGTATATGTTACTGTGGGAGATGGCCGCACTTGAACTGCTGATGGGCCGCGACCCGGTCGGCAAGATCGCCCTATCGGTGGGACCTGAATCGCTGAGACGCGCACGTCTGGAGAACCCTCATGCGGTACCGGAACCTTGGCCGCACAGGCATCAAGGTCAGCCCTTACGGCCTTGGCGCGCTCATGTTCGCCACTCAGGTCGGCAATCCCGACCCCGAGGATTCGATCCGGATCATCCATAAGGCGCTGGAGGCGGGCATTAACCTCGTCGACACCGCCGACGCGTATGGAGACTCCGAGGAGGTTGTCGGCCGGGCGCTTGCGGGGCGCCGTGACAATGTGGTGCTCACGACGAAGGTCAGCCGCCCCATGGGTACCGACCCCAACCAGCAGGGCGCCTCCCGGCGGTGGATCATGACGGCGGTGGAGAACTCGCTGCGCCGCCTGCGGACCGACCACATCGACGTGTACCAGATCCAGCGCCCCGATCCCGACACGGACATCGAGGAGACCCTTTCCGCGCTGACGGACCTGGTCCGCGGCGGCAAGATCCGCGCGTTCGGGACCTCGACGATGCCGGCATCGGACCTCGTGGCGGCACACTGGGTGGCGGAACGGCGCGGCCTGGAGCGGTTCCGTACCGAGCAGCCGCCGTACTCGATCCTGAACCGCGGCATCGAGCGTGAGGTCCTTCCGGTCGCGCAGCAGTACGGCATGGGCATTCTCGCCTGGGGGCCGCTCGGTCAGGGGATGCTCACCGGCCGGGTCCGTCGCGGGCGGGACAACGACGTCACCCGCGCGAAATTCTTCACGGCGTTCAGTGACGAGCGGCGCCTGGACGCGGTGGAGCGGTTGATCCCGCTCGCCCAGGAAGCGGGGCTGTCGATGCCCCACCTGGCGATGGCGTTCGCGATCTCGCATCCAGGCGTCACCAGCGCGCTGCTCGGCGCCCGCACCATGGAGCAACTCGACGACCTTCTCGCGGGGCTGGACATCGCCCTTTCCGACGAGGTCCTCGACCGGATCGACGAGATCGTCCCGCCCGGAACCGACATCGGCACCCTCGACCAGGCCTACGTGCCCCCGGCGATCCAGCAGACGGAACTGCGCCGCCGCCCGCTCAGCGAGCGCTCCGCCGCCTGACGGCTAGGCAAACGACTAGCGCCGAGGGTTTGGCCGGTATACGGGGTCAAACCCTCGGCGTTGAGCCGTTGAGCCGTTGAGCCGTTGAGCCGCTGAGCCGTTGAGCCGTTGACTGGGGACAGACGACCGGCTGGAGCGGATGGCGATCGAGGTCGGCTGCGCCGTCGCCTCGGTGGACTGGCGACGCGCACCCGAGCACCACGAGCGCGACTGTCCCTGCCTGGTAACGAAGTGCGGCTTGAGCACTATTGCGTCCCCTTGACGCGGGGACCTGTCACCCGCAATGCGAGCCATGCCGCCGCGATGCCGACCGCGACACCGATGACTGTATCGGCCAGCCGCAGGATGGGTTGCTGCCAAGCGTGCTGCGGGCTCACGGCCGCGACCACGAGGACCACGGCGGTTGTGATGGCGGCGGTGATGGCGTCGCCCGGCCGCCCCAGCAAGGTGACCACCAGTGCGCTGACCCCGACCAGAACCGCCAGGCCCCAGGTGTGGAATGGCAGGAATACCAGGTAGATCAGGCAAAGGGCGAAGCTCACCAGGGTGGCCAGGATGCGGGACACCGCCGCGGTCATGCTGTGCTCGTAGCTGTCCCGGAAGACGAACACCGTGGCGATCACGGCCCACATGCCACCCAGCAGGTCATCGGCCCGGGATATGGAGTACGCGTGGGTAAGGAGACGAGTTACCAGCAAGTAGGAGATCAGGCAGGCAACTGCCAGAACGGTACTGTCATAGACCGCGGCGCGGACCTGCGGCCAGCTCTGCTTCACATCCCCCATGATGAACTCTGGTGGCGGCGTTCGGCGTTATGGGTACCGCTCGATGAGCTGGCCGGCGATCGCTAGACCCACTCTCCCGCTCGCCACGGGACCATCGCCGCCCGTAACGTGTTACCGGCCACGACTCCCTGGTCTGCGGCGTTCAGACCAGCATTAGCAAGGAGACCGCATGCCGTTCGCGCTGGATCCCGAGATCCTCCAGACGATCACCGCGCTCGCCGCCTCGGGCGACAGGCCCCCGCGTCAACCGGTACCCAGAGGCGACTGGAAGACGCTGCGGGCGAACTCCGGCTCGGGAGTCTCGCTGCTGTCGGCACGGTTGCCCGAGCATTCCGAGGTCTCTCGCACTGGCTACTCGGCCACCTCACATGACGGCGCGCCGGTGTCGCTGCGCTGGTTCGCCCCGGCGGGCCACGATCCGGCCCAGCCCGGCCCGGCGGCGGTCTTTATCCACGGCGGCGGGATGATCGCCGGATCAGTGGAGCAAATCGACCGCATTATCGCCGGATACGCCGCCGACAGCGGTGTCCCGCTCCTGGCCGTTGACTACCGGCTTGCCCCTGAGCATCCGCACCCGAGCCCGGTGGAAGACTGCTACGCCGGCCTGGCCTGGCTGACGGCGCACGCCACCGAGCTGGGGGTCGATCCCGGTCGCATCGCGGTGATGGGGGAGAGTGCCGGCGGCGGTCTCGCGGCCGGCACGGCGCTGCTGGCCCGCGACCGGGGCCTCGCCGTGGCGCGGCAGATCCTTGTCTACCCGATGCTCGACGACCGCACGACCACACCCGATCCGGTGCTCGCCCCGTTCGCGTTCTGGTCATACGACGACAACTACACCGGATGGCACGCCCTGCTCGGGGAGCAGATCGGCACCGCGGACGTGCCCGCGTCGGCGGCGCCAGCCCGTGCCGAGGACCTCGCCGGGCTGCCCGCGACCTACCTCGAAGTCGGCGAACTAGACATCTTCCGCGACGAGACCATCGGCTACGCCCGGCGGCTGGCCGCCGCCGGCACCAGCGTCGAGCTGCATGTGCACCCGGGCTGCCCGCATGGTTTCGAACTGGCCGCCCCGGACAGCGGCGTCGCCCGCCGGGCCCGGGCCGACCGGCTGCGTGCCCTGGCCAGCTACTGAACCGGGATCATCCTGCTCGGCTAGCGGTAACCCCGATCTCGGGCGCCGTCCGCGGCGGCCTGCTGACCCGCAGCAGGTCCCGGTCGAGATCTGCCAGGCTGGCCGCTCCGCACAGCGCCATTGCCAGGCGCAATTCGTCGGCCAGAATGTCGATGGCGTGCCGGACTCCAGCCTCTCCGGCCGCGGCGAGACCGTACAGGTGCGCGCGGCCGGCCAGCACCGCCCGCGCACCGAGCGCGAGGGCCATGACGATGTCGCTTCCGCGCCGGATTCCCGAGTCGCAGAGCACCTCGACGCGATCCCCGACCGCGTCGACAATGTCCGGGAGGACTTCGAGGGTGGCGGGAACGTGATCCAGCTGCCGGCCGCCGTGGTTAGATACGATCACGGCGTCCAGTCCTTCATCGGCCGCGCGAACGGCCTCGTCGGCCCGCAGGATGCCCTTGACCGCGATCGGGCCGTCCCACTCCTGCCGGATCCACTCCAGGTCCTTCCACGACACGGTCCCGTCGAACATCTCCTTCATCCGCCGCCGGGAGGTGTCTTGTTGCCGCGCCAGGTTAGGGAAGCCGATGGCGGGCGTGGTCAGGAAATGCCAGGACCAGTTGGGGTGCCGGGCGCCGTCGAGCACCGTGCCCAGGGTCAGCTCGGGGGTGGGCAGTTCGACACCCCGGCGCAGTTCACGGTCCCGTTCCGAGCGGACCGTGGTGTCGGCGCTCAGCAGCAGCGCCCGGTAGCCGGCCGCGCGGGCGCGCGCCACGAGTTCCCGGTCCGCCGCGCGGTCTCCCCACAGGTAAAGCTGGAACCACAACGGGCTGCCCTCGGCGGCGTCGGCGATGGCCTCCAGCGGCTGAGTCGCCAGCGTGGACACCCCGTATGGCAGCTGAGCGTGCCGGGCGGCGCGGGCCACCGCGAGCTCGCCCTCGTGGTGGAACATCCGCGGTGCGCCCACCGGTGACAGGACGATGGGCAACGGCACGTGCGTGCCCAGCACCGTCGTGCTGGTGTCGGCCTGGCTGACGTCGCGCATCACCCGCGGTACCAGTTCCAGCTCACCGAACGCCGCGCGGTTGCGGCGCATGGTCCATTCGTCCTCGCCGCCACCGTCGAGGTAGCCGGCGGCGGCTGCGGGCAGCCGTCGCCGCGCGAGCCGGGCCAGGTCATCGATGTCGTAACAGCGCGCCAGCGCGCGCACCCCGTACGGTGCCTGCGACGTGCCGAGATGGACCAGTTCGCGAATCTCTGACGGCTTCATGGTGGCGCAGCTACCCAGGTCGCCAGACCCAAACCACCGGCCAGTGGTGTAAGGCGCGTTCCGCGGGCAAGAGGACAAGGCTATGACGCAAGACGAGCAAACAGTGATCAAGCTGGCGTACAAGCCGGTGAGCTTGCTGGTGAGCGTGCTAGGCGGAATGTTCGCCGGAGCAGTCTTCAAGCGGGTGTGGAGGCTCGCCGCGAGGCAGGAGGAGGCGCCGCGGGCAACCGACATCAGGCGGGGACTGCCGGAGGTGCTGATCGCCGCGGCACTCGAAGGCGCGATTTTTGCCCTGGTCAGGGCCGCACTAGACCGTGGCACGGCGGAGGCGACCCGCAAGCTGACCGGTTTCTGGCCCGGGGATGACAGCGAGAGCGCTAAACCGCGGGAGGACGCCTGAATGTGGCCGTGCCGGATGGGCCGCAACGCGGCGACTCAGACCGGCTCGGACTGTCCCCGCCCGTGATCGTGGCTAGGAGTCCTCGTAGCGGGTGGGCGGGAACGGGTCGTCCGCATCTGGGTCGTGGAGTTCGCCGAGGTCCTCCTCGCGGCGGATCTCGGCCTGTTCCTCCTGGTACTCCGGCTCATCCCGGACCCCGCGGCCATAGGCGGGCACGCCTGGCGGCAGCGGATCGGTGGCCTGGGGTACCTCGTCGGGGTTGTAGTCGTCGACCCCAGCCTCGACACGCTCGTCCTCGGTGAGCTCGGCGAGCTTGTCATCGTCGAGACGCTGCGACGCTCCGCCATGCTCCCGACGGTCGCGATGAAACTCCGGATTGCTCATGTCACCCACGCTACTCACGTTGATATCCATCTGCTTCTTGGCCCAGGCGAAGCAGACCGAGAACCAGAAGCAGACCCAGAACTAGGAGCCCTGGAAGGCTGGCTTCTGCTTCGCGAGGAACGCCCGCACCGCACTGCCGTGGTCGGCGGTCACGCCCAGGCGGCGCTGCGCGGCCGCTTCGGCCGCCAGCGAGTCCGCCAGCGGACGTGACATGCCGTCGATGAGCAGCCGCTTGGTCTCCGCGTAGGCGGCCGTCGGCCCGGCGGCGAGCTCGGCCGCCAGTACTTCCGCCGTGGAGCGGACCTGGTCGACGGGCACCAGCTCGAACGGCAGCCCCCAGAAGACCGCCTGCTCGGCGGTAAAGGTCGTCGGCCGCAGCAGCAGTGCCCGGGCCCGCGCCATCCCGACGGCCGCCGGGAGCGTCACCGAAAGCCCCGAGTCGCAGGTCAGGCCGATACCGGTGAACGCCGTGCCGAGCACCGCCCCCTCCGCCATGACCACGAAGTCGCACGCGAGCACGAAGCCGAGGCCCGCGCCCACGCAGGTGCCCTGGACGGCGGCTACAACCGGCTTCGGCATGGTCGCCAGCGCAGTAGTGATGGGGTTGTAGTGCTCTCGCACCGTGTCGAGCGCCGTCGCCGCGTCCGCTTCCAGCGCGGCGGCGTGCTCGGTCAGGTCCTGGCCGACGCAGAAGGCACGGCCCGTCCCGGCCAGGACCACGGCGCGCACCTGATCATCGGCGGCGACGGCAACCAGGGACTCGCGCAGTCCCTCTTTCACGGCCAGGCTCAGGGCCGGGCCGGGCAGGATGACGGAGGCGACGGCCCCGTCCCGTTCGACAGTCACACTGGTCATAGGCATCATCTTTCCCCTTGGGTCCTCCGCACTGCTAACACGCGCGTTGATTTGCGCCGTGAGTGCCGTTTATCGGCTCGCCGTCGGCCCGCTGACACCCCTCCGCCAGGATGGGGGATATCTGGGCACACCCCGCTGTGCCTGGCGATCCCCTATCTTCGACAGTGCGCCCCGACGCGTGAACGTTCGGCAATTATCTAGTCCAGGAGCCTCATGTCGCACCCCGTGGGCCGTTCCGGCCGTATCGGCCCGGTCGAGAAGATGATGGCCTCCGACAGTGCATCCCGGATGCTCGGCATCGAGCTGGTTGACTACGGGGATGGCTGGGCCCGCGCCCAGATGACCGTCCGGGACGACATGGTGAACGGGCACGGCATCTGTCATGGTGGCCTGATCTTCTCCCTCGCCGACACGGCCTTCGCCTGCGCCTGCAACAGCTGGGGCCCGGTCACCGTGGCGGCCAGCGCCGACATCGTCTTCGTGGCGCCGGCCCGCGGCGGCGACCTGCTGGTCGCCGAGTGCCAGGTGCG
>Ga0335075_10009321_pt1 | contig 14993 bp, 12 predicted proteins | sample Lox_Sample_24_FD_206723 | JGI IMG/M metagenome (GOLD analysis project Ga0335075, IMG submission 206723) | Soil microbial communities from Loxahatchee National Wildlife Refuge, Florida, United States - Lox_Sample_2.4 | ecosystem: Environmental > Terrestrial > Soil > Wetlands | place: USA...
ACCGCAAGCGATCATGAACGGGAGCAGCTGGCGCAAGATCATGTACGCAGCCGCCAAGAAAACCTGGGCACTCCCGCCAACTAAAACCGGGAGCCCAGATGAAACCCCAGGTCGCTCTACCGCCAGCCGCCATCTATCGCTGGGTGTCACAGACGTGCCGCTTTACTGCCTCTTAACAAACGGCCCGTGAGAATTGACCGGCAACCGGCCCTGGTGCAATGCGGCGACTGAAGTTATTTCCGGTGCATATGCAATTAACGTGACAGGTGAGAATTGCGCTTCGCGGGTTCGTTCTCGTCCGGTGCGGCCGGGCTTTCCGGGTACCGGCGATCATGACTCCGCCAGGCTGGCCGCTTCCAGCAGGGCCGCCGCCAGGTCGCGCGCCTCGTCGGGCGTCAGGTCGTCCGCGTCCGGGTCGTCCGGGCTTGAGGCGCCCGACAGGGTCAGCCTCACCGTCGGCGGGTGCTCCCGGCCCTCGGGATCGCTGTACGCCTCGACCTCTACCCGGACCGGAGCGTCCGCCACGTCCCGGATCGCCTCGATCCTGCCCAGCAAGATTTCCCGGACCACCCGCCTGTGGGTGGCCTCGCCCGCGGCACCCGAGCCGGCCACGTGAGCTGACGGCAGCTGGCACCACGACGGGCAGGTGGTGTCACGCTTGCCGGGAGTTTCAGTCATACCCGTCGCCCCCTCGGTGGGGAAACGCGCTGTCGCGCGCATTGTAAACCGGTGCATCCTGCCGCGCCAGGGTCCTGGACTGGCCTTGTCTACCACATGCGCCTGGCACGGGTGCCGCGTTGTCCAATCTGGTGCCATCCGCAGGAGATGACACACCTGGGCACAGGAAACGCAATTGCGCCACGGTTCCCCGCCGTTTAGGCTGCTTTCTTACCGGGGCATTCCTGCTCGCGGCGGCCTGGCGCCTCCCGGCGGCGGCGCTGCCGCAGCCGCAGCGCTCGCGGGCCGCGGCCGACGGGTTTCGCTCGCCGGCTTGCTGCGGGCGCGCTACTTCCGGGCGGGCGCCTCCGGCCGTACGGACGTGCTGTCCTGCGCGGGACGCCGCCGTGAACAGGCCGGATGCTGCCGCCCGGTGCGCCTGGGAACCCGGGGAGCAATCAGGCGAGCAGGAAGGAGCGCGGCAAGGACCGGACTGGCAACGGCCAGGCTGCGGGTGCGCGGGCGCATGGACCAGGCTCAGCGCACAGGGGGGTCGCCTGGCTTCGGGAACCGAAGCCGCAGCAGACCAGTGGACTGGCAGAACCTGATAAGGCGGCTCGCGCCGCTCCGCACCCGGTGGGACGTGGCGCTGCTGGCCAACATGGCGGGCAGCGACGCCCCGGTCCGCCCCGTGGACCTGATCAACGCCATCAACGCGCAGTCCGACGACGGGCAGCTCAGCTGGAAAGTCATGGAAGACAGGCTGCGCCACCTGGAGGCAACCGGCTACATCGCCCGCCGGGAGGTACCCCACGGCCCGCGCGAGAGCCGGTACTGGCTGCTTCCCCGCGGGGATCGCCTGCTCAGCGCGCTCGACCTGCTGGACACCTGGTACGACGACCAGGACCCGGGCACCGGCGGTGACGCCCCCTCCGGCTAGGCGACACAAGCCCGGCGCGCAGCCTCCGGGTCCGCTTCCAGCGCGGGCACGGCCGCTCGCGGAATGCGGCGGCTCTCGCACGGTCCCGGTCACCGCTTCCGCCCGGCAGCCCCCCACGCGGGCACCTCGATGGCGGTGAAGGGACTAGGCTCCGGGCGCCACCGGCAGGCCGGCCCCACGGCACCGCCGACGAGGTCCAGGCCGCCGAACAGGCGGGTGAACTGCTCCGCAGACCGGGCACGGTAGGGTGCCGCGCCCGTGGCATTGTAGGAGTCCAGCGCTGCGTCCATGTCCGGGGCGGCGACAAGGTCGCCGATGACAAGGTAGCCGCCGGGCGACAGCGCGTCCTTGAGCTGCCCGGTGACGAGCAGGCCGACCTCGTCGTCGTCCTGGCGGGGGTCGCCGATGTGGCCGAGGGTGCCCACCAGCAAGACCGCGACCGGCTGGGTGAAGTCGAGCCATTCGCCGGCCGCAGCCAGCAGTCCGACCGGATCGTTCAGGTCGGCGTCGATATGCGTGACAGTGCCGGACGGCCCGGTGAGCAGCGCCCTGGCGAAGGCCAGGACCAGCGGGTCGTTGTCGGCGTAGGCGATGCGGCAGTCGCCGGCGATGCTGAGCGCGATCTCGTGGACGGGGTCGTGGAACGGCAGGCCGGTGCCGATGTCGAGGAACTGGCGGACCCCGGCCTCGGCGGCGAGGTAGCGGACCGCGCGGGCGGTGAAGTACCGCAGCTGGCGGACCGCATCCCTGATCCCCGCGAAACCGGCCAGGAATTTATCGCCGGCTTCCTGGTCGACCTCGTAATAGTCCTTGCCCCCAAGCCAGTAGTCCCAGACCCGGGCGGAATGCTGGACGGTGCAGTCGATCTCCCCGGCCATGTCCTTCTCGGCCTGCCGCCAGTCGAACGGCTGGTCATTGCTCATGAGCACCTCCCGGGCAGGAATCTGGTGCGACGCCGTGGTGCGGCATTGCCCGCGCGTGATCCCGTGTCGTTCCGCCCGGTGCCTGCCGCGCGTTCTGTCGCGCCGCGGGCACCGGGGCTGCTTGTCCCTGCGCTTCACCTGCTGGCGGCGGCAACCTTCTCGTCACGGTGCCGGGCGCTGGCCTGGCCGGTGACCAGGGCGAGGTAGACGAGGGCGGCGACGAACCATCCGACGAGCCAGGAGATGTCGGCTCCGCCGAGCGGCTTCACGAGCGGCCCGGTGTAGTCGGGCTGGCTCACGAAGGGCCATTCGACGCCCAGGCCGATCACATAGGCCAGCAGCCCGCGCCAGGCGACCCGCCCGTAAGCGCCGCCGGCGGTGAAGAACGAGGCGATGTCGTAGCTGCCGTGGCGGACCAGGAAGTAGTCCACAAGGTTCACGGCGCTCCACGGGATGAACAAGACCAGGATCACGTCGAGGAAGTTGCTCAGGTTCGACACGAAGTGCTGGTAGCCGAAGCAGGCGACCACGACGCCCACGGCCATGACGCACACGAACGGGATCAGCCGGACCGTGACGGACTCGGCCTTGAACCGCCGCCACATGCTGGCAAACGAGATCGCCTGGAAAGACCCGGTGTAGGCGTTGAAGGTGTTCGCATTGACCAGTGACAACGCCATGATGACCAGTGCCCACTTGCCGGAGATCTTCTGCACCGCCGCGACCGTGCCGAGCGACGGCAGCAGCGCGGTGAGGTAGGCGCCGATCGCGCAGGAGCCGATGGTCGCCAGGACATTGCCCGTGTAAATGGCCCAGAACAGCCGCTTCCCGTTGGTCCCGGCCGGCAGGTAGCGGGTGTAGTCAGAGACGAACGGGCCGAAGCTCAGCATGTCGATAACCAGCAGGGCGACGCCGGCGAGGAACAGCCCGGCGGACGGACGGGCCAGGGTGGTCTCGCTGGCCGGGAGCGCGTGCTGGAGGCCCTGGGCGAACATGACGACCAGCGACACGCCCACGATGGCGGCGGTGGCCTGCATGACCCGGTGAATCCACCGGTACCCGAAGACCCCGATCACCACCGACGGGACGGCCAGCACCAAGATCCAGCCCACCATGCTCAGCGAGGCGGTCACGCCCGTCATCGCCTGGGCCTGGATCACCAATTCGGCTGCTATGAAGCCGACATTCAGAAGGAGCACGGCGGGGAACATGAACGCGGCCCCGTAGAAGCCGAACTGGCCGCGGCTCTGGATGCTCTGCGGCACCCCGAGCCTCGGTCCCTGAGTCGCGTGCAAGGCGATCAGGAGCGCCCCGATCAAGGTGCCGACGCTGATCGCCGCCAGCGCCCACCAGAACGTCAGCCCGATCGAGACGCAAACCCCGCCCAGGACGACGTTGAACACGTTGACGTTCCCCCCGAACCAGAAAACCAGCTGGTGCCAGGGCTTCCCGTGCCGCGCGGCGGCGGGGATGTGATCGATGTGCCTGTTCTCGACGTACCTGCGCACCTGCTCGCTGCGCACATCGGCTGCGGTCATTAATGCTTGTCCTTTTCTGTCAGTGGCCGCGTGCCGCGGCCTGGGCTGGTGCGGGGCTTGGGGACCGGCGGCCGGCGATGAGGCCGGCGGCTCGTTCGGCGATGGCGAGCACGGTCGCGTTCGGGTGGGCGTTGGGGATCACCGGGGTCACCGAGGCGTCAGCGACCCGCAGCCCGGTGACCCCGTGGACCCGCAGTTCCGGGTCGACTACCGCGCCGGGGTCCGTACCGGGGCCGATCCGGCAGGTGCCGGCCGGGTGGTAGTAGCTGCTGACCGTGCGCCCGATCCACGCCCGCAGCTCGCCGCCGCGGGTCCCGGGGCCGGGGTGCGCCTCGCTCACGCCGAGCCGGCTGAACGCGGCCCCGGCCGCAGCCTGGCGGAGGACGGCCAGGCCCGCCTCCAGCCGTTCCAGGTCGCCGTGCTCGCGCAGCAGGCCAGGATCGATCAACGGCGCGTCCAGCGGGCTGCCGGAGGCCAGCCGGACCGACCCCCGGCTGTCCGGGGCGACCACGGAGGCCACCAGGGCGAAGCCTCCGGCGGGGGCTTTGAGGCCGGGCGGGGCGACGGGCAGCAGGATCGGGAAGACTTGCAGGTCAGGCCAGGCCCCTGCCAGCGAGCTGGACAATGCGGAGTACGTTTCCCCGTGGTTGTACCGGCTCCGCGGCAGCGGCACCGCGCAGGCGTAGCTGGCCATGGCGACCGGGTGGTCCTGGAGGCCGGCGCCGGTCCCGGGCAGGTCGGCAACCGGGTCGATGCCGACCCCGCGCAGGTGCTCCGCCGGGCCGATGCCAGACAGCATCAGTAGCTGCGGCGAACCGACCGCCCCGGCGCACACGATCACCTCGGCGGACGCGCGGGCCTGTTCCGGTACGCCGTCGCGGAGGTACTCGGCCCCGGAGCACCGGCCCTCGCGGACAATCAGGCGGGTGACCAGGCAGCCGCCCAGGACCGTCAGGTTCGGGCGGTGCACCGCCGGCAGCAGGTAGGCATCGGCGGGGCTGACCCGCCGCCCGTCCGCGATCGCCAGGTCAGGCCAGGCCACCCCCTCTTGCCGGCTCCCGGACAGGTCGCCGGTCACCGGACAGCCGAGCGCGCACAGCGCCTCAGCCAGGGCGACGGCGGCGGGATGCCGGCTGGACTCCGGGACCGGAGCGACCCGGACCGGGCCGCCCGTCCCGCGCAGCGCCGGGTCCCGGCCCGCCGCGTCCTCCGACCGCTTGAAGTACGGCAGCAGGTCCGCGTACCCCCACCCGGCCGCGCCGCCAGCCGCCCAAGCGTCGTACACCGCCCGGTGAGCGCGCACGTGAGCCATCGCGTTGATGGCACCCGACCCGCCCAGCCCCCGGCCGCGCGGGTAGGGCAGCGGCCCGGCATCGGCCTGGGCCACGGTGACCCCGCCCCAGTCCGCCGCCGAGCCGACGAGACCGGGCCACGCGTCCGGCACCATCATGGCGGGCACCAGCTCCGTGCTGCCCGCCTCCAGGAGCAGGACCCGGGTGCCGGGGTCCTCGCTCAGCCTTGCCGCGAGCACGCAGCCGGCCGTTCCGCCTCCGGCGACGATGTAGTCGTAGTCCGTCACGGGACTCCTTTCCAGGCCGCTCATCCGGCGGACATGTCCGTGGTAATGCCGGCCAGTACCTGCCGCAGCCTTCGGGTGACCGGGTCGCCCGGGGACAGGGCCTGCTCGGCGCGGGGGATGCTGTCGTTCAGCAGGCTGACGGCATCCCCCAGTTGCCCGACGGCGCGGTAGGCGCTGGCCAGGTCCGCGCGGCGGGCCAGAGTGGCGGGGTGGTCGGGGCCGAGGGCGCGCTCGTAGCCGGCGCAGGCTTGCTGGTGCTCGCGCAGCGCCTCGCCGATCTGCCCGGCGCTGTCGTAGCCGGCCGCCAGGCTGGCCCGCACGGCCAGGGTGTCGGGGTGGTCGGGGCCGAGGGCTTTCTCGCGGGCGGCCAGGACTCGCTTGTACTGGCCGACGGCGGCCTTGGCCTTGCCGTCGGCCAGGCAGGCGCCGGCCAGGCGCAGCGCGGCGGCCAGGGTCGCGGGGTCAGCCTGGCCGTGCGCTCGCTCGTGTCCGGCCAGCGCCTGCTTGCCGAACCGCACGGCGGTAGCGGGGTCTCCGGCTGCCAGGAACGCGGCGGCGTACTCGTCAAGGTCGGCCAGCGCGTCTGGGTCGCGGGTGCCGTGCGCCCGCTGGCTGCGCCCGGACGCCTCGTGTAGGACGGTGAGCGCCTCGCTCCTGTCGCCGGAGGCCGCCAGTGCGCGGCCGAGGCTGACCCTGGCGGCGATCGCTGCCGCGTGGTGCGGGCCAAGAACGCTTTCCCGGTGGTCGATGACCCACCGCGAGCAGCGGACCGAGTCGGCTGCCTGTCCCGCCGCCAGCAGCGCGTCGGCCAGCTGCCCCGCCGCGAACAGCGTGTCATGGTGGTCCGGGCCGAGCAGCCGCTCGCAGCGGGCGGCGACATCCTGCCACCAGGCGACCGCCGGGCCGGCCAGCCGCGCGGCGGCCATGCTCTGCCCGGCCGTCACCAGCGCCCGGTGGCAGCTACCGCCGCCCCACAGGTCATCCCCGGCGTGGCGGAGCAGGCTAGCCGCGCATGCCCGCATCGCGGCGGCCTGCCTGGTACGGGGCTGATCCTTTGGCCATGCTTCCAGTAGCGCGTCGGCTGCTGCCCGCACCGCCAGGCCGAGCAGTTCCGGGGATGCCGTGGCGCGGGCCGCTGCCTGCAACGGGGTGCTGACCCACACGGCCGGCTCGCCGGCCGGGCCGACGGAGACGAGCCCGGCGCGCTCCAGGGCCAGCGCTGCCCGCCACGCCTGCTGGGGGCCTGGCGGGTACCCGGCGCCCGTGTCGGCGAGGTACTTGCAGGCAGCGGGAGCGGTGAGCACGGCGGCGGGAATCCCGTGGCCGTCCAGGAGCGCGGTGAGCAGGAGCAGCGGCCAGGTACTGCCCCCGGGCAGCAGCTGTTCCTCGGCGTACTCCGCCGACAGCAGCCAGGTGGCCGCCGAGGCGGGCGGCTCGCCGCCTCCTACGGCCCGCAGCCGCGCCTGCTTTTCGGTGAAGCGGTGCTGGTAGTCACGGCAGCCGGTCCCGGAATCGGCCATCACCGCGCTGGCCTGGGCGAGCGCGGCCGGCTCTCCGCCCAGGTGCTCGGCAAGGTCATAGGCCCCGCTGCGCTGGTCCTGATCGGTGCTCAGACGGCCGAACAGATGTGCCATCGCCTCGCGCATGCTGAAGACGGGGACCGCGACCGCCTGCTGTTCGTCCGGGACCAGTGCGGCGTCCGCGGCGGTGATCAGCACCCGGCCGGCGGGACCGCCCGGCCACAGGCCGTCCAGGTCCGCCACGTCGCGCAGGTCGTCCAGGACCAGCAGCCACCGCCGGGCTGTGCCGGCCAGCCACCCGGCGAACCGGGCGGCCACTGACTCGGCGTCGCCGCCGTGATCCAGGCCCAGGCACGCGGCGGCCTCGGCGTACCCGGACAGCACCGACGCGCGGCTCGACGCGGTCACCCAGGCGAAGAAGTCGACCCCGCGCGCCGCCCATATGACCCCGGCCAGGTAGGACGCGAGCTGGGTCTTCCCGCACGACTGCGCCCAGCCACCGGGATTACCGCCGGCCTCCTCACCGGGAACGAGCGCCACCACGGCGCCGGGGACCAGCATCGCCTCGACGCCGGGCACGCTGTCCGCCCTGGCCGTGAAGGCGTCAGCGACCGGCGGCACCATCCCGGCGCGGGCGGGCCGGGCCGCGCCGCGCGCCGGATTTCCGGCAGCCGAGGCCGCTCGCGGCGCGCCCGGGTCGGCGTGCGCTGCCATCAGGGGGTCCGGGCCGCCGGGCCGACCGCTGGCCGTGCCGGTGGTACGGGCCATGAAGGGGGCATGATCGTTCACGTCCTCGCCGGGCTGCTCGCAGGTCAGGATTCAGGCAGGACAAGAGTGACGAATAGGTGGCATTCGGGTCACTCCCTGTGGCGGGAACGCATGATTCCCAGGCTCAAGCTGGCGCTGGCCTGCGAAATCTCGTGACACAAGGACGGCGGACTCCCGCTGATCTGCAGGCACCTGCCCAGAGCAGACGCCTTGCTGATCCACCGTGTCACGCGGGCCGACATGACGCCCGTGGCGCTAGGCTTGGCGGGCGTGGCAGGCACTAACGCTCTCGACACGCCTCGCGAGACGCACCAGGCAGCGCAGACCCGCGCGGCGCACCGCTACCGCACCGTGGTGGACGTCTACGTCCTGCTCCAGCGTCCCGACGGGATGATCCTCCTGCTGGAGCGCTCGGGGACCGGCTACGCCGACGGCCAGCTGTGCCCTCCAAGCGGTCATTTGGAAGACGGCGAGTCCGTCGCGCAGACCGCTGTCCGCGAAGCATCCGAGGAGGTCGGCGTCGACATCGATCCTGCCGACCTCGACTTCACTCACGTCGTGCACCACCGCAACCCCGAGGGCCAGGGACGCATCGGGATCTTCTTCACCACCGCGCGGTGGGCAGGCGAGCCGGTCAACCGGGAACCGCACAAGTGCGCCCGGCTCTGCTGGGCAGACCCCGCCCGTCCCCCGGCCAACACCGTGCCTTATACCGCCGCAGCGCTCGCCGCCATCACCGAGCGGGCGGCATTCTCCCTCGACGGCTGGTGACCTGGCCAGGAGCCGGAGGTACACGGCTGCTGCGATCTTCCTCTAAGCAGCCGTGTACCGCCTTGGGGGAGTCCGCGCATTGTCAGTGAGTCCCTCGCCAGCGGCTTTGCTATCGCAGGTTGCTTGCGTGCGGCTACGCTGGAGGACGAGCTGCCCGCCGGGTCGGTGCTGTGGCAGCTGCGGGCCTGACCGGACTGGAAGGCGCTGCCGATGGCGTACGCGAAGACGAGCGAGCGCAGGGAAAAGCGACTACTACGGGAGCAGATGCGCTCGATGGGCCTGGGCTACCGGGACATCGCTACGGAGTTCGCCCGCCGATACAAGACGCGGCCCAGGGCGGCGTGGCGGGATGCCTACGGCTGGTCGTTGCAAGACACCGCCGACCGGATCAACGAGTTCCGGGGCGATACCGGCCTAGACCCCGGCGGGCTCGCCGCGATGACCGCGCCGCACCTGTCGGAGTACGAGACCTGGCCTGGGCACCGGCCCGAGCCGTCCGGCCGTCGGCCTACCCCCTACCTGCTGGCCGTCCTGGCCGCCGTCTACGACTGCACGGTCACCGACCTGATCGACCTCGCCGACCGCCAGCATCTCCGTCCCGCCGACCTCCTCATCCTCGACAAATACAGCCAGCCACCCGCAAAGCCCGCCCGCATCACCGGCCAGGACGCGGGAAACCGGAATGACACCTTGTCGATGGCGGGCACGCCTCTGCTGGCCACCCGCCAGGCTCCAGGCGTGGCATCTCGCGAACTTACCGAGATCACTCCTGGACGGGGTGGGGTGACAGGCCCGGAAGACAGACGGCTGGTTGAGCAGCTGCGCCGCACCTTCCTGGCTGGCGGTCTTGCTGCTCTTACCCTTCCCGCTCTCGGGCTAGACGAATTGAAGCATATTGCGGCCGCAATAACTGATGCGCGCCGTTATGCCGACAGTGACCTTGTGAGCTACTTCAAGCGGCAGCTTGACAGCTGCGCGGTGAATGACGGCAGGAGTGGCCCCAGGCAGCAGTTGCCTGCAGTGCTCGGCCTCATTGCGGCTATCGAGAAGACGGCAACCGACTCCAAGCCCGCCGCACGCCGCGAGCTGCTTAGGGTAGGAGCGTATGCGTCGGAGTTCGCGGGATGGCTTTACCGGGATGTTTGCGTGCCCGAATTTGCGAACTACTGGCGGGATCGCGCTGTCGAGTGGGCGCAAGTGTCCGGCGACGCCACTATGCAAGGATATGTGCTCCTGAAGAAGAGCCAGGCCGCCTGGGACGAGCGCGACGGGCTGCGGATGCTTACCCTTGCGGAAGCGGTCCAGGACGGCCCGTGGCAGTTGCCGGCACGTGTACGCGCCGAAGCGGAGCAGCAGCAAGCGCGCGGGCACGCGATGCTGAGCGGCGACCTTGCACTGGTGAAGTCGAAACTCAGCGAGGCCCGCAGCTGGCTGGACCAGGACAGGGCGGACGCAGGCGCTCCTGCGGCAGATATTGCAGCACACTATGACGAAGCGCTTTTCGGCCTTCAAGTGGCAATCTGCTACTGCGAGGCAGGCCAGCCCGAGCCGTCGCTAGATCTGTACGACCGCTGGCTCTCCAGGGAGACGTTCTCCCGCCGCGATTACGGCTACTTCCTTGCGCTGAAGGGTATAGCGCACAAAACGGCCGGAGAGCCGGACATCGCGGCAGCAGCGGGACTGGAGGCCTTCTCTCTTGCTCGCGAGACAGAATCCGTCCGCACCGTTCAGGAAGTGACACGGCTAGCCATTCAACTGGACCAGTGGCGCGACCGGGATAGCGTGCACGACCTGCGCGAAGCAGTACTTGCGGGCTAGCTGCCGCTCATCAGCCATTCCGCAATGGTGCGGATCGCGTAGGACTGCCATTCGCGCGTCTGCGGGTCCTGGTACTGAGGGTCTTCGTGCACGGCGATCCCGTGCTGCGCGCCGTCGATTTCAACGAGTCTCGCCTCGCCCCCGAAGCTGCCTATTGCGCTGCGCGATGACTCGATTGGCACGAAGGTATCCTTTGTGCCGTGCACTATGAGCGTGGGCGCTTCGACTTCGCCAAGCGCGAGATGCGGCTGGATGTAGAAGACCTCATTGAGCAGCGGCCTCCCGAGCTTGAACGTAGGCGAGTGCAGGATGAACCCTTGCGCTGCCAGTTCGTCTCCGGCCTCGCGCCCGATATGATCAGCGCGCCAGTAAGGCTTGTCATCGATAAAGCGCTTCTTGTAATTCAACAGCGGGTTGATGAGCACAAGACGGCTAACCTGCTCCGGGTATCTCGATGCGTAATAGGCCGAGATGCCTCCGCCGAAGCTCGCCCCGATAAGATTCGCCTGCCTGCTGCCCGTTTCCGAGCTGATGTGCTCTACGGCGCTGCGGATATCGTTAAGTATCCCCGAGATTGTCAGGTCCTCTTGTCGGCCTTCGCTTTCACCGTGGCCGCGGATATCAAACCGCAGCGAGGGGATCCCGGCTTCGGCCAGGCCAGACGCCAGGCGTGTGTAGAAACCACCCTCGTGGCGCGTAACTCCGCCGCCGTGAACGAGCACAGTGGCATCTGCCAGTTTCCCGGGTGGAACCAGCAGAGTGCCCCGCAAGCGGATTCCGTCAAGGCTGAGAAACTCAGTCTCGGCTGCACGACCGGGGGTTACCGACACTGGCCAGTCCCTTTCTTCGTCTCGTTCCGCAACACTACCCAGATTGCGAGCCGCTACCGGCAACGCCAGGCGCGTAGTCTCGCCCCCTCCGGCCCGGCACCCGTGCGCGGCCGGGAAGGAGCAGGCGCATGCCGTCATGATGGCATCATCAGGTCTTCGGCGCGCGACCCGGGCACCTGCCGCCTGTCCCGGTGCGCGGCGCTCGCCTCGGCTGTCCCGTGCAAGGGCAGCGCCACGACGCGGGCGACCGTCGAGGGTGTCGGCGGATATCTCAGCGCCGATCCTGTTGCCACGCCGCGCCCTCTCGCGATCGGGCCGGGGAGCGTGCGGTGAGCCGGGTCGCTTATCACTGGTGGTGGCGTCCGGGCTGGCGCCCAGGGCGCCGCTTTTACACGGTCCACGCGACGTTCGCCGGCGCCCCGGCCGTACAGGCGCTTACCGCGAAGGCCAGAGACCGGCTCGCGGGCCTGCCGGGCCTGGACCTGATCCCCGGGCAGTGGCTACACCTGACCATGCAGGGCATCGGGTTCGCCGACGAGGTGAACGACGCGGACTTGTCGGCGATCATCACCGCTGCGAAGGCCCGGCTCGCTGCGGTTCCGCCGGTCACCGTGGTCATCGGGCCGCCTGCCGTCGCCGGGGAGGGGGTCGCCTGCTGGGCTTCGCCGCCGAGGGCACTAGATCCGGTGCGAGACGCCGTGCGCGCCGGCATCGCCGACGTCTGGGGACCAGACCGTGTGCCGGAAGCGGTGGCACGGTCGGCTCACGTATCAGTTGCCTATGCGTCCGCGGACGGGCCAGGCGAGCCGATCGAGGCCGCCCTCGGCGGATTCGCCGACACTGCCGAGGCAACCATCGAGGCAGTCGATCTGATCAGGCTCGGCAGGGACCATCAGCTCTACGAGTGGGAAACCATCACCAGCCTGCCTCTCAGCAGCATGCGCGACACCCGCCAGGCCGGTTCCCGAGACCGACGTAGGTAACCTCCCTGGCCTGCCTTTAGCCAGTCGGCTTTGCTCTCGCGCGCCGTGTATGTGCGACTACGCTAGTCGTTGAGCTGCCTGCCTGGCCGGTGCTGCGGCAGCCGCGGGTCTGGCCGGATTGGAAGGCGCTGTCGATGCCGTACGCGAAGACGAGCCTGCGCAGGGAGAAGCGCGATCTGCGTGAGCAGATGCGCTCGATGGGCCTGGGCTACCGTGACATCGCCGCCGAGTTCGCCCGCCGCTACAGCCTGCGCCCCCGCGCCGCCTGGCGGGAAGCCTACGGTTGGAGCCTGCAGGACACCGCCGACAGGATCAACGACTTCCGCGGCAACACCGGCCTGGACCCAGGCGGCTTCGCCGGGATGACCGCGCCCCATCTGAGCGAGTACGAGCGCTGGCCCGGCCACGCTCCCGAGCCCTCCGGCCGCCGCCCAACGCCCTACCTGCTGGCCGTCCTCGCCGCCGTCTACGACTGCGCCGTCACCGAGCTGATCGACCTCCCCGACCGCGAGCATTTCCCCCCACACGACCTCCTCATCCTCGAAAGGTACAGTCAGCCCGCTGGGTACCCGGTGCAACTGAACCGCACCCCGGCCGCGCGTGCGGCGACGGAGCTGCGGGAGGTCTTCCTGCCGGACGTAGCGCGCGCCGATGCCAGCCTCGACCTGAGCGAGCCGCATGCTTCCGCCCAGCTTAGCCTTGGTCCGGGAGAAGGGCAGGAGGGTCAGGATCCGGTGCGACGGCGAACCTTTGTCGGGCTGACCGGCGTGTCCCTGATCGGCGCCGTGCTCGGCGAGGCGGCACCTGTCGGCGCGCCCGCTGAGACGGAGCCGTTCGCGGCCATCTTGACCGGGAACGGCGCTGGCACCGCTTTCTCAGAGCCTGGCTCACTGGCCGACACCCACACGCTGGCGGCAGACGTTGACAGCGCGCGGCGCGAGTACCAGGGATGCCGGTACTCCGAACTGGCCCGCCACTTGCCCGCCCTGCTTGCCCGGCTGGATTCGGCGTGCGAGATGCTCGCGGGCGACGCCCGGGGCAAAGCGTGCGAGCTCGCGGCGGACGCCTATCATGTCGCTGCCGGGCTGCTGCTCAAGCTTGATGACCAGGGCCTGGCCTGCCTCGCTGCGGACCGCAGCATGCGCGCGGCGCAGGCCAGCGCGGATCCGGTGACGATCGGGGCGAGCGCCCGCATCGTCACCCACACCCTCATGAGCGGTGGTCACATGCCTGCTGCCGTCTCCGCCGCCAGCAGGTACGCCGCGGGACTTGACCACGCCATGGAGTCCCACACCGCGGACTCGCTGTCCGTCTACGGCGCGCTGCTGCTGCGCGGCTCGGTTGCCGCAGCGCAGCACGGCGACCGCGCAGCCGCCCATGAGCTGCTCGGCGAGGCTGACGAGGCAGCGAGGCGGCTCGGCCTGGACGACGCGGACGCGAACCTGCGCTGGACGGCATTCGGCCCCGCCAATGCCATGCTGCACCGGGTGAACATCGCGGTGACCCTGGGCGATGCCGGAACCGCGATCGACGTGGCCGGCAGGGTCGACCTGAGCAAGGTCACCGTCACCGAGCGCAGGGCAACGCTGCTATTGGACGTGTCACGCGCGTTCCTGCAGTGGGGCCGTCACGAGAAGGCATACACCGCCCTGCGGGCGGCCGAGGCCACCGCGCACGAGGAAGTCGCCGGGCGGCCCTCGGTTCACCGGCTGCTGCGCGACCTGCGCACCGCGGCCCCGGCGAGCATCCGCCGGGACGTCGACCAGTTCGCCGCGCAGATCGGGGTGGCATCCTGACCGGCGGCACATCCGGCCGTGTCCTGTCGGTCGTCGTCTGCGGCGCGGGACCTGCCACGGCCATCGGCACCCTTGTCCGGCTCGCTCTCGAGCGAGGCTGGACAGTCCAGGTCGTCGCGACCCCGGCCGCCCTGGAGTTCTTCGACCAGGCCGCGATCGAGCAGCTGACCGGCAGTCCCGTCCGCAGCCAGTACAGCAAGCCGGGCTCGCCCAGGTCACGCATTCCTGATGCGATCGTCGTCGCCCCGGCGACTTACAACACGGTCTGCAAGTGGGCGCAGGGCACCAGCGACACTTATGCCCTCGGCGTCCTCGCCGAGATGACCGGGATGGGCACTCCCGTTGTCGTGCTGCCGTTCGTGAACTCGGCGCTCGCAGGCCGGGTCGCGTTCCGGCGGAGCGTCGAGACGCTCCGCAGCGAAGGCGTGCACATCCTCCTCGGCCCCGGCGGGTTCGAGCCGCATCCGCCTCGCACCGGCGCGGGCCGCACCGAGTCCTTTCCGTGGCGCCTGGCGCTCGACGAGGCCGAGCGCATGGTCGAGGCACCCGCCGGCTAGCGTCAGGATGCCTCTGGGATGTCCCTGGTGATGCCGAGCCGGGTGACGCGGGTGGCGATCCACTTCACGCGCTCGGCGGTGGTCATGTTGGGCGGGATGTCGAAGATGCGCTGCCCGACGGTGGCGCAGGTGGAGCGGACGACGCGGTCGGCCGCGGTCTGGAGGTCGAGGACCTTGGCCCGGTACGGGTCGCCTTGCTGGTGCTGGTCGAACCGGTCGCAGCAGTAGAAGACGGCGTCGTAGGCGGGTGCCCAGGCTTCGCAGAATGTCTTCATCGCCTCCAGGACGGCGGCCTCGCGGCTGCCGGGCGGGG
>Ga0335075_10009322_pt1 | contig 14993 bp, 17 predicted proteins | sample Lox_Sample_24_FD_206723 | JGI IMG/M metagenome (GOLD analysis project Ga0335075, IMG submission 206723) | Soil microbial communities from Loxahatchee National Wildlife Refuge, Florida, United States - Lox_Sample_2.4 | ecosystem: Environmental > Terrestrial > Soil > Wetlands | place: USA...
GAAGACCAGGCTGTTTCGCGTGATCGACGAGCTGGGACGCTGGTCGAACGTCGATGTCTTCACCATCGTGATCTTCGCTCCCATGATCCAGTTCGGCACGCTGGCGACGGCGAGTGCCGGGGTCGGCGGGGTGTGCTTCATCCTCGTCGTCGCGCTCACCATGGTCGCCTCGCGGGTATTCGATCCGCGTCTCATGTGGGACGCGGCGCTGTCGCGGGCGGCGCGCACGTGAGCGACGTCGAGCCGCAGGCCCCCCTCGAGCGCACGGTGGCCGAGATGCGCCAGGGACGCTGGCCAGGCTGGATATGGGGCGTGCCCATCGCCGCGGTCGCCATCGTGCTCTGGCTCACGGTGCGCGAGATCAGTCTCAGCGGAGTCACGGCCACGGTGACCTACGAGGGCGCCGCCGGGATCAAGGAGGGCAGCACCGACGTCCGTTACCGCGGCGTGAAGGTGGGGAAGGTGAGCAAGCTCTCGTTGAGCCCGGATGGCTCGCACGTCGTCGTGAAGCTCGACATCGAGCGCGGCGCGAGTCATTTTTTGCGCACCGGCACGCGCTTTTATCTGCAAGGGGCCCATCCCAGCTTGACCAACCCGGATTCGCTCAAAGCGCTGATAACCGGGCCCACGATCCAGATGATTCCGGGCGGCGGCGCCCCGGCGCGCACCTTCCAGGGCATCGTCGGCGCGGCGCCCGCATCGCTCGGCATTGCCGTCGAGTATCGCGTGCAGATCGCGGGCGAGGTGGGCGGCCTCGAGGTGGGGTCGCCCGTCGTTCTCAGCGGGTTCAAGGTGGGCGAGGTATCCTCGGTCGATCTCAGCGTCGATGCGCAGGCCGGGACGATCTCGACGAGCGCGCTGATTGCGCTCGATCCGCGCCGCTTTCATCTCATGGGCGGCCCGGCGTCGAGCAGCGACTGGCCGCGCATCTTGAATGAGGCCCTGGCGGCGCTCATCCGCCACGATCTGCGCGCCCGGTTGACCAAGTCGCCCCCCATCCTCGGCAGCCCCGAAATCGAGCTGGCCAGGGTCGAGGGGTCACCCGCCGCAACCCTGCAGCAAGTCGATGGTTACTACCAGATCCCGAGCGTCGAGCAAGGCGGCGTGGGCCGCGTGATCGAGGAGGCGCAAAACCTGCCGCTCGAGCAGATCGGCGACAACGTCCGCGCCATCACCGCGAGCATCCGATCGCTCGCTGCCTCCCCGCAGCTCAAGGCCAGCATCGGGCACCTCGATGCCGCGCTGGCCAGCCTCGACCGCACGCTCAACCAGGCGGGTCCAAAGGTGGCGCCGACGCTCGATTCGGTACGAAAAACCGTGCAGGCCTTGCGCCATACGGCGCAGAATCTCGACCAAGCCGCCCAGGCGGCCCGCCAAGTCATGGGAACGAGCCCTGCTGCGCCCGATGGCAGCCTGGAGCCCGCGCTGTTGCACCTGAGCGAGGCCGCCCGCTCGATCCGAGTGCTCGCCGATTACCTGGACGAGCATCCGGAAAGTCTGCTGCGAGGCCGGCGATGACCGCCGATGGATGCCGCCGCTTCGCTTCGCTGCTCGCCGCGCTCGTGCTCTGCGCCTGCGCATCGAGTCCGCCGGTCGAGTTCTATGCGCTGGAGCCCGTCAAGGTGCGGCCCCTCGAAGCGGCTCCGGCGCCGCCGCTGCAGATCGCTCGCGTCCATCTGCCGCCGAGCCTCGACCGCCGCCAGATCGTGCGGCAGGCCGGCCAATACGGCCTTGAAATCAGCGATCGGCACCGCTGGAGCGCGCCGCTCGACCTGATGATCCGGCGTACCTTGAGCGAGGATTTGCTGCAGATCTTGCCCCGGGGCCGCGTCGTGCTCCCGCAAGAGCCCGCGCCCGCCCGAACTCGCAAGGTGGTGATCGACATCGTCCGGTTCATGCCGGATCCGGCCGGTCGGGTGGAGCTGCAAGCGAGCTGGTCGGAGATGTCCGATGACGGCGTCAGCGTCCCGAGCAGCTCGATCGTGAATGTGCGGGCAGCGATGGCCTCGCCGAGCTACTCCGATCAAGTCGCCGCGATGAGCGAGGCCCTGGCACGGCTTGCCGCGATGATCGCGGCAAAATCCGGCTAGAGCCGGCGCGCAAACCCACCGCGTCCCGCTACTCCTGAGGCGCCGGTTGCGGGGCCGCCAACCAAGCGCCCATGTACTGCCTGACCTGTTGCAGCTCCCACTGGCTTGCCGTCCAGTAGTAGTCATGGCAAGGGGCATAGAGTTTCAGAGGGGTGCTCCTGGAAAGCAGGGCCGTCGCCACGTCCGCGACCGGATACCGGGCGATGGATTCCGTGCCGCACTTAGGGCAAGTGACCGGGAACTGGACCATAGGTTCGCTCATAGCTGCAATCCTCTACAGTTTCTGAGAACGAGTCTCGCGCGGGTTTGCCGAGGGCATCCTAGGGTCGAGTAGCGGCAATTCAAGTGCAATTGCGGGCCGCTCGCCCACCTTTCACCCCGCCATGGCCTCGCCCGACGGCCCTCTCGCCGCCGGCCAATACCGACTATCATTCGACCCAGGAGAACCGCGGACACCCCGTATGCTTGAGCCCGCTTCACCCCCCATCCTGAAGGCCATACCCGCCACGGGCCAGTGGCTTCCGGTGGTGGGCTTGGGTACGAATGCTTTCGACGAGTCGCTCCTCGACCCGTTGCGGGAGGGCCTGCGGCATTTCGCCTCGGCCGGAGCCGCGATGCTCGACACGGCCGCAGTTTATGGCGAGAGCGAGCAGGTCATCGGGCGGCTGGTGGCCGAGCTCGGGCTGCGCGAGCGGCTGTTCATCGCCACCAAGATCACGAGCGGCGGCGGCTCGGGCGCCCAGGGGCAACCCGGAGGTCGCGCGAGCCTCGACCGATCGCTCGCGCGGCTTAAGACCGATCACGTGGATCTGCTCTATGTGCACAACCTGATCGGTGCCGATGTGTTGCTGCCGGCCATGCTCGAGTGGAGACAGGAAGGACGGCTGCGCTATATCGGGGTATCGACCTCGCACGACGCACATCACGCCGAGATCTGCGCCTGCATGCGCAAGCACCCTCTCGACTTCGTGCAGGTGAACTACGGTCTGGGAGGACGCGCGGCGCAGCAAACCCTGCTCGAGGCCGCGGCCGATCGGCGCGTGGCGGTGGTCGCCAATGTGCCGCTCGGCGGGCGCGGCGGGCGCAATCTGCAGGCAGTCAAGGATCGCCCGCTGCCCGACTGGGCGGCCGAGATCGGCTGCAGCAACTGGGCGCAGGTCATGCTCAAGTACTCGCTCTCGCATCCGGCGGTGACTTGTGTCATCAGCGGCAGCACCCGGGCCGCGCACATCGACGACAACCAGCGGGCGGGACGCGGGGTGTTGCCCGATGCCGCGCTGCGCCGTCGCATGGAACAATACTGGGACGCGCTTTGAGTGGGGGACGTATGAGCGAGATCAGCAGCATGAGCGAGCTTGCGGCCTATGTCGCGATCAGCCAGGTGAAGGCGCGCTATTGCCGCGCGCTCGACACCAAGGACTGGGCCGCCTACGCCGAGGTGTTCACCGAGGATTTCGAGCTGGACGTCTCGGCCGCGGGCGGCCCACCCGCCATCCGCGGACGCGATGCGGCGATACGCATGGTGCGGGCGGCCGTCGAGGCGGCGCACACGGCCCACCAGGTTCATTCCCCCGAGATCGAGCTCGACGGCGACACGGCGCAGGTCATCTGGGCGATGCAGGATCGCGTGGTGTGGGGGGAGGATCGCAGGGCGACGCTCGGCTATTACGGGCACACCGGCTACGGCCATTATCACGAGCGCTACGTGCGCCGGGACGGGCGCTGGCGCATCGCGGCGCAACGGCTCACCCGATTGCACGTCGATTACTACTACGAGCCGGTGGGCGAAGCGCCCCCGGGGCGACGCGGCTGATTTCAACGCGGTGCGCTGCCGATGTGTCTCCAGCCGGATTCGATGTGCCGGCGCATGGCGAGCGTCGCGGCCGACACGTCGCGGGCGGTGAGCGCGCGCAGGATCTCGTCGTGCTCCCGGGCGGCCTCGGGACCGCGGCCCTCGACCGCATTGATCAGATCGAACGGATAGCGGGCCCACAGAATCTGCACGAAATGCAGCGTCTGCGGCATGTCCGCGATGCTGTACAGGCGCCGGTGCAAGCGATAATTGATGCCGCGGGCCGCCGCCCGGTCGCCGGCCGCGAAAGCCTGCTCGAATTCGTCGGCGAGCGCTCGCAGCTCGGCGAGCTCCAGCGCCGTCAGCTTGTCGGCGGTGCCGCGCAGAAGCCGCGATTCCAGCAGCAGCCGCAGCTCCAGCACGTCTTCCGAGGCCGATGCGTCGAACGGGACGACGCGCACCCCGCGGTAAGAATTGCCGGTTACGTAGCCTTCGGCCTCCAGCAGCTTCAGCGCCTCGCGCACCGGCGTGATGCTCAGGCGCAGCCGCTCGGCAATCTGTGCCTGCTTGAGCCGCGAGCCGCGCGGGAACATCCCCGAGATGATCCCCTCGCGCAGATAGTCCGCGACCTGCTCCTCCTTGGTCCGCAGATCCAACGGCCGCGGCTCCGGATGCCGAGCGCCGATCACTCGAAAACCACCTCGGTGGAGGTCGTGACCCTGCAGAATCGCTGCAGCGATCTGATCGCGCTCTCGTGCTCTTCCGCCGACAGGGCGCAGCAGCAATCCTCGAGCAGCACCATCTCGAAATCCCGATCGTGGCCCTCGCGCACCGCCGCCTGAACCACGGCATTGGTCGAGATTCCCGAGCAGTAGATACGCCGCAGCGCGTGCGTGCGCAGGATCAACTCGAGAGGAGTGCCGTGGAACGGACTCACCCGATGCTTGACGATGTCGAAGTCGTCCGGCAGTTGCCCGAGATCGGGGTGCACCTGCGTGCCCCACGAGCCGAGCTTGAAGATGCCGTTCTTGCGGGCCGCCGAGAAGATCGGCGAGCCGGCCGGGCACTCGCGGTAGTCGGGCGAGAAGCCGACCCGCACGAAGCCGATGGCAAGACCGGCGCTACGAGCCCTGTCCAGCGCGTGGCGCGTGTTCTGCACGATGCGCCGTGCGCGCACCTGCTCGCCGTACGGCGCCTTGCCGTTCGGTCCGTCCGCATGCACCAGGTCGTTTTCCATGTCGAGCACGAGATAGATGCTGTTGCTCACGAATATCCTCCTGTCCAGAAATGAGATCCGCGCGACGGGCGCAGCGGATGCAACGGGCGCGAGGGGCGCAACGGGCGCGACGGGCGCAGCGGGCGCAGCGGGCGCGAGGGGCGCAGCGGGCAGACGGCGCGCTGCCGCTTCACGAAATCACCTCGCGCCGCTCGAGGTCGGCGCGTTGCGCCGAGGTGAGGCCGAGGAGCTCGCCGAACACGTAGTCCTCGTCCTGGCCGAGCGCGGGCGTCAAGCGGCGGATGCCGACGTCGTGCATCTTGGAGAAGCGGGCCGGCGCGCCGACCGCGAGCCGCGGGGCGATCCCGGGCGCGCTCACCTCGGTGGTCGCGCCGCGCGCGCGCAGGTGCGCATCGCCCGCAACATCCTGCATGTTCCAGGAAACGTGGGCGCACACCCCGGCGCGCTGCAGCCGCTCGGCCGTCGCCTCGGCGCTGCGCGTGGCGAGCCACCGTGCGAGCAGCGCGTCGAGCTCGGCGCGGTGATGCAGTCGCGCATCCGCGCTGGCGAAGCGCGGGTCGCTCGAGGCGGACGGCTGATTCAACTCTTGCGCCAGCGCCCGCCATTCGTCATCGTTGCGCACCGCCAGGGTCAGCCAGCGATCGGGCTCGCGAGTCGGGTACACGCCGTGCGGCGCCATCGACAGGTGTGCATTGCCCGTGCGCTCGGGCCTCTGACCGAGGCTCGCCTGGATGAGCGCATCGCCGATCATCGCGGAGGCGACCTCGCGCGCCGCCAGATCGATATGCTGGGCCTGCCCGGTGCGGCGCCGCTGATGCAGAGCCGCCATCGTGGCCACGGCCGCATGGGTTCCCGCGGAGTGATCCATGACGTGGCGCATTTCCACCGGAGGGCCATCGCTGTAGCCGCTCATCCAGCCGAGTCCTCCCCAGGCGCCGAACAGCGGCGCGTAGCCGGCAAAGTGCGAGTCCGGACCGCTCTGGCCCGAGGAGGAGAGCGATAGCAGGATGATGTCGGGTTTTACCGAGCGCAGCGCCTGAAAACCCAGGCCGAGGCGCTGCATCACGCCGGCTCGAAAACTCTCTGCCGCCACATCGGCGATGGATACCAGGCGCTTCGCGAGCGCCACGGCCTCGGGCTGCTTCAGATTCAGCCGCACGGACAGCTTGTTCACCGAGACCTGGTCGAACGTTGCGGCCGTCATGCGCCCGTAGACCGCGTGGGGCTTGCGGAACGCATCGGGCCGAGTCTTGCTTTCGACCTTGATGCACTGCGCGCCGAGCTGCGCAAGCAGCTGCGTGCAGAAAGGACCCGCCGCATGAATGGTGAAATCGGCGATGCGAACGCCGCACAGCGGCGCCTGGGCGGGGGTCATTTTACCGGCTCCGCAGGCCTTTCGCCGATTGCCGGCACGCTCATCGCGCCCTCGAGCGGGGTGCAGCGGAACTGAAAGGGCGCGACCAGCACCTCGGCTTGCAGGCCGCCGCCGAGCCGCAGCGGAGCGAACAGCCCGCGCGAGCGCTCGTGCTCGCCGCGGATCACATCGGCGGGCGTGCGGTACTTGGCGGCCGGTACGCCCCGCTCCTGCGCCCAGCGCACGATATCGTCGACGTCGTGGCGCAGCATCCATGCGCGGATATGACGGTTGATCTCGGCGCCGCGTCGACTGCGCTCGAGCGGGTCGCGCAGCGCATCGTCCTGCGCCCAGGCCGGTCGGCCCAGCAATTCCACCAGCGCAGTCCACTGCCGGTCCTCGAGCGTGAGAAGCTCGACGAAGCCGCCGCGCGCCTCGAAGACCCCGCCATAGCGAAAACTGCGGGTGGCGCGGTGCTCGAGCGAGCCGTCGCCGAGCCTCTGCAGCGCGAAGGCGCCCACCGAGAGCACCGCATCCTGCACCGAGACGTCGACGTACTGGCCGCCGGCGGCGGGCGCCGCCCACCATGCCGCGAGCGCCGCGAGGGCGGCCATGGAGCCGCCCTGGTAGTGGCTGAAGTGCCCGTAGATCTTGAGCGGCGGGCGCTCCGGGAACAGCTCGTAGGACAGACCGTTCGGCAGCAGGAAGCCCTCGCCTGCGGCATGCAGCAGGTTCACTTCCTCGCCGTCCCAGTCCGCCTTCGGGCCGCTCGCGCCGAAGGGCAGCACGCTCACATGCACGAGTGCCGGGAAGCGCTGACTCAGGACCTGCGGGTCGAGATGCTGCGCGGCTCGACGGCCGAGCGGCGTGTCATCGATCAGGATGTCGATGCCCTCGAGCTCGCGCTCGAGCGTGCACCGGCCGTGCGGCGCGAGCAAGTCGCAGACCACGCTGTGCTTGCCGGCTGACAGATAGGCAAACAGTGCGCTCTGATCCGTCCCCTCGAGCAGCGGAGGCGCGCGGCGCAGCGGCGTTCCCCCGGGCGGCTCCAGCATCACGACGCCCGCTCCCATCGCCGCGAGCAAGCGTCCCGCATAGGCCGCGGCGACGCTGCGCGAGTGCTCGAGGACGCGGCAGCCCGCCAGCGGGGGTCCTTGCACGGGGTCCTCGGCCACGATCGCGCTCCGGGCCGGCGCTAGCGGATCAAGGGCAGCTCGAGATCGACGCCGGACCCATCGATGAAGGCGGGCAGCCGCACGTCGCGCGAGGGCAGCGCTACGGTGGCGAGTCCTGGGGTCGTCACCTCGCCGCGCTGATTCTCCGCGGCGATGTCGATGTCGATGAGCGCGGTCTGGTTCTTGACGTACTTGCGCACGACTTTTCCCTTGCAGAAGGTGGTATCGCCGACGATGTTGAAGCGGCGCATCTCGGTGCGCACGCGCTTGAGGAATGCCGCATCGCCCATCCAGTTGGTGATCAAGCTGCACATCCACGAGGAGCGCTGCGGCCCGTAGTCATAGGTGCCCGGCACGCCGACCTCCTTCGCGATGGACTCGCGGTGATGACCGATGCCGGTGTACTCCACGCCGCCGCCTGCCTCCGGATTGCGGAAGAAGTGGCCGGGATGCTTCACCGCCGCCTGCAGCACGACGCCGTGGGTATGGCCGCGGCCGCAGCCCACCAGGAACCCCATGGTGTCCATGAGCGACAGCGGTCCGCGCGCGATGGTCGGGAGCTCCTCGCCCTCGGCGACCTCCTCCCAGTAGCGCACGCTCGCGCCCCGGATGTGCTTGGCCTCATCGAGCACCGTCTGATCGATGCGCTCGCGCTGCTCGTTGCTGTATTCGTGCTGCTCGATGTCCTTGTACTTGCCGGCCTCGCGCGCCGCCTTGCGCTCGTGGCGGGTGCAGGTGCCGAGCGCGCGGGCAACGAGCTCGCTGCGCTGGTTGTAGTAGCAGGCCTCGACGTATTGCATCACCAGCCGCCCGGAGAATTTGCCGTGCTTCTCCTCGACGCCGACCACGCGCTCGATGGCGGTGATGCGATCGCCCGGCCGCACGTGGCGGAACAGCTCCCAGTCGTTGCCGGCGTAGAAGCCATGCACCCCGGGGAGGCCCCAGCGGGTGCGGCCCAGCCAGCCGAACGCCATCGGGAACATGGGATGCGCGAGCAGGCTGCCGTAGCGCGTCGCGGCGCCGTAGCCCACGTCCCGGTAGAGCGGATTGAGGTCGCCGATTCCATTGCACCAGTTGCGCAGCGTGTCGGGCGTCGCGTCCTGAAGGTAGGGCCCCTCGGGACGCAGCTGCAGTCCGATCATGGCCTTGGCATCGGCGATTGCCTGGTCGGTGATCCGGCCCTCGGCGGGCGCCGAGCCGACTTCGGATGAATGAGTGCTCAAGGTGGTCTCCTGGTGGGTGCCGCCGCCCACACGAACTCATCGGGGCTCGGCTCCGCAGCGGCGCTGGACTCGAGCAACGCCTGGTATTCCGCTGCATCGACCCCGGCGGACTCGAGCACGGCGGCCGTGTGCTCGCCGAGATCCGGGGGCGGGGTGCTCGCGGCGCCGGGCTCGCCCGGCTGCCCTCGCGGAAATTCCGGCACCGCAAAATCGAGACCGCGAAAGCGCACCGGGCGCAGCTTCCCCGGGTGGCGCGCCTGTGGGGCCTCGAGCACCCGCTCGAGCGGCAGCACCTCCGTGAACCCCACGCCCGAGGCTCGCAAGCGTGCGGCCGCGGACTCGAATGGCTGCGCACCGACGCTCGCCTTCACCAGGGCCTCGACTCGCTCACGGGCCTTCTTGCGCTGGCGCAGCGTCGCCAGCGATTCATCCTGAGGCACGTCCATCGCCTCGCAGAATTTGAGCCAGTGCGCATCGTTGAGCATGAGCAAATAGATCCAGCGCAGGTCGCGCGTCTGGTATGCGCCGTAGCCCGGCATGCTGAACTCGCCATGCGGCTCGCGTTCCGGCCTGCCCAGAAGCTGGGTTTTCAATTGCACGCCGACCAGGTCGCGCGAGGCGACGTGCAGTCCGGTCTCGTACAGTCCCACTTCCACCGGCTCGCTCGCACGGCCCTCGGCCGATTGCAGCATCGATGCGAGCATGCCGATCACTGCGTAGGCGCCGGCGAACTGATCGTGGTAGGAAGGACCCAGCCGGCTCGGCCGCCCGCCCACCCGGTTGGTCTCCATCACGCCCGTGGATGCTTCGGCCACCGGATTGGAGGCGAGCTCCTCTTGCAGGGGACCGGCGCCGAACCCGCGAATGTGGCAATAGATCAGTCGAGGATTGACGGCCTTGCAATCCTCGGGCGTGAGCTTGAGCTTTCGGGCCGCCTTGGGCGAGAGGTTGTGCACCAGCGCATCGGCGGTCTTCAACAGCTTGCGCAAGGCCGCATGACCTTGCGGCTTCGCCAGATCCAGGCAGACGCTCTTCTTGCCATGGCTGTACGCGATGAAGGTGCCGCTCGGGCCGCCGCGGACCAGGCTTCGGGTGGGATCGCCCGAAGGAGGCTCCACCTTGATCACTTCAGCGCCCAGCTGCGAACAGATGTGGGCGGCGAACGGGGCCGCGACCATGGTGCCCAGCTCGATGATTCTGCGGCCGGCCAGGGGAGGGCGCTGCATGGTCGAAACGGGTGACCCCCGGAACGCAACTGATATAGAATGCATTCTATATTATCCGAGCCAGGGGGTCGAGCGCGTTGCCGGCAGATCTTTCAGCGTGGATTGGCCGCGAGGAGGAGAGCACCGAGCGCATCCTCGTTTCGGTGGCCGAGTCGATGGCCGCGACGCTCGATCTCGAGCGTGCGCCGCGAGCGGGTGAGCCTCTGCCGCCCGGCTGGCAATGGCTGTTCTTCAATCCCGCCGTGCGCCGCAGCGAGCTGGGAGCCGACGGCCACCCGCGCCGCGGCGGGTTTCTGCCGCCCGTCGAGCTGCCGCGGCGCATGTGGGCGGGGAGCCGCATTCAGTATCTCGCCGATGTGCCGGTCGAGGCGCAGGCGAGGCGGCGCAGCCGGATCGTGAGCATCGAGAACAAGTCGGGCAAGCGCGGCTCGCTCACCTTCGTGACGGTGCGCCACCTCATCAGCTGCGGCGCCACGGCCTGCATCTCGGAGGAGCAGGACCTCGTCTACCGCGAGGCCACCCCGGCCGGTGCGACGGCCTCTGCTCCCTCGCCGCGCCACGATGCGCCGCCCCAGTGGAGCCGCCGCATCGAGCCCGACACGACGCTGCTGTTTCGCTATTCGGCCTTGACCTTCAACGGCCATCGCATCCACTACGACCAGAGCTACGCCCGCGAGGCGGAGGGCTATCCCGATCTCGTCGTCCACGGGCCGCTCACGGCGACGCTCCTGCAGCAGTTTGCGCTGGAGCACGGCGGCGGCCGCGCGCTCGCGCGCTTCGACTTTCGCGGCGCGAGCCCGCTCATCGTCGGGCGCCCCTTCCAGCTCGAGGGGCGGCAGCTCGAGGATGGTACGCTCGCGCTGTGGGCGCGCGGACCCGACGGCGAGCTGGCGATGTCGGGCGCGGCCGCCTTCCGGTAAGCACCCGAGCGGCGATTCATTCATGCCGAGGAGAGGAGCGACATGGCCGAGGAGAGGAGCGACATGGCGCAGCATTTGAGCGGACCGCCGAGCCTCGCGGGTCGAGTAGCCCTGATCACGGGAGGCGCGGGCGGCATGGGCCGCGCGATCGCCCAGGTGTTCAAGACCGCCGGCGCGCGCGTGGTCGCGACCGATCTGCACGAGCGCGAGGATGTCGGTCCCGGGATCGAGTATCGCCGCTACGACGTCACGTCCCGCATCCACACCGATGAGATCATCGACGGCGTGCTGGCCGATCACGGCCACATCGACATCCTCGTGCTCTGTGCCGGCGTCATCGCGCGCACGCCCCTCGCGCAAAGCAGCGATGAGGAGTGGCACTCGATGCTGTCGGTCAACGTGCTCGGCGTGGTCAATCCGGCGCGCAAGCTGTTCCCGATCATGTGCGAGCGCGGCTTCGGCAAGATCCTGGCGTGCGGCTCGATCGCGGCCAAGAACGGCGGCGTCGCATCGGGTCCCGCCTACGTCGCTTCCAAGGCGGCGGTGCATGGGATGATGCGCTGGATCGCCAAGGCGGGCGCGCCGCACGGGGTGTATGCCAACACGCTCGCGCCGGGCCCGGTCGAGACCGCCATGTGGGCGAGCGTCACCGGCAACCAGGCGCCGGCGGCGAACGCCACCGTGCCGCTCGGGCGCTACGGCAACGCCGAGGACATCGCCCAGGCGGCGCTGTTTCTGTGCTCCGCCGCCTCCAACTGGATCACCGGCACGTCGCTCGATGTCAGCGGCGGCATGTGGATGGACTGACGGAGCGCAGCATGTCGGAGACGGCAGGGGTGATCGGCTTCGTGGGCCTCGGTGTCATGGGTGCGCCCATGTGCCGCAATGTCGCGCTCAAGCACGCTGCCGAGGTCATTGCCTTCGACACCAACGCCGCCGCCTTCGCGGCACTCGACGGAACGCGGGCGCGGCGCGCCGCAACGCTCGCGCAGCTGGCCGAGCAGGCCGACATCGTGTTCTTGTCGCTGCCGGGCTCCCAGCAGGTGCAGCAGGTCTGTCTCGGAGCGCAGGGACTCGCGAGCGCCTCGCACCCCCCGTCGATCATCGTGGATTTGAGCACCACCACCGTGGCAGCGGCGCGCGCGGTGGCCGCGGGCCTCTCCTCCCGAGGCATCGCATTCGCCGATGCGCCGGTCGCCCGCACCCGGGAAGCCGCGCGGCGCGGCGAGCTCAGCATCATGGTCGGGGCCGACGAGAGCCTGTATGCGCGCCTCGAGCCGCTGCTGCGCTACATGGGCTCCGACGTCACGCGCTGCGGCGGCGTGGGCTGCGGTCAGGTGGTCAAGCTCATCAACAACGCGCTGGTATTCGAGAACACCGTGGCGATTGCCGAAATGATGGTGGTGGGCGAGCGCGCCGGCGTGCCGCCCGCGGTGCTGCTCGATGCCGTATCGAAGGGCTCGGGCGACAGCTATGCGCTGCGCAACCATGCGCGCAAGGCGATGCTGCCGAGGCAGTTTCCGGAGAAGTCATTTCCGCCCGAGTACGTGCTCAAGGACATCGGCTGCCTGCTCGAGCTGGCGGCGCAGGTGGGCGTCGCGGCACGCATCACCGAGCTCGCGCAGCGCTACTATGCCGCCACGGCCAGCGGCGGCTGGTCGGGGCGCTACTATCCGGCGGTGATCGAGGTCATCGACCGCAACATCGATCTGCCCCCGCAGAGCGCCTCGAGCCCGACTTCGAAGGACTGACACCTGGGAGAAGATCAATGCTCGAGCTTCAAGGCCGTGTGCTCGCGAAAGGATTGGGATTTCCGGAAGGTCCGGTGGCCATGCCGGACGGCAGCGTGCTGGTGGTGGAGATCGCGGCGGGTCGATTGACCCGCGTGCTGCCGAGCGGCGAGCTCGTGGTGGTGGCCCATCTCGGCGGCGGTCCGAACGGCGCCGCCCTCGGTCCGGACGGGCACTGCTACGTCTGCAACAACGGCGGCTTCAAGTGGCGCACCGATGCTGGCTTCACGCGGCCCATCGGCGAGGCGGGCGACTACCAAGGCGGCAGCATCCAGCGGGTCGACTTGAGCAGCGGCAGCGTCGAGACGCTCTACGCGCGCTGCGATGGCGTCGCCCTGCACGGACCGAACGACATCGTGTTCGACGCCCACGGAGGCTTCTGGTTCACCGACTTCGGCAAGAAGCTCTCGGACCGTCTCATGCTCGGCGCGGTGTACTACGCGCGCACCGACGGCAGCTTCATTCGCCGCGCGGCATTCCCCGTGCTCACCGCGAACGGCATCGGCCTCTCGCCCGACGGCGCCACCCTGTACGTCGCGGAGACCGAGACCAGCCGGTTGTGGTCCTATCCGGTGATCGGTGCGGGCGAGCTCGGGCTGCAGCCCTTTCCCTCCCCGAACGGCGGCAGCCTGGTGCATGGCCTGCCGGGTTATCAGCGCTTCGACTCGCTCGCCGTCGAGGCAGGCGGCAATATCTGCGTCGCTACGCTGGTGCGCGGCGGCATCAGCGTGTTCTCGCCGCGCGGCGAGCTGCTCGAGTTCCACGCGGCGCCGGAGGGCTACTGCACCAACATCTGTTTCGGCGGACCGGACCGGCGCACCGCCTACATCACGCTGTCGGGGTACGGCCAGCTGTATGCGGCGCGCTGGCCGCGGCCGGGCCTCGAGCTCGCCGGGTGAGGTCGCGCGCCGGGTGAGACGTCGCGGCGCGCGCCTCAGCCGCGTGCGGGGCTCGAGCCGATCACGGGCAGGCCCGCCGCCTTCCAGGCCGCAAGGCCGCCGCCCATGTGCGCAGCGTGCGGCTGACCGGCCAGCAGGCGCCGCTCCGCCGCCGTGAGCGAGCGCTTGCCGCTGCCGCAATGAAACACCACGCGCTGCGCGCCATCGTCGGGCAAGGTCGCCGCCTCGAACGTCGACAACGGATAGAGCAGGGCGCCGGCGATCCGCTCGGCGGCATATTCGGACGGCTCGCGCACGTCGATCAGCAGGATCTTGCCGGCCTGCAACAGCCGCGCGACCTCGGCCGGCTCGAGAGTCTCGATCGCTCCCGCATGCTTGCTCATATGTCCTTCCTATGCCAACCGCCGTTGCGGAGCGGCGGGCAAACCGCGGCCGCGCTTCGTATATGATACTTGAGGTGCCATAGTAAACGAGAGTCCGCCACGAGGAGTGTTCCATGAGCAATGCGACGTACGTCGAGATCGCGAAAGCTCGACGCAGCTGGAAAGAGGATCACCTGGGGATGTATCTGCGATCCGGCGGCGCCGAGGGCCACATCGTCGATGTGAGCGACATCGGCGGCCACAAGTTCACCACCACGCTCCTGCTGCAGCTGGTCGGGCGCAAGAGCGGCAAGACGCGCACAACGCCGCTCATCTACGGCGACATCGGTGGAGAGGTCGTGATCGTCGCCTCGAAGGGCGGCGCCGATCATCATCCCGCCTGGTATCTCAACATCAAGGACAGCAAGGAGATACTCTTCCAGGTGGCGACCCAGGCGTTCCGCGGCGGATGGCGAGAGCCCAAGGGCGCCGAGCGCGCCAAGGTATGGGAGTTCATGGAGGGGATTTTCCCGCCCTACAAGAAATACCAGGCCTCGACCACGCGCGAGATTCCGCTGGTGATGCTCTCGGCGGACGAGCCGATCGAGATCTTCAAGGAGTAGAAGATCTCCTCGAGGCGCGGATCTCTTCAGCTGCCCGGGCGCGCTCCTGGGCGGGCGAGGTGTCGCGCAAAGGAATCGCCGGGATGAGGAACGTGAGCACCAGCGAGGCCGCGATGAGCCAGAAGCCCAACCGGATCAGGTAGGTGATGGAGGCGGCGAAGGATTCCTTCATGCCGGTCTCCAGGCGCGCTGAGAGAGCTGCGGCGCGCGCGGCCAGTGCCGATTTGAGCGCCGCGAGAACCCGCGGAGCGGCCTCGGGGGGGCGCGCGTGCGCGCGCCCCAGAGACATTATGGGGGGCGGA